>Ga0315912_10005185_pt1 | contig 12059 bp, 11 predicted proteins | sample VfabasoilMG_FD_204469 | JGI IMG/M metagenome (GOLD analysis project Ga0315912, IMG submission 204469) | Garden soil microbial communities collected in Santa Monica, California, United States - V. faba soil | ecosystem: Environmental > Terrestrial > Soil > Garden | place: USA: California... | reverse complement strand
ACCGCCGCTTCGCCACCGACGGCCCGCCTCGGCGGCTCCGGGGACGCAGCCACGGAGCGAGAGGTCCTGTCCGGCGCTCTCACCATGCAGTCTGCCCCCGCCGCGCTACCGGCAGGTGCAGCCAGTGCGCCCCCTCGAAGCGTGCCGAGCGCGCTCCCCAACGCCGAATCGAAAGCAGCACCCCCCAGCGCGCCCGAAGCGCCTGTCCCCGACGTCGTGCAGCGGGTCTCCTTGGGTGAGCGAGGCGCGCGCTGGGAGGAGTCAGTCGAGCCGCCGAACGCCGAGTCCGCCGGGCCCCGAGCCAACTGGAAAGTCGTGCCCATCGGACCGTCCGACCGCCCCCCGGCCGCTCCCCCGGCCGGAAGGGCTGCCAGCGAGCCGCCATCACGTGCCGGACGCGGGCTGGGCGTCTTCCTCGTTGCCGTCGCCGCGCTTTCGCTGGGTGCAGTGTTGGTCCTGCTGGCGCGAGAGTACGGCTCCGAGTTCGTGGCCCGCACGCTGCGCGGCGAGACGACGACCAAGACAGCGAAGACGAAGCAGGCCCCGAGCCAAGGTCCGAGCGACGAGGCTCCGAGCCAAGAGGGCAAGAGCGCGCAGCCGGAACGCTCGGGCACGAAAGGCGGCCCCCCTGGACCATCGAAGGCGGGCGCGACGACCCCGAAGGACGGCGAGGCACCACCGACCGAACCCCGAAGCGAGGACGACGCGCTCGACGAGCTGGAGGAAGAGCTCTCCACGGACGGCGCCACCGATGCGGCGCCTCCAGCGGAGGAGCAGCCGACGGATGGTAGCCCCGCGGACGGCGCCACCCCGCCCAGCGACGACCCAACCCCCGAGCTCCCGGATGGCCTCGTGCCACCCCCGCCGCCCCCTCCGACCGAGCCACCCCCTGCTAGCCCCTAACAGGGTGCTGAAAAAGCTCGACTGACCGGCGCGGAGAAGCACGCAGGGACCGTGATGAAAGAATACCTTCTCTTCATGCACAACGACGCTCCAGACGGCGGCAAGCCTCGCCCGCAGGCGGAGTGGACCGAGTACTTCGACCGGCTCAATGCCGAGCACGTCTTCGAGGGCGGGTCATCCATCGGTGGTGGGCTGTGCGTGAACATCGACGGCAAGAGCCGCACGATCACTAGTCCGATCTACGGCTACATCCGGCTACGCGTGCGCGATCTCGATCAGGCGCGTGAGCTTGCGGCGCAGAACCCGGTGTACAAAGCGGGCGGTACGATCGAGATCCGCGAGCTCGACTAGCGGCGGCAGCTCGACTAGCAAACGCAGCGCGACTAGCGACCGCGCGCGGGCGCTTCGCCCAGGTCCTCCCGGATCCAGTCGGCCGTCAGCACGCACGCCCGCACGTCGTGGTAGGGCGTCTTCCAGAACTCGCCCTTGTGATCGCCGCGGTACAGCGGCACTCCGTCCGCATCAACACCCCAGAAGTACCCACCGAAGTCCTGATCCCAGCTCTTTTCCGTCAGGAAGGCGAACGTCTGCTCCAGGCGTGCGATGAGGGTCTCGTCCTTCGTCAGCCGATAGATGCGGTAGAGCCCAGGCAGCGCCTCCGCCTGCGTCCACCAAATCTTGCTCCGGTCGAGCACTCGCGCCGGCTCGCCTGCACCCAGCGGCACACCGTGGTCGAAGAAGCCGCCCGCGGGGTCCCAGCCGGTGCCCAGCGCGTGCGTCACGAGCGCGATCGCGGCCTGCCGAACACGGGCAGCGACCTCCCCCGACATCACGTCGCTTTCCCCGAGCGCGTCCAGCGCGTCGAGCAAGAGCCACGCGGTCTCCACGTCGTGCCCGTAGCTCACGCGCGGGGGTCCTACTGGTCGCCAGGCCTCGTCGAAGAACGGATGCAGGTTGCCGGCGGGTTGGCGCAAGCGCATAGCAATCAGCTCACACAGCTCGCCCGTGCGCTGCCCTACCAGGGTAGCGCCGGGCAGGGCCCGAACGAGCGCCGTCAGGGCCTCGAGCGCGTGGATGTGCGTATTCGTGCACTTGACCGTGCCCTCCGGCGCCGACACGAACGAGAGCCAGCCGCCGTCCTCCAGCTGCCCGTAGCCCCCGAACGCGCGATCATGGAGCCGATCATCCAAGCTCTGGAAGTGCAGGAGCGCCCGCTCGAGCGCCTTCTCGGCGCCAAAGACGCGACCGTACGTGGCCAGCGCATAGATGGCGAAACCCTGCGCGTAGAGCTGGATCGCGCGGCTACGCACCTGGCCGTCCCGCGCGCGCTGGTTCACGAACACGTCGCCCTCCTCGAACGCCTCGAGCAGGTGGGCGTACAAGCGGTGAGCAAACGCCGCCGCTTGCGGCTGTGCTTGCTCGCGCTGTGCTTGCTCGCGATCTGCATACAAGCTGCAGATGTAGAGGTGCCGCGACTGCTGCACGAGCGACTGGTCCCCCAGTACCTCACCCGAAGGACCAAACGGCCCAGCCTCACTGCCGACGACGGGCCGAAACTGCCGGTCCAAGAATCCGTGCGCACCCCCAAGCGGGTCGAGCCCGGCATCGAGCCAAAGCTTCATCGAACGTGCAGCGAGGTCATCCAGCGCTCGCGCGAGCTTTCGCAGTCGGTCCTCAGCTCCTGTCGTCATTCGATGCTTCTGCGTGCAGTACCAGGCGAACGTTCCAGCCCCGTCCGCCCCTGCCCCATAGCCGGTTGCCGGGCTGACTAAAACGCTTTATCTTCCCGCCGCATCATGAACGCGCCGCTGTCCTCCGGCAAGGCCGCTCCGATCCTGACCCGCCACCGGGAAGGACCGATCCTGTGCGGCTCCGACTTCCCCGACAGTGGGCGCATCGTACGCGTCTTCAACTCCGGCATCGTCAAGCACGAGGGGCGCTACATCATGGCCTGCCGCGCCGAGGACCGCGCCTTGCGCGATACGATCTGGATCGCCGAGAGCCGCGACGGCTACGCGTTCACACCGCGGCCCGCTCCGATCGCAGTGCCGGATCACGATCCCCTGTGGCGCGAGTACACGGCCGGCATGTACTACGATCCGCGCATCACGAAGATCGACGGCACCTTCTACCTGGTGCACGCCGCCCACTCCAACCATGGCTGCCGGCTGAGTCTGATGCGCACCGCCGACTTCGAAGCGTTCGAGTGGATGGGCTTCATCTCCGAGACGGACAACCGCAACGGCGTCCTCTTTCCCGAAAAGGTCGACGGCCTCTATGCGCGCTTCGATCGGCCCAATACTGGCGGGAATTTCGGCGATATTTGGATCTCCTACTCACCGGATCTGATCTTCTGGGGCAAGAGCGAGTGCGTGATGCGCAACGCCGACGTGAAGTGGGCGTGGACCAAGATTGGCCCGGGAGCCGTTCCCATCAAGACCCCGGAGGGCTGGCTCAACATCTTCCACGGAGTGCGCACGCAATGCGCACAGCACTACGTCTACTCGCTCGGGGTCGCTCTGCACGACCTCGAGAACCCGGCCAAGGTCCTCGCCGTATGCAAGGAGGCGATCCTCGAACCGGAGGAAAGCTACGAGCTCGTGGGTCAGACGCCGAGCGTCGTTTTCACGTCGGGTGCCGTGGTCGAGGACGACGGCGAGGTGAAGGTCTACTACGGCGGCGCCGACACGGTGCAGTGCATCGCCACCACGAGCATCGAGCAGCTGCTCCATGCCTGCAGGCACATGTGACCGGGACAGTCGCCCGCACCCGGTTTTTTGGCTAGCGCCCGCATGCGGGCAGTGAGGGAGAAGGAATCATGACGAGAAATAGAATCAGCTGGGCAATTTCGGTGGGCGCTCTCGCGCTTGGAGCGATCACTGCCTGCGGCGAGGGGACCGCCGACGATACGGACGGCAGCGGCGGTGGCGATACCGACGGCACCGGAGGCACCACCGCGACTGGCGGCACCACCAGCACCGGCGGCACCACGACGACCGGCGGCACCACCAGCACCGGCGGCACGAGCACGGTCGAGCAGTCGGTGTTCTTCACCTTCGACACGACGCTCGAGGATCTGGTGATTGGCTGGGAAGAGCCCGAGGACTGGAGCCCCAGTAACGGCATGGGCGGCGCTGGCTTCAACAGCACGCTCAGCCACGAGGACGGCGAGGGCGACCCAGAGCCGGGCTCGGCGATGGTCACCATTCCCTTCGACTACACAGGCACCGGCCAAGACGCCGGTCTACAGAAGGTGCACCTGTCCTATCCGCTCACCGCGGAGGATCTCACGGGCCGCACCGCATCCGCTTCGATCATGCTGGTGTCCGGCGGAAGCGAGGAGTGCCCGATCAGTGGCAAGCTCTTCATCAAGTCGGGTGCCGACTACGTCTGGGCCGACGGCGGCGCGGTCAACCTGACCACGGGCATGTGGACGGAGCTCACCCTGGTCGCAGACGACCCCAGCTACATCGATAACGAGACCTACGACCCGGCCGAGATCAACCAGATCGGCATCGAGGTCAGCCCCAACAACGCGACCACCTGCACGACGACCGAGGTCGTGGTGCTGGTCGACACCATCGCCTACTGAGGCGTACTCCCGGTTCGATGCGCACGTCCCGCCTAGCCGCGCTCACCACAGAGCAAGAAGCGCTGCTCGATCGGCCCAATCGACGCGTCGAACCGGGGAACGGCATCTTTCACCGCTACGAGCACCCAGTGCTCACCGCGGGGCACGTGCCGCTCGACTGGCGCTACGACTTCTCGGCCGAGGACAATCCGCATTTCATGGAGCGCCTCGGCATCGAGGCCGTCTTCAATTCGGGAGCTCTCCTCTACGAGGGGCGCTACCTGCTCATGGCGCGGGTGGAAGGCTGGGACCGGAAGAGCTTCTTCGCCATCGCCGAATCGCAGAGCGGCGTGGACGGCTTTCGCTTCTGGGACGAGCCCGTCAACCTGCCGGAAAGCGACGTCCCGGCCACGAACGTGTACGACGCGCGCCTCACCGCGCACGAGGACGGCTTCATCTACGCGGTCTTCTGCGCCGAGCGCAAGGACCCAGGTGCAGAGCCCGGTGACACGAGCTCGGCAGTGGCGGCAGCCGGCATCGCGCGGACGCGCGACTTGCGCCTGTGGGAGCGGCTACCGGACCTGGTGACGCCGAGCCCGCAGCAGCGGAACGTCGTCTTGCATCCGCGTTACGTGGACGGGAAGTACCTGCTCTACACGCGACCCCAGGACGGCTTCATCGACGCCGGCTCCGGCGGCGGCATCGCCTGGGGCATGACCCAGTCGATGGAAGGCGCGCGCATCGAGGTGGAGACACTGCTCGATCCGCGCGTGTATCACACCATCAAAGAGGCCAAGAACGGGGCAGGCGCTCCGCCGCTCGATACCGAGCGTGGCTGGCTGCACGTCGCGCACGGGGTCCGCCACACCGCCGCAGGCCTACGCTACGTGCTCTACGCATTTCTCTGCGACAAGAACGAGCCCTGGCGGGTCACCCATCGCCCGGGTGGCTTCCTGCTGGCGCCGGAGGGCGACGAACGCATCGGCGACGTCTCGAACGTCGTCTTCTCGAACGGCCTCATCGCCGAGCCTTCGGGGCGGGTGCTCCTCTACTACGGAGCGAGTGACACGCGGCTCCACGTGGCGGAGACGAGCATCGAGCGCTTGCTCGACTACGTGACCGGAACGCCGCCCGACGCGCTCACGTCGCCCGGCAGCGTCGAGCAGCGCCTGGCGCTCATCCGCAAGAACCGAGGTGCACGGTGACGACCCTGCGCGCCGTCACGCTGCTGGCAGCCCTCTTGGCCTTCCCACGGCCCGCCTCTGCCCAGCCCACGCCTCCCGCCGGCTTGCCCGAGGACTACGGCGGCTTCGTCTATGTCGAGGGCGACAAGCTGAAGCTGAACGGCGGTGACTTCTATTTCTCCGGCGCCAACAGCTACGCCATGCTCTATTCGCCCGACGAGGCCGAGGCCACCATGCAGGTGGCCAAGTCCCTGGGCCTGAACGCCATTCGCTTCTGGGGTTTCTGGGACGGCGAAGAGTGGGTCGTCGACGATAGTGGCGAGCAGACGATCCCGCCGCGCGGCACCGATCGCTGGGGACGGCCCGTCTTGCAGAGCAAGCCGCGCGAGTACAACGAGGTCGCGTTTCGCAACTTCGACCAGGTCGTCTACCTGGCGCACCTCTACGGCATGAAGCTCGTCATCCCGCTCTTGAACGAGTGGGACGAGTTCGGCGGCCTCAAGCAGTACCTGGCCTGGGACGGCTACCCCTGGCCCGAGTTCGTGCCGAACTGCGGGCTCGAAGCCAACAAGCCCTGTTACTCCGCTATCGAGAACACGGTGAAGGCCGAGCGCTGGCGCTTCTTCGAGGACTGCCTGACCTGCAAGGACCTCTACTTCGATTGGGTGGTGCAGGTACTGAATCGCACGAACACCATCACGGGAGTCCAGTACAAGAACGACCCGGCGATCATGATCTGGGAGGTCATGAACGAGCCGCGCATCGGCCCCTGGCAGCATGACGTCACCGCCACCGTCATCCGCGACTTCATGGAAGAGACCGCGGCCCTGATCAAGAGCATCGACCCGAACCACCTCGTCTCCACCGGCGAAGAAGGCTTCTTCTTCGAAGGCGAAGCCGAGCACTACCTGGCCCTGCAGAACGGCGAGACCGGGCAAGGCGGTGAGGGAGGCACGGGTGTCGTCAACAAGACAGGCTATGGCTGGGACACGGCGCCGGGCGAAGGATCGTCCTTCGTGCTCGACCTCCAAGCGCCGTCGATCGACATCGGCACCTTCCACGCTTGGCCGTTCAACTGGAACAAGGCGCACGAGCAGTGGGGACCGCAGTACGAGGGCCGCATCGACGAGTTCATGGTCGAGTGGGTCGAGTCCCACGCAGCCGCTGCCAAAGCCATCGGCAAGCCGCTTTTTCTCGGTGAGTTTGGCTGGCAGATCCTGCGCACACCCGGCTCCGACGTTTCGGATCGCGACGAGATCCTCGAGGCCACCTACGATGCCGTACTGCGCACGGACACTGCGGGCATGATGTATTGGAACATCACCGCCAGCCACAATCCGGCCGAAGCAACCTGGACCGGGCCCTTCGTCGATCGCATCCATCTCGACGGCGCCAGCTGGGACGACGTGCCGACGCCGCACGACATGGACTTCCGCTTCGACATTTACTGCCCGGAAGACGTCACGACCTGCCAGATCATCGAAGACGCCACCGCTGAGCTCACGGCACGCATCGAGAATCCGGATCCGCCGTTCACGAGCGTCTGCTTCGAGCCGCGCACCGTCTGTGGCGACGCCTGTGTGCTCCTGAGCTCCAGCCCCGACCACTGCGGACGGTGCGACGAGAGCTGCGCAGACGACGAAAACTGCGAAGACGGCGTGTGCACCCCGCGAGACAACACTAGCTGGAGCCCACCCCCCTCCGCCGAGCAGACCCAGAGCCTGTGCAGCTGGACGCCCGCGCCAGCCCCGAGCGCCGGTTTCGCCGGGCTGGGTCTGCTGTTGGCCGGCGCAGGGCTCGCCGCACGCCGCCGCCGCTGCTAGTGCGCGCCTTTCGTGACCGCGCTCCTCTTGGCTTTCGCCTCCGCGCTCCTGCTCGGTGGCTACGAAGTGGCGCGTAAGGCGGCCGTCGCCAAGGACACGCCCGAGCGCATGCTGGTCACGGCCACGTTTGCCGGCTTGGTCACGCTGCTGCCCATGGTCGCGCTCTCTGCCCTTTTTCCTGACGTCGCCGCATCGCTCGACCTCCGTGTGCACCTGCTCACGCCGAGGGCGCACGTGCTCGTGCTCGGCAAGTCGGTGCTGGTCAGCGGAGTTTGGATCGCCGCCTACGAGGCCATCCAGCACCTGCCCCTCAGCGTGGCGGCGCCCCTGCGCGCAACCAGCCCCGTCTTCACGCTCCTCGGCGCCATCCTGCTCTACGGTGAGCGCCCCGGACCGCTCGAGTGGGCCGGCATGCTCGTGATCTTGGCCGGCTACCTTGGCTTCGCCTGGCTCGGGCCCAAGGAGGGCATCGACTACAGGAAGAGTCCCTGGATCGCCCTGCTCGGCTTTGGCCTCCTGCTCAGCGCCGCCAGCGGCCTCTACGACAAGTACCTCCTGCAAGAGGTTCGCCTACCGCCGACCAGCCTGCAGTTCTGGTTCTTGCTCTACGGCTCCGCCCTGCAGTGGGCCTTCCTCGTCTATCAGGAACGCGGCCGGCCGAGGCGTCCCTTTCGCATCGAGCGCACCGCCGTCCTGGCCGGAGTGCTGCTAGCGCTGGCCGATCAGTTCTACCTGCGCGCCGTGGCCATCCCCGGGGCCTTGATCGCACTGATTGCCCTCGTGCGCCGCTCGAGCTTGCTCGTCAGCTTCACGCTGGGCGGGCTCGTCTTCCGCGAGAAGCTGCTGCTGCAGAAGGCAGCCCCGCTAGGGCTGATTCTGCTCGGGCTGGGGCTCTTGCTGCTGCGCTGAGGACTCGTCGTCAAGGCTCGGGGGCCGCGGCAGGGCACGACGTCGGGGCTCCTGGCTCGTCACCGTCGATGGCGACGCCGTTGCTTTCCCACCCCGCCGGCATCCTCCCCGGCCCTGCCACATGCACGATGTAGCCAGCGTCGTCGGGGTAGGTGTAGCGGGCGTACCCTTCGCTGCAGCCCCCGTCCAAGCATTCGTATCGGTTCCAAGCGCAGACCGTTACGTCCCGCTCTTCGACCGTGCAGGCACCGCCTTCGCCCTGGACCCGCAGCGCTCCGCTCAGTGTGCCGCACGCGCAGTCAGCGTCCGTGGCCTCTGGATCGCAGTCGGGGAAGGGGGGATGACACACGCTCTCGGAGCTGTAGTCCGGTGCCGAGCAGAGCTCCCCTTCCGCGCAGTCGGCCTCGGTGCTGCACGTTCGGTGGCAACTCCTCACGTCGCCGACGTCGAAGCTCACGCAGAGGGTTTGGCCCGAACACTCTTCCTGCACCGAGCAGGGTGCGCCCACGGTTTCTCCGCAGGCTTGCCCGACGAGCAGCACGGCGAGGGCGACACAGGGGGCGAATATCAGGGACTTCATCGCTCTCATGATAGCCTCCGCTCATGGTCGATCCACTCTCGCCGCTCTTCGGGACCTCCACCCGTGACCTGTTCATGCGCGGTGAGTTCGTCGTCTCGCGCGGCGGCCGGGAGCGCCTTCCGCCCTGGATGACGAGCGGAGCACTCGGCAGCATCGAAGAGCTGTGCAAGGCCTACCGCGGTCCACTCGAGATTGCCCAAGGCTCGACGCAGAACGGGAACCAGCCGCCGGGCTCGCCCAGTTACGTTGGCCGTGGAGGCCAAACGCCCGTGAAAGGCGTCCGCGCGGACATGCTGCTCCGCCTCGGCCTGACCGTGTACTTCGCCAACCTGCGCAGCATGATCGCACCTGCGAGCGCGTTCGCCGAGGCCATCGAGGCCGAGCTCGAAGTGCCTCCCTGCGTGGGGATTGGTGCGTTCGCGAATGCACCTGGCTCTGGCCTGCCGCTCCACCACGACAGCCACCACCAGCTCTTCGTACAGCTCAGCGGAGAGAAGACCCTCTTCGTTCGACAGAACGAAGGCGTCTCCTATCCCGGCATCCCGCACAGCCCCACGTGGCGCATCCACCCCTTTTTCACGAGCGTCTACCCGGGCGGCGCACCCAGCGAGGAGAGCTTGGTCACGGCCGGGCTCGAGACCATCTCCCTCTCCCCAGGCGATTGCCTCTTCCTGCCCGCGGGAACCTGGCATCGAACCGCCGGCCAGACGGAAACCTGTCTGTCGCTCACCGTCGCCGTTCGGGCGCCTTCCGTGCTCGATCTCTTGATCTGCGCAGCGGGGTATCTCGGCATGCAAGACCCCAGTCTGCGCGCCCCTGCGTACGGCGCCTTTCCTAGGGACACCGAGCCTAAGGATGCCGAGAAAAATGGCGACGCCGAGAAGAACGCCTTCGGCTTGCCGACGGGTAGCATCGAGCGCTTCGCCCAAGGCTTGACGGCACTCGATGTTCGGCAGCTCGAACGCGCCTGGTCCGCCCGCTCGCTCCAGGAAGTCACCCCTGCCGCCTATCCGATGGGCAAGTTCAGTCACTTCCTGCGCATTCCAAGCACCGAGATCACGGTCCAGCCGGTGGACGACTCTTGGTTCTCGTGTCAGGTGCGCGCGGTCGGCGCGCCGCAGGCGAGCGAGCTGCGTTTTCATCGCGAGGCCGGTCCCCTGCTCGATGGCATCCTGGCGTGGCCAGGCATGCTCTCTGCCGACGCGCTCGGAGCGCGCTTCGAAGACTACGAAGTGGCTGAAATCAGCTCATTTCTCGATCAGCTGGCCCGCGTCGGTGCTCTGACGCCGGTGCCCCTCGCCGAGAGCTGATGGGTCAAACTGTGCCAAATCCCCCGCGAGCATGATCTACGTGCCAGATTGCGCCTTCTGGCCCCGCCGGGCACAGTCAAGACGTAGGGGCAAGCGCGCAGGTCGGACCATGTCGAAACGAAAACTAACGATTGGCTGTGTGCTCGTGGTGGTAGGCGGAAACGGACTCGGAGGGTGCGGCGGCAGCATCGAGGACGGGCCCAGTGACGAGACGACCCAGGACGGGATGGTAGGTTCGGGCGGGGCCGGCGTCGGCGGCTGGGTGGGAACGATCGCTACCGGAGGAGTCGGAAGTACCGGGGGAGCCATCTTCATCGGAGTCCCGGCCGACGGCGGCGGGTTCGTCGGTGACATCGGCATCATCTACCCGGGGACCGGCGGCTACACGGGATCGGGCGGCGAATCCAATCTCGGCGGCATGGGTGGCGAGGCCGTCGACGAAGAGTGAGGCTCCGCTTCAGGGCCGAGCAGCGCCTGACCTCACGGCCCGGCGCCGCCCATCGAGCCATCCCAGCGCGGATCTTGGTCGAGCGAGACCGACGTCAGCGTGTAGCTGAGAGGGCCCGTGGCCTCGTCGAACGTGCCCTGCAACGTAAACTCAGTATCCGTCAGCGTGTACGACGTGGGACGGAAGCGCGGCACGCCGTGCGCGCCATCGAATCGGCTCGGGCAAGCGTCAGCGTCGAGCGTACCGGTTACGCCGGGAGCGGTGCGCCCCGGCAACGTGCAGCTCAGCCCCCAAACGAACACGCTGCCGTCCGGCTGGTACGCCAGGTAGCCCTCGACCAGCCCTTGGAGCCTCCGCCCGGGCGGCTCAACGGGGACGCCAAGGGTGTCGACGACGTACGCCCAGATGGTGGAGTTCCACGCGATGGCCCCCGTCGTCCCCGCCTTGCGGATCTGGCCGTCGAGCTGCCCGCACGTTCCCAGACTCTCGGGGCCGAGGCTGCTGAACGTGGCCGCCAGAGTGCCGGCCTCCGCGTCGAGCTCGAGTCGCTCGTACACCCGCGACCGCAGGAACTCGAGCGATGGGCTGAGCGGCTCGCACTGCTCGCTGTCCGCGCGCAGCACGCCGTCCACGAGTGCCACACGGACGCGGCAGCCTTGCAGCTCCACGTAGTAGCCGCTGTCCCGCCCCACGACGATGTCCGCCGACGAACCCCCGATGAACGACGCATACTCGCAGTCGGACTGCGCTACCCGGTCCGCGGGGCTGTACGCCATGAAGGCCGAGTAGCTGACGTAGGTGCCAACGAGAGGGTCCTCCGCGCAGCTGGAAGCCGAGAGGGCAACGAGAACGCTCGCTACGCTTACCAGGCCACGCTGTCGTCCCCCACCGGTCTTCACCACCACATCGTAACACTGAGCGACAGCACGTGCTCGTCGGGTCGCACGGTGACGTCCTTGGCGGGCGGGTAGCCCACGACAGGCGCGACGTTCGAGCCGTTCAGGTAGGCGCTGTACTGCAGCATCACCTGGTCGCGGGAGGCCCAATCGCTCTTCCAAATCAAGCGCGGCGAGATGATAGCGTGCGTCTGCGTGTCATCGGCGGCGTCAGCCAGCACGCGGTCGTAGCGAATGCCTGCGCCCATCCAGCGCAGGAAGGTGTACGTCGCCTCTCCGCCGTACTTCAGCTTGAAAATGCCGTCCCGCGTCGGGTCCGGACTGGCGACGGCGGTCGCCAAGCCGAATAGGCTGAGTGCCAAGTCGGGCCCCTGGCCCTCGAACTTCGGATCATTCCTGAGCAGATTCCCGAGCGAGAGATCGTACTCGGCGCCA
>Ga0315912_10005184_pt1 | contig 12060 bp, 13 predicted proteins | sample VfabasoilMG_FD_204469 | JGI IMG/M metagenome (GOLD analysis project Ga0315912, IMG submission 204469) | Garden soil microbial communities collected in Santa Monica, California, United States - V. faba soil | ecosystem: Environmental > Terrestrial > Soil > Garden | place: USA: California... | reverse complement strand
GTGAACATGTCCTTGATATTGGCAGGCAGATCGTTTTGTATCTGGATGTACCGCAGGAATTATTGGATAAGAAGATGAAACAGTTGGGGTTGTAAATATGGACTCAGCCAGCTTGCTGGCGCCTTAATGGGAGCATACCCTCATGGGCACATGAGCTCCCTGAGTCCAAATAAATTTAGAGGAGCTATCATGTCGGAAGAAATTTATCAGCAAATGGCGCAGAGTATTATCGAGGGAGAAAAAGAAATTGCCATTGAGCTTGCGAAAAAATCCATCGAATTGAACATGCATCCATTGGATACGATCACAAAGGGATTTGTAGTCGGCGTCAATTACATCGGCGACCTGTTTGGCAAAGGGGAAGCTTTTTTGCCTGAGTTGGTAATGGCTGGTGAAGCGATGAAAGCCGCGGTCGCTGTTTTGGAACCTGAATTATTGAAGCTCGGCGAGGCACGCGAACTCATGGGGCGCGTGGTGCTCGCAACGGTTGAAGGCGACATTCACGAGATCGGGAAAACACTGGTCGCCACGATGTTGAGCGCATCCGGGTTTGAGGTGACCGATATGGGCGTTGACCAGCCTGCGGAGAAGATCATCGGCAAGGCGCTGGAGATCGACGCGCAGATCATTGGCTTGAGCGCATTGCTCACCACAACGATGGTCCGTCAACGTGAATTGATCGAAGAGTTGGATAAGGAAGGTTTACGCCCGAGAATAAAGGTCATGGTTGGAGGCGCGCCGATCACAAAGGATTGGGCGGCAAAGATCAAGGCAGATGGCACATCGGAAGACGCGGTCGGCGCGGTGCAGTTGGCGAAGAAGCTGGTGGGGAAAGAATAATCCATTACGGATATGCTTGATCTCGCTCAGCTTCTCCGCGTTCCACAGGTGGATCCGCTTTTCGATATTTCGCCGGATGATTCAAAGATCGCTTTTGCGTGGAATAAGACTGGGGAGTGGCAGATTTATGAAATGGCGTTGCTCCCTTCTCCCTTAGGGAGAAGGGCTGGGGATGAGGGAAAAATCAAAACCATAACATTCGGCATCGGCGGAAAATTCAACCCGCGATATTCGCCAGATGGCTCACGTCTCGCCTATGTGTTGGATATAGACGGCAGTGAAAGTTATCATCTCGTTGTTTATGATTTTGCTACAAAGCAACACACAGACTTAACCCCAAACATCTCCCACGCCCTGCAACCCAATTTCTGCTGGTCGCCGGATGGGAGTCAACTTGCGTTTCTCAGCGATGAGCATGGACATTTCAGCGCGTACACCATGTCTGCAAACGGTGGCGATGTCAAGCTGATATTGGATACGGGTCATCCTGCCTGGCAGGTGGAATGGTCGCCGGATGGGAAACATCTCGCGGTGTGTTGCGAGATGCGTGGGCAGGATTATGGGATATTCATTGTCGAGATGTGTCACTCTGAGCGACAGCGAAGAGTCTCTGATAACGTGGTAGAGATTCTTCGCTCCGCTCAGAATGACATCATCAATGCACATGCTCCGTGTTGGTCGCCAGATGGAAGCAAACTTGCGTTTCATTCTGATCTGAATGGATGGTTTGATATTGGGGTATATGAATTAGCCACAAAAGAAATTATATGGCTCACAAAGAGTGAAGGTGATTCTCAATCGCCGGTCCTTATCCAGAAGCAAGCTTCTGGATTCCATATTTGCTACACACAGAGCGAAGGGGCAGTTAATTGGATCGAAATACATAGCATTACTGATGATGAGACGCTTCGACTGCGTTCGTCGCAAAGAACGCTCCTCACTCCGCTCAGCGCGAAATATCAAATAGGAAAAGGCATCCATAGCGGAATCAAGTTTACGTCCGATTTGAAGCAGATGGTGACGACTTTTAGTAGTCCCAGCCAGTCACCCGATCTGTGGATGATCGATGTTGAGTCGGGCGAGTCTACTCAATTGACAAATTCAATGCCAGATGAATTGTCGAGCGAAGAGTTTGTCATGCCTGAGGAAATTGTTTATGCGGGCACGGACGGAGTTGAAGTGCCAGCGTTGTTGTTTTGCCCGAAGCAAACGCCTGCGCCTGCGGTGGTGGTGATCCATGGAGGTCCGAACTGGCATTATTCTGCGGAGTGGAATCCAATGATGGCGCATTTCGCAAGTCGTGGGTATGTTGTACTCTGCCCGAACTATCGCGGCTCAACAGGCTACGGACGTGATTGGCAATACGCGGCGCGCTTCGATATGGGCGGCGTGGATACGCGCGATGTCGCGGCGGGGGCAAAGTATCTGATCGAGAATGGTCTGGCAATGGAAGGTAAAATCGCTGTGACGGGCAGAAGTCACGGCGGGTATTTGACAATGACCTGCCTGACACAATTCCCTGAGTTGTGGTGTGCGGGTTCGGCGATTGTGCCGTTTATGAATTGGTTGAAGTCACACGAAGAGTCGCGGGAAGACCTGCAACATTGGAATATCGAGAACATGGGCGATCCAAAAGAGAACTACGAGAGGTGGTATAACGCCTCGCCTTATTTCTTTTTGGATCGGGTCAATGCGCCCGTGCAGTTGATCTGCGGAGGGAATGACCCGCGTTGCCCGGCGAGCGATTCGATGGATGCGCGTGATAAACTTGTCGAACTAGGGAAGGAAGTGGAATTACTTTTGTATGAAGATGAAGGTCATTCTTTTTTGAAAATCGAGAATGTGATCGATTCAGAATTACGATGCGCTGAATTTTTGGCGAAGGTATTGGAAGAGCACGTAGACACGTAGACACGTAGACACGTAGACACGTAGACACGTAGACACGTAGACACGTAGACACGTAGACACGTAGACACGTAGACACGTAGACACGTGCAAACACAGGTATAAGGTAAGAGTTACGATTTAATTCCTTGTTTACCTGTTTCCTTGTGTACTTGTCTACATTCCCAGGAGAATCATGGAACCATTAAAGTTTTTATCAGACGAAGATGTACAAGCAATGCACGAAGCGACGCTTCAGGTGATGAGCGAAATTGGAATTATCTGGGCTCACAAGCCCAGTCTTGATATTTTGATGGAGGCAGGGTGCACGATCAAAGAGAATCGTGTCTGCTTTCCTCCTGATCTTGTAATGGATTGCATCGCCAAATCGAACAAACGACCTGTCATCCGCGGGCGCAATGGACAGGTCAATGAACTGGGCGCGGGCAATTTGTATTTCCATAATCTAGGTGGTGCCCGTGACGTGTTCGATGCAAGGACTGGCACACGTCGCATTGCGACCGATCAGGATGTTATTGACGCAACTCGTTTGCTTGATGCTCTTCCGAACGCGCATACGGTCACGCCTTTCTTCACGCCTCGCGATGTACCAGGCGAACTCATGTCGCTGTTCATGTATCGCCACACACTGCCGTATACAACCAAACCTGTGCAGGGTCCCGGCATTCAATTTGCAGAGGAAGTGAAGTACGCGGTCGAAATGGCGCAGGTGGTTGGCACGCCTCCGCACGAACTCACCCTCTCCCTCTCCCCTGTCAGCCCGCTCACCATCCATGATCCTGCCGCAGCGGCAATCGTGGAGATGGCAAAGGCGGGCGTGGTGTGTGCCAACCTCCCCGCGCCCACAGGCGGCGCGACTTCGCCGATGACGATCACGGGCAGTCTCGTGCAACAAAGCGCAGAGACACTCTCATTGCTTGTGCTAGCTCAGATCGTCAACCCAGAATGCGGCGTGGTGTATTGTGGAAGACTCGGCATGTTGGAGCCGCGTACCGGCTTGATCTGGGGAGGCGTTGAATTGGGCTTATCTTCTGCAGGCACGGTTCAACTCGGACATTATTACGGGTTCTCCGTCAATGTATATGGATTCTCGACCAATGCTCATACTCTCGACGCGCAGAACGCCTTCGAGCGCGGACTCAACGCCACGATCCCTGCGCTGGCGGGCGCGGATGAACTCTCCGGCATTGGCGAAATGGAAGCTGGTGTAATGGGTTCGTATGCACAAATGGTTTTGGATAACGAACTCGTGGGAAGTGTGATGCGATTACGCAAAGGCTTGTCTGCCGATGCGGAACATCTGGCAGTCAATATCATTCAGGATGTCATGAACGGGACTCGTAATTTTCTCGGTCAGAAACACACATTAAAGCATTTACGTGCAGGCGAACTGGCGCTCACGAAACTCGCGGAAAGAAACTCGTGGGACACATGGGAAGAAAAGCTTGAACGCAAGCAAATGGCGGATCATGCCATTGATGAAGCCGAAAGAATCCTTCGTGAACACGAAGTCCCGCCACTAGAGCCACAGCAGGAGAAGGAACTGGATCGAATCATGGCGGCGGCTGAGAAGGAAATGATTAAGCCAAAGAGGTAGACAGGGAAACAAGTAGACAGGTACACACGTGTTTCCTTGTCTACCTGTCTACTTGTGTACGTCAATAAGGAGAACAACATGCTCAAACAGGCACATGCAATTTCAGAAGAACTGATCGAATGGCGGCGTGATTTCCACATGCACCCGGAGATCGCTTTCGATTTACATCGAACGTCAAAAATCGTGGCAGATGAGTTGGAGAAAATGGGATACAGGGTCAAGCGCGGGGTGGGAAAGACCGGCGTTGTCGCAGAGATCGGAGATGGCGGCAAGCTGGTCGCCATCCGTGCAGATATGGACGCGCTTCCCATCTTTGAACAAAACGAGACAGAGTACATTTCACAAAATACGGGAGCTATGCACGCCTGCGGACATGACTCGCATACGGCGATGGCACTCGGGGCGGCATTGTTATTATCGAAAGAGAATTTACCCGGACGAGTACGCTTTCTTTTCCAGCCTTGCGAAGAGACAACAGATGATGAAGGCAAAAGTGGAGCGCAACGGATGTTCGACGAAGGCGCCGTGGACGGCGTGGATTATGTCATCGCGCAACACGTTGACCCGTTGAGTCCAGTTGGCACAATCGCCATCAATGAAGGTGCCAGCGGCGGCGGAGTGGATACCTTGACTGCGACTATCCATGGCAGGGGCGGGCATGGCGCGTACCCACACAAGACAGTTGACCCGTTCTTCCTGCTTGCTCAGGTGATTAACGCCTTGAATGGGGTCGTTTCACGGAGGCTTAATCCATTTGAACCGGCGGCGGTAAGCATAGGCTCGATCCATGGTGGGGACGCGGAAAATGTCATCCCTGAGAAGGTCGAGCTAAAAGGCACACTTCGGTTCACATCGCTGGAGGTGCAGAGGCAGATTCGGGAGGAAGTGACACGTGCGTTTGAGATCACAAAGGCACTCGGCGGAAATTACGAGTTGAAGTTCGAGTTTGGCGGAATGCCATTGATCAATGACAAACATGTTGCACAGGTAATCGAAGGGGTTGGCAGGGATTTGCTTGGCGAAAAGGGTGTGCATGAGATACACAAGTCGCTGGGCGCGGAGGATTTCCCGGAATTCCTCAAGAATGCCCCTGGAGCGATGTATACGCTTGGCACGAAGATCGATGGGCGTGAGGTATACGAATTACACCATCCCAAATTCGATATTGACGAACGCGCCCTGCCCATCGGGACAGCTGTACTGGTGGAAACGGCAAAGCGATTTTTGGCGGAATCAGCTTGACATTAGAACCCGCATAAGCCATGAGGAAGATATACCTTCATATTTTCAGCCACGGATTTCACGAATTTGCACGAATTTTTAAAAATCTGTGTAAATCCGTGGCAAAGAAATATTTTCACAACAAATCTATTTGTATTTTTGAACTTCAAAAGCCGTTGACACTTCCCCACCCCGCATGTATAATACCGCTCGCTTCTGCCTCAGCAGTAAGAATCGCTGAGGCATTTGCTTCTAACCCACCCAGCTTCCCCGTTCGCAGGCGACGAGTGTAAGAACTCCGCGGGCAACCGGTGAAGTGAATGACTGGAGACAAAAATGAGATTCGCAATTGTAGAAAGCGGTGGCAAGCAATACCGTGCCATCGAAGGGCGCACCATCGAGGTGGATCGCCTGCCCGTGGAAACGGGTAAAAAATTCGACATCGAACGCGTCCTGCTGATGGCGGACGGTGACGATGTGCTGGTCGGAACCCCCACGGTTGACGGTATCGAGGTCAAAGTGACGGTGGTGGACCACACCAAGGGTCCCAAAGTAGACCGATTCAAATACCGCCCGAAGAAACGCATCCGTGTACGCGGCGGTCATCGTCAGCATTACACGCTTCTGAAAGTGGATTTCATCGGCAAGCCCGGCGAAGAGCGCAAGGTCGAAGAGCCTGTTGTCGTTGAAGAGAAGCAGGCTGAAACCGAGGTTGTAGTCGAGGCAAAGCCAAAGGCTGAAAACGAAGCGCCGAAATCCACAGCGAAGAAATCAACAGCAACCAAGTCTTCATCCAAGAAGACCGAGAAGAAGTAAAAGAGGTAGTCATGGCACATAAAACAGGTGGCGGCTCAACCCGCAACGGACGAGATTCAAATTCCCAGCGTTTGGGTGTGAAGCGTTATGCCGGTCAGTTCGTGCTCTCAGGCAACATCCTTGTGCGCCAGCATGGCACAAAGATCAAGCCGGGATTGAATGTGAAAGCCGGCAAGGACGATACCTTGTTCGCGACCGCTGATGGCATTGTGATGTTCGATGTCATTCACGGACGGAAGCGCGCAAATATCATCCCACAAGTGGAAGAAGGCTAAGATGAAGACCGATATTCATCCCACCTTTTACACCGATGCCAAGGTATCTTGCGCATCCTGCGGCAAGACCTGGACGACCGGTTCGACCAAAAAAGAAATCCGTTTGGATATTTGCTCGAATTGTCATCCGTTCTATACCGGTGAATCTTCACGTCTGCTTGATATCGAAGGTCAGGTGGATCGCTTCTACAAGAAGCTTTCCGTCCGCCAGGATTATGTCGAGAAGCAGAAAGCCAAGGAAGAACTCAAGGGTTCGCCTGATCGCCCGATCTCAGACCTGGGTCTCCCCGCCCGCGCGCAGGAAGCGCTCGCCAAGGGCGGCATCGAGAACGTCGGTCAACTGCTGGAGAAACTCAGCGCCGGTAACGAAGCGATCCTTGCCATTGCAGGCTTTGGTCAGACTTCCCTGACCGCCGCAAAGAAGAAACTGCGCTCGCTCGGTTACGAACTCCCCGAAGCCGCGGCGTAGGGTTGCAGAATAGGTAATCTCAGGTAAACTTGCAGGCATGGCATAAACGCCATGCCTGTTTTTTTATTTTATGATGTCATAAGCGCTTCGTCTGCGCCGCTGAGTACAGCGGCTCCGCTACCCTTCGGGCACGACGTCAGCGCGATGGCGAGAGGTGATATGCGGCACACTCACGGTTCGATTGAAGTAGTTTGCGGTTCGATGTTCAGCGGGAAGACGGATGAGTTGATCCGAAGGTTGATTCGGGCGACAATAGCCAAACAAAAGGTGCAGGTATTCAAACCTGCCATTGACGTGCGTTATGCGGTGGAAAAGGTCACATCACATGCAGGCTCAGACTTCGATGCGACACCGATTGAAAAATCCACGGATATTCTTTCAAAGATGGACAAGGACACAACCGTCGTTGGCATTGACGAGGCGCAGTTCTTCGACCCTGAGATCGTCCAAGTCGCAGAAGCGCTCGCCTCACGCGGGATACGCGTCCTGGTCGCCGGGCTGGACACAGATTTCCGCGGCGAACCGTTCGGTGCGATGCCCATCTTCATGGCTATGGCAGAACGCGTGGACAAGCTCCACGCCATTTGCATGGTCTGCGGAGATGAAGCCTCCCGGACGCAGAGACTGGTCAACGGCAAGCCTGCACGGTACGATGACCCCGTTGTGATTGTTGGCGCATCAGAATTGTATGAGGCGCGCTGTCGTGTGCATCACGAAGTTCCACGCTAGTGGGGCGAAGTAACGCGATAGTACAAACTAAGAATTAATTTAGGGTATAGATATATCTTATGTCTCCAAACACAATCTGTGACGAATGCGGCGGAACCATGCAAGAAGGTTTTATTCTTGATCTTACGCGCGGCGGACAGTTTCCTTCGATTTGGGTTGAAGGTAAGCCGGAGTCAGAAAAGATTTCTTGGTTTAGTGCTTATACAGGTGTGAACACTGATGGCAAAACTAAGTATTTAATATCAGTGTACAGATGTGAAAAATGCGGGCTCTTAAAATCGTACGCCATATATGGTCGTACTAATAAATAGGTATATATGCAACACTACAAAGACATCCTTGCCGAAGTTCTGATTGACGAAGAAAGCCTCCATACCCGCATCAAGGAATTGGGGGCAGAGATCAGTGCAGATTACCCGGACGATGACCTCCTGCTCATCTGCATCCTGCGCGGCGGCGTTCCGTTCATGGTGCATTTGAGTCAACACATCACAACGCCACACATGATTGACTTCATGGCGGTCTCGTCCTATGGCATGGGACGGCGAGAATCCAGCGGCACGGTGCGCCTCACGATGGACTTGCAGACCGACATCCACGATAAGCATGTCCTGCTCGTCGAAGACATCATAGACAGCGGTCATACCATCGCATCGGTGCTTGAACTCCTACAGGTGCGCCAGCCCAAGAGTCTCAAGGTCTGCGCCCTGCTCGACAAGGAAGAACGGCGTGAAGCGGTTGTCCCCCTCCATTATCGCGGCTTCAACATCCCGAACAAATATGTCTTCGGTTTCGGTCTCGACCTCGATAATTATTATCGCAACCTGCCCTTCATCGGCGTTGTAGACCTGGATAAATACAAACCTCCATCCTAACCTTCGCGCTGAGCGGAGTGGCGCTAGTGGTCGAGTAGCAAAGCGTATCGAGACCAAGCGCCACGCAGTCGAAGCGCACTTCCACGAGCAACCATGCCACACGATCCCCAAGCCTCTCCCTACGCTGGACGCTGGGTCGCCCGTGTCCGTGGCAGGATCGTCGCCCAAGGGGGCACACCCGAACAAGCGTTATACTCCGCACAGAAAAGCAGGCACAAGGAAAAGCCTGAGATCATTTACATGCCCATCCCATTTTCCCATTCGCCTTTGATAGACAAAGTTCGTGACGCATTGCCCGATCAGGAAATTTACCTCGTCGGCGGCGCGGTGCGGGATATGCTTCGCAACCGCCTCTCACACGACCTTGATTTTGCCGCGCCATCCAATGGCATTTCCCTCGCCCGAACTGTTGCCAACTCCCTCGGCGCTGATTTCATGGTTCTCGACGCCGACCGCGACACCGGTCGCGTCATCGTGACCGAAGATGATGGCTCACGCACCTTCCTCGATTTTGCCACCTACCGCGGCGGCACAACCCTTGACGATGATTTGCGCGCCCGCGACTTCACGATCAATGCCATGGCATTCGATCTCCACGCCCAAACGGTCATCGATCCGCTCAACGGCGCGGCAGACTTGCGTGCAAAGTTGATCCGCGCCTGCGCCGCTACATCGTTACAGGATGATCCTGTTCGCATCCTGCGCGCCATCCGTCAAGCCGCGGCGTTCGAGTTCAAGATCGAACTCGAGACTCGCAAAGCGATGAAGGAAGCCGCGCATCTGTTACCCAACATCTCACCCGAACGCCAGCGCGACGAGTTATTCAAAATCCTTGAAGGACAGAAGCCCGACACATCCATGAGGGCATTGGAAATGCTTGGAGTGTTTCCGTATCTTCTGCCTGAATTGACCGCCATGAAAGGCGTGGAACAGTCCGAGCCGCACATTTACGATGTCTGGGAACACACCCTCAGTGTGCTCAAACATCTTGAAGGTATCCTATCTGCGTTGGCTGCGGGATACAACGCAGACGATACGAACGACCTGCTGACCGGTCTGCTCACCCTCCGCATCGGCAGGTTCCGTGAGGGATTCGCCACACACTTCGCCGAATCTTTAAACACAGACCGCTCCGTCCGTGCCGCGTTGTTCTTCGCCGCGCTGTATCACGATGTCGAGAAGCCAGCTACAAGGTCCGTGGACGAGGCGGGGCGTATCCGCTTTTTCGATCATGATGTCAAAGGCGCGGAGGTGGCGTCCAAACGCGGTCATGCCTTCAATCTCAGCAACGACGAGATCGAACGCATCCAAACGATCATCAAGAATCACATGCGCTTCCACTTTTTCACCAGCCGCCTGGGAGATGACAAACAGGAGCCCTCCCGTAAGGCTATTTATCGCTTCTTCAAGGATTCGGGCAAGGCAGGCATTGACCTTGTCCTGCTCGGTCTCGCCGATTTGCGCGGCACACGAGGACATACACTGACACAAGAAACCTGGACAACCGCGCTGGACATTGCCCGCATCCTGCTCGAGAATTATTTCGAGAAGCCGGAAGAGACTGTTGCCCCGCCGCGTCTATTGGATGGTAATGAACTGATGAAGGAACTCAATCTTCAGCCGGGGCGAATCGTCGGTCAACTGCTCGAAGCCATCCGTGAAGGACAGGCGACGGGAAAAATCGGGTCTCGTGACGAAGCATTGCAATTCGCTCGTGCTTGGCTGGCTGAAAACCCGCAATAATGTCATTCTGAGCCGTGGAGCGGCGAAGAATCTCTGGCTAGCCAATAAGACTCCAAACGGGATGAGAGATTCTTCGCTCCCTTTGGTCGCTCAGAATGACATACATAAGTAAATCCAAAATCGGAAATTGTTATGAATCTTGTTTACTTCGATCTCGAAAGCCAGAAGCTATTTGAAGAAGTCGGCGGGCGTGACGCGTCGAAGTTGTTATTGGCTTGCGGTGTTACGTGGTCATCGGAGCGAAACGACTTTGCTGTGTATTGGGAAAAGGATGCCGCGGCTTTGATCGCCGAGTTGAAATCTGCTGATAGGGTGATAGGTTTCAACATCATCAGCTTCGACTACGAAGTGTTGAAACCCTATGTGCCGAATGAGAACTTCCGCTCGTTTCGCTCGACCGATATGTTGCAGGATATCTTCCGCGCATTGGGCTTTCGTCTGAGCCTGGATTCCATCGCGAAGGCAACATTAGGCGCAAAGAAAACAGCCGATGGCTTACAATCGGTGGAATGGTTCAAGAATGGCGAGTTGGACAAGGTTGCCGAATATTGCAAAGCAGATGTGGACATTACGCGCCGCGTCTATGAATTTGGGCGAGATAATGGGTTTGTGTATTATCATTCCAAGCTGGGGAGTAAATTGAAGGTTGCGGTGAATTGGAAATGAGATCGCGTCGAGCGGAGGCTTTCGTGCTCGTTGAAAGCCGCAGACGAGACGAGGTATTCATGTAAACTGCGCTTCGACTTCGCTAACGCTCCGCTCAGCGCGATGGTATAGAAAGGAGAATAAAATGAACAAGATAAAAGTTAATGGTATTGAAATTGCATATGTCCAACGCGGCTTGGGGAATCCCCTGGTGCTGTTACATGGGTATCCGCTCGATCATCATCTTTGGGATGAGGTCGTGCCTCTTCTGGAAGAGACATTTGATCTCATTGTCCCCGATCTGCGTGGGTTTGGCGAATCTACAACAGTAAATACTCCTTACACGATGGATGATTTCGCCACGGATATTGCCCAATTGCTCGATATGCTGGGTATCCAAAAAACCGCCATTGTGGGTCATTCGATGGGCGGATACGTGGCACTGGCGTTCGCACGCCTGTATCCTAAGCGGGTGCGTGGGCTTGGGCTGGTCTCTTCTCAGGTGTTGGCTGATCCGCTTGAAGGCAAGGAACGACGCTACAAGATCGCGGCGGATGTGGAACAGAATGGTATTGGCGGCGTGGTGGATGTTATGACGACGAAGTTCACATCCGACCCTGCTCTGCAAGCTTTTGCTCGAAAGTCGATGGAAGCGCAAAAACCCGCCGCTTATATTGGCGCACTTAAGGCAATGGCGGAACGAGTGGATTCCACGTCAATCCTGCCCACTTTCAATTTTCCCGTTGTCCTCGTCCACGGGGATGCAGACACTCTCATTCCCATTGACCGTGCACACGAGGTCAAAGCGGCGATCCCCAATGCCTATCTGGTGGAGATCAGCGGCGTCGGTCATATACCCATGCTGGAAGCCAAAGAGAAGACTGCCGAAGCGTTGAAGCATCTGGCATAGAATACAAAAAGTCCCCAGCTTGAAGCGTGGGG
>Ga0315912_10005183_pt1 | contig 12066 bp, 10 predicted proteins | sample VfabasoilMG_FD_204469 | JGI IMG/M metagenome (GOLD analysis project Ga0315912, IMG submission 204469) | Garden soil microbial communities collected in Santa Monica, California, United States - V. faba soil | ecosystem: Environmental > Terrestrial > Soil > Garden | place: USA: California... | reverse complement strand
ATGAGGGTGAATCAGTGAGGCTTGGGCGGAGCGTCTCCGCGTTCGATGGCGCTGATGCGTTCTTCGAGAATGCCTAAGCGCTCGTCGAATTCAGAGATGCGGCGGAGTTTGAGGTCTGTAGTACGGCCCCAGCCGTGGAAGGCGCGAATGACTTCGGTTTGCATGTCGCGCATTTTTTCGGTGAGGTGTTCCTCCAATTCGTTTTGACTGACGATTTGCCTGTCTGAGACGTCGCGGATGAGCGCGATGAGTCTTTCTTCCGTCTGGATCAGGTCTTGTTTTGCCGACGCTTTCAGGTCTAGCAAATCTTGTTTTGTAGCCGGTTCGTTATTTTGCATGTGGTGCCGTAGGAGCGGAAATTGCTTCTGCTCCCATGATAAATGAAAATCAGTCAGGAAGGCGGCCTCTGTGGTCGCGTTCGCAGACGGAGGCGAACGCGCAGTATTTGCGCGAGCAGAGCATGGAACCGCTTTTTCCTCTTTGAGCGTTGCCTGCCCTGGCAACACAGGGCGGGTTTTCACGCTGCCAAGCGGCTGGCGGTGACCGCGTGGAAACCGTCTTAGGCAAACGCGTACCTAAATCGGGTTGATCGAGACACGGTGGTGGGTTGAGCCTCCGGGCGGCCAGAGCGAGGCTAAAAGGGCATTGGACAGACGGCGATGAATGACTTTCCGGCTACAGGAGTTCGAATCGGCATCACTCAGCGAGATAACTTGACGATATCTTTACCGGACCATCAATCGAGAGAATGTATTCGTCGTGTAGTGTATGTGGCGGAATGGGTTGTTTGTAACGTTTGGGATCGGCGTGGTCTATTGTGAAGCCGCGGCCCGATATTTTGATGGTGGCATCAATCATATCTTCGGGACTCCAGATGGTCCGCAAACTTTGTCCATCAAACGCAAATGCCCGGAATCTAATACGGGTCCCGTTGAAGCTCAAGGCTGGTCCCCAGGCGAGAAGCCATGCCTCAGTCGGCGAGTGAGAAGGAAGCTCTGAAGTGAACAAACCGTGGCGATCCATCTCCGAACCCATGGATGCGACTAGTTGAAATCGTCCGTTGATTGACTTGTACCCGCGGATGGTTGTTGTCGTCGTATCCTCACGCACTAATCGGAAAGCGACGAGCAGACAGCGACCACTTGGCAAGTCAGCAAGCTGGGCAAAGGGAGGACCACTGTAATCCCGTTCATACGGATGGGCGCTCAGAATATCGGCCAAATCTTCCTTAACGTTTTGGGCTGTTACCTTTACTGGATCGAGTTCCGCTTCGACAAAACGGTCGATTTCCTGATGGATGAGGCGGGTTACATTCGTCGCGGTGGAAGCATAAGTTTTGGGATCCGCCGATTCTCCCGTGCCATAGCGCAGTTGTTTGGATAGGTTGGTGACTCGCTCCTTGGCGTCTCGCCTGGATTGCGATGGGGACGGCGGTGGCTGGCCGTAGGCATACACCGATGTAAGAATGACTAGCGTTGTGATTCGCTGAATGAGTCCTGACATGTGGTTGCTACTCCTTAGGGAATTTGAACTACGGGCTGGTTCGCTTGTTGCGCGGGGACGTATGAAAAGAAATGCTGGTTCTCGGTTGTGATCATCTTGGTTGAATTCATGCTTGATCGTCGGGATAGTAGTTAGCTATTTCTGAAATCTAATCGGTTTCACGAATCAACCACATTTTGCATCGCTGAAGCGTCGGTGGCAAGCTTGCTCCACTATGGCACGAGGGGGATGGATGGGAGCCGCACGAAATGGTCAATCAGCGGGGCGGTTGACCATCCGCTCCCTGATCCACTGCAACAACTCTGCCTCACGATCAATTTCTACATCAATCGCCAGCCAGTATGTCGGCATTGATCCGATGATTTCCGCTGCAGCCTTCGGCAAATTCATTGTGTCCTTTTCGGTGGTAACCAAAGCACCGAGCTTTTCGGCACGAGCACGTGAGGCCATCCGCCGTACCTCGCCGGGGCGATACCGATGATGGTCGGAAAACGTATATTTCCAGGCCATCGAACAGCCTGCGGCCTCGACAGACCGCCAGAACGAAGCAGGATTTCCAAGTCCACAAAACGCGCCGACCGAAAGCCCCTGCAACGCATCTGGAGCAATCTCGCTACTTGTGGCAAGATCAATCCACTTGGTAGCTACAATACGCGAATGATAGATCGGTGCCTTGGGGTTGTACCGCCGCAACACGGCCTCGATCCCGTCGTACCGGCCCTTGTCCCGCACGCGCGTCAGAATAAACGCATCGGCGCGCGCGAGCGAAGTCAGCGGTTCACGTAATCGGCCAGCCGGAAATAATTCGCCGCCGGCAAACGGATCCAGCGCGTCGATCAATACAATATCGATATTGCGCCGCAAGCGCCAATGCTGGAATCCGTCATCCAGCAATATCACAGTGGGATTGTGTTTCTTAAGCAACGCCATTCCAGCCTGGTAACGGTTTACGCCAATAGCCACAGGCCCCAGGCGCGACCGCAACAGTATCTGTGCCTCATCGCCAGTCAGCTCAATCGGGGCATCGGCACCTGCCGACAGTACCGTAAAACTTGAATTCGTTTTGCGCCTGTAGCCTCGTGTGAGAAATCCAGGATTCGATCCACCTTCTTTAAGCCGTGCAGCTAAATGCACCGCCATGGGAGTCTTTCCGGCACCGCCCATCGAAAGACCGCCAATGCTGATCACCGGCACTGGCAGTTGTTTAGCATTCGCCAACTGCTGCCGCCGCTTACCGATCGAGCCGCCATGCCAAAGCCACGTCAACGGCGCAGCAAAAAGTTTTCCAACCGTCGTCCGAACCCGATGGGGAACCGACAACGACGCAAGCCGTACCGCCTCATGTGCCGCCCGGGCTGTGGCACCGGTCTTCTGCCGCGCCGCCTTGGCCGCCTTCGCTCCGATACTCGTACACAATGCCGGATCGGCAAGCAGCCGCTCTAGCGATGGAAGCAACTCGCCCTCAACCAGCGCACCCGCTTTTCGAAAGTCCGCCGCAATCTCGGCGAAGTTCTCCATGTGAGGACCAACCATCACAGGCTTGCCATGCCAGGCAGGTTCCAACACATTGTGCCCGCCGCATGGGGCAATGGTGCCGCCCATAAAAACGACGTCGGCCAGCGCAAACAAACTGGCAAGTTCGCCCATCGTATCGACAAGCAGGACGCCGGGAAGCGTCAGCGGACCAAGCTGGGACCGTCGCTGAAACGTGATCCCGCGCTGCGTCAACTTCGCCGCCGCCGAGTCAAACAACTCCGGCTTCCGGGGTACCAGCACCAATAGCAGCTTTGGGTAACGCGCCGACAACGCCTGAAACGCATCCAGCACCAGATCGTCCTCGTTAGGAGGCATGGTGCTGGCAGCAATCCAGACATGGCTGGGGCTCGCGGCGCGAATCGCCTCGGATACCGCAGCAGGAGGATCGGGCGGCACAAAGTCATACTTCAGATTTCCGCCGTCCACTACGTTTGCTTTTGGCGCGCCCAGCTCAACGTAACGATCACGAGCCGTGGCGCTTTGCGTGAAGATCCGGTTGGGTATGGCCAGCACAGCAGCCAGAGCCCACCGCAGCGAACGATAGCGCCCGATGGCTTTGTCGGAAATACGGCCATTCACAACCAGGACTGCGGCGCCACTCTTCCGCGTCTCGCGCCAAAGGTTCGGCCAGATCTCGGTCTCGGCAACAATCAGCAACGCTGGTCGAATGCGCCGCAGCAATGCTCGGACGGCAAAGCAGTAATCGAAAGGAGCATAAATAATGCCGGTGGCGATCCCGGCCAGCCGCTGTTTCGCCAACGAGTATCCGGCAAGCGTACCGACAGAAACAAACAAAGGGGTCCCAGGCATCTCGGTTTGCAATTGCCGCAGCAGCCCGGCGCAGGAAAGCACCTCGCCCACCGAGACTGCATGCAACCACACTGAGCCGTAGGCCGTCTGTTGAAAAGAGTGGTGGATGAATCCGAACCGTTCCTGCACCGTCAGGAAGTAGCGAGGGTTACGAAGACCCCGATAAGCGATATAAAATACAAGGAAAGGGAACGCCGCCGTCAGGGCGAGTCGATAGAGAAAATATATGAACCTGGTCTTGGGATTATCAAGAGCATCGCGCTCGGCTGCCGTCGTCTGGGTCACGCTAACCTCGTTCAGTATAGCCCTTAGCGCACCGTCGGCGTCCACGTTCGCTAATAAACAAAAAACCGGCGAGGTCACTCTTGCGGCCGAAGCCTATTCATCACCGGCTAAAATCAAAGAGGCTTTTGGCAAAGTCAACCCGTATCAATATGGCGTGTTGCCGATCCTGCTGGTCATTCAGAATGACTCCAAAGAGTCCATCAGCCTCGCCAACATGCGAGTTGAGTATCAGGCCGGAAGGCAAAACGTAGAGCCAACACCGGCCAAGGACGTTCAGTACGCGAGGGGTCCGCAGCAAAGGAAGCCCTCGGTAATCAATTTGCCCCCGGGCCTCGGCGGAGGCTCAAAGAAAAATCCGTTAGCTGGGCCAGAGATCGAAAGCAAAGCCTTCGGAGCGAAGATGTTGCCACCGGGGGACTCCGCCAGCGGCTTTTTTTACTTCCAAACCGATCACCGCTCGGGAGCCATTCTCTACGTGACGGGACTTCGCTCTCAACCAGGAAACAAAGACCTCTTTTTCGTAGAGATTCCGCTGAACAAGCCTCAAGATTAGGGCTTATTTAGATGTCTTAGTAACCGGCTTCCGAACGGGCAGAACACGCTGGATCGTGATCTTCTTAATCAGCACAGGCACTACCGGCTTGTCGTTCTGGCCTCGCTCGGTATTGGCGATCTTGGTGACCACCTCAAGGCCGGAGACTGTCTCCCCGAAGATCGTATGCTTGCCGGTCAGATGAGGAACCGGAACCTCGGTAATAAAGAACTGCGAACTGCCGGTATTGGGGCCAGCGTTCGCCATGGCAAGAAGCCCGGGCTTATCGAACTTCAAGCTGGGATGAAACTCGTCGGGGATGTCATCGGTCCCACCCGTACCATTGCCAAGAGGGTCGCCACCCTGAATCATGAACCCGGGAATCACGCGGTGAAACGTAAGCCCGTCAAACAACCGCTTCTTAACCGGAAGGTCAATCTTGGGATCAATCCAGGCCGTAGTTCCATTGGCAAGGCCAACAAAGTTCTTGACGGTAATAGGAGACTCCTTTTCAAACAACCGAACCCGGATGTCCCCCATAGAAGTAGAGATAGTGGCAAACAACTGCCCAGCCGGAGGCCGAACCGGAGGAGCAGTCTGCCCGACCAACAAAGCGCCAGCTATCAAGAATGTGAAAGTAAAGAATCGACGCATCAACCCGAAATTATACCGTACCTCTCAAACCGCTTCCTTGCGGGCGCGGCTCAGTATGGATAGTCGTGCACCCATCGTTGTTCATTGGTCGCCTCTGATGATCTGCTAAGCCATATTCGCTACAATCACATCTTGGACATCCCCAAAGAACGCCAAGAAGAATTGGAACGTCTTGAGTTCCAGATGGGCACCTCGCGTGGCCGTCTTGCTATGACTCTTGACATGCTTACTGACGCACTCGTGCTGGTTGGTCAGCATGGCGTCTATTGCCAGAGTGCTCGACAGCCTGGCAAGCCTACTATGGATGTTCAGATCATCACCCAACAGATCGTCAGCGCCAAGGAGCTTGTCTCCACCGTCATGATGGATCTCAAGAAAGACCCATGCAAGTAACCGTTTCCCCAGCCTCTCGGCTCACAGGCTCTTTGCGCCTTCCCGGCGACAAGTCCATCTCTCATCGCTATGCCATGATCGCCTCCATTGCGGAAGGCTCCAGCCGACTGGAAGGCTACTCTACTGGTGCCGATTGCCAGTCGACCCTTGGCTGCGTCGAAGCTCTCGGCATCCGTGTGGAACGCGCACCCGGTGTCGTTATCGTACATGGCACAGGACTCGACGGCTGGCGTGCGCCTTCTGGACAGCTCGACGCCGGCAACTCCGGCTCCACCATCCGCATGATCTCCGGCATGCTGGCCGCGCAGCCGTTCGACTCTACCATCGGTGGTGACGAGTCCCTCTCCAAGCGCCCCATGGAGCGCATCATGAAGCCCCTCGCGCTCATGGGTGCTCGCATCACGGCGCACAACGGCAAGTACCCGCCGCTCAGCATCCACGGCGGACGTCTCACCGGGATCGAGTACGAACCACCGATGGCAAGCGCCCAAGTCAAGACCTGCGTGCTCTTCGCCGGACTCCATGCCGAAGGTGTTACCAGCGTCATTGAGAAGACACAGACCCGCAATCATACTGAGGTTGCACTGCACGAGTTCGGTGCCAAGCTCCGGCATGAAGGCGACGTCATCTCTGTTGAAGGACGGCCTCGCCTCAAGGCCCGTACGCTTCAGGTTCCGGGCGACCTGTCTTCTGCTGCATTCTTCCTTGTGGCAACGCTGCTCCGGCCTGACTCGCATCTCGTTCTCGAAGGGGTTGGCATCAGCCCTTCGCGCACAGCCCTGATTGATTGGCTCCGCAGCATCGGCGCGAATATCGAAGTCCGCGACCAGAAGCTCAGCGCAGGTGAACCCATCGGAACCATCGAGGTCCACAGCAGCGACATCGAAGGCGGAATCATCGAGAAAGCCATGACCGCCGCGCTCATTGATGAGATCCCGGTGCTGGCCGTGCTTGGGGCGACAAGCCGCAAGGGACTCATTGTGCGGGATGCCTCCGAGCTCCGCGTCAAGGAGACCGACCGCATCGCCACTGTTGCCGAGAACATGCAGCGCATGGGCGTCAAGATGGAGGTCGGCCCCGATGGCTTCTCGATTCCAGGTGGTCAGAAGTTCCGCGCCGCGATGGTCGATTCGTTCGGCGACCACCGTATTGCCATGGCATTCGCTGTGGCTGCACTTGCCGCTGACGGGGATTGCACCATCGACAACGCCGAAGCCGCCTCCGTGTCTTTTCCCGAATTTTACGATACACTGCTTCAAGTCAGGACAACGTAACTGGATGCCGCAAGACGCAGCGCATGACCTTACCGTAGAGGGGCTCGTGCATGACCTCAATAACGTATTCGAGACCATCAACGAAGCAGCCGAGCTGCTCGACAAGGATGGCAAGCAGGCGAAGCTCGCCGCAGCACTGCGCCGCAGTGTCCGCAGAGGCTCGCGTATACTCGGCAGCTTCGCCGAGCAGTCCCAGGCGTCGCTCGACATTGACCTTATTCTTGATGGTGCCGTGGAGTTTGCAAGGGACTTCCTGCAAGCCGTCAAAGGCCCGAATATCGACTTCCAACGCACCATAGAAGAAGGCCTGCGGCTACGAGGCAACGCTGCTGGTTGGGAACGCGTCTTTGTCAACCTCTTCCTCAACGCCGCGCAAGCCATGGATGGCGGCGGTCAGGTCACTGTCACCGCCAATCGCAATGAGGGCGGTATCTTGCTGCTGGTAGCAGACAACGGTCCGGGCATCTCGCCCAAGGTTCTGCCCAACATCTTCGAGCCGCGCTTCTCGACAAGAGCCAAGCGCTCCGGCCTGGGACTACATATCGTTCAGACCATAGTCCACAAGAACGGTGGTACTGTGACCGCAAGCAACTGCCCATCAGGACGCGGAGCCATCTTCCACATCCTGCTGCCCGCTATTGGCGCTTGACGCGCTTGCAGGGCCTCCGCATGGCCCGACCGACGCTTCAACGCTACTTGTTTTTTTGTTTGGTGGTTGCCTTGGTTCCGCCTCTTGCGGGGCTTGGCCAGCCGTAGATTTTTTCTTTTTCGATGTCGAGTGTTAGCAGGAATGGCGACTTGAGGAATTCTGCTCCTACTCCTTCGAACTCCAGTTCGGTTCCGTCAGGAATGGCGTTGGGCATTGGGGAGACGACTCGGAGTTTGATTTCTGCTGTGGTTCCGGAAACGGCTAGCAGTACTTCTTTGGGTTTTGCGGCTGGGGTCGCTCCCACTACTTTGCCTTTCCATCTGGGGAGGCCTGCGCCCTTGATCGCCGAGTCGAAGTAGGCTTGTCCACCGGCTCCTTCCAGTTCCCTTTTGACTTGCAGGAATTGGGACAGCATCGGATTTTCCTGGGCGAGTTTCTCTTCGGCTTCCAGTTCCATTTGCTGTTTGGATTTGATCTCGAGATTTGTCGGCGGTATGGCGCTCTTTTTGGCGAGGTCGATGAGTTCGGCGAGTCCCTCTTTGGAGCCGTGGTAGGTTGTGTATTGTCTTTCGAGGTAGGCCTGTAGGTCCTGGCGGCCTTTGTCGTTGAGGGCGTCGCCTCCGGTGTAGTTGGCGGCGCGGGCGAAGTGGTAGAGGGCTTGGATTTGCCGCTGCGGGGTTTTGTCTTTGGTGTTGGTCAGGATTGCGGTTCCAAGTTTGTAGGAGAGGTTGCCGCTGTTGGGGTTGATCTTGAAGATGCGGAGGATTTCATCTTCGGTTGCTTTGGGGTCTTTGCGGGAATCGTAGATGAATACCAGGGTGCGGCGGGCTTGCACTTCGAGGTCGGCTTTGGGGGCTTTGAGTTCGGCTGCAATGGAGTCAAGCCGGGCCAGGAACTGGTTGGTGATTTTCTCGCCATAGTCGAGCCGCTCGGTTGTTGTGTTTTGTGTGCTGGCGGTGAGGAGCGTGGCCCAGAGGAGTCCGAAGGTGTTGTTCGGCGAGAGGGTCAGGAGTTCGCGGGCGGTGGAGAACATTTTCTCGCCCTGGCCGAGTTTCTGGTAGGCTTCTCCGAACAGGAGCAGGCGGTCGATTTTGTAGTCGGACTCGGGGTATTTTTCTTTCCAGGTGGTGAGAAGGGTGACGCGTTTGGTGAGGTCAGTTTCTTTGGTTGCGCCGGAGAACAGGTCGTACTCTTGCTGGTCCTTCACGTTCTTGGTGCCGGGGGCGGGGGCCTGCGCGAAGAGTCCTACGATGGTAAATCCGATGAGACAGATGCCCGCCGCGAATTTGGATTGATGTTGAAACAAGATCGATCCTCCTTTTCGTTGTGTCACCTCTTATCGTAAAACATTCCTCAGGTCATTTCGCCCAACCCTTATGGTGAGGAGGAATGGTGATTTTTGAAACTCTTCGGCGACGCCGTTGAAGGTGAGTTCGGTGCCTGCTGGGATGGGATTTGCCGGGGGGCTGGTTAAGATCAGTTTGATCTCTGGTTCTGAGCCGGAAGCGGCAACCAGAACTTCGTTGGGCGTGGCGGAACGGATTACCTTCGCCTTGAGTTCGGGCAGGACCGCGTCTTTGACGAGGCCCCAATATTTCGGGTCGCCGTTTAGATGCTGCTTGATGGTTTGCCAGCGGGCGAGCATTGGATCGGGGGCTTGGGCGAGGAGGGCCGCAAGTGAACAGCAGACTACTGAGATACGGATTAGTTGTCTCAAAGCTATGATCTCCTTTGCCAAAGAAAAATGGCGGCGCGAAGCTCGCGCCGCCATTGTATCAGATGCCGTACTTTGGTTATCCCTTGCCTTTTCCTGCCTTCGGTGCCGCACCTTTTTTAGTAGTGCCGCCGCGGGCGGGGGCGGGCCAGCCGGTTAGTTTGGTTTTCTCCACTTCAACGGTTAGGAGGAATGGAGACTTTGAAAAGTCCTTGGCGACACCTTCGAAAGTGAGTTCGGTGCCGACCGGGACGGCGGTGGCGTAGGGAGTTTCGAAAACCAGTTTGATCTCGCCTTCGGTATCTGAAGAGATGCCTACGGTTACTTCCTTGGGTCTTGTGGCTGGGCTTGAGCTGATTACTTTGGCTTTGAGTGGAGGCATGAGTGAGTCTTTGAGGTTGCCCCAATAATTGGGATCCTCAATGAGGCCATCTTTGATCACCTTCCACTTGGCGAGGTCAGGGTTGGATTTCTCCAACTCTTCTTGCTTCTTTGCGGCCACTTCACCAGCCGAGAGTACTTTGAATCCGGCGGGAGGGAAGACTGAGGCTTTGGCCTGCTGGACCAACTCCGGCATGCCTTCTGCGCTGCCGTGGAGCTGGGTGTAGATGCCGTTGGTGTATTTCAGGTAGTCAGCTTTGCTTGCTGGCGGAATGGCTCCTGCGCCTTCCAGATTTGCGCCGCGGGTCAAGTGCCAGAGGGCCTCTGAATAACGGGTGGGGTCTTTGAGGGCCACAATGTAGCGCCCATATTCGAAGGACAGCGCGCCTTGGTTGGGCATGACGCCGAGGGCTTTCTTGTATTCTTCTTCGGCCTTAGGCTTTGCACCGCGGGAGTCGTGAACGTAGGCTAGGGTCTGGTGGGCGGAGACTTCCAGTCCATCGCGCTGGGCTTTGTTGCTGCCAAATGTCTTGTCCAATATGCCGATAAATTGGTTAGAAACCTTTTCGCCGAAGTCGAGGTCGGCAGGGGCTTTCTTCGCCAGACTCTTGGTGAGTAGGGTAACCCACATCAGGCTGTTGGGTTCTTCGGGTGAGGCCGCCAGGATTTCCTTGGCGGTTTGATACATATCTTCTCCGCGGTTCAACTGGCGATAGGTTTCCAGGAAGGCACCAGCGCGTGCCATTTTCAGTTTGGCATCTGGATGCTTTTGCTTCCAAGCCATGAGGAGCGGCAGTTTCTTGGCCGGGTCGGTTTCCTTGTTTGCGGCGTCGAAAAGCGGGTACTCGCCTTCTTGCCAGTCGGCGTTCGCCTGGGCGAACAAGCCTACAACAGAAAAAGAGAGCAGTACGATGCCTGCTACTAATTTGGAATGGTGTTTTAGCACGACTCCTTGCCTCCTACACAAGCTAATTTCAATCTACAGACCAAGTCTCGCGCCAATGCGCATTTGCGGAGTATATCGAAGTTCACCCAGCGCTTGCAAGCCTCTGACACATTAGATGCCGATGCAGTCAAAATTGTTTCCACAAATACGTGGTTCATTGTCAGGCCATCGGCATAGCTTAGAATAGCGCTAATGCCGGACTTAGCTGCCCGTTGGATGGACCTATCGATTATTGTGCTTTACCTGCTGGGGATTACCTGGTTTGGTGTGCGCTTCCGCAGTTCCCAGAAGAGTCTGCGTGATTATTTTCTGGGTGGCAGGAATGCGCCTTGGTGGGCGATCGCGTTTTCGATTGTGTCAGCGGAGACCAGCACGTTGACGGTGATTGGCACGCCTGGGATTGCCTTTGGCGGGAATCTTGGATTCCTGCAAGTGGTGTTCGGATACCTGCTGGCGCGTATCGTGATTTCGTTTTTGCTGTTGCCGCATTATTTTAGGGGCGAGATGTTCACTGCGTATGAGCTGATGCAGCGGCGGTTTGGGCAACGGATTCGGAGATTCTCTGCTGGATGTTTTCTAGTGCTACGGGCGCTTGCCGAGGGCGTGCGGGTGTTTGCGATTTCGATTGTCCTCTCGATTGTGCTCGGTACCGGGGAGGTGGCATCGATTTTGTTGATCGTGTGTCTGACTCTCTTCTATACGTTTGAAGGCGGGATGACTGCGGTGATTTGGACCGATGTTGTGCAGATGTGTCTCTATATAGCAGGCGCGGTGGTGAGTCTGGTTGTGATTCTGGGCAACGTTGAGGGCGGGCTTCCGCATGTATTGGAAGTAGCTGCGGCGGCTGGGAAACTTCAGGTTTTTGATTTCCGTTTTTCGCCGACGATGGAGTTCTTCACGCGCAGTTATAGTTTTTGGGCGGGCATCCTGGGTGGCTGTTTCCTGGCCACGGCCAGTCACGGGACCGAGCAGCTTATGGTGCAGCGGTTGTTGTCGGCAAAGAGTCAATCGGAAAGCCGGACGGCGTTGCTGGCGAGTTGGGTGGTGATCTTCTTCCAGTTCAGTCTGTTCCTGGCGATTGGCATTATGTTGTTCGTCTATTACAAGGACACTGGACAGGCGGTGCCTTCTCCGAATGATCGGATTTACCCGCAGTTCATTTGGAACAAGCTTCCGTTTGGTGTTTCTGGCTTGGTGATTGCAGCGGTGCTGGCTGCTGCGATGTCCAATCTCAGTGCCGCGCTGAATTCGCTGGCCTCGACGACGGTGATGGATTTTCTGAAACCGGCATCGCGTCGTGAGCGGCCTGATTCGGAATGGCTGCAATGGGCGCGTTGGGCGACCGTGGGCTGGGGTGTCATTCTTTTCGTTGTGGCTTTGGTGGCGCAG
>Ga0315912_10005182_pt1 | contig 12067 bp, 8 predicted proteins | sample VfabasoilMG_FD_204469 | JGI IMG/M metagenome (GOLD analysis project Ga0315912, IMG submission 204469) | Garden soil microbial communities collected in Santa Monica, California, United States - V. faba soil | ecosystem: Environmental > Terrestrial > Soil > Garden | place: USA: California... | reverse complement strand
GAGCAGCGTCTTCCCGCTGCCGGGCGGCCCGATGAAGAGCAGATTGTGCCCCCCCGCGGCGGCCACCTCGAGCGCGCGCCGGGCGCTGCCTTGCCCGCGAACGTCGCAGAGGTCGCCGTGGGCCGGAGCCGCGCTCGGCACGAACTCGGTGCGAGGCGCGGCGGGGAGCGTGCGGCGGCCGGCAAGATGCTCGGCCGCTTCACCGAGCGTGTGGGCCAGGCGCACGTCGAGCCCCTGGGAGATCCCCGCTTCACGGGCATTGGCCGCGGGCACGATCGCTCTCAGGGCGCCGCGCTGTCGCGCCCCGTCGAGCTGGGGCAAGAGCCCCCGCACCGGGCGCAGGCTGCCGTCGAGCCCGAGCTCGCCGAGCAGGAGCGTGCCGTTGAGCGCTCGCGCCGGAAGCTTGCCGATGGCGGCGAGCACACCGAGGGCGATGGCGAGATCCAGCGTGGCACCCGCCTTGCGCAGATCGGCCGGGGCGAGGTTCACGGTGATCGCGTACTCGTCGAGCAGGACGTCGAGCCCGGCCAGAGCGCTCGCCACGCGCACGCGTGACTCGCGCACGGCGGCCTCGGCGAGGCCCACGAGCTGGAAGAAGGAGGGGCCGCGGGAGCAGCACACCTCCACCTGGATGGCGCGGGCTTCGAGCCCGACGACGACGCTGGCACTTGCCAGGGCAAGGCCCAATGGATGCCCCTGGACGAGCGAAACGGCCGTGGATGCGGGCATGACTCGGAGCCGTGGATGCAGCGGACGTGCCAGGGCCGGCACGCTCGAAAATCGCGCGACCGAGCGCGTGGTCACCGCGCGGCGGCCGCGTGGCGCGCTCGCTTCGCCTCCGGGCGGCTCGTTCGGCTAGTCTGGCGCTTCACGGCCCGAGCCGCGAAGCACGAAGATGAGCGCCGCCCAGGTGTCCGCGCCCGCGCGAGCGGAGCCGAAGCTCGAGCGCTCGACGCTCCGTGTCAGGAGGTTCGAGCTCAACAGCGAGCGGTGGCACGGCGGCGATCGGCATCACGTGCTCCTCCTGCATGGGCTCGGAGGAAATTCCATCACCTGGCACGGGGTTGCCCCGCTGGTCGCCGCTCGCGCGAGCGCGACAGTGCTCGCCGTCGACCTGCCAGGGTTCGGTCGCTCGCGAACCGGCGGGCGGCGCATCGACTGCCGCGAGCTCTCGCTCGTGATCGAAGGCGTTCTGACGACGTCGGCGCCGCCCGGAACCCGCTGGACGCTGGCGGGCAATTCGCTCGGCGGCCTGCTCGCACTCGAGCTCGCCGGGCGCGCGCCGGAGCTGGTTTCGGGCGTGTCGGTGACTGGACTCGCCATGCCACTCACGTGGGGACGATCGCTGTCGCAGATTCCGACGCTCCTTTCCTGGGCGCCGGCCGCGATCCCCTGGCTGGGCGGGCGCCTGATAGCCCGGTACATGAGCCGCACGGGCTTGCCCGGCGTCGTGGACGAGCCGATCGAGGCCCTGTTCGCGGATCCGACGCGCCTCGATCCCGAGCTCCGCGAGCGGTTGCTCGCCGTCTCGGGGTATCGGCTCGGCTGGGTCGCGGAGGCGGCTCGCGCCTATGAGCAAGCGACGCGGAGCCTGGGCATGGCGCTGCTGTTGCCGAGTCGCGGAGCGCGCTGGATCCGCGACGCGCCGCCGCAGGTCCACGTCATTCATGGCGCGAAGGATCCCCTCTTCTCCGTCGCCGCGTGGCAGACGCTCGAGCGGCTCCGCCCCGACTGGGACCACACGCTGCTGCCCGACATCGGACACGTTCCGCAGCTCGAAGCTCCGGCGGACGTCGCGCACGCGCTCGTGCGCTGGCTCGACCTAGGCGCCACGAAAGGCGACGGATGCGGCGGGTGAGCCAAGGAATCCGAGGGCTGACGCGTATCACTACCGGCGAGGTGGCGAATGCGCGCATTTCACTCTCACTTGATCGCTCTCCTGGTCGTGGGCCCGGCACTCGCCGCATGCGGAAAGTCCGCCGTAGAGCCGTGGCCGGTCTCGCCACCCATCGCGGTGGGTGAACGACCGAGCGCCGAGCTCGAGCACCTCGCGCGGCGGACGCTCGCGGACCCTTCGCTCGCGGACGAGCTCCGCGCCGCGGGACCGCTCGGGCTCCAGGCGCTGCTGGCGCAGGCCGACGCGGCCGGTCGCCTGGCTGCGGCGCTCGACCCGTTGCTCGATCGCGTGGCAAGCCAGCGCTACGCCCGCTATTCGGGGCTCTACTGGTACACCGATCTCGAGCAGGCGATCGAGCGAGCGGACGCCGAGCACAAGCCCATCCTGAGCCTGCGGCTCCTCGGCGACCTGCGCGACGATCTTTCGTGCGCCAACAGTCGCTACTTCCGGGTGGTGCTGTATCCGGACCCGCTCGTCAGGAGCTACCTGCAGCGCGCCTTCGTCTTGCACTGGTCGTCCGAACGGCCAGCGCCCAAGATCACCGTCGACTACGGCGACGGGCGCAAGCTCGTTCGCACGATCACGGGCAACAGCGTTCACTACGTGCTCGACTCACAGGGGCGCACCGTCGATGCGATCCCCGGCTTGATGGGGGCGCGCTCGTTCCACGCGGAGCTCGAGCGGGCGTGGTCGCTCGCCCGGGAAGTCGCCACCCAGTCCGACGAGGACTTCGCGAAGATCCTGCGCGCGCGTCACGCCCAGAGCGAGCTCGACCTGCTCGAGCGCTGGAAGACGGAGTTCGCCGCGGTGGGCGTCAGCATCGACAACCGGGACGCCCGCGCGCTCGCTGCCCAGAATACTCGCCTCGGCGCGGCTCTCGCGAGCGTGCCCGAGCTACCCATCTCGGCGCTCGAAGCCGCAGAGATGGCCCCCACGAAGGCCGTGCCCGAACGGCGGCTGCTCGAGCAGCTGACGCCGAAGACCACGTTCTTGCCGAGCGATGCACGGCGGCAGGGGACGCGCGCCGTCTGGGCGCGGGTGGCCGAACGGCATCTCTCGGAGGTGGAGCTGTCCGACCCGAGCCTCGTGCTGATGCACGAGCTCGCGCCGCGCGGATTCGACCTCGACGGACACGCCGTCCCGGTCGACGGGCCCGGCTTCGCGGCGCTCCTCGGGCGCTTTCAGCAGGTGCTGGCCCTCGACACGGTCGAAAATTCGGTCGAGCTTCGGGTTGGCATCCACGAGTGGCTCTCGGCGCATCCGCTCGCCTCGTTCGACGAGCTCAACCGCTGGGTTTACTCGAGCGTGTTTCGCACCCCGCGTTCGGATCCGTGGCTCGGCTTGACCGCGGACCGCGGCTTCACCGCCCTCCCGGAAGACGGCGTCCGGCAAGCGGCCGAGTAGCTCAGCCGAGCAGCGCGTCGATGTTCTTCGCGCGCTGGCTCACGCGAAACTCGATCACGCGAAAATCCGCCAGGCCCTCGCGCACGAACGGGTCCTCGCGCACGATGCTTTCGACCCGCTCGCGGCTCTCGCCGACGGCCAGGATGATGCCGCCTTCCCTCGGGATCTTGCGGCCGGAAACCACGAACGTCCCCGCGGCGTAATGTTTCTGGAGGAAGGCCATGTGCGCCTTCATGTGCGCGTCGATCTCCGCCAGCTCGACCTTGTACAAGAGCTCGATCACGAACATGCGGCCGAAGCTAGCACCCTGGCGCTAGGCGCACGAGTGATTAGGTTTTGGGGACATGAAAAAGTTGGAGCTCGGCCTCGACACGTTCGGCGATCGGACTCGCACGGCCGACGGCAAGCAACTGTCTCACGCCGAGGTGATCCGTCAGCTGGTCGAGCAGGCCGAGCTCGCGGATCGCGTGGGGCTCGCGTTCATCGGTGTCGGCGAGCATCACCGCGAGGACTTCGCCGTGTCGGCGCCCGAGGTCGTGCTCGCTGCGATCGCGGGTCGCACGCAACGCATCCACCTCGGCTCGGCCGTCACCGTGCTGAGCTCCGACGACCCGATCCGCGTGTTTCAGCGCTTCTCGACGCTCGACGCCGTCTCGAACGGACGCGCCGAGGTGATCCTCGGGCGTGGCTCGTTCACCGAATCGTTCCCGCTCTTCGGCTTCGAGCTCGCCCGCTACGAGGAGCTGTTCGAGGACAAGCTCTCCCTGTTCGCCAAGGTGCGCGCCGGTACCCCCGTCACCTGGTCGGGCTCGACGCGCTCGCCGCTCACGAACCAAAACGTCTACCCGCCGCTGGAAAACGGCCTGCTTCGCACCTGGATCGGCGTGGGCGGCAGCCCCGAGTCGGTCGTGCGGGCGGCCCACTACGGCTTCGATCTGATGCTCGCGATCATCGGGGGCAATCCCGAACGCTTCACGTCGTACGTCGAGCTCTACGAAGAGGCCCTCAAGAAGTTCGGCTTCGGTCCGCGACCCATCGGCGTGCATTCACCGGGGCACGTCGCCGACACCGACGAGCAGGCGCGCGCCGAGCTCTGGCCCCATTTTCTCGAGATGCGGACCAAGATCGGCGCCGAGCGCGGCTGGGCGCCGCCGTCGCGCGCTCAGTTCGAGAACGAAGCGGGCCCGCGCGGCGCCCTGTTCGTCGGCTCGCCGGAAACCGTCGCGCACAAGATCGCCGCGACGGCCCGCGCGCTCAAGCTCTCGCGCTTCGACCTCAAGTACTCGAACGGCCCCATGCCGCACGAGCAGATGCTCCGCAGCATCGAGCTCATCGGGACGAAGGTCGCACCGCGCGTGCACGAGCTGCTCGCGGAGGACCAGCCCGCAAAGCAACCCGCAGCGCTTTCTACCTGACGGCCGGCGTGGTCGCTGCGGCGGGCGGGAAGATGCTTCGCCAATCGTCCTTCATGCTGGCGATCGCCCAGCCTTTGTCCTTCGCTTCGTCGAGCGCCTGGTCGAGCCTGCCGATCGGCGACGCGCGATCGTAGGCAACCTCGCGCTCGGCATCGGTGTGATGCACGAGCAGCAGCAGGCGCGGACCCGAGCCCGCGGCCGTCCACTCCAGCATCTGCTGATCGCCGTCGGAGTTGCCGAACGCGGCGATCGGCCGGCGCCCGATGTGCTGCTGAATGCCGACCGGCTTGCCTTCCTTGTCGTCGACGAACAGGACGCCGGGCTCCTTCACGATGACGGGCCTTCCGTCGCGGAGCTCGAACTTCAGCTTGCCGGTCGTGCCGACGACCTGCTCCGGCGGAATGCCGTAGATCCGTTCCGTGACGGGGCGCATGAACTCGATGCCGCCGCCCGAGACGATGAACGTCTTGAAACCGCTGGCGCGCAGGAACACGAGGACCTCGAGCATCGGTTGATAGACGCACTCGGTGTAGAGACGCCCGTACTTCGGGTGCTTCGCCGTCGAGAACCAGCGCGTGACCGTCTGCTCGAAGTCCGTGGTCGTCATCCCCGCGTGGGTGGCCGCAATCAGCTCGAAAAGCCCCTTTTCTCCACTCGCGAGGACTCCTTTCACGTCCCCGGCGAGCACCGATTTGAACGGCTCCTTCGCCTTCCACTCCGGATGAGCCGGCGCGAGCTCGCGCACGCGATCGAGCGTGAAGGCGAGCTGGATGTACATGGGTTGCTCCGACCAGAGCGTGCCGTCGTTGTCGAACGTGGCGACGCGCTCGGACACGGGCACGAAATCTGGACCGTTCGCTTGCGTGACGCGCGCGACGAACGTGAGGATCGCTCGCTTGCTCGCCCCGTCGTTCCATGACGGCAGCGGGTCGGCGGGCGCAGGGGGCACGACGATCGCGGGTGGCGGCCCCGGAGCCGGCGCGGGAACTTGCGTGGTTGCGAGAGGCTCGGGGGACGGCGGCGGAGCGGGTGCAGGTGGAGCCGTCGTGGCGCATGCCGACGCGACGATCCAAGGGAAAATCAGCCGAGCAGTGCGCACTGTGCCGACCGGGTGGAACCCGCCGCGCTCGACGCCCCGTCGCATGCAAGGGCTTTTCGCATGCGCCCGCCGGCACGACAAGGTCTTGCCGTTCGGTACCTCTGGCCCTAGACGGCGTTCGTCGCTCGAGGTTCCGCAGCGGGCGGAGGCGAGCCGCAGCCAAGGGAGAAGCAGCATGCGTTCGAGGAAGGTGTTCGAGGGTTTTGCCGGCCTGCACACGGCCGTCCTGCTCCTAGCAGGCACTATCGCGGCCTGCGCGACCGAGACGACTCCACCTCCCCAGGCTCCGACGGGAACGGCGTACGAAGAGCCTGCACCGGCTGCGATGGCGAAAGCCAACGCGCCGAGCCCACTGACGACGGCGTACTACCCCACCCCGTTCGAGGCCGCCGGCCCGAAAGCCGCGGAGCCGGGCGTCAAGCAGAGCGGCAAGCCGCCGCACATCATCGTGATCTGGGGCGACGACATCGGCCAGAGCGACGTGAGCGCCTACTCGAAGGGCGTGATGGGCTTCACCACCCCCAACATCGACAGCATCGCGAAGGAGGGGCTGCTGTTCACCGACTACTACGGAGAGCAGAGCTGCACGGCCGGGCGCGCCGCGTTCATCACCGGGCAAAGCGTGCTGCGCACGGGCCTGAGCAAGGTGGGCCTGCCGGGCGCCGACGTCGGGCTCTCCGAGAAAGACCCGACGATCGCCGAAATGTTGAAGCCCTTTGGCTACGCGACGGCGCAGTTCGGCAAGAATCACCTCGGCGACAAGGACAAGTTCCTGCCCACGAACCACGGGTTCGACGAGTTCTACGGCAACCTCTACCACCTGAACGCCGAGGAAGAGCCCGAGCTCCCCGACTATCCGAAGGATCCGGAGTTCCGCAAGAAATTCGGCCCCCGCGGCGTGATTCACAGCTTTGCGGGCGGCAAGATCGAGGACACGGGTCCGCTCACGAAGAAGCGGATGGAGACCATCGACGACGACATCGCCGCTCGCTCGGCGAAGTACATCGAAGACACCGCCAAGGCGGGCAAGCCGATGTTCGTGTGGGTGAATTTCACCCACATGCACACGCGCACGCACACCAAGCCGGAGAGCCTTGGTCAAGCCGGCCGCTGGCAGAGCCCGTACCACGACGCGATGGTCGACCACGACAAGAACGTGGGCACCGTCCTGCAAGCGATCGAGAAGGCAGGCATCAAGAACGACACGGTCGTCATCTACAGCACCGACAACGGCCCGCACATGAACACCTGGCCGGACGGCGCGATGACGCCATTCCGCAGCGAGAAAAACACCAACTGGGAAGGCGCCTACCGCGTGCCCGCGATGGTGCGCTGGCCCGGGCGCATTCCGGCCGGGACCGTGTCCACGGCGATCATGTCGCACCAGGACTGGCTCCCGACGTTCTGTGCCATGGCTGGAGCGCCGGACACGACCACAAAGCTCCTGCGCGGCGCGCCAGCCGGGAACAAGAGCTTCAAGGTGCACCTCGACGGCTACGATTTCCTCCCGTACCTGACTGGCCAGACGAAGGCGAGCCCGCGCGAGAGCTTCTTCTACTTCTCCGACGACGGCGATCTCACCGGAGTTCGCTTCGACAACTGGAAGCTCGTTTTCATGGAGCAGCGCGCGCCGGGTACGCTGCGCGTCTGGGCGGAACCGTTCACGAAGCTACGCATGGCGCTGATGTTCAACCTGCGGACGGACCCGTATGAACGAGCGGACATCACCTCGAACACGTACTGGGATTGGGTGCTCGATCACGCGTTCTTGCTGGTGCCCGCGCAGGCCTACGTGGCGAAATTCATCGCCACGTTCAAGGACTTCCCACCGCGTCAGAAGGCCGCCAGCTTCAACCTCGACCAGGTGATGGAGCAGCTCACGAAGCAGGGCGGCCACTAGCCGCGCAGAAGCCCGGTCACCTCAGCGAGCACCCGGCCCGCTTCGCCCTCGACCTTCACGCGGGCAAGCGGGTCGGCGCGCGTCTCGCCGCGGTTGACGACCGCGATCGGACGGCCGAGCCGCGCCGCCGCCCGCGCGAAGCGATACCCGGAAAAAACCAGCAGCGAGGAGCCCACGACGAGCAGCGAGCGGGCCGCCTCGACGCCGGCCATGGCCGCCGCGACGCGCTCCTTCGGCACGTTCTCACCGAAGAACACCACGTCGGGCTTGAGGATCCCACCGCACGCGCAGGCCGCGACTCGAAACTCGGAGTCGTCGGCGGCGCCGGGATCGGCGTCACCGTCCGGCGCGATCACGCCCGCGAGCTCCGCCCAGGCCGGGTTCAGCGCTTCGAGCTCCTGCTGGAGGGACGCGCGGGAGCTCCGCCTACCGCAGGACAGGCACACGACGCGATCGATGCGGCCGTGCAGGTCGATGACGTTCTCTGCGCCTGCGGCTTGGTGGAGCCCGTCGACGTTCTGCGTCACGATGCCAGCGACGAGGCCCTGCTCTTCGAAGCCCGCAAGCGCGCGATGAGCGAGGTTCGGACGCGCGCGACCGAGCACCTTGAACCCGAGCAAGCTACGCGCCCAGTAGCGGCGGCGTCTGGTCTCGGAGCCGACGAACTCGCGGTACTGCATGGGCGGCGAGCGTTTCCATTGACCGCGCTCGTCGCGGTAGTCGGGAATGCCCGACTCCGTGCTGACGCCGGCCCCGCTGAGCACGAGCACTCCCCCTCCTGACACGAGCTCTGCGAGCGTTTCCAACGTGGCCCGCCCGTCCGCCGCGGGGGCGGCGTGGAGCGGCAGAGGCCCGTCGAGCGCCATGGGCGAGATTGTAGCGGACGGGGCGGCGCGGCCCACGGAGCGGCAGGGTTTCATGCTAGAATGTGGGTTCGTTTCGAGAACGCCTCGCGACGCTTCGCTGATGAACTCGCTGCGCCTTGTCGCCCTGCCGAGCCCGCCGCGCGCCTCGCTGGCGCGGCTGCTCTTGCTCGCGGCGCTGCTCTCCGGGTGCTCGACGAAGGAGGACGACCCGGCCACGAACGGCACGCCGAGCGGTGGACAGGGCGGCTCGCGCGCAGGCACGGGCGGTGCGGTCGGCAAGGCAGGCGCGACCTCCGCCGGGCAAGGGGGCTCGGCGGCGGCGTCCGCGGCGGGTGGCAGCGCAGGCGGCGGCGCAACGAGCGGCGGGGCCGGCTCGGGCCCGCTCGCGGGCGGCGGCGGGCAAGGCGGCTCGAGCGGTCGAGGCGGCAGCGGCGGGCAAGGCGGCTCGAGCGGGCAAGGCGGCTCGAGTGGCGCTACGTCCGCAGGCACCGGCAACGCGGGTGGCGGGAGTGGTGGGGGAAGTGCGGGCGTTCCGGCGGGCGGCCAGGGTGGCAGCGCCGGCGGGTCCACGGTCCCGGCGGTGCACTACGTCGGACGCGTCGACGCCAGCGATCCACAGAACGCGCGCTTCGCCTGGTCCGGGACCGGTGTCGTCGCTCGCTTCGAGGGCACGCAGGTTTCCGCGCGTCTCGGCGGCGGCCAAGAATTCACGGTCGTCGTCGACGGCGCGGTTCAGCCGAAGCTCAGGGCGCAGATGGGAGCCAACGCCCTCGCGAGCGGGCTCGCCGCCGGCGAGCACACGGTGGAGCTCTATCGCCGCACGGAGGCGTCGCTGGGCGTAGCGACGTTCATGGGGTTCGACTTCGGTGGCGGAACGCTGCTCGCGCCGCCCGTGCCGGCCCGGCGCCTCGAGCTCGTCGGCGACTCCATCAGCTGCGGGTACGGGAACGAAGGCCCCGACATGAACTGCAGCTTCTCGGCCGAGACAGAGAATCACTACCTCTCCTACGGCGCGCTGACGGCGCGCGCCCTGCAGGCAGAGCTCAGCACCGTGGCCTGGTCCGGCAAGGGAGTGGTCTGCAACTACGGGGATGCCGCCGACAGCTGCCAGAATCCGTTCCCGACCTACTACGCTCGGATCCTGCCCGACGACAGCGCGTCCCAGTGGGACTTCTCGCGGTTCGTGCCCGACGCCGTCGTCGTGAACCTCGGCACGAACGACTTCAGCACCACCGAAGACCCCTCGCAGGAGGAGTTCGAGAGTGGCTATCGCGCCCTGCTCGAACGGATCCGCAGCGCGTACCCCAACGCCTACGTCTTGTGCACGAACGGGCCGATGCTGAGCGGCACCGATCTCTCGACGGCGATGGGCTACATCGAAAACGTGGTCTCCGCCCTCGGCGATCCGAAAATTTCGAGCTTCGACATCAGCGCGCAGGACGGTTCCGACGGCTACGGCTGCGACTGGCACCCGAGCCTCGCGCGGCACGAGAAGGTAGCGGCCGTCGTCACCGCCGAGCTCAAGACCAAGCTCGGCTGGTGAGCGCGCGGGCCGCGAGCGATCGTCGGAAGCCGGCGCCCGGCGCGCGCGGCGAGACTCAGGCGCTCGGCTCGGGGTCGAGCAACGGGGCCGCCGAGGCCATCGGATCCGTCTTGCGCGGCAGCTCGCGCCTGTAGCCGCGCAGCACCATCTGCAGGACGCCCGGCAGCACGAACAGCGTGAGCAGCGTGCTGATGGCCATGCCGATCACGACCGCCGTGGCGAGGGGTCGTTGCACCTCGGCGCCCGCGCTCGACGCCGTGGCCATGGGGAGGAACCCGAGCGCGGCGACGCTCGCCGTCGTCAGCACTGCACGCAGGGTTGCCGCGCAGCCGCCCGAAACGGCGACACCGGCCGCCTGCCCTTCGTCGAGCCGTTTGCGCACCTCGCTCGCCATGACGACGCCGTTCAGCACCGCCACGCCGCCGAGCGCGATGAAGCCGACCGCCGCGGGCAGACTGAAGGGCATGCCGCGCAGGACGAGCCCCAGCATGCCGCCGGCGAGCGAGAGCGGCACGAGCGCAAAGACGCCGACGGCAAGCCGGAAATTCTGGAACATCCAGAGCAGCATGCCGAAGATCACGCCGATGACGGCCGGCACCACCAGCGCGAGTCGCGCCTGAGCGCGCTCGAAGTTTTCGAACTGGCCGCCCCACTCGATGCGGTACCCGGTCGGCAAGTTGACCTTGCTCTCCACCAGTTGTCGCGCCTCGGCCACCCACGACACGAGGTCGCGCCCGCGTAGGTTCACGTCCACCCGCACCGAGCGCGTGCGGTTCTCGCGCCGGATCGCCGTGGGCCCTTCGTTCTCCGAGAGCGTCAACACCTCGCGCAGGGGCACGTTCTCGCCACGGCGGGTCGTGACGAACAGATCTCCGATGCCGTCCGCCGTCGGGTGGGCCGGGGGCTCGAGCACGCGCAGCTCGAAGCGGCGCTCTTCCTCGTACACGTGACCTACGGGAAGCCCCTCGCGCGCGGCCGAGAGCACCTGGAAGGCATCCTCCACGCGCACGCCGTAGCGGGCCAGCCGCCCCCGATCGGCGACGGCGCTGATCGTCGGCGCCCCGAGCACGCGCTCGACGCGAATGTCACCGGTACCCTGGACGCGGCGCACCGCCCCTCCCACGCTCGCCGCGAGCCCCGTCAGCCGGTCGAGGCTCTCACCGAAGATCTGGATCTGCACGTCGGCGCGCGAGCCGCTGATGAGCTCGTTGGTTCGGTCTTCGATCGGCTGCGAAACGGAGACGAACGTGCCGGGAACGTGGTTCTCGACCTCGATCTTGAATTTCTCCGAAAGGTCGTCGAAGTCGCTGGCCGACTTCCACTCGTCGAGGGGCTTGAGCCGCACGAAGAGGTCCGTGTTGTCGTTGCCGACCGGGTCGGTGGCCACCTCGGCGCGGCCCGTCATGCCGAGGGAGGTGACCACTTCCGGAAAGCCGTGCAGCACTTTTTCGGCGGCGAGGTCGAGGTCGCGCGCCGTCTCGAGCGAGATGCTCGGAGCCCGCCGCACCGTCACGACGGCGTCCCCCTCGAAGATACGCGGCACGAACTCGGCGCCCATGCGACCGAAGAGCCAGCCCGAAACGACGAGCAGCGCGGCCGCTCCGAGCACGAGCCACACGCGACGAGCGACGATGCCGGGCAGCGCCCGCGCGTAGGCGGCGGTCAGTCGTTCGAGCCAGTGGGGCCCGTGACCCTTGGCCGGCGGGACGAGCGACACGAGCACCGCGGGAAAGAAAAAGACCGCGTAGAGCAGCGCGCCGAACAGGGCGCTCGCCATGGTGATGGCCATCGGCCGGAACATCTTGCCATCGACGCCATGGAGCGCGAGGAGCGGGATGTAGACCAGCATGATGATCGCGACGGCGAACGCGACCGGCCGCGCCACGGCCCCCGCGATCTCGGAGTAGGCGCCGGCGCGGGCCGAGCCGACGAGCTTCTTGCCG
>Ga0315912_10005181_pt1 | contig 12067 bp, 10 predicted proteins | sample VfabasoilMG_FD_204469 | JGI IMG/M metagenome (GOLD analysis project Ga0315912, IMG submission 204469) | Garden soil microbial communities collected in Santa Monica, California, United States - V. faba soil | ecosystem: Environmental > Terrestrial > Soil > Garden | place: USA: California... | reverse complement strand
TTGTTCCCTACAAGGGCGGTAAGACCACTCTCTGCGCCGGCTGCGGACACAATTCCATCTCCGCTACCATCATTGACGTCTTCTTCGAAATGGGCATTCAACCCTGGGACGTTGCCAAGTTCTCCGGCATCGGCTGCTCTTCCAAGTCGCCTGCCTACTTCTTGAACCTCTCTCACGGTTTCAACTCCGTTCACGGCCGCGCACCCGCAGTCGCCACCGGAGCCATGCTCGCCAACAAGAACCTGATCGGCATGATCGTCACCGGCGACGGCGACACAGCGTCCATCGGCATCGGTCAGTTCGTTCACCTGCTGCGCCGCAACCTCCCATTGATCTACATCATCGAAGACAACGGCGTTTATGGACTTACCAAGGGTCAATTTTCGGCTACCGCCGAGATCGGTTCCAAGTCCAAGGGCGGCGTCATTAACGACATGCAAAAGATCGACTGCTGCCTCCTCGGCGTAGAACTCGGAGCAACCCTGGTTGCCCGCAGCTTCTCCGGCGACAAGAAGCAGCTCTCGGCCATTCTCAAAGCAGCCATCGCACACAAGGGCCTCTCGGTCATCGACATCATTTCGCCCTGCGTGACCTTCAACGATCACGAAGGCTCCACCAAGAGCTACTCGTATATGAAGGATCACGACATCCCGCTCCACAACCTCGATTTCGTTCCCTTTTATGACGAGATCCAGGTCGAAATGGCGGAAGGCGAAAGCCGTGACGTCGAGCTTCACGACGGCTCTCACATCCGTATTCACAAGATCAGTAAGGATTACGATCCCACCAGCAAAGACGCCGCCCTCAACCTGCTCCGCGAAGATGAGAAATCCGGCGAAGTTTCCACCGGAATCATTTATCTCAATCCGAAAGCGGACACGTTCATGGACCTCCTGAACATCAGTGATCAACCGCTGGCCACTCTCCCCCAATCGGTCACGCGTCCTCCCAAGGAAGCGCTCGACACTGTAATGGAAGAGCTACGCTAGACACGCTCCGAGTCGTACTTGTCTCGCCCCGCAATCCTTTGAACATAGGCGCGGCCGCCCGCGCCATGAGTAACTTCGGGTTCACCAGCCTCCGGTTGGTGAACCCGTATCACGTTGCCTTCCGTGAAGCACGCTCCGCCGTCGGAGCATCCAAAGTGCTGCTGGATGCTGTGGAGTTTCAAACCGTTTCAGAAGCCATAGCCGACTGCGACCTCGTCGTCGGGACGGCTTCTCTCGGCAACCGCGAACTGAAATTGCCCATCCGCCGCCTGGAGACCGGGTCGCGCCTGATCCGCAAAGCAGGCACCGTCGCCTTGCTGTTTGGCTCGGAAAAGTTCGGACTCTCGAACGACGATCTAAGCCACTGCCATTGGCTGATGCGCATCCCAACCAGAGATGAGCATCAGTCGATGAACCTCGGTCAAGCCGTAGCCGTATGCCTCTACGAATTGATTCGCACCTCCGCAACCACGGAGCCCAAACGAATCGCCAAAGCCAAGGCCGGAGAACTGGACCGCATAGCCGGAAACCTGATGGAGATTTTGGAAGCCAGCGGCTACTTGAACGAGAAGACCGCCCCGTCGACTAAGCTCAAGATCCGGCGTCTGGTCCGTCGCATGGAGATCGGTTCGCAAGACTCAGTAGTCTGGCTAGGTATTCTACGCCAGATCGCCTGGAAGCTTCAAAAATGATATAGTCGCCCCTACGGGCATGGAGTATCGGAACTCACTGGCAGCGCTTTTATTGGTTGTAAGCGGCATCGCTTATCAGGTAGCGCCCTCTACGTCGGAACCGAAAGCCGCCGCCGCGCCAGAGGCGAGTTCGGCTGCTGTGCTGGGTTGCAAGGGTTGGGAGACTGTCGGTGATTTCGTCGAAGACCGGCATGTCGAGTTCATGATTGCTACGTTGGCTGATCCGGTGGATACGCACCTGTCCATCTTCTTTGATCGCGGCATAGAGAGCATCATCGGAGCCGCAGGTAACGCGGGTTATTCGTTCGACGGGTACTGGCTGCCATGGCAGGAGAACCCTTTCACAAAGCCATCCACGCCGGATGTGCTCAAGGTTCAAGAGCGGAGCAACACGGACCGGGAGAGCCACCCGGGAGTTCTGCTGTTTCGGGGACCGTCTGGCAAAGATGATCTGGCGGTCTTCCTGGTAGGCGAGTCGCCAACCGGCGGCATCGATACGGATCAGATGAAGGCAGCAGTACAGTACATCTGGCGTGGCACGAGCGACTGTGATGAAGATCCTCAGAAAGCAATGGTCGCCCGAAGGATTCGGATAGCAGGCCCGACGTTCTCAGGTTCATTGGCGTCACTGGCCGAGGTCATTCAGGACACAGGGCTGCCCCAGTTGTTCGAAGTGGTCTCGGGTTCGACAACTTCTACCGGGGCGATAGAGCAGTTCCGCAAGACAGTGCCCGGCTTTGAGGCCACCGTGCAAGATGATGTGAGTGCGATGCAGGCGTTTCTCGATAGGGTTGGTTCCGACAAGGTGGCGGTGCTCTCCGAAGGCGACACCGCTTTTGGAGCTGGGTTCAAGGGCAACAAGAAGGTCTACAACTTTCCGTTCCCGCGCGACATCGCCAGGCTTCGCAATGCCTATGACGAAGATTTTCTGGCCTCGCCGGTGCCGGATGTACGCCGGTCGCCGGAGCAACAGACCGGCGTGACGTTGTCGCTCAGAGATGCAAGCGAGGGAGACAGCGTCCCCAGCTTTTCGCGGGAGCAGACGCCGGTGTCGCTGGATGTAGTGCTCCAGAATCTGGCCACTTCGCTCCGTCGCGAAGAGATACAGTACGCGGGCATCGTTGCCACTGACCCGCTGGACATCTTTTTTCTGGGCCGGTTCCTTTCGGCCAACGCGCCGAACATCCGGCTGTTTCAGATCGATGCCGATCTGCTCTTCGTCCGGGAGCCGGAGAGCCTGCCGCTTGTCGGGATGCTGTCGGTAACCAGCTACCCGCTGTTCGCGATGAACCAGCAATGGACATCGGACAGCAAAGACCGGCTCATCTTCGCGAGCCGCTATTCGCAGGGGATCTACAACGCGACGCTGTCGTTGCTGGGGGCCAAGGACAAGATGAAGGAATCGGGCTCGCCGTGGGGTGGAGCACCCAAGCCGCCGCTATGGTTGACTGCAGTGGGACGCAATGGATACTGGCCCATCGCGCTCCTCAGCACAGAGGGGACCGAAACAAAGGTTCCCGAAGTAGACGAGCCGAGCCACCTGTTTGTCCTGTGTATCTTCGTGCTGTTAGTGGTAGGGGTCGTGACCGCCAAAACGAACTGGGAGCACAAGGCGACTGGCGAGCAGGCTCCGTTCATGTTGGTCTTCGGTTTGTCGCTGGCCGCGATGACGCTCTGCCTTGCCGGTCCGCTCTGGAAGCTGGACGGCACCTCGCCGTACTTGCTGCTCTGTGCGGCTGCGTTGTTGCCGACACTGTTGTTCTCGGTGCAGTTAACCTGGCGCGCGAGACGCCCCGCGCTGGTCTGGCCGTGGGTTGGGTTCGCGGCGTTCTGTGTGGTTGGTATGTTGTTGCTGGTTCCTGTGTCGAGTCATGAGGACTACTTCTTCGCGCTCCGCGGACTGACCACTTCCAGTGGACTGTCACCGCTGCCGCCGTTGATTGCGTTGCTGGCCGCCTATGCTCTTTGGGCACAGATACACTGGCAGCGCCTGATCCTCATCACCGAGCGTCGCGAGGATCTACCCACTTTGGCACCGCCCATCACGGCGGCCCGTCAACAGGTGGATGCCGTCTTTGAAGCCACATGGATTCCGTGGAGCCGTTGGGCCGCGCCCGTGCTCATCGGAGGCGTTCTGCTCATCAGTTGGCCGCATCTTCACACGTTGGAGGCCGTGCCCTACGAGGTGCTATTCAACGCCGGACTCGCCGGGTTGTTCTGCCTGATGGTGCTGACCGGATGCCAGTTCTGGTCGGCCTGGGTTGCCTTGGAAAGGTTGTTGGATCAACTGGAGCTGCATCCGATTCGGACGGCGTTAAGTCACTTGCCATCGGACCGGAGCCTGTCGCCGATCTGGCAGGGCAACGTTAGAAAGCGCAGCCATGTGTTGCTCGCGCGCTCCGTCGATTGCCTCAGGGCGTTTGGCAAGGAGAGCACCGAGTTTGGCGAACTGGAGGCGGCAGTCAACAACGTAGCCGCCACGGTGGCCGAAGGTAGAACGGAGTCTCTCCAACAGGTACATGCGATGGAGGTGGCAAATCGGATCGCCAATCAACTGGTTGTCGAGATGCAGGCGTCTGGTTGGGAGAAGGGAATGTCGGAAACGGTGCCACCGCCGGAGCCAGGGCATCCTCCGGAGGCGACGACGCTTGCCGCGGAGTTCATCGCGCTGCGTGTGCTGGCCTACATCCGCTATGTGATGTTGCACCTGCGGACACTGCTGAGTTTCATGACTGTCGGCTTCCTGGTGCTGACGGTGTCGCTGAGTTCGTATCCGTTCCAGTCGCCGCAGATCATCGCGGCACTGACGCTGGCGCTGTTCGGCGCGCTAGCCGCACTGGTGGTCTGGTTCTTCGCCCGCATGGACGCCAACGCCGTGCTGTTGCGGATTCGATCCGGGGGAGAGGGCAAGCCGGATCGCAGCCTGTGGATACAGTTAGCAGAGACGGGCGCATTGCCGGTACTGGCAGTGGTGGCCTCCAGTGTTCCAAGAGCCGGGCAGTTTCTGTTCTCGTGGCTGGGTCCGGTGCTGGATCATCTGCGTTAGGTTGTGTTATATTGCCACCATGCGATCACAATCCAGACGCTCGTTCCTCGCCTCGGCTGCGGCCGCCGCTGCTGCCGTTAAGCTTTCTGCTCAGAGCTCCAAGATTCCCTTGGGCCTTGAGATGTACTCGGTCCGCGGTGAGATGACCAAAGACCTGATGGCCACCACAACTGCCGTGGCCAAGATGGGCTACAAGGTCCTTGAATATTATTCGCCGTACTACAACTGGTCCTTGGATCAGGTGAAGGCGGTGCGCAAGCTGATGGACGATTTGGGAGTGCAGTGCCTCTCCACGCACAACGGCGCAGCGAACCTCGCGCCCGCTGGCATCCAGAAGGCTATCGAGTATAACCAGATCCTCGGTTCCAAGACGATCATCTGCGCCAGCCCGGGCCGGGTGACCACCTTGGCGGATTACGAGGCGCTGGCTGGTCGGTTCACCGAAGCATCGGCAACGTTGAAGGCTGTTGGAATGCGTGCTGGTTATCATAACCACCAGTACGAGTTCCGCATGATGGAAGGCAAACGCCCCATCGACATCCTGTCCGCTGGTACCCCGGCCGACTTCACGATGCAGTTCGACGTCGGCACCTGCGTCGAAGTAGGTCAGGACCCGGTCGCCTATATCAAGGCAAATCCGGGTCGCATCCGTAGCGCGCACCTCAAGGATTGGGGCAAGACCGACGGCTACCATGTTCTATTCGGTGAGGGAGACGTGCCATGGAAAGCCGTGTTCGCCGCCGCTGAATCGGTTGGTGGCATTGAGTACTACATCATGGAGCAGGAAGGCAGCCGCTTCTCCGAGTTCGAGACCGCCGAGCGTTGCATCGCCACATTTAAGAAAATGCAGGCCTAGTTGATGTTTGGCCCATCCATTAAGCTCGATAAGAACCTGATGGCCCGCGCGAAGAAGGTAGCCGATGCAGCCGGCTACTCTTCTCCGCAGGAGTTCATCGAACATGTCCTCAGCCGAGAACTGTCCCGGATTGAGGAAGAGTCGGAATCCAAGGAAGACATTGTCAAGAAGCTCAAGGGCTTGGGCTACCTGGAATAGTCGGTGAAATCTCTCGCCCTTATCGCGATCAGTCTGATCTGTGGCCCCATTATGGCGTGGGTCATGGGCAAGGTGTCCGATCAGGAGGCCATTAGGCAATCCCGCAAGCGGCTGGTCGCCTACATCATGGAACTGCGGCTCTTCATTGATGAACCAGGCCTCGTCTGGCAGGCGCAGAAGAACCTGTTTAAGGAAAACATCCGGCACCTGTTCGCTATGTTGCGGCCTGCGTTGGTGCTGATTCTCCCGGTAGCGTTTCTGATGATTCAGATGGACTCGTTCTTCGGCAACGCTCCTGCTCCTGTGGGTTCCGCACTCCTGGTCACAGCAGAGCTGAACGGCAGCATGACGAGCCCGTTGAATCTGGAAGCACCCAGACAGGTGGCCGTCGAGACTCCTGGGGTCTATGCGGTCTCACAGAACTCGGTTGTCTGGCGTGTTCGTCCGACAGAGGCCTCGAATTCGACGCTTCGCATCGGCGGCGTCTCCAAACAGTTGGTTGCCGGACAGGACAATTTCTTTATGGCATCCGAGCGGCCGACATCGTGGTGGGGTTGGATCAAAGGTGGCGGCGAACTGCCGACTGCTGGCGGCATCTTGAAGTCCATCCGAGTCGAGTACCCGGCTGCGGCAGTCAGGATCTTTGGTTGGTCCGCGCACTGGAGCATCTGGTTTCTTGTGATATGCATGGCTTCCGCCTTCATCTCCGCGAAGATGGCCGGCATCACGGTTTGAGGTGCCTTGCTCTGGCACTGCTGGCGCTTACGGGCTGTTCGAAGCTTCCTGATAAGCCAGTGCTGGTTCACCGCGACAACATGCCGAACGTGGTCCTGATCACGATGGACACGGTGCGGGCAGACCACTATACAAGCAGGCTGGCGGCAACGCATTTTCCGAATGCCTACTCGACATCGGACTGGACACTGCCCTCGCACGCCAGCATCTTCACCGGAAAGTATCCTTCGACGCATGGTGCGGTGTGTACGGGCGCGGTGGACAACTGGCTCACGGAACTGGACCCCAAGCACGATACGCTGGCCGAGTTGCTGGGGCGCAATGGATATCGTACGGCCGCTGTTGTCGCCAATAGCGAGATGCTGGACGCATCATCCAAGTTAGATCAGGGGTTCCATTACTACAACTCCAAGCGCGCCGACGTCACAGCGGAAGGCGTAGAGTTGATCGAGACAGCGCACGGTCGCGGCGAGCCGCTGTTCCTGTTTCTAAACTATATGGAGGCGCATGCTCCCTACACTCCACCGGTGGGGCAAGCCGAATTGCAGGCAGCCGTCGACGCGCTCAACTACAAGGGCCAGGCGCCTGATCCCAAACAATTACGGCAGTGGGTAGAGGCTTATGACAGAGGCATTGCACAGGTGGAGCGGCAGATTGGTATCGTCGTCGCCAAGCTACAAACGCTCGGCATCTACGACAACACTCTGTTGATTGTCACCTCTGATCATGGCGAGGCTTTCGGCGAGAACGGCCTGATGGAACATCCGGTGTCGGTCTATCAGAATCAGATCCATGTGCCGCTGGTGATCAAGTATCCACGCCAGACAACGAGCAGCACTGTCACCGAGGCAGTGAGTGGAGTGGACCTGTTGCCAACGATTTTAGAAATCGCCGGGGTTGCAGTGCAGCCGTCGGTAGATGGTGTGAGTTTGCTGCACCTTCCCAAAGAGCGCTTCGTTTACGCCGAGCGCTTCCCTTGCGGGGCCGATAACAACGACCGTCGGCTGGGCGTCCGGAAGCTGGCCGCGATGCAAGGCGACCGGAAGCTGATCTGGAATGTGGATGGGTCGGCGGATAAGACCGAGGCTGGGCTGGCTCCCGCGCAGGCGACGGTCGGCTTTGATCTTCGCAAGCTTCAAACTCCTAATACCGGCAAGCAAGTGCCGGTTTCGCCCGAGCGGTTGGAGCGGCTAAAGTCCAACGGCTATGCACGTTAGGCAGGCAAATGCGAAACTGGTTAGTCACGAATGAATGACAGAATCCTGATTACCGGCGGGGCCGGCTTCATTGGAGCTAATCTTGCACGGCATCATTTGGCGGCAGGCAAGCGCGTGACGATCTTCGACAACTTCTCCAGCCGGGGGAGTGAACGTAACGGACAATGGCTTGCCAGCCAATTTCCAGATACCTTGCAAGTGATTCGCGGTGACCTTCGACAGCCCAGTATCGAACTGGCTCGGGCCGTGGATGAGGTTGGTGTTGTTTATCACCTTGCGGGTCAGGTCGCAGTCTCATTGTCTGTAAGCGACCCGCGCCTTGATTTTGACTCCAACGCGACAGGGACGTTTAACGTACTCGAAGCAGTGCGACTTTCTGCGGCCAAACCCGTCCTCGTCTATAGCTCTACCAACAAAGTCTACGGAGCACTGCGGGGCGTCGCAGTAGAAGAGCAGCCGACACGTTACCGGTTCCGTGATATCACCGGCGTGGATGAGAATCATCCGGTTGAGTTTCATTCGCCCTACGGTTGTTCCAAGGGCGCAGCAGATAGCTACGTGCTCGACTATGCGCGGATCTACGGTATGAAGACCGTGGTGTTCCGCCAGTCTTGTATCTATGGCCCTCGGCAATTTGGAACGGAGGATCAAGGTTGGCTTGCATGGTTCACTTTGCGCGCGCTTGCCAATGAGCCCGTCACGCTGTTTGGCAACGGTAAGCAGATGCGGGATATCTTGTTTATTGACGATCTCATTGACGCATACAGCGCGGCGGTCGCTCGCATCGACGTTACTTGTGGAGAGGCGTACAATATCGGCGGGGGTCCGGCCAACACGCTTTCCTTACTGGAGCTTATTGTGTTGATTGAAAAGCGCACCGGTCGACGATTCAGCCACTCTCATTCTGATTGGCGACCCGGGGACCAGATGGTCTTTGTCAGTAATATCGAAAAGGCGCGTCGTGATTTTGGTTGGACGCCGCGCGTCGATCCCAGCACCGGCGTCAGCATTCTGTTCGATTGGATGTCGGAACACTCTGCATGATGAAACTCAGTGTAGTGATTCCGGCCAAGAACGAAGAAGAGACACTGGGGCGTGTGCTCGAAGATGTCAACAGGGTGCTGCCCACGCTTGTAGACTGGCAGACCGAAGTCATTGTGGTGGACGATCACTGCACCGATAAGACCTCTGCCATTGCAAAGTCGCTTGGAGCGAGAGTGGTTCAAAACCAGCGTATCGGGGGAAAGGGAACGGCTTTGCGTGCGGGCTTTGAAGCCGCCACCGGCGATTACATCATCATGATGGACGCCGACTACTCCCACCGCGCGGAAGACATTCCGGTTTTCCTTGCCGCGATTGGTGGCGATGCGGGATTGATTATCGGGTCGCGCGTTTTTGGGGGGAGCGAAGAATACACGCACGTCCGCGCGTTGGGGAACGTCTTTCTAAGCGCGGCGGTTGGCCTTTGCATGGGGCGTTACTTGTCCGATGCTTTGAATGGCTTCAAGCTTTTCCGAAGGGATGTTTTTGCCGACTTCACATATACGTCCCGGATGTTTGAGATCGAGATTGAGCTCATTGCCAACACGCTACGCAAGGGCTATCGGGTGATTGAGGTGATCAGTCACGAACGAGCGCGCGCGGGCGGAGAGATGAAGTCGCGCGTAGTGCATCACGGAACGCGCTTCCTCCTGCGCATTCTGTGGGAAGGCTTCAAGGGCGTTAAGCCAGCATCAAAATGAGCCGGGCGCAGCTTTCCCGAATCGGAGTGGGCTTTGTATTTCTGCTTGCTCTCGTGTTGCGGCTGCATGTTCTGCTCAGTACTGTCTACCTCTGGGATGAAGACAGGGATTTTATCCCTATTGCCCGTTCCATTTCGTGGAGCCATCTTCCCATTCGCGAGTTCCAGCATCCGCTTCTGCCTGCGTATTTCATACGGGCCAGTTCGTTGCTGTTGGGTGAGACCATTTTCAGTTTCCGGTTCCCGAGTCTCGTCGCCGGGATGGTGACCATTTTGGCCGCTTATGTTTTGGTAAACCGCTGGTCGGGACGAGCAGCGGCCATCGGCACGGTATTGCTGATGGGGTGCAACGAGTACCTGATTGGCGTGTCGATCCTGGCAGTGGAAAAGGCCTATTACTTGTGTTTCGCCATGCTGGGGATTCTCGCGTTTGATACTTTCCTTCGGACGTCCAAACCGCGCTGGCTCTACTGTGCCGCGGCGGCGGCCGGATGTGGAATGTTGTCCAAAGAGCTTACGGTTTTTGTTCTGTTTGCTTTCTTCCTGACGCTGTTATTCTCGCCAGCGCGGCATTGGCTCTGGCGGAAGGAGCCGTATCTGGCTCTTGCCTTATTTCTGTTGGTAATCTCGCCGGATCTGATTTGGAACCTGGGTGCGCACTCCAATGAAGTGATGGGGTATCAGGAGCATCTGTCTCGCATGAAGCCTTCGGGGAATCTGCAGGTGTTCGTTTTTTATGGGCGTGAGGCTATGCGATTTCTTGCGCCTTCGATCGGGACACGGCTCTTCGACGCGGCTCCTGAATTCGCGTCCATGAACTTCGGTTTGGGATGGATCGTATTGGTTGGCGTTGCCGTCATGACCTTTCGCAAGGCGGATGTCACGTCACGGTTGCTGTTGTTTTTGTTCTGGCCGGTTGTGATTTTCTTTACGCTGGTGGAGTCGCGCAGTGCTTCGCTGTTGATTGATCCGACGGTCTGGTTCTGGTTTGACTTGAGTTTGCTGGCAGCGATTCCATTGGCATCGCGATGGTTATTTGAGGGTACTGGTTGGATGCTCCGCTCGCTGCCGACGGCTGGTTGTGTTTATGCGGTCTACTCCGCGGTGGTGATGCACATGGGGTTGCCGCAGGCTGCCGTGGCGATGGATCCTGAATCTGTGTACGTACTGAATGGCAGGTCCGTGCCGGTGCGGGCTGTGTTTCTCACGTGCATGTTGTGTCCGAGCACGCAGGCAAAGTTGGAATCGCGCCGTGTGATTGAGCTTGGCGGGGGAGAATTGGACCCTGACAAATCCAGCGGCCTGGAGGGGAACTATGATCAGTTCCAACTGAAAGTCGCTCCAGACGCAGGATCTATCTACACAGCGTACCGGCTTACATACCGTTTTGAATTTGGTCCCGTTGCAACTGCGCAAGTGGCTGTTCGCCCCGGCCCTCCGGGTTGGAAGCCGAAATTCTGGGCCGGGGATTCCTCGCCCAGGAACTAATTCGGCATCACAACGGTATCGATGACGTGGATGACGCCGTTCGATTGAAATACGTCGGCCTGGGTCACCTTCGCCATGCCTCCTTTTTCGTCTTTGAGGACAACGATTTTTCCTTCCATCATGGCCCAGAGTGTGCCGCCGGAGACTGTCTTGAGCATGGCCTTTCCGCCGCCGACTTTAATCTGCTTCTTCAATGCTTCAGCAGACCACTTGCCTGCCACCACGTGATAGGTGAGTACTTTGGTGAGCGTAGCTTTGTTCTCGGGCTTCAGCAGAGTGTCCACGGTTCCGGTCGGAAGTTTGTCGAAGGCCATGTTGACTGGCGCAAAGACAGTGAACGGTCCTTGGCTTTGGAGCGTTTCCACAAGGCCCGCAGCTTTGACGGCGGCGACGAGCGTAGTGTGGTCGGCCGAGTTCATAGCATTCTGTACGATATTCCTGGCGGGGAACATTTCGTGTCCGCCTACCACGGGGTTCTTAGCGAGGGCGAGGGATCCAGCCAAGGCCAGTGCACCGGTTACGATCAACATCTTGCGACGATTCATTTCTATTCTCCTTGTGTGTTACCGCTTGGTTGCGGATTCATTAGGAGTTACGGAGAGAACTGAATTTTGGATTTCAGCGCGTTGAGAAGTTAACTACGGTACAATAGAAAGTTCGGGCTGTGGCGCAGCCTGGCTAGCGCGCTTGCTTGGGGTGCAAGAGGTCCCGGGTTCAAATCCCGGCAGCCCGACCAAAGTTCTCAAAGACTCAGTCACCCCATTCCTTTCAAATCTCAAGCCTGGAGTCTAACTTGGAGTCCACTTTGTGTTGACCTGGCAATGAGACCGAACCCATATGTGAGCCAGCATGTGGACGGCCGTTAACTCTTTCGTTCCGCCCGGGCTCGTTGGCAAATAATCCGTCTGAACGAATGCGCCACGATCGGCGTCCATAGCTGACATGAAGCTCATTCGTCTGGTCGCACTTGCCCTATCGGCCGTTGCCGCGTTCGCCCAAACCGCGCAGCCCGCTTTTGAGGTCGCGTCCATCCGCCCAGCCCCGTGCCCTTGCCGGGTGCTTCATGGTTTCTCCCCCGCCGGCCCGAACCTGACGTTGGAAGGGT
>Ga0315912_10005180_pt1 | contig 12067 bp, 8 predicted proteins | sample VfabasoilMG_FD_204469 | JGI IMG/M metagenome (GOLD analysis project Ga0315912, IMG submission 204469) | Garden soil microbial communities collected in Santa Monica, California, United States - V. faba soil | ecosystem: Environmental > Terrestrial > Soil > Garden | place: USA: California... | reverse complement strand
AGATGGTGCAGCAGATGTCGCCGCTCTTGCATTCATCGTCGTCGGCGCACAATTGAAGGGCCGACTCCGGCTGACTACAGAGGTCCGGGTACGACAGATCGACCGAGAGGCAGGCCTCGCCGGCCTTCGTGTCGCACTTCGCATCGTCGGAGCAAAAGCGCGGGCACGACGACGCGGGCGAGCAGATCTTCCCGGCGGAGCCGAGGCTGCAGCAGAGCTCGCCGTTGCTCGTGTCGCAGTCCGAATCGTCGTCGCAGCTCTTCGCGCACGACGCCTGACAGATTCCCTTGCCAGCCAGCGGGCCACCGCCTCCGCTGCTGCTCTCGCCGGCGCCGCCGCCCGAGTCGTCGTCCTTGCTGGCGCAGCCGCCGAGCATGGCCCACGACAGGCCAACCACCGCGATGAGACCCAATGTCTTCGAAGAGATCCAGTTAAGCATGTGATGTTTACCCTGGCGCCGGGGCGCCCTCCGACCCGAGCCTTGGAAAATACCCCACCGCATTCACTCTTGTCCATAAGAGAGCAGATCATCTAGTGAGGGCGGAAAGGGGACAATGTAGGGTCGAGTGTGGATCCGCGCGGCTAGCGCTCAGCGCGAGCGGCGTACGAAGTTCTTCAGCGCTTCGAACCACACGAGCTTGGATTCGAATCCCGGAAAGCTCGCGTTCAGCCCGCTCGGGTTCGGCACGACGAACACCCGCGCGCCCGCGATCGTTTCCGGCTTCGCACCCGGCCCGCCGCTCTTCCCGAGCCGAAAATACGTCTGATAGAGGCTCACCCCCACGAAGGCGACGACGCGCGGCTTCCACTTCGCGATCTTTCTCGCGAGCGCGCGACGCCCGCGTTCCACCTCGTCGGGCTCGAGCTCGGCCGCGGTGCGCGTGACGCGCGGGCAGAGGTTCGTGAGCGCGATGCCGAGCTCGGCGAGCTCGTTGTCCTCCTCGTGGTGCAAGAGGCGCGGCGTGAGCTTGGACGCGGCGAGCAGTCGCCAGAAGGGATTGCCGTTGCCCGCGAAGTGGTGCCCGACGGCTCCCGAGCGGAGGCCCGGATTGATGCCGACGAGGAGCACTTCGGGGCGCGCGACGACGACATCCCGAAGGCGCGGCATGCCGCATTTTACCGGGCGCCGCAGGGCGCGTCGACGCTGGGGGGGCCCGTCCTCGGCGCGCGTCGAAAACCCGAGTGCTCGCGTGCCGGGGCGTGCCGTGGCACGCTCACGCCCGGTGCGCCTCTCCTGCCCCATCTGCAAGACCGTCGTCGAAGACGCCCCCGAAGATCTGCCCTGCCGGCCGTTCTGCTCGCAGCGCTGCAAGCTCGCCGACCTCCACAACTGGCTGAGCGACGTCTACCGCGTGTCGACCCCGCTGAGCCCGACCGACTTCGACGACGACGAGCTCAAGCTGAGCTGAGCCGACCGAGCCTGCACGGCCGGCGCGGCGCCGTGCCTCCGAGGATGGTATGCTTCCCTTCGTGTCCGAACAGGCCGACAGCGTCCTGCGTGCCATGACGGACGACGGCGCATTTCGCGTCATCACGGCGCGAACCACGGAGACCGTGCGTGGCGCGATCGCGGCGCAAGGGGCCTCCGGCAACACGGCGCGCACGTTCGGCGAGCTCTTGACCGGCGCCATCCTCTACCGCGAGACGATGGCTCCACAGCTGCGGGTCCAGGGCGTGCTGAAGGGCTCGAGCGGGACGGGCAGCCTGGTCGCCGACTCGCACCCGAGCGGACGAACCCGCGGTCTCGTGCAGCTCAAGCAGGGTCGCGAGCTCGAGCTGGAGCAGGGCGCGGTGATCCAGATGATGCGCACCTTGCCGAGCGGGCGCATCGCGCAGGGCCTGGTGGAGCTGCCGGCGGGCGGCGGCATCTCGCAAGCGCTGATGGAGTACATGCAGACCTCGGAGCAGGTCGTCTCGATGGTCGCGGTCTCGACCGTGGTCTCGGAGGGCGGCCTCGTCGCGGCCGGCGGTTACATGGTGCAGCTCTTGCCCGAGGTGGGGCGCGGTCCGCTGATGGTGATGACGGAGCGCCTGCGCGAGTTCGAGAGCATCGACGCTCGCGTCGGCGAGGAAGGGTTCTCACCCTCGACGTTGCTCGAGCAGCTGCTCTACGGCATGCCGTTCACGCGGCTCGAGGAGAGCTCGGTCGGGTTCGAGTGCTGGTGTGACGAGCTGCGCGTCGTGGCGGCCATCGCGTCCCTCTCGAAGGGCGACCTCGAGCACCTGCTTTCGGACGGCGAAGTCCTGGAAATCGCCTGCGAGTACTGCAAGCGCGAATACCGCATCCCTCCCGCGCGGCTGCGCGGGTTGCTCGATCGAAGCTGAAGCCTGCTCGGCGGCTGACCCGGGAGCGCTAGCCGAAGGCGGCCTGAACGGCTTCGGGCAGCACGACGCCGACGTCGTCGTCGATCGTCAGCGTGGCGAGCTGATCGTGGGGGGTCGCCCCGCGGTTGACGATCACGTAGGGGACCTTGCGGCGGAGGGCGACGAGCGGCACGTTCGCCGCCGGCGTCACGACGAGCGACGAGCCCAGCGCGAGCACGAGGTCGGCACGCCCCGCCGCGGTGTTCGCGCGCCGGAGATCCTCCGGCTCGAGTGCCTGCCCGAACATGACCACGCCCGGTTTCATGAGCCCGTCGCAGCTCGCGCAGCGCGGCGGCTGGCCCGTCCTCGCGAAGTCGTTCATGCAGCGCTCGATCGGCTCCCGTGCGGCGCAGCTCATGCACAGGGCGAGGGCGTTCGTGCCATGGAGCTCGACGAGTCGCTCGGGCGAGGTGCCGGCCGCGCGGTGCAAGCCGTCCACGTTCTGAGTCACGACCGCCTCGAGCTTGCCGCGCGCTTCCAGCGTCGCGAGCGCGAGGTGGGCGGCGTTGGGGCGCGCGTCGCGGAATGCGGGGTACACCTCGAGCTTCCACGCCCAGTACTCGACGCGCGCGGCCTCGCTGCGGACGAACTCGGGGAGCTCGACCGGCACGCGCGTGCGCCACACGCCGTCGGGCCCGCGAAAATCCGGGATCCGACTGCCCGTCGAGATGCCCGCCCCGGTGAACGCGAGCACGCGCTCGGCGTCGCGCAGGAGCTCTGCCAGACGGGCTCGCGAGGCGCTCACGGACGGAGGTTAGCCGAAACCGAGCGGAGGCCGAAGCGACGGGAGGGCACGAGAGCTCCCGGATCGCGCGAGCTCGAGCATGTCCGAAAACCGCCAGCCGGGAGCCCCCCCGGGTGCTATCTCGGAGGTCGTCGTGCTCGATCCCGAGGTTTGCTACCGAGCTCTGAAGGCGCGTGATGCGCGCTTCGATGGGCGGCTGTTCGTGGCCGTGACGACGACCGGTATCTACTGCCGGCCGGTCTGCCCGGCCAGCCTCGCCCGGCGCGAGAATTGCCGCTTCTACCCGTCTGCGGCGGCCGCACAGGAAGCGGGGTACAGGCCCTGCTTGCGCTGCCGTCCGGAGACGGCCCCGGCCCACGGCGCGTGGAACGGGACGTCGAACACCGTGTCGCGCGGGCTCGCGTTGATCGCCGAGGGGACGCTCGACGCAAACGACTCGAGCGTGGAAGCCCTCGCCGAGCGGCTCGGCGTGGGCGAGCGGCAGCTCCGGCGCTTGTTCCAGCAGCACCTCGGCGCCTCGCCGATTGCCGTCGCGCAGACACGGCGGGTGCTCTTCGCCAAGCAGCTCATCCACGAGACGCCGCTGCCGATGACCGAGGTGGCCCTCGCCGCCGGCTTTGGCAGCGTGCGGCGCTTCAACGAGACCTTCCAGCGCCTGTACGCGCGGCCGCCTTCGGACCTGCGGCGCGGGCGGACCGCGCGGACGCGCGCAGCAGCGGGCGACGGCGTCACGCTGCACCTTCGGTATCGACCACCCTACGACTTCGACGCACTGCTCGCGTTCCTGCGCGCGCGGGCGATCGAGGGCGTCGAGAGTGTCGAGAGCGCCCGCTACACGCGAACGCTCGCCCACGAAGGCAAGCTCGGCACCGTGACCGTCGAACACCTGCCGCGCCGGCAAAGCCTCGCCGCGACCGTGCGCTTCCCGAGCGTGCGAGCGCTGCCGGGAGTCATCGCGCGCATCCGCGCCCTGTTCGACCTCGACGTCGACGTGACGGCGATCGGCGCCCACCTGGCGCGCGATCCGTGGCTGTCCCCCCTCGTCGCCGCGCGGCCCGGGTTGCGCGTCGCGGGCGCCTGGGACGGGTTCGAGCTCGGCGTGCGCGCGGTGCTGGGCCAGCAGGTGTCGCTCGCCGCAGCGCGGACGCTCGCCGCGCGGCTCGTGCGTCTGTGCGGCGCACGGCTCCCCTCGGGCGAGGGCACGCCGGAAGCGACGGCGCTCGCGTTCCCGACTCCCGAGGCCGTCCTCGGCGCCAACCTGGAGCGGCTCGGCATGCCGGGGGCGCGCCGACGGGCCCTGCGCTCGCTCGCCCGAGCGGCGCTCGACGATGCTTCCCTCTTCCACGCGCTCGGCAACGTCGAGGAGACGGTGGCTCGCCTCAGCCGCATCGACGGGCTCGGGGCCTGGAGCGCTCACTACATTGCCCTGCGCGCCGCGCGCGAGCCGGACGCCTTCCCCGCGAGCGATCTCGGTCTTCTGCGCGGCGCCACGCGGCGCGGGCGTCGCCCGAGCGCCCAGGAGCTCGAGCAGCGCTCCCAGCGCTGGCGCCCGTTTCGGGCCTACGCGGCGGAACAGCTGTGGGCCGCAGACGGCGCACGCGGCACGACCCAGGGAGAGTCAGCATGACGATTTCAGTCCCGCTCCTCATCGATCATCTAAAAACGCCGATCGGCAAACTCGCCATCGTGGCGGACGAGCGCGGGCGCCTGCATGCCGTTGGCTTCACGGGCGGGCACGCGCGGATGGAGCGCGAGCTCGAGCGCGAGCAGCTCAAGAGCGCCAGGGATCCCTTCGGCATGACCAGCGCGCTCATGGCGTATTTCGAGGGCGAGCTCGGCGCGATCGAGGGCCTGCCGGTGGCGTTCGGGGGCACGGATTTCCAGCGCTCGGTCTGGCGGGCGCTCACGAAGATCCCGTGCGGGCAGACCTGCTCGTACGGCGACATCGCGCGGAGGATTGGCAACCCGAGCGCGGTGCGCGCGGTCGGCCTGGCCAACGGCTCGAACCCCGTCGGGATCGTCGTGCCCTGCCACCGCGTGATCGGCGCCAACGGCACGCTCACGGGCTACGGCGGCGGGATCGAGCGAAAGCGCTGGCTCCTGCGGCACGAGGGTGCGCTCCCTCAGCGGGCGCTCGAGCTTTCGCCGGCGTGAGCGACACGGGGGGCGCGCCTGGTCCGGCGTGGCGCACGACCGAGCGCTACTCGTTGAGTGACTGAAGTCCACCGTTCCCGTCACGAAAAGTGCGTGAGCAAGACGCATCACTTTCGTGCGCGTCAAGCAGCGTCGATTTCTCGCGGAGAGTCCATACCAGGTGCGGCGTGACGGGCATGGATGGGGTCGAGCGCACCGGTGAGGGGCGCGGGAGGCTCCGTTCCCATGAACCAGCTACGGCAAGCGGCGGCGTTGTCAGCTCTGCTCTCGTGCTCGCTCCTCGGTTGCGCTGGCCAGGGCGGCGCGCCCGCGACGGCTTCCGTGCGGCCCGACTCATCCGCGCCGCTCGTTCCCCACGAGATCGTCGTCAAATACCGGGCCGAAGGCGCGCGGGCCGTGACCGAGGACGTCGAGCAGTGGGTCGCCGGGGGGCTGAGCTTCCGAACCGCCACGGCCGACGCGTCCAGCTCGCTCGACGGACTGCACCGGAGGCTCGGTGTGCGCGGCGCGCGCGCCCTGCTCCCCGGTCGACATGGGCTCTCGACGAAGGACTCGCTCGCGCTCTATGCCCAGCGCACGGCGGGGGCCACGGCGCGCGCCGCGCGCCTCGGGCTGCCGCCCGCTCGCCGCACGCTCGCCGAGCTCGCGAACGTGTACGTGCTCGAGCTGCCCGCCACTGCCGACGCGGCGGCCGCTGCCGAGGCCGCGGCGCGCGATCCGCACGTCGCCTACGCGCAGCCGAACTACGTCGTGAAGGCAGACTTCACGCCGAACGATCCCTACTTCTCGAGCGCCGGCTCGTGGGGGCAGCCGTACGACGACCTCTGGTCGCTCGAGCGCATCGGCATGCCCGCGGCGTGGGACCTCGAGCAGGGGGACGGCATCGTGGTCGGGGTCGTCGACTCGGGGCTCGACCTCACCCACCCCGACATCGCCGCCAACGCCTGGCAGAACCCGGCCGAGGTGCCCGGCAACGGCATCGACGACGACGCCAACGGCTACGTCGACGACGTGAACGGCTGGTCGTTCATTTCGGACAGCCCGGATCCGACGGACGACATGGGGCACGGCACGCACGTGAGCGGCACCATCGCCGCGCTCGGCGACAACGGTGCAGGCGTGATCGGCGTGGCGCCGCACGCGACCATCCTGCCCGTGAAGGCCCTCAGCGCGGGTGGCTTCGGCAGCATCGCAGAGCTCGCACGGGCCGTCGTCTATGCCGCGCAGAACGGCGCCCGCGTGATCAACAACAGCTGGGGCTGCCTCAGCGCCTGCCCGAGCAACCCGGTCGCGGAAGACGCCATCGACGTCGCCGTCGGGCTCGGAGCGACGGTCGTGTTCGCGGCGGGGAACACGACCCTGGACGTCCGGAACCTCTCGCCGCAGAACCACCCGAACGTCATCGTCGTGGCCGCCTCCGATCCGAGCGACGAACGCTCGTTCTTCTCCAACTACGGGCTCGTCGACGTGGCCGCGCCTGGCAGCGGATTCGCCGAGGGACCGCCGGAGTTCGCCCCCCATCGCGGCATCCTCTCGCTCAAGGCCGCCCTTTGCAGCGACCTCCTCTGCTCTCCCGAGCTCGTCGTCGGCGAGCGCTATCTGCGCCTGGCCGGGACCTCGATGGCGGCGCCGCACGTCGCCGGTCTCGCGGCGCTCGTCCTCGCGCAGCACCCCGAGTATGGGCCCGAGCAGGTGCGTCAGGTGATTCGGAGCAGTGCCGTGGATACGGGCACGCCGGGCTACGACACCGATTCGGGCCACGGGCGCATCGACGCCGCCGCCGCGCTCGCGGCGCCCTCCCCGCTCGGCGCGCTGATCACGGGGCCCGAAAGCGCGCGGACGAGCGAGCCGTTGACGGTGACGGGCACGGCAAGCGGGCCAGGCTTCGCGAGCTTTCGGCTGGATTTCGCCCTCGCCAGCGATCCGGCGACGTTCCTCCCGATCGCCACGTCGGCGTCACCGGTCAGCGAGGGAACGCTCGGCGTCTGGACCACGAGCGCACTGCCGGAAGGAACACACGTCCTGCGCCTCCAGGTGACGTCGACGGGCGGCGCCGTCTACGAGGATCGCCAGGCGGTGACGTTCAACCGCGTGTTCATCACCGCACCGCATCCCTCCGAGCTGCTGGGTGAGAACACGCTCGTGTACCGCGCGGGCACGGCGCTCGAGGTGCGCGGCACCGCGGCGCTCGGCGGGTTCGAGAGCTACGCGCTCACCATCGCCAGGTCCGATGGCTCGCTGCTGCCTGGCGCGCGTGTGACCCTCCCGAACGGAGGGCGGGAGCCCGTGGTGGACGGCCTGCTCGGCACCTGGGACACGACCGGCTCCCCCGCCGACAACTACCAGATCGTCCTCACGGCCCGGGCGCAAGACGGCGCTACGGGCACTGACTTCGTCGCGGTGATCGTCGATCCGACGCTCCACCCGGGGTGGCCGGTGAGCCTGTTCGAGCTCGAGCCGAACACCTACTCACTCAACCTTTCGGATCAGCTGACGGCTGCGGATCTCGACGGCGACGAGATCGTCGAGCTTGCCTGCGCCAGCAGCGCCGCGGTGACGTTCTTCACGCACACGGGAGCCGAGCTTTCCGGCTGGCCGCAGAGCGTCGACCCGAACGGCTATGGCTACGTCACGCTGAATCAGGCGCCCGCGGTGGCGGATGTGACGGGCGACGGCGCGCTCGACGTGGTTGCCGCGAACAGCAACGGCGAGCTCTTCGTGTGGCACGCCGACGGCGAGCTCGTGCTCGGGTCGGTGGCTGCGGGCGCGCGCTTCGTCGCAGTGGACGACATGGACGAGGACGGCGACAACGAGATCGTCACCACGGGTCTGGACGGGTCCGTCCGTGTCTGGCGCTACGAAGATGGCGAGCTCGTTGCGGAGTACGAGCACCACCTCGGCGACGACCCGTTCGTGTCACCCCCGGCGCTCGGCGACGTCGACCACGACGGCAAGAAGGAGATCGCCGTCGCGCTCACGCACTACGGCGCGGACTACACCCTCGTCACCCGGCTCTACCTGCTCGGCAGGCACGGGACGTTGCCGGGCTGGCCGCGGACCATCGACGATGGCACCGCGCTCGGCGCGGGCTTCGCGTATCCGAGCTTCGGAGACCTCGACGGCGACGGGACGCTCGAGGTCGCGATGAGCACCAACTCGGGCGCCGTCGAGGTGTTTCGCGCCAACGGCCGAAGGCTCCCGGGTTGGCCCGAGCAAGCGAGCACCGATCCCTATGCGCCTGCCAACTCGCCGATTCTCGGCGACTTCGACGGCGACGGCAGGCTCGACGTGATCGCTGGCACGGGCTCCGAGTTCGTCGTCGACGGCGAGGACGAAGGTCACACCGAAAACAACCTCTTCGCCTGGCACGGCGACGGCAGCCTCTTCGCGGGCTTTCCGCACCGCCAGGACTATCCGGTCGGCCTCAGCTTCTTCGGCTTCGGCACGGCCGCGCTCGCCGACGTCGACGGCGACGGGGAGGTCGAGGCAATCGTCGCCGGTGAAGGTGGGGAGGGCCCGTACCACAGCCTCACGGCCGTCAAGGCCGACGGGACGACCGTGCCGGGCTTCCCCAAGCTCAGCACCTACCTCGCCCCTTCGGCGGCGAACACCAGCGCCGTCGCCGACTTCGACGGCGATGGGCAGCTCGAGCTCGCGTTCCTGGACGCGAACGGCCTGCTCTACCTCTACGATCTCGAAGCGCCTGCTTCGGGAGCGCGTCCGTGGCCGATGTACCAGCACGACGCCCAGCACACGGCGCGCGCCGACGCGCCTGCGCCGAGCTCGGGCCTGCGCGCACGGTTGCGCGGCGGCGTGGGGCCGGCCTCCGACGCTCGCATCGAGACCAGGCTCCGCCTCCTGAACGACACGAGCTCCGACGTGCCCCTGCGCGAGCTCACGCTGCGCTACTGGTACACGGACGAGACCGCGCCGTCCCCGCAGCTCTTCGAGCTCGGCTCGGCCGAGAACGAGGGCACCGGGGCGAGCATCCCGGCGCAGCGCGTGAGCTCGGGCTTCGGCCGCGCCGACGGGCGACATGCCGATCGCTACCTCGAGCTGGGCTTTGCGGCGCAGGCGGGCAAGCTGAAGGCGGGCGGCGCCGTCGCGCTCGAGTTCACGATTCGGGCCCGCAACCGCGGCAGATACGACGAAAGAAACGACTACTCGTACCGGCGCTCGTCGAACGAAGCCAACTGGAAGCGCGTCACCGTGTATCGCAACCATGAGCTCGTCTGGGGCGTCGAGCCCTGAGCATTCCGGGTAGCCGTCTGTAGGGCGGGGTACGAGCGAACTCAGCGCGCATGTCGGAGGCGCCTAGTGTCGCCGGGAGCACGCGGTTACTCTGACGCGACGGCCTCGGTAGGTCGTCGCGAGGTGTGGCCATGGTCCGATTCGTCTTGAGCGCTCTCGGCATCGGGCTCCTCGGCACCGGCGCGTGTAGCTCGAAGGAGAGCGACGGCCGTGCGACGGCAAGCGGCACCTCCGGAACGGGCGCGGGGGCGAGCGCGGGCACCTCGAGCGGCTCGAGCGGCCAGGCCGGCGCCACGAGCGGCGGCACCACGGGCGGCGGCGGGCGGGCGAGCGGTGGCGGTCCAGCGACGGGCGGGACGGGGCCTGGCGGAAGCTCTCCCACCGGGGGCCAGGCGGGCGGCGGACGCGGCGGCGCGAGCGCCGGCGCTGCGGGCACCTCGGCGGCGGGCGGAAGCGCAGGCGACACCGGGGGCAGCAGCGGCGCGGCAGGCGAGGGCACGGGCGCCACGGGCGGCGACTTGCCCTCGGGCGACGACGGGCTCGCCAAGAACCATCCGGGCGACGCGAGCATCGCGAGCGACCCGGACGTGCTCTTCGCCGACGACTTCGAGGCGTACGCGCAAGCCTCCGAGCTCAACGACCGCTGGGACGCCGTGTACCAGAACCAGTACGTCGGCCTCACGCGGGAGCCCGACCACGTCTACTTCGGAAGCCAGGCGCTCGAGCTCACGTTGCCGCAGCAAGACGACGAGCTCAGCGACGCCACCGACAAGGTCCTCGACGCCGAGCAAGACGTGCTTTTCCTCCGCTACTACACGAAGTTCATGCCGCCCTACGACGTGGTCGGCTCGAGCCACAACGGGGCGAGCATCTCCGCGCACTACTTCACCGACGACGGCATGGCGACGCCGGGCGTGCCCGCCGACGGCATGAACAAGTTTCTCGTCAACGTCGAGAACTGGCGCGGCGAAGAGGCCGTGGCCTCGCCCGGTTACCTGAACGTCTACGTGTACCACCCCGAACAGCGCAGCATGTGGGGCGACCACTTCTACCCGAACGGAGAGGTCGACCCGAACACGAGCATTCCCTTCGACTTCGGCCCGGATTTCGTGAGCCGGCCGCAAGTGATTCCGGAGCTCGATCGCTGGTATTGCTACGAGTACATGGTGAAGGCCAACACGCCCGGACAGCGCGACGGGCGCATCGCGATCTGGCTCGACGGCGAGCTCAAGGCCGACTTCATGCGTCTGAGACTGCGGGACGTGGCAAGCCTCAAGATCAATCGCTTCGGCCTGTCGTTTCACATCCACGACAACCCGAACGGCGAAGCGAGGAAGTGGTACGACAACGTCGTCGCCGCGAGATCGTACATCGGCCCGCTCGTGATGCCGTAGGCATGGGGGCGACGTGGCGCGCGACGGGCGCCGTCACTCGAAGTAGAAGACGCTGCTCTGGTCGCCGGGCGTACCGCCCTGCCTGATGGCCCCGCCCATCAGGTAAATGCGGTCGCCGACGAGCCCGGCGCCGTAGCCGTGACGCGGCACGTCCATCGCCCCGATGCGCGCCCAGGTGTTCGTGACGGGATCGTAGGCGTCGATGTCCGGATAGACGCCGTTGCTCATGGCGGCTGGGTTGCCTTCGCCACCGAACACGATCAGCCGGTTCTGGAGCACGGCACCGGCCAGGCCGCCGCGCGCCGGGTCGAGGTCGGCCTTTTGCGTCCACGCATCCGTCGCCGGATCGTATTCCCAGGTCTTCGGCTCGACCCCGGTGATGGTGTCGACACGCCCGCCGCCCACGTAGATCTTGCCGCGGATCGCGCCGGCCGCGCAGTGCTCGCGCCGCTCGGGCAGCGGGGCGAGCGGCGTCCACGCATCGGCCGTGGCGTCGTAGCGGGCGACGAAGTCGACGCTCTTGCCGTCGCGCGCGCCACCCACGACGTACATGTCGTTGCCGTCCACAGCGACGCACGCCGCTCCGCGCTCGGTGCCGGCGGGGAGCGGCGCGGCGGGCGACCACTCGTCCGCTGCGGGGTCGTACGCGTAGTTCTCGGTGGTGGCCGTTTGCATGTTGCTGCTCACGTAGCAGCCGGCCACGTAGAGCTTACCGTTCACGGCGCCCGCATTGCCGTGATTGATGGGGCCGGGGAAGTCGGCGACGCTCGCGTACGTCTTCGTCTCGGGATCGTAGGCGAGCACGGAAGCACTGTTCTGGTTCGCCACGTAGCCGCCGATGACGTAGACGAGCCCGCCGAGCCCGACGACCGAGTGCTCCTGGCGCAGCGCATCGAGATCGGGAAGCGCTTCTTCGGTGGGCGTGCCCGTGAGCTCGTTGCCCGAGCCGCCGGGATTGCCGCTGCCGGCGATTCCCGCGCCCCCGGGCATGCCTGCACTCGCGCCGCCGGTGCCTGCCACGGCCGCCCCGCCACCGCCTCCCGCGACGCCGCTCCCCGCACTGCCCCCACCACCGCCGGCGCCCGTGCCGGCGCCAGTGCCGGCGCCCGGCATGCCGCTCGAGCCGCCGCCCACGGCACCCGAGCCGCCCGCACCCGAC
>Ga0315912_10005179_pt1 | contig 12067 bp, 10 predicted proteins | sample VfabasoilMG_FD_204469 | JGI IMG/M metagenome (GOLD analysis project Ga0315912, IMG submission 204469) | Garden soil microbial communities collected in Santa Monica, California, United States - V. faba soil | ecosystem: Environmental > Terrestrial > Soil > Garden | place: USA: California... | reverse complement strand
GCCATCCTAACCGAAAATTGTCCTTTAATAATAAGGACGACAACAAGGACGACAATAAGGGAGAGGGACAAAAATATGTTCATGTGCGCTTGATTTCGCACGATTATAGGCTGATTCAGGAATAAGTCAAGGGGTTCAGACAAGTTTGATTCAAGACCTGTGCGTTTTCTTTTTGTAACCAACCTCCATAAAATATCATTGACTGTCCTTCCCGCCGCGGCTACACTTGCGATATTCCATCATAAGGACATCGCACATGAAAATTTTCGTTCCAGGGCGTATATGTTTGTTCGGCGAGCACTCCGATTGGGCGGGTGGATATCGCCGCATCAACGCGGAAGTCGAAAGGGGATATACCTTGATCTGCGGCACCGATCAGGGCATCCATGCTGAAGCGTCGTCTCATCCGAACTCTCTCGTTTTATCTACGACCCTGCCTGATGGCACAAAGGTCGGACCGTACGAGATCCCAATGGAACCAAAAGCCTTGCTGGAGGAAGCAGGCAAAGGATCTTTTTGGAGTTACTCCGCAGGGGTGGCATATCAGGTCATCACCAACTACCGTGTGCGTGGACTCGTCATCGACAACTATCAGGTTGACCTCCCCATTAAAAAAGGACTCTCTTCCAGCGCCGCCATCTCTGTTTTGACCGCACGCGCCTTCAATCGAGTCTATGATCTGAAAATGACCGTGCGTGGCGAAATGGAACTTGCCTATCAGGGCGAGATCACCACTCCCTCCCGTTGTGGTCGCATGGATCAGGGTTGTGCCTTCGGCAACCGTCCCGTGTTGATGACCTTTGATGGCGACCGCCTCGATACGGAAGAAGTACAGGTCAACTCGGAATTGCATTACGTGATCGTTGACCTCCACGCGAAAAAAGATACAGTGGAGATCCTTTCAAAGTTGAATCGCAGTTATCCCTTTGCTGATAATGACCTGGAAAAAGGTGTTCAAGAATTATTGGGTCCCATCAATAAGCGGATCGTCAGTCAGGCAAAGGAAGCGCTCCGTGCAGGGGATGCGCAAAAACTTGGTGCATTGATGACCGAAGCACAAGCCTTCTTCGATAAATACGCCACGCCTGCCTGTCCCGAGGAATTGACCGCGCCCGTCCTCCATAAAGTGTTGAACTATGAACCGCTCAAACCTCACATGTGGGGTGCAAAGGGAGTCGGTTCACAGGGCGATGGAACCGCCCAATTCCTGGCGCGCAGTGAAGATGACCAACAGGCGATCATTGAGATCATCGAACGTGACCTCAACATGTCGTGCCTGAAGCTTTCCCTAAAGCCAGCGCAAAAAGTTCGCAAGGCGTTGATCCCTGCCGCGGGATATGGCACACGCATGTTCCCTGCCTCAAAAGCAACTAAAAAGGAGTTGTTCCCCATTATTGATCGTGATGGCATTGCCAAACCCGCCATCCTCCTCATTGTGGAAGAGGCAATTCAGGCAGGTATCGAAGAAGTTGTTATCATCGTTCAGGAGGAGGACCTTGATGAGTTCAGATATCTCTTTAACGAACAGATCTCCATCGAAAACTACAACAAGCTTCCTGCCCACTTCAAAGATTATGCACGTTACCTTTTGGATATCGGACGGCGCGTCAAATTCAGCATACAGACCAGACAGGAAGGCTTTGGTCATGCGGTGTATTGTGCCCGTGAATTGATCGGTGATGAACCCTTCCTCTTGATGCTCGGCGATCACATCTACCGTTCCAACACCGAACGCAACTGTGTTCAGCAACTCATGGATGCTTATCAACAACATGGCACAAGCATTGTGGGGTTGAAGCGCACACCCGAATCACAGATCGCGGCGTTTGGGACGGTGGCAGGCGTATGGCTTGAAGCGGAAGAACTTCTCAACGTCACTGAGTTCGCCGAAAAACCGACCGCCGATTACGCGCGCACCCATTTGCTTGTGCCAGGTCTTCCCGATGGTGAGTATCTTACGTTGTTTGGGCAGTACATCATCAAACCGCAGATCTTTGACTATCTCGAAGAACACATCAACAACAATGTGCGTGAGAAGGGCGAGTTCCAACTCACGTCCGCTATTGACCGTCTGCGTCAGGAGGATGGCTTCCACGGTTTGGTCATCAATGGCAAACGCTATGACATCGGTCTTCCCGAGTATTATCTCGAAACCCTCAAGACGTTTCGCACAGACAATTGATGTCCGCTTCCATCCGCTATCCGTTTCAATATCCGCTACAAACCTTGACTCATTTGCTTTGCTCGCATAGAATACCGCCCAACATGAACAAGCACGGCTTAGGTACTATGACCATGACTACAACCTCCGGTTCTCACCGTGAGGCGATTGTGCATGGATAAAAGTAACTAAGTAGTTATCTCAACACACAACGCCTCACGGAAACGTGGGGCGTTTTTGTTACCTCATTTATAAGGAGCTATTATTATGTCAAAGACACTTGTAATGAAATTCGGAGGGACATCCGTCGGGTCGGCGGACGCCCTCAAGAACGCGATACAAATTATTCGAGATGCGAAGAAGGACTGGGCGCGTGTTGTGGTCGTAACCTCCGCCATGGCTGGCGTGACGAATCTCTTATTGGACTCAGCCGCTTCCGCTTCGCAAGGGATGGCTGATTCGTTGCCTCAAGCCGAATCCACGCTGAGAAGTAAGCACTTCGATGCTCTCGACGCGCTCGTCAAAGACGAAAGCCTTCGTGAGGAAGCGAAACAGAAGATCAATGCACTGATCCTCTCGTTCGTGAACCTGTGTAGCGCAATGGCGGTGCTTGGTGAAGCCAGCCCGCGTGCCGTGGACGCAGTCGCTTCGATAGGGGAGAGAATGAGCATCCATTTGTTGGCAGCAGTTGCAAACCAGGAGGGAATCAAAGCCAAAGCCATTGAATCATCCGAATTTGTAGTAACCAACGACCATTTCCAGAACGCCCACCCCGATTTTAAAGTGACAACTGAAAAGACCCGAGCCGCATTAAACCCATTGCTGGATGAGGGAATCGTTCCCATCACAACAGGCTTCATCGGCGCGACGCCCGAAGGTGTGATCACAACCCTCGGTCGAGGTGGAAGTGACTATTCCGCTGCCATCATCGGCTCCGTCCTCCCTGCCGATGATGTTTGGATCTGGACAGATGTAGACGGTGTGATGACAACCGATCCACGCATCGTATCGAATGCAGTGACATTGCCTGAGATCAGCTATAACGAGATTGCTGAACTTGCCTACTACGGAGCGAAAGTCCTGCATCCCAAAACCATTCGCCCTGTAGTGGATGCAGGCATCGGTCTGCGAATCTGCAACACATTTAATCCCAATCACCCAGGCACAAGATTGGTCGCTAGCAAAAGCAACGGCAAAGTGAATGGAAAAGTTATCAAAGCAGTGACCGCTATCCGTAAGCAAAGATTGATCACGATAGAGGGGCGTGGTATGTTGGGTGTTCCGGGTGTGGCTGCAAGGGCATTCGGTGCAGTCGCCTCCACTGGGACGAGCGTTCCGCTCATTACACAAGCATCCTCTGAACAATCCATTTGTTTTGCAGTTCCAACTGAACTGGCAAGTACAGTCTTATCTGCTCTCGAAAATGCCTTTGCTGAAGAGATCAAAGATGAAGACATTGACCGAGTCTGGTCAACAGACGATGTTTCGATCATCACCGTCGTCGGCGCAGGGATGCGGCACACGCCTGGTGTGTCTGGCAAGGTCTTCAGCCAGCTCGGCGAAAACGACATCAACATCCTCGCCATTGCGCAAGGCTCATCGGAAGTATCCATCAGTCTCGTTGTGGATTCGGCGGATACGGAAAATGCGGTCAAGACGTTACATGAGTTAATTGTCAACTAACCCGTCATTGCGAGGAGCCCGTAGGGCGACGAAGCAATCTCCGTCATTGTGTTGGAGATTGCTTCGGGCGGAAAACCACCACGCTCGCAATGACGGAATAAATCAAAGGAGAAATCATCATGCCTCAATCCCCCATCCCTGTAGCCGTCCTCGGTGCGACAGGTTCTGTCGGTCAGCGATTCATTTCGTTGTTGGATAATCATCCGTGGTTCAAGGTGGTTGCCCTTGCCGCATCGGACCGTTCAACAGGAAAGAAATATGCGGAAGCAACCCGCTGGGTGCTGGATACGCCTATGCCAGACTATGCCAAGGACATGGTCATCGTCCCAGCCAGTACGGACGCGGTGCAAGCCAAGATCGTCTTCTCTGCCTTACACACGGAAGTAGCAACCGAACTCGAACCACAGTTTGCAAAGGCAGGTTCGGCAGTATGTTCAAATGCATCGTCCTATCGTCGCGGCGAAGATGTGCCATTGCTTCTGCCTGAGATCAATGCGGAGCATATTCAACTCGTCAAAGCACAACGTCAGAATGAAGGCTGGAGCGGATGCATCGTCACGAACCCGAACTGCACGAGCACGGGTCTCACGATTGCATTGAAAGCGTTGGATAATGCCTTCGGCGTGAAGAAAGTCTTTATGGTTTCGATGCAAGCGCTTTCGGGAGCGGGCTATCCAGGCGTGCCGTCACTTGATATTATGGACAATGTCATTCCCAATGTTGCCAACGGCGGCGAAGAAGAAAAAGTGGAATGGGAACCACGCAAGATGCTCGGCAAATTCAACAATGATAAGATCGAATTAGCAAACATTCAATTCAGCGCACATACGAATCGTGTTGCTGTCATTGACGGGCATACGGTTTGCGCAAGCGTGCAACTCGATAAATCAGTTGAACCAGAGGAAGCGATCAAAGTATTACGCGAGTACGTGGCTCCGCCCTCAGCGAGGGAACTGCCTTCGTCGCCGCGACCAGCTATCGAGGTCCGGGATGAAGCGGATCGTCCTCAGCCCAGACTCGACCGTTTGGCAGGCAAAGGCATGACGACCGTAGTCGGACGCGTGCGAAGAGATCCCATCCTTGATCTTAAGTTCGTTGTGCTTTCACACAATACGATCCGCGGCGCGGCGGGCGCATCCATTTACAATGCGGAGTTGTTGGTTAACGAAAATTTAGTGTAGGTCGGATTGACAATCCGACTTACACTGTGATATAACCTGCCCAATTAAATATTCGCTCTTATCCAGAGAGACTGAGGGACCGACCCTTTGAAGTCTCGGCAACCAGACAATAGTTATGGTGCCAAATTCGGCAAATATGAATGGGAAACCATTCACATCTGGAAGATGAGAGGACGGTATAGTTTTTATGCCTCTTCTTGTACTTTCAGAAGAGGTATTTTATTTATCTCTTCTGAGGGCGGATAAATTTTATATAAGAGGAGTCTATCCAATATGTCCAGCATTAAAGATCGCAAGTTAGGTTTCGCCACCCGCCAGTTACACGCGGGATACTCGCCCGACCCCACCACAGGGAGCCGCGCCGTGCCGTTGTATCAGACAACCAGTTATCAATTCAAGAGCACGGAACACGCCGCCAATTTGTTCGCGCTCAAAGAGTTGGGAAATATTTATACCCGCTTGATGAACCCGACCACCGACGTGCTCGAGCAACGTATCGCGGCACTCGAAGGTGGTGTTGCGGCATTGGCTTCGAGTTCAGGTCATGCGGCACAGGCACAGGCGATTTTCACGTTGTGCAATGCCGGTGACCATATCGTTTCGTCGTCACGTTTGTATGGCGGTACGTACAACCAGTTCAAGTACACCCTGCCCAAGCTTGGCATCGAAGTGGATTTCGTTGACCCAACCGACCCGAAGAATTTCGAAGCGGCGATCAAGCCGAACACAAAGATCTTGTATGGTGAGACGTTGGGCAACCCCGACATTGCAGTTTTTCCGTTCGAAGAAGTCGCCGAGATTGCGAAGAAGCACAACCTCATTTTGATGATCGATAACACCTTCGCAACACCATATCTCTTCCGTCCGTTTGAATGGGGCGCACACGTCATTACGCATTCCACCACCAAGTTCATCGGCGGACACGGCACTTCCATCGGCGGCATCATCGTGGATGGCGGCAACTACGATTGGAGCAATGGCAAGTTCGAGAACTTCAACACGCCCGACCCTTCATATCATGGCTTGGTGTATTCTTCCATTGCCGCGGCAGGGCTTCCCCCGTTTGCGATCAAAGCTCGTGTGCATGTCCTGCGTGATATCGGCGCATGCCAGTCACCGTTCAACAGTTGGCAGACCATTCAAGGCATCGAAACGTTGAGCCTACGCATGGAACGTCACGTGCAGAATACGCAAGCTGTTGCCGAGTTTCTTGAGGCTCACCCCAAAGTCAGTTGGGTCAAATATCCTGGGCTCAAGAGTCATCCTGATTACGAACGCGCCAAGAAGTATCTGCCCAAAGGCGCAGGTGCGATCCTGGGCTTCGGTATCAAAGGCGGCGTGGAAGCTGGCAAGAAGTTCATCGAAAGCCTGCAACTCTTTAGCCACCTTGCCAATGTCGGCGATGCGAAGAGTCTTGCGATTCATCCCGCTACCACCACACACAGCCAACTCAGTGCCGAGGATCAGATCTCGGCTGGCGTCAGCCCCGATTTTGTCCGCTTGAGCATTGGTCTCGAAGACTTCGAAGACATCAAGTGGGATCTGGAGCAGGCACTTTCGTAATCTTCCGTCCTGAGCGGAGCGTAGCGAAGTCGAAGGACAATATCAAGAGTAATTTTTCTTGCAACTTGCCCTTCGACTTCGCCGCACAAAAAACGTGCGGCTCCGCTCAGGGCGTAGAGGTAACATGCCCGTAAAAATTCCTTCCACACTTCCCGCACGCGCGATTCTCGAAAACGAAAATGTTTTCGTGATGGGGGAGGAGCGCGCCTCCTCACAAGATATCCGTCCGATGCGAGTGGCGATCCTCAACCTCATGCCTACCAAGATCGCCACCGAGACACAACTTCTGCGCCTGCTCGGCAACTCCGCTTTGCAGGTGGAGATCACCCTTCTGCACACTGCCACGCACGAATCCAAAAATGTCGATGCGGAACATCTCCTCAATCACTATGTCACCTTCGATGAGATCGAAAAGGAAAAGTTCGACGGTCTCATTATCACTGGCGCGCCTGTGGAGCAAATGCCATTCGAAGAAGTGGATTATTGGGAGGAACTCAAACGCATCATGGACTGGTCTGAATCCAACGTCGAATCCAATTTCTACATTTGTTGGGGAGCGCAAGCCGCGCTCTATCATCGCTACAGGATTCCGAAATATGCTCTGCCACAAAAGATGTTCGGAGTCTTCGAGCATCGCGTCCTTTCTTCGAACGAAAAACTGCTGCGGGGATTCGATGACATTTTCCTCGCTCCTCACTCCCGTCACACGGAGATCCGCCGTACAGACATTGAACCCGTGAAAGAGTTGCAAATCCTCGCCGAGTCAGATCAGGCAGGCATCTATCTCCTTGGCACAAAAGATGGACGTCATATTTTCGTAACAGGTCATTCTGAATATGACCCGCTCACGCTCAAAGGCGAATATGATCGCGACGTGAGCAAGAACCTGCCGATCAACGTACCGCAAAATTATTATCCCAACAATGACCCCACTCAAATGCCGAACGTCCGCTGGCGTGGACATGCCAATTTGTTGTATTCAAATTGGCTCAATTATTACGTCTATCAAGCCACAGCTTTTGATCCCAATGAAATCCCACACGGGTTTACACCTCGTGATTTTTAATGCGTTTTACCGCAAAGCACGCCAAGAGCGCCAAGTTTTTTAAATCTTTCCTTTGCGTTCTTCGCGAGCTTAGCGGTTCAAAATTCTGAACAGAAAGTTTTCATATGACCACTCCTCGCAAATTCGGTTTCACCACCCGCCAACTTCACGAAGGATTCACATCCGACCCTGCCACAGGGAGCAAAGCCGTTCCCATTTATCAAACCGCCGCATATGACCTGCAAAGCACCGAGCGGGCAGTGAGACTCTTCGCACTGCAAGAGTCGGGCAACATTTACACACGCATCTCGAACCCAACCACCAACATCTTCGAACAGCGCATGGCAAGCCTCGAGGGTGGAGTCGGCGCATTGGAAGTGTCATCAGGTCATGCCGCGCAAATGACCGCCATCCTCACCCTCTGTCAGGCGGGCGACCACATCGTATCCACCGCCACACTGTATGGCGGCACCGTCACGCAATTCACATACACCTTCCCGCGCATCGGTATCAACGTCACGCTCGTTGACCCCACCGACCCCGAAAACTTCCGTCGTGCCATCCAGCCCAACACCAAGATCATCTACGGCGAAACCATCAGCAACCCGCTCGGCAATATCTTCCCGTTCGAAGAAGTCGCCGCCATCGCCAAAGAACACGGCATCCCGCTGATGATCGACAACACCTTTGCCACGCCGTATCTTTGTCGTCCCTTCGAATGGGGTGCGGACATCGTGACTCACTCCACAACCAAATTCATCGGCGGACACGGCACCTCCATCGGCGGCGTGATCGTGGATAACGGCAAATTCAACTGGATGAAAAGCGGACGCTTCCCCAACTTCACCGAGCCTGATCCTTCATACCATGACGTTGTCTACGCTGAGGATTTCGGTCACCTTGCGTTCATCTCCAAAGCCCGTGCAGGGATATTGCGTGACTTCGGTCCCGCACAACAACCCATCGCCTCATGGTTCTTCCTGCAGGGACTTGAGACTCTATCCATACGCATGGATGCACACGTCAAGAACGCACAAGCCGTTGCCGAATTTTTAGAGGGACATCCCAAAGTGAGTTGGGTGGCATACGCGGGATTACCAAGTCATACTGACCACGAACGAGCAAAGAAATATCTCCCCAAAGGACCAGGCGCTGTGCTCGGCTTCGGTGTCAAAGGCGGACGGGAAGCAGGCGCAAAATTCATAGACAGCCTGCAACTCTTCGGTCACGTCGCCAACCTCGGCGATACCAAATCACTTGCCATCCACCCCGCCAGCACAACACACTCCCAACTAACAGAAGCAGAACAAATCGCTGCAGGCGTCAGCCCCGATTTCATTCGCTTGAGTATCGGCTTGGAAGATATCGAAGATATCCTCTGGGATTTGGATGAGGCGTTGAACGCGTAACCAATTCCATGCAATGTCATTCTGAGCGGAGCGAAGAATCTCTGTCACCGTGGTAGAGACCCTTCGCTGGCGCTCAGGGTGACACGCTTATGTATAAATGGGGAAATTGATACTCGTTGCCTTTTTATCGAGGTGGTTCTATAATTCTGTATAATGCCTTGTAGCGGGATTAATGAGGAAATGATCCCGTGTAAAACCATTGTTAGACTTTGATATTGTATGAAGTAAAGAGGAGGTATCGTTTGACAAACAAAATGATATTAAGTTCCACTGCTTCTAAAGCAATAGCATCCCTCTCCGAGAAGGATAGACTGGTAGTGAAGACTTCGCTCGAAAAAATTGCCCACTATGAAATTGATGAGCTTATTAACTCAACACGTGTACTTCGCGTGGGAGAAGACAAAAATTACTTTTCTTTTCGCGCTTCTTCAAATATCCGTGTATTTTTTCAAATCGAAGACTATAGCATAGTTGTCTTGGATATTGCCAGTATCAAGTACACAGGAATAAATAAAACATTTCTGAACTTGTTTATATTTTCTAGTGTCGTTTTGGCAATCTTCATCTATCTTGGCACGGCGGGTTCAAAATACTTTATAGCTGTCGTTGCTACAAAAACTCCGATACCTATCGTAATTATCTTTCCTTTAACCCCTCCTGCTACCGTCACTCCTACTTTAACAAGCACAGCTACGCCATATGGCACACCACCGCCTACGGTAACTTATACGAGTACCACTGCTCCCTCTACATATACTCCGTATCCAACATACACTATGTATCCGTCTCCAACTTTAACGTCGCTGCCGCTAATTTCTGACCAAGTTATGAATATTGGAGGTTGGGTATTTGGAACTGCCACATCATGTTTGACGTCAATCATTGCTTTCATTGGTTTTATCTCGACAACTATGCTTGCGTGGAAAAAGGAAGCAAGAGAAGCCCAAAACACCAAACTAGATTATGAAAAAACAATAATAGAACTAGAAAGAATGCGAATAGAGTTAGAAACGGTAAACAAGCAAAAAACAAAAAAAAAGAAAATTGATGAAATAAGAAAGCATTCCAGTAAATTCAACACCTAGCAAAGTATATGTTCTGTTACATTGTTACCTACTCTTGAGACATTCCCTGATGCCCGCCCGACAGAGTACCCTAACGGATACATGTAAACCGTCGGGCTATCCATACAAAGCCCGCTAAAGCGAACTTGTGTACCTCAAGGATTAGATCATGAAACAATCAGAAGATTTTGCTCTATTACCCTTCGATCAAGGCATTCTTTACAACAACGTCTTCGCCAAAGGCGATATTCAAGCCTTTCAACAAGTCTTTGTAGATGGAGATCAATTTGGCTGGGAGTGGGACATTCCAGAAAACGCCAGTCTATCGGTTAAAACCTATCCTGAAGTCCTTTTGGGACGATCTCCCTGGAGCGAAGCGGAATTTGGTAGTCAACTCCCTTGTATGCTGGAAAAAGTCCAATATGTTTTGGATTTTGACTTTAGGACAGAAGCAGAGGGATCATGGTCTGACAGTTTTGATTTCTGGATCACAAACAATCCCAACCCAGAACCAAAAGATATTACCTGCAACCTGTGTTTGTGGACAAGAGCGCATCAATTAAAAGGAGCCTACAAAGGAATCCATGAAACTCTAAAGATCGGGGGGAGAACCTATGAAGCGATCATTGAAACCCCTGCAGATCAACCGTCAAAGAGTTGGAATACGCTGTTTGTCATTGATACGGAACCTCGATTCCAGGGCAGTCTTGATCTCCAACCCTTTATGGAAATTTTGATCGAGCGGCGCTTGGCAAAACCAGATCATTTCCTTGCAACGGCAGAACTGGGTAATGAAGTGGCTTATGGCAGAGGGAAAACGATCGTTCAAAAGTTTGGTTTACGCTAAGTGACATCACCCAAAAAGAACAAACTTATCCATGATCATCATTATCAACGGCTCCCTCGGCGTCGGCAAAACCAGCGTCGCTGACGAATTGCGCTACAAGTTCGATAGATCAGTTCATCTCGATGGCGATTCCATCGGAGATGTTCATCCTTTTGAGATCTATGACGATATACGGATCAGACACCTTTATCGAACGCTCGAACTTCTGATCGGGTTTCATCAAAAGAATGGCTATCAAAACTTTGTGATCAATTATGTCTTCGAGTCGCCAGAGTCCCTGCGGGAATTGCTTGATCTTCTGCACCCACTTGACCCGTCCATTCATGTCTATTGGTTGACTTGCGATAAAGAAGAACAAGCCGAGCGTATCCGAAACAGAAAACGGGAATCCCTTCAATGGGAACTGAATAGATTTGTCGAACTCCAACACATCCAGAGAAAGGCGTCAGAGTCTGGTTTCATCGGGAAGGAAGTGGATACCACCCGTTTGACTTTAGATGAAGTCGTTGAAGCGATCTGGAAAGATATCTCAGCCGAGTAGCGAACTTATGAATTATCCATCGGTCACAATTGCATCCGCCAATCAACAAGCGACTATCTTGTCCCTGCTTGAGGAAAACAGGGAATGGCTGAACTCCAAAGGAATCAAGCAATGGATAATCCCTTTTACTTTGGAATGGGTCAGCAAATGCATCGAAAGAGGCGAATTCCATATCGCAGTTGTTGGAGATCAAACTGTCGGTGTGTTTCGGCTACTTGAGAGCGACCCAACTTTCTGGGGGAATGATTCGAGGGATTCTTTTTACATCCATTCATTAGCAGTGCGAAGGGATTGGAAAGGGCAGGGAATTGGTTTATCCCTATTGAAATGGGCGGAAGAATACACAAGAAGCAATCAACGTTCTTATTTGCGTTTGGATTGTATGGCAGAGAACTTCGCCCTATGTGCTTATTACGAGCAGGCTGGGTTTAAGTCATGTGGTGTGAGGGATATTCAATTAGGTCAGTTCGTATGGAAGGCGCATCTTTACCAGAAGGACATAGATCAATAAGCATTGGACATCGCTTCGTTATCACTCTGGAATCATCTCCTCCTCAAAGAACTGTAGGCAAG
>Ga0315912_10005178_pt1 | contig 12067 bp, 9 predicted proteins | sample VfabasoilMG_FD_204469 | JGI IMG/M metagenome (GOLD analysis project Ga0315912, IMG submission 204469) | Garden soil microbial communities collected in Santa Monica, California, United States - V. faba soil | ecosystem: Environmental > Terrestrial > Soil > Garden | place: USA: California... | reverse complement strand
GGCACCGACCGCCGCGACCTGCTCGCGGCGCTCGGCCCCTGCATGACGCCCGCGGAACTGGTCGCGCTGCAGGCCGAGGCGCAGAAGGTGCACGTCGCGCCCGCGCTGCTCGACTACGTGCAGGCGCTGGTCGAGCACACGCGCCGCTCGCCGCATTTCGCCTCCGGCCTGTCGCCGCGCGCCGCGCTTGCGCTCGTGCATTCGGCGCGCGCCTGGGCCCTGATCGAAGGCCGCGACAAGGTCCTTCCCGAAGACGTGCAGGCCGTGCTGCCCGGCGTGGCCGGGCACCGCCTGCGCCCGGCGCACGACGCCGCACAGCGCATCGACCTGCACGCGACGCTGGTGTCGGTAGTGCCGATTCCCTGAGCGGGCAGCCGCCCGCGACGCCCATCGCCGACAGCACTGTCCACCCTGCCGACGCGCTGCAGCCGCGGCGGGACGCGCGCTGGTTCACGCCCGGGCGCCTGGCGCTCGTGCTGCTCGCCACCGTGCTGCTGTTCGTACTGGGCGCATGGACCTACCACGCGGTCGAAGGCTCGCTGCGGGAAATGCGCGCCGCGACCATGACAAGCCTGCTCGATGCGCAGGTGAACGCCCTGCGCGTCTGGGTGCGCGAGGAACTGGGCGACGCGCAGCGCATCGCCCGCGAACCCGGCGTGCGCGACGCCGTGGCGCAGCTGGCGGCGGAGGCGGCGCGCCCCGGCGCCGTGCCCGACCAATTCTGCCGCGGCGCGGCACGCGACCGGGTCGAAGACGTGCTGCGGCCGCTGCTGCGCGAAGTCGGCGACTCGACCTTCAACATCACCGAGCCCGGCGGGCGACTCATCGCCACGCGTTTTGCGCAGTACTGCGGGCGGCAGCTGAAGGCGGACCGCTTCCTGCCGCTGCTCGAACCGGTGTTCCAGGGACAGTCGCGCTTCATCCGCCCGTTTCGCGACGCCGACCGCGTCCAGTCCCCGCCCACCCTGCGCAAGGGCCCGCCGTTCGGCTGGATCGCGGCGCCGGTGCGCGACGCGGGCGACCGGGTCATTGCCGCGCTGGGGATCGCCGAACCCGCCGACGGCGTACTGTCGGAGATCCTTGCCACCGCGCGCCCCGGCGCCACCGGCGACCTGTTCGCCTTCGACGAGAACGGCGGGCTGTTGACGCCCAGCCGCTTCGGCGCAAGCGCCCTTTTCGTCATGCCCGGGGTGCGGACCGACGGCGTATTGGCAGCCGAGTCCGGCGCGGTGCTGAAGCCGTACCTCAGCGCACGCGGCGCGCCGGTGGTCGGCGCCTGGCGCTGGCTGGACGATCTCGGGATTGGCGTGGCGATCGAAATCGAATCCGCGGAGGCCTACGCGCCGCTGCGCTACCTGCGCATCGCGTTTGGCGTGGTGTTCGGCGCGCTGGTGCTGGCGGTCGCGGCCGCGCTCTGGTCGGGCTTTTCGCTGCTGCGCCTGCGCGGCGAGATGGGCGGCCGGCGCAGGCTCGGGCCCTACCGCCTGGAGCGCGCCATCGGCGAGGGCGGCATGGCCAACATTTATCTCGCGCGCCACGACCTGCTCAAGCGGCCCTGCGCGGTCAAGCTGCTCAAACCGGCGCGCGCCACCGACGAGATGGTCGCGCGCTTCGAGCGCGAAGTGCAGCTGGCCAGCACGCTATCGCATCCGAACGTGGTGGAGATCTACGACTACGGACACAGCGCCGAGGGGCATTTCTACTACGCGATGGAGTTCATCGAGGGCATCAACCTCGGAGAATTGATCACGCGGGAAGGCGCCCTGCCTCTGCCGCGCGCGGTGCGCATCCTGCGCCAGCTGTGCGCGGGGCTGGCGGCGGCGCACGGCGCGGGCCTCGTGCACCGCGACGTGAAACCCGAGAACCTGATGATCTTCCGGCGCGGCGAAGAGCCCGATGTAGTAAAGATCCTCGACTTCGGCATGGTGAAGCGGGTCGACGCCGAGCACAGCCGCAACCTCACGCGCGGGCTGCGCATCCTCGGCACCCCGCTCTACATGGCGCCGGAGTGCCTGCGCAATCCGGCCGATGTGGACGCGCGCACCGACATCTACGCGGTCGGCGCGGTCGCGTTCTACATGCTCTCCGGGAAGAAGCTCTTCCAGACCGCGGACGATCTGGAACTCACCAGCAAGGTGCTCAACGAGGAACCGCCGCGCGTCTCGCAGGTCGCCGCCCAGGCGGTGCCGGTGGAACTCGACCTGCTGATCCAGGCCTGCCTGGAGAAGAAACGCGAGGACCGGCCGCAGCGCGCTGCCGACCTGCTCGAAGCGCTGGACGCGATCGCCGCGGATTTGCGAGCCTAGCGGCCAGCTTACGCGCCGCCCTTGTGCCGGGCCTGGCGCGCGGCGAGGTATTCGTCCATCTCCGCGAAACTCTTGAAGATGCCCACGCCCGGCAGGGACTTGATGATCTCGAAGACTTCCTGGATCTGCGGCCGCATGTTGACGAACGCCGCCTGGCCGCTGCGCTCCTTGAGGCGCTTGCGCGAGTTGGCGAATACGCGCAGCCCCGCGCTGCTGATGAACTCCAGGCCCGCGAGATCGAAGATCAGGTCCGTGACCGGCGTGTCCAGCACCGGCGCGAGCTGGCGCTCGAGCTCGGGCGCCGTCGCGGTGTCCAGGCTGCCCTTCAGCTCGACGGTGATCGCGTCGAAGCGCGCGGCGTCCAGGCTTTTCTTGATCTGAATGTCGAGTGGCATGGCTTCCCTCTAGGTTGATGCCGATTGTAGCCGCTTGACCAGCCGCAGCACGTTTTCGCCGCCTTCGCGCGCATAGTGGACCTCGTCCATGTAGTGCCGGACCAGGTGGATGCCCCAGCCGCCGGGCGGGCGCTCGCCGTCGGCATCGTCGAGGTCGCGGGCCGCGGCGCTGGTCGGGTCGAAGGCCGGTCCGCAATCGCGCAGTTCGATGACCAGGGCATCGTCCGCGCGCAGGAAGCTGACGCGGAATTTCTCCTGCGCCTGGCCGCCGCAGGCATGGTGCACGATGTTCGCGCCGCACTCCTCGAGCGCCAGGGAAAGGCCGAACAGGACGTTCTCGTCGATGCCGTGCTCGCGGCCGTAGGCGCGCAGCTGGTCCACGCAGCGCATGACTTCCTCGGGGAGCGCCTGCAGTTCCAGCGTCTTCATGCGCTCAGGCGGCCGCCGTGGCGCAACACGACGATGGCGATGTCGTCCGACTGCGGCGCGCCGGCGGCGAATGCGCGCACCTGCTTGAGCAGGCCGGCGGCCACGGCCGGCGGGGGCTGGCCCGCGAAGGGCGCCAGATCGCGCAGCAGCCGGTCGTTGCCGTAGCACTCGGCCGCCGGGTTGAACGCTTCGTTGACGCCATCGGTGTAGAGCACCAGCGCGTCGCCGGGCCGCAGCGCGAGGTCGGTGCGCTGGAACTTCAGGTCCGGTTCGAACCCCAGCGCGGTGCCCAGGCCGTCCACCGCCCAACGCGCCGGCGCGCCCTCGCGCAGCAGCACCGGGCGATTGTGCCCGGCGTTCGCCATGGCGATGGCGCCCGTGGCCGGATCGAACACCGCGCACAGCATGGTCACGAACATGCCGGAGGGATTGTCCGCGGCGAGCTCGTCGTTCAGCCGTGCGAGGATGCGCTCGGGCTCGGCGATGTCGCGCCCGAGCAGGCGCGCGAGGCTGCTCGCGCGCACCATGAACAGCGACGCCGGGATGCCCTTGCCGGAGACATCGCCGATGAGCAGGACCAGACGGCCCGCCATGCCGGGAAAAGCGCTGTACAGGTCGCCGCCCACTTCGCGTGCCGGCGCCAGCGCGCCCGCGATTTGCACGCCGTAGGCCTGTTCCAGCGCCGTGAAATCCTGCGGAATCATGCCCATCTGGATGTCGTGGGCGACGCGCAGGTCGGCCGCCAGCTGTTCCTTGACCGCATCGCTGTAGGCCTTGGCCTTGAGCAGCGCACGCACCCGCGCCTTGACTTCCATCAGGTGGAAAGGCTTGGTGACGTAGTCGTTGGCGCCCGCCTCGAAGCCGCGCGATTTGTTGTCCACGTCCTCCAGCGACGACAGGAAGATGATCGGCACTTCGGCGGTCTCGGGCATCTGGCGCAGCCGCCGGCAGACTTCGTAGCCGTCCATGCCCGGCATCATGATGTCGAGCAGCACCAGGTCCGGCGGCGTGCGCGCGGCGATCTGCAGCGCCGTCTCGCCGTTCATCGCCAGGCTGAGCTTGTGCTCGCCCTTCAGGCCTTCGACGAGAATGTCGAGGTTGGGCTTGGCGTCGTCCACCAGCAGCAGGCGGCAGTCGGCGAGCTGCTTCATGTGGCCAGCGCGTCCAGGAAATAGGTCTGCATCGGGCCGCGGCCCTTCAGCTCGATGCTGCCGCGCGGATCGAACGCAAAGCGTCCCTGCAGCCGCTGGAAAACCGCGTCGCTGACGTGGATCCGGCCGGGAGCGCCCTGCGATTCCAGGCGGCTCGCGATGTTCACCGCGTCGCCCCAGATGTCGTAGATGAACTTGCGGATGCCGATGACGCCGGCGACGACGCTGCCCACGTGCATGCCGATGCGCAGGCTCAATCCCGCGTAGTCGTCCTCCAGCTTGCGCACGCTTTCCTGCATCTCCAGGGCCGTCGCCGCCATCGCGGCGAGGTGGTCCGGATCGGCCCGGATCAGCCCGCCCGCGGCCATGTAGGCATCGCCGATGGTTTTGATCTTCTCCAGGCCGTGCCGGTCGGTAAGTTCGTCGAAACCGGAAAACACGCGGTTGAGCATCTCGACCAGCGCCGTGGGCGACAGCCGCGCCGACAGCGGGGTGAAGCCGACGATGTCGGCGAACAGCACCGAGACGTCGTCGTCCCGTTCGGCGATGATCCCGGTCTGCTGCTTGAGCTTCTCCGCGATGGAGGCCGGCAGCACGTTGAGCAGCAGGCGCTGGTTCTCGCGGTGCAGGTAGTCGAGCTCGAGATGCGTCTTCACCCGCGCCAGCAGCTCGTGTGCGTTGAACGGCTTCGCCACGTAGTCCACCGCGCCCAGTTCGAAGCCGCGCACGATGTCCGTGGTTTCCGTTTTGGCGGTGAGGAAAATGACCGGAATCTCCCGCCAGCTGGTGGAGGCCTTGATGCGCCGGCAGGTCTCGAAACCATCCATCTCCGGCATCATCACGTCGAGCAGGATCAGGTCGGGCCGCAGGCGCTCCAGCACTTCCAGCGCCTGCCGCCCATTGGTCGCGACGCTGATCTGGTAGCCCTCCCGCTTCAGGATCGCCGACAGCGCCTGGATGTTCGCCGGCGCGTCGTCGATCACCAGAATGCGTGCGCTCATGATGTCAGGTTCGTCGGCGGCATCAGCGCATGAACGGCAACGCCAGAAAGCCCTTGATTACGAATGCGTTGGCGAAATCCACGAAAAACGATCCCGCGAGCGTAATGAGCAGGAAAGCCTTTGGGGCCGGGCCGTAGCGCTGCGCGACCTGCTCCATGGTGGCCAGCGCGACCGGCATGGAACTCAAGCCAAAGCCAAGGAATCCGCCCACGGTGACCGCCGCGTCGTAGTCCCGGCCCAACCGCCGGAACAGGAGGAAAACCGCGATCGCGGTCGCGAGCACGACCTGCAGCACGACCGAGATCAGAAGGGGCTGGAGAATCTGCGCGACCACCCAGAGCTTGACACTCATCAGGCTGATGGAGAGGAACAGCTGCAGGGCGATGTTGCCGCCGCGTTCCACCGGCTCGAAGTGGGTCTCCAAGCGCACGGCATCGGCGACGTTCGTGACCACGATGCCGGCAATCATGGCGGTCAGGAAACCCGGGAGCGGCAACGCGAATTGCGCCGCTTTGCCGTTCAGCCAGTCACCCAATGCGGTGACGCAGGCGACGAGCAGAATCGCGAACAGGATGGATTCCATCGACGCGGCGGATTTCGCCGGCCCGGCCGACGCGTTCGCCGGAGGTGCCCACGGCGGCATGTCGGAAACACCAGTCTCCCCCTTCAGGCCATGCCGGCGGACGAGCCAGCCCGTGATGGGACCGGCAACCAGGGCGCCGACGACCACGGCAAGCGTCGCTGCAGCGACGGCGACTTCGACAACGTTGGGCAGGCCCATGGCCTCGCCCTCCCTGGCCCAGGCGAGCGCAGTCCCGGGTCCGCCCACGAAAGACGCGCTGCCTACCAGGATGCCGTAGAACGGCTTGGCGCCGTGCGCCCAGGCCACGAGGATGCCGAGGACATTCTGCATGACCAGCAGCACGAGCGTGACACCGCACAGGATCAGCAGCGGACGACCGCCCGCCTTCAGGGCGGATATCTTCGCCGAAAGGCCGATCGTGGCGAAAAACACCAGCAGCAGCAGATCGCGCAGCTTCGCGCCGAACTCGAACTCGACATTCGCGAAGTCGCGCAATGCATAAATGGCCAGCGATACGACCACCGCCCCGATGACCGCCGACGGAATATCGAGCCGCCGCAGGACGTCCACGTACTTCAAAACAAGCGCACCGATATGCAGCGCGACCAGGCTGACGATCAGCGTATTCAATTCGCTGAGGCTGATCTTTGCTATTTCCTCCATATCAGCCTAGCGCTTGCGCGCGCAATCGGCGAGTTCCAGCTGCGCCAGCGCGGCGTCAAAGGCGTAGCCCTGCACCTGCTGCTCGAATTGGGCGAATTCCCCGGCTGAAAACATCGCGGCGAAGGCGCCGCGGTTCGCTTCCAGGCACTCGGCGGCGGCGGCGTCGAACTCCGACAGGTGCTTGGTCATTTGCGCGACCAGCAGTTTCATCTGTGCCGGATCGACGGCCGCCGCGGATGCGGCGGGCGCCGCCGCCTCCTCTCCGAGCGCGGCGCGCAGGCGCTCGACGAAGGGCGCCAGGACCGCGGCGAACTGCCGGCGCAATTTTTCCAGCTGCGCCGCGTCGGCGGTGCCATGCAGGGCTTTTTCCAGCTCGCCTGCCGCCGATTGCACGGCCTTTGCACCGAGGTTGGCCGCGACGCCCTTGACGGTGTGCGCGCTCCTTTCCGCGCCCGCCCGGTCGCCCGCCTTGAGGAGCTCGGCAATCAGCACCGGCGCGCCGGCCTGCTGCGTGGCGAACTGGCGCAGCAGTTTCAGGTACAGGCCGCGGTTGCCGGCGACACGCAACAGGCCGTCGGCGGTGTCGAGGCCGTCCACGGCCGGAACCTCGCTTGCGGCCGCGCGCGGCTTTCCCACCACGCTTGCGGCCGCCGGTTGCGCCGCGGCGGTGCTGTAGAAGCGGCCAACCGTCTCGTACAGCGCGTTGGGATCGATAGGCTTGGAGACATGCTCATTCATTCCCGCGTCCAGGCAGCGCTGCTTTTCCTCGAGCGTCGCGTGCGCCGTCATGGCGATGATGGGAAGCTGCGCAAAGCGCGCCTCCGACCGTATCTTCGCCGTGGCCTCGTAGCCGCCCATCTCGGGCATCTGCAGGTCCATCAGCACCAGGTCGTAGGCGTCCGGCGCCTTTTGCAAGGCTTCCACGGCCTCGCGTCCGTTGTTGGCGATCGTCACGCGCGCGCCCACGCCTTCGAGCAATTCGACCGCGATCTGCTGGTTGATTTCGTTGTCTTCCGCCAGCAGGATCCGCGCGCCCGACAGCCGCGCCGCATGCGGATCGTCCGCGGCCGCCTGCGCGGTTTCTCCGTCGGCGGGCGCGAACAAGGTGATCAGGGTATCCACCAGCATGGATTTGGTCACCGGCTTGAGCAGGAAGCCGTCGATGCCCAGGCGCTCGGCTTCCTCGCGCACTTCCTCGCGGCCGAAGGCCGTCACCATGACGATCGCCGGCTGCTTGTGGAGATCCGCGTCTTCCTTGATCTTGCGCGTCGCCTGCAAGCCGTCCATGCCCGGCATGCGCCAGTCCATCAGCAGCAGGTCGAAAGGCGCAGTCGCGTCGTGCTGTTTCACGGCCGCCAGCGCTTCGGCGCCCGAACTGGCGACTTCGACCTGCGCGGTCACGCCCGTGAGCGCTTCCGACAGGATCTCGCGCGCCGCCGAATTGTCGTCCACCACCAGCACGCGCAGCGAACGCAGCTGCTCGGGCAGCAGCTTGCCCTGTCCGCGAGCCGCGCCCACGCCCAGCCAGACGGTGAACAGGAAGGTGCTGCCGACGCCCACCTGGCTTTCGATCCAGATCCGGCCGCCCATCAGTTCCACCAGGCGCCGGCTGATGGTCAGGCCCAGGCCCGTGCCGCCATGCTTGCGCGTGGTGGACATGTCGGCCTGCGTGAAGGCCTGGAACAGTTTCCCCGATTGCTCGGCCGTCATGCCAATGCCGGTGTCGCGCACGGCGAACTTGAGCTGCACCTTGTCGCCGGTGCGCTCGAGCAGCTCGATCTTCAGGCGGATCTCGCCGTGCTCGGTGAACTTGACCGCGTTGTTGACGAGGTTGGTCAGGATCTGGCCGAGCCGCAGCGGATCGCCCAGCAGGTGGGTCGGGATCGCCGACGACACGTCGGCCAGGAACTCGAGTCCCTTTTCGTGCGCCTTCTGCGCGGTCAGCGTGGTGACGGAACTCAGGACGTCGTCGATCTTGAAATCGGTGCTCTCCATGTCGAGCTTGCCGGCCTCGATCTTGGAGAAGTCCAGGATGTCGTTGATGATGGCGAGCAGCGAAGTGCCGGCGTTATGGACCTTGCTGACGTAGTCGCGCTGCTTGGCGTTGAGCGGCGTCTTCAGGGCGAGGTGCGACAGGCCGATGATCGCGTTCATCGGCGTGCGGATCTCGTGGCTCATGTTGGCGAGGAACATGGACTTCATTTCGGTGGCTTCCTCGGCCTTTTCCTTGGCGACCTCGAGTTCCTGCTGCTGGAGCTCGAGCGCGTGGGTCTGGGCCTGGGTCTGGGCGAGGAGTTCCTGCGTGTGCAGGTTGCGTTGCAGGATCTCCAGGCTCATGGCCACCATCGGCAGCAGGTCCTCGAGCAGCGCCTTCTCCCTGGCATCGAGCGCGTGAAAGGACGCGAATTCGAGCACGGCCAGCTGCGCATCCCGGGACATCACCGGCATCGCCATGGCCTGCGTGGGCGCCGCTGCGCCCAGGCCCGAGGTGATGTGCAGATAGTCCGGCGGAAGCCGGGACAGCGCGACCGGCTTGCCCTCGAGGATGCATTGGCCGACCAGGCCTTCGCCGGGACTGAACGTGTCCGCGGCATGCACGTTTTCGGCCAGGCCATAGCCCGCGATGCGCCGGGCCTGTTTCGGGACCTTCTCGACGAGGTAGAAACTCGCGACGCCGCCGCCCAGCACGGGCATCAGGCCCGACAGGAACCGCTTGCCGAATTCGGCGAGCGACACCGCCCCCTGCAATTCGCCCCCGAGCCTGGCCGTGTGGGTCTTGACCCAGCGCTGCTGCTCCATCGCCGCCGCGCCCTGCTTGAGCACCTCCATCGAGCGGGCCAGCGCGCCGGTTTCGTCGGGCTCGCCGGTGAAGGGCACCGCCTGCGCATAGTCGCCGCCCGCGATCGACTCGACCGAACTTTGCAGCGCGCGAATCGGATTCACGATCTTGCGGTAGGTATGGAATCCCAGCAGGCTGGAAAGCAGCAGCGCGATCCCGATGGCGACATGCTGCCGGAGCCGCGACTCCTCGACGATATCCAGCGTCTGCTGGCCGGCGTTCGTCGACAGCATTTCGTTGTGCTCGACCCAATCGACCGAGGTGTTGTTCAAGCGAACACCGAGAGTCGCCAGCGGGCCGGTGGCCAGCGTCGTGCTGGCGACCCGCCGTTGCCCTGCGTCGACCAGCCCCATGACCCCTTCGGCGCTTTCGATCCATTCGCGGGTCAGGGTGCGGAATTCGTCGAACAGCCGCCGGTCCTTTTCGTCCGTGACGAAGCCATCGCCGTAGCGGGCGAGCAGGCGCGTCAGGTTCGCCTTGTCCGCGGCAAATCGCCCTTGCAGCTGGGCCAGCTCCGCCTTGTCCTCCGTCAACAGGTAGCTGCGCAGGTGCACCCGCAGTTCCGCCAGGGAGCGGGAGACGTTGCCCAGGAGCGCGAGACTGTGGATCTGTTTCTCCGTGAGGAAGCGGGTCTGCTCCTCGATCGTGGCCATCTGGATTCGCCCAAACACGCCGATGCCCACGAGGACAAGCAGCGGGACGGTGAGCAGGACCAGCAGGCGTCGGGCGATGGTCATGGCGTTTTCTTCATGGCATGGATGGCACCGGGCGGACCTGCTTTCCGCGTTCGTCCGCAGAGTACATGCCGGACAGCAGCGCGAAAAACGGATAGGCGCAGCCGTGGGGCAGCACCTTTCTGAGCGGCGCGGGCGCGAGCGTCATTGGCCCGCGAAGTTTACTTCGAAACCCTTCAATTCATGTGGAAGCAAATTACAATCGGTCGCTCCAAAACCAGATCGGGAAATTCGGTCCATGCATCCGCACAATCTTTCGGGTTCCTCGCCATTGGTCCTGGCCGTATTGATCCTGCTGCAGGGCTGCGCAGGGGTAGCGCCCGTGCGCCAGCCGGCCGTGCCCGCGGAACTGACGGCCAAGGCCGAGATCCCGGGCATGCCGGGCGTGCGTTACGTGGCCGGCGGCGACATGAGCGTGCTGACGAAGGATGCGGTCGACTCGCTGCGCAAGGAACAGGAATACCGCGCGCGCGCGCGGCTCACGGGCCCGCTGCCGCCGTCGGTGTTCCTCGCGATCTCGGGCGGCGGCGACAACGGCGCCTATTCCGCCGGATTGCTCAATGGCTGGACCGCGGCAGGCACGCGGCCCGAATTCAAGCTGGTCACCGGCATCAGCACCGGCGCGCTGATCGCGCCGTTCGCGTTTCTGGGCGCGAAATACGACGCCACGCTGAAAGAGGTCTATACGACCATTACGCCGAAGGACATCCTCGTCGCGCGCGGCATGCTGGCGGGTGTCATGAGCGACGCCATGGCGGACAACGGCCCGCTGTGGGCGCTGACGCGCAAGTCCGTGACGGCGGAGTTGCTCAAGGAGATTGCCGCAGAGTATGCGAAAGGCCGCTTCCTGCTGGTTGCGACCACCGACCTCGATGCGCGTCGCGGCATCATCTGGGACATGGGCAAGATCGCGAGCTACGGCACGCCGCAGGCGCTGGACCTGTTCGTCAGCGTGATGATCGCGTCGGCCTCGATCCCGGCGGGCTTCCCGCCGACCATGATCGACGTCGATGCGGGCGGCAAGCGTTACCAGGAGATGCACGTGGACGGCGGCACCATGGCGCAGGTGTTCGTCTATCCCGCGTCGATCCACATTGGCGCGCAGGCCGCGGCGGCCGGCGTGGTCCGCGAACGCAGGCTGTACGTGATCCGCAACGCCCGGCTGGATCCGGATTGGGCGAGCGTCGAGCGCAGCACGATGAGCATCGCCGGGCGCGCGATCGCCTCGCTGATCCATACCCAGGGCATCGGCGACCTGTACCGCATCTACGCCACCGCCCAGCGCGACGGGGTCGAATTCAACCTGACGTTCATCCCCTCGTCGTTCAACTTCCCGCACAAGGAAGAGTTCGACAACGAGTACATGCGCAAGCTCTACGACGTCGGCTACGGGCAGGGCCGCACGGGCGTGCCCTGGGCCAAGGTGCCGCCCGGCTTCACGAAGTAGGCGTCAGACCAGCAGGCCGACGGTCGCGGCGGTAAGGCAGGTCGCGAGCGTCCCGGCGACGATCGATTTGAGGCCGAGCGAGACGATTTCCGGCCTGCGCTCCGGGCACATGGTGCTCATGCCGCCGATCATGATGCCCAGGCTGCCGAAATTGGCGAAGCCGCACAGCGCATAGGTCATCAGCAGGCGGCTGCGCTCCGAGAGCGTGGTCATGCCGGCAAGGTCGATGTAGGCCACCAGTTCATTGAGCACGGTCTTGGTGCCGAGCAGGCTGCCGGCGGCCTGCGCTTCGGACCAGGGAATGCCCGCCAGCCAGGCCAGCGGCGCGAGCGCCCATCCCAGCATCCCCTGCAGCGTGTAGGGCGCCCTGCCGCCATGCGGCAGCCACTCCAGTCCGAGATTGACCAGCGTGACCAGCGCGACGAACACCACCAGCATGGCGACGATGTTGACCAGCAGTTGCGCGCCGTCCAGCGTTCCGCGCGTCAGCGCATCCATGCTGCTGGAGGACTCGGTCCT
>Ga0315912_10005177_pt1 | contig 12068 bp, 9 predicted proteins | sample VfabasoilMG_FD_204469 | JGI IMG/M metagenome (GOLD analysis project Ga0315912, IMG submission 204469) | Garden soil microbial communities collected in Santa Monica, California, United States - V. faba soil | ecosystem: Environmental > Terrestrial > Soil > Garden | place: USA: California... | reverse complement strand
GAGAGCGCGGATCTGGCGAGCGCCGAGCGCCTCTCCCCCAGCAACACCTGGTCGAGCGCGGGAAACCTGCTCGCCGCTCAAGTCGGACACACCGCGACGGCACTCTCGAACGGCAAGCTGCTCGTGGTCGGGCCCAACTCCCCCGCGGGCGAGCTCTACGATCCTGCGAGCAACATCTGGAGCCGGACGGCGACGGAGCCCCTGGCCCGGCAGTTTCACAGCGCGACCGCTGTCGAGGGCGGCGGCGTGATCGTCGCGGGCGGCGCGAACGGCGCGAGGAGCGTCGAGCGCTACGACCCAAGCAAGAACAGCTGGTCCCGCGTGGGCAGCCTGAGCTACGAGCACTCGGGGCACGCCGCCGCGCGACTCTCCAATGGACGCGTGCTCGTGGTGGGTGGTTCGGCGTCCGTTCGGCGAACCGCGGCCGAGCTCTTCAATCCAACCTGGGGCACCTGGACGCCGAGCGCGCCCAACGCCAGCGTGGTCACTCCGCGGAGCGCGCACGTCGCCGTCGCACTGAATGACGGCACGGTGCTAGTCGCGGGCGGCGTCCCGGTCGGCTCGACCGCGGCCAGCGCGAGCGCCGAGATCTTCGACCCCAACGGGGAGCCGGTGACCGTGAGCGAGTACAAGCTTCCCGCGGGCATCGATCCGGAGGTCCTCGACGGTGTCCATACCGAGCTCTGGGCGGCGCTGCACCGACCGGCCACGCTCGTGGACGGACGGCGTTATCCGCTGCTCGTCTTTCTCCACGGCAACCACTCGACGTGCGGGAAGGGCTCGAACCCCCGCCAGGACGACAATAGCCAGTATACGGACACCGGCGCTTGCCCTGACGGCTACGTCGTGGTCCCGAACCACCGCGGCTACGACTACGTCGCGAGCGAGCTCGCGGGGCGAGGCTACCTCGTGCTCTCCATCAACGCCAACCGGGGGATCACTGCGAGCAGCGGGCCCGAAGGGGATAGGAATCTGATCCTCGCCCGCGGCCGGCAGGTCCTGAAACACCTGCAGCGGCTGAGCGAGTGGGATCGAGGACTTCAGGCCACGCCGAGCTCACTGGGAGTGAGCCTTCAGGGTCACATCGACTTCGGCGAGGTCGGGTTGATGGGCCACTCGCGCGGCGGCGAAGGCGTGCGCGCGGCGTACCAGCAGTACCGCGACCCCGACAGCCCCTGGCCCGGGCGCATCGGCCCGGTGAAGTTCAGTGGCATCTTCGAGATCGGGCCCGTGGACGGGCAGTCCAAGCGTGTGCTCAACGCGGAAGAGACACGCTGGAACGTGTTACTTCCTGCCTGTGACGGCGATGTGAAGAACCTGAACGGCATCACGGTGTTCGATCGGATGATGAGCATCCAGGAGCCGGCCCCCTTCGCCAAGTCGACTCAGCACCAGTGGGGCGCAAACCACAACTACTACAACACGGAGTGGCAGAAGTCCGACGCCAAGGACAAGGACTGCTGGAACCACCGCGCCATGTTCGTGAGCGACGGCTCGGTCTCCGGCTCCGCGGAGCAACGCCAGACCGGCTTGTTCAGCATGCTCGCGTTCTTCACGGCGAACGTGGGGCGCGAACGGGACACGCCCTACGAGGCCATCTTCGACCCGCAGTTCGTCTTCAGGCCGGAGAATCCGGTGAACCGCGGCTATCACCCGGGTGGCGGCTCCACCCTCAGCTTGATGCTCGAGGACTTTCTCAAGCCCAAGGGCACGAGCTCCTACGACCTGCCGAACGAAACCGGCCCCGATATCACGGTCTATCACCACCACTTTTCCCCGCACACCTCCGACTTCACCGCGGGCGCCATCGATTGGGAGCACGGCGGCCCCGACGCGTTCTTCCAATCCAACTGGGCCGCGAGCGGCAACGGCTTCGATCTCAGCGGTTATCGATTCCTCGACCTGCGAGTCGATCGCTCGAACTACATCTTCAAGGCCAATACGACCACGTTCACGCTCCGCCTCGTGAACGCCAATGGCAGCTTCTCGAGCGAGGTTCCGATCACGGACTTCCTGGCGCTCGCGACCCCCCCGCGTTCCGTCCCCGTTCTCCAGACCGCGCGCATCCCGCTCACTCGCTTCACCTCCGCGAACCTCGCGAGCGTGCGCGGCGTGCGCCTGACCGCGACCGGCGACGAAGCCGGTGCCATCTACTTGGGGAACATCCGCGCCACACGCTCGATCTCCGACTTCGTCCCCCTCTCTCCGGATGGAGCAGCCTACGGACCCGCCAGCGCTGCCGTCGTCGCATCCCTCCCGGGACAGTCCCTGATAGCCGTTCCTCCCGAGACCATCACCGCGGGCAACGTCGTTCGCAGTGTGCGTAGCGTCGGCGCCGACACGATCGAGGTCAGCCTCGAGAGCAGCGTGCCCTTCCTACCCCACGACGAGACGCTCTTCCTCGGGATTGGCACCGAGAGCACGCCTCGCTTCTCCTACCCGCAGGGCGCCCACGGCGCCGTGCGCTTCCAGCTCGATCGTGCCGCCTGGGATCGCCTCGCCGACGGCGCCCCCATCAGGGTGCGCTACGGTGAACCCGGCGCTTCCGCGGAGTGGGCGTTCGGCCCGCTCGACAAGGCGCTGCTCGATCGCTGAGTCGTTTCGGGTGCAAAAGAGTTCAGGCGAGTCTCCGCCGCGCGATCGCCGCGGACGAAGAACGAGCCGTAACTGCCAAGCGCACGTCCGGATCGTCGCCCGGCCGGCCTCGCTGCGTTACGTTGCCCGGAGTGAGCAGCTCGATGACCGGGGCAGCTCCGCGAATCACCCGGTGAGCCAGCCGCACGCGAGCCGCGATCGCCCGGGTCAGCGACAGGGCGGAGGACAACTGCTGTCTGCCATCCAGGGTCGTGAGCTCGTAGGAGTTTCGGACGCCTTCGAGCAGGGTGGCGATCCCGACCAGGCCAGATTCCAGCTCGATTAGCTCGAAACCGAGGCTCACGAACCGGGCTGACTTTCGGCGGGGCATGCTTCTTCGGGGCATAGATTCGAACCGACTAGGTAAACCTAGTCGGCGAGCGTTCCGCCCGCAATAGGGTTCGGAGGCGTGTCCCCCACCGTGCTCAGGCAGCTGCTCGCCGCAAATGTTCGGGCGTTGGCCGAGGGCAAGGGCGTCAGCCTGAACAAGCTGGCGGATCTCGCTGGGATCTCGCGCCCGACCATGCACTTCCTATTGACGGCGCGGAGCTCTGTGGGAATTGACACGATAGCAAAGCTCGCGGACGCGCTAGACGTGCATCCAGCAGTGCTGCTTCAGCCAGCCGAGCCAGGAGCACGAAGGCGCGCGGCGCGACCGACGAAAAAGCAAAAGACGCGGGAATAGGTGAGCTCCGTCTCACCGGCGATGGCCTCTATTGCTGACAGGAGCGGCGTGCTTCGATTTGACCCGGATGAGATCAATGCCGTCGGTCGGCGACTCAGAACAGGCGACGTTTCGGCGGCCCGTGGCGACTGACTCCGCGAGCGGCGGCGCGCGCGATCGTGGCCACCGAAGCGTGCCCGCAAGGCATCGACAACCGAGATTGAGGACGGCGATGAGACTTCGCGAGAACGCTCGGCTGAAAGAGGAACTCGCAGTAATGGCAACGGCATCCGCAGGGCTTTTCGAACAGATCGAGGCATTGTGCGATGACGAGATCAGGTTCGCCGTGTCACGATTCGTCTGGCACAGCGCTTCATGAAGGGCTGAACGTGATCGTAACACCGAAAAAGTGCAGCCCATTCTCGGGTGCGCAATGACCGCACCGGAGAATAAAGAAGTCCTGATTCTCGCGGGCCCCAATGGCGCGGGCAAGACCACCTTCGCTCGCGAGTTTCTGCTGAACGAAGCCCGTTGCCCGACGTTCGTGAACGCCGACCTCATTGCTGCCGGGCTCTCACCCTTCCGGCCGGAGCTGGCCGCGATGCGCGCCGGGCGCATCATGGTGGACTTGATTCGCACGCACGTGGCGCGCGGCGAGAGCTTCGCCGTAGAGACGACGCTCGCCGATCGAAGCTACGCGCGCATGATACGTGACTGGCGCGCTGCGTCCTATCGCGTGAGCATTTGGTTTCTGCCCCTTCCTTCAGCGGAAGTGGCCGTTGCTCGCGTCGCCGAAAGGGTCAGCCACGGTGGCCACGCGGTCCCTGACTCCGTTGTGCGGCGACGCTTCGCCGCCGGCCTTGAGAACTTCGAAAACCTGTACAAACCCCGTCGTGGACGCCTGGGTTCTGTACGACAACGCTGGCGAAGAGCCACTTCTGCTAGACTGGGGCGAGCGACGATGAACCCGAAGCCGATCGAACAAGCCCGCAATCCGCTGCTCGCAGCTGCGCTGCCCGCGCTTCGGCGGGCGCGGCAACGCGCTGAAGCGATCGCTATTGCGAACAACACCGCACTGGTCACGGTGGTCGATGGTGAGATCGTGCGCGCTCATCCGAAGTCCAGCGCCAACGGTGGGCGGGAACAGGGCTCTAAATGAAACCCTATCTGGCTCTCCGCGCAGCGATAGAGTTTGGATGGCGTGCCAGCGCAACCGCGCCGCACTACCGCTAGTGCCAACCGCAGGCTCGGGGCCCAGCACAAAATCTGATGCCCGACAACAAGCTCATGGATCGAACGCTGGCTCTCTCTGGTTCTGAGCATCGAGACACTTCACACCGGGCACACGCGCTCTTGTGTGCGCAACTGTGTGCACGAACCTTGAGCGCGGGGTAACCGTTCAGCCCCTGGCGCCGGGAGTCGAGCGGGCGGCTCGCGAGCAGGCCTGGCTGGCCACCACGCTTGCGCTCTTGCCGCGCCGTCTTCTCGCGATTCTTGCGCTTTTTCCGTCCCCAGGGGTGTCGCTCGATGGCGGCCTCAACGCCAGGATGAAGTGCTCGCCCAGCTCCGTGAGCTCCGAACCTGCGCGCCGCTTGCCAGCTACTCGCACAGTTCGCGGCCGCGATGGCGTCGCGGGCGCTGTCGGCGCTGCCGCACTCGCTGCGGCAAACGCGCGCTCGACCGCGCCCTGCGCTGCTTTTCGCACCTCAGCCACGTGCGCCGCCACCATCTGCTCGATCTGCCTCTCCAAATCCGTCGTCGTGTTCGTCATGCACCACCCAATCGCACGCTCACACTGACTGCCTCAACCCCACCCCTGAAGGCTTACCCTTATATCTGGTCTCGAAATGTTTCGCGCGGCGCGAACCAGCCGTGACCTTTGCGTCTGTTACGCGACCTAGACTCGCGCCGAAGCGAGCCGAGTGCCGGCGTTTGTCCGGTTGTCCCGGCTTGACAATCGGTCCCCCATTCAGTCCAGGCGGAGCTGAGCGAGCGTCGCCTCTGCGTCTCTCGGTGCTGGGGCGCTGAGCGAACGAAGCGGGTTCTGGTAACGTGTGATTGATTTCGTCGTCGCGAGATAGCGCTTGACCAACACATCACTCATCAAGCAGTAATTTACGGCGATCATTCGGGTAGTGAGGTGATTCGTCCATGTCGTTTGGCCTTTCGATTGACCAACTTTCATTCTCAAGCGGCGACGAGGTAGCCCTACCGCGATCGGGGATGGTTCTTGTAGTTGGCCCCAACAACGCCGGGAAGTCGCGCCTGCTGAAAGAACTCGCCGGGGAGATTGGCGCGATCGATCGTGTGCCGTTGGTGGTGCTGAAAAGCGTCTCCATGCAACGCGAAGGGACCCACGAGGATTTTTGGTCTTGGATATGCGGCAAGTATCGGGTAGCCCACGATCCGAGTGGCACCGTAAGTGTGAGTGGCATCGGTATCGGGATGTCCGGCGGGCTTCGCGTTGCAGCCAAGTCTGCTTGGACTGACGCTCCGCGGCTAGGAGTCTTCGGCCGCACCGTACTGAGCTATTTGTCAACGGCTACTCGTCTGTCCGACTCCAGCCCGGTGCCCTCCTTCGACGCGATTAGCTTGGGACCCGATGTTCCACTGCAAGCTCTCTACTTAAACTACAACCTCGAAGAGCGGATCAGTAGCGTATTTAGATCTGCATTCGACGAGGACCTAATTCTTGATCGACTCGGAGGTACGCAACTCGCGCTGCGTTGCGGGCGAAGGCCGTCCTCAGATCCCGTAGGACTCCTTTCGATGGAATACGGGACCGCCGTGCGCGCCCTGCCGAGCCTGCATGAGCAAGGCGACGGCATGCGCAGTTTTGTTTCCTGCATCCTTCACACAGAGGTGCTAGAGCGACCGTTCGTCCTCGTGGACGAGCCGGAGGCCTTCCTGCACCCGCCGCAAGCTGCGCGTCTTTCAAAGCACCTTGCCCTGACCGCGAAGACCACGGCACGACAGGTCTTCGTAGCGACCCACAGTAGCGATATTGTTCGCGGTGCCATCGATTCCGGCACGACCGTGGCCGTCGTCCGATTGAGTCGTTCCGAACAAGGCAACCGAGCGTCGTATCTAAATTCGGATGCGATTAAATCGCTATGGAAGGATCCGTTGCTACGTGCGTCAAATCTTTTAGACGCCCTTTTCCATCAGCGCGCAATTGTATGCGAGGCCGACGGAGATTGTAGGTTCTACAGCGCGGTGGTGGAAGCACTGTGCGTCGCTGAAGGTCGCACCAGGCCAGACGCACTGTTCACCCACACCGGCGGGAAGCATCGGCTTGCGATGGCAGTCAACGCTCTGAAGGCAGTCGCGGTACCTGTCACCGTGGTCGCTGATCTCGACACGCTATCCGAGGAGGAACCGCTTCGATCCATTTGGCAGGCACTCGGTCACGGATGGGAGGAGATTGCCCGCGATCACAAGATCGTTAAGGCGGCAGTCGATCAGACCCTTCGCCCTGTCAACGTCGACCAAGTTCGCACGAAGATCGATGCCATACTTGGCGGAATCGTTGGAGGCTCGCTCGATAAGCGAACGGCAGAAGCAGTGCGCGATGCACTGCGAGCAGAAGGCGGCTGGGCTCACATCAAGCGTGCTGGTGTCGCTGCGATACCGAAAGGTGATGCACGCAAATCATGCGACGACCTCCTGACCCGACTGGCAGAAGGTGGCCTTCACTTAGTAACCGTAGGGGAGCTAGAAGGCTTCGCGCCCCATGTGCCCGGCCACGGCCCCAAATGGCTTGACGGCGCGCTTCAATTGAATTTGAGCTCCGATGTACCCGACGCAGCGAACTTCGTTCGCAAGCTCGGTCTTGTGGGTGTAGACTGACATGAACGCGAACCGACGTGATGACTTTGTAAAGGGCGTCAGAGATGTGTTGGCCCATCGAGCCGGCTTCCGTTGTTCGAAGCCAGATTGCCGCGCGCCAACGGCAGGGCCGAACGATGACAACGGGAAGCACGGCAGCATTGGCATCGCAGCGCATATAACCGCCGCGGCGCCCGGGGGGCCGCGGTACGATCCGACTCTTTCAGCTGACCTTCGTGGCGCTGTTTCAAACGGAATTTGGCTTTGCGACAATCACGCTCGCGAGGTCGACCGAGACGGGAAACGATTCACGGTTGAGATTCTCCAAGCATGGAAGGAACATGCGGAAGGCATCGCACGCGCGATGCTCGGGCGCCCGATTTCTAGCAACGCATTGGATGTCGCTGTGGACGTGGCGCTCCTTCGGGATCTCTATGACGGCATCGCGGTCGTCGGCGAGACGAATCTCCCAGAAGGAACCAAAATCATGGTGGACCTGCGGTCGGCCGGCGCAATGGAGTACCACGCTCAGGCCAGCGGTTGCGTCACCGCACGACGTATTTTCGTTGGGCCCTTCATGCTCGGCGAAAGCCCACTTCCGCAGCGCTGGTACCAAATCGAACTTTGCGCGTACTTCAACGAAGCCTGGGCGCAACCGGCCCACGTAGTCGACATGACGGGCTTCGACGGCGCAAAGCTGGGCGGCAAGCTTATCTCGCCATTGGATCCCGATCTTGATGAAAGCGAGTATGCCGTCCGTGCGTTCTTCGAATGCCCTGCACCGGCCACCCAACTCGAATGCGCACTCGGCGACGCCGAGATCATTGCCGCTATCGGTGCGCTCAAAGAGTCGGTCCTGAGGGTTCCCGGTCACACTCACGAACTGTCGTCTGAATGCGTCGGCGACGTTGTCAATCGATTCATGGGCGCTCCTGGGTTGCGGGAACGGGAGGGTTGGCAGGCCGTTCTCGCCATTCCCGGCGTTGTAGAAGTCACGTACTCGTTCTGGGACGGCCAATGCCCTGGACTAGCGCGCTGGCAGGTCATTCCAAGATCTGGTGAAGTTCGATATCGTAACCGGTCTGCGAAGCAGATGAGCTGGTCCCCGGACTACTGATGACGATTCAGCTTGTATCCACGCCTGATACAACGTCTCGAATGATGTCATGCGCATGGGTTCACGGCGGCGTCCCCGAAGTCGCCAGCCCGACCGCCGCGCCTTCGTCGAGAGAATTTGCTAGCTGAACGACTGCGAGCGGCTCATTTCCAAGTGCAGAACCAATCAGTGATACGATTCGCGAATGGCTGATTCGTCAAATCTTTCCCCATGGATTAAATATCTAATCGGACCGCTCTCGGTAACCGCTGTGGCAGGTTATTTCGCCAACGACTGGCAGGAGAAAAAGGCGCAAGGCGAATTGAATGCCCAGATGGCTAAAGATGGGATGCAGTACGTCAAGGATGCCCTTGAACCCAAATTGACCCCCGACGACCGCAAGCGCATTTATGACTATCTGGTATTGGCGTTTGAGCATCAAAGCGCCATGCGCGAGTGGGCCAAGCGTGGCCTCACTAATGCGAATAGGGACGTGCAAATTTATGAGCAGTACATTCACGGCCTTGAGGGCGACCTCACAAGATCTCTCGACCAGATCGACCGACTTACAGCGACGCTGGCCGCTCAAGTTGCCGAGGATAAAGGCAAATGCAGGGTTGAAAATGCAAGTTTGAACGGCGTTTCGCAGCAGCTCTTGGCGACTAGGGAAGCCATTACCAAGATCAAGGAGGGGCTCGAGCCCAGCGACCCGGTGCAGCTGAACTTAGAAGCACTCAAACTTGAGCGCAGGGGGCTTCTGAAGGAAGCGACCGCAGAATACGAGCGCGCCTGTAAACTTGGATATCCGACGGCTTGCTTCAACCTCGCAATGAGGCTTCACAGAGCGTCCGGGGTCACAATTGAGGAGAAACGCCGCGCGGCAGAACTATACGAGTCCAGTTGTGAACGGCATGTGCCGTCCGCTTGCACGAACGGCGGAGACCTTATGGTCATGCTCGGCGACGAGGGCAAGGCGCGAACTTTGTATGGGAAGGGATGCGAGTCTGGCGACAGACGAGGATGTGAGGAAGCTGTAAAGCATCGGCCAGGGCCTGGCAAGGCGCAGCAGTAGCGCAGCAGTAGCACACGAGTGGCCGACGAACGGCGTGCCCAAATACATACGGCATGGTTGTGCAAGCAGTTCTAGATTCTGGCTTCGCCAGGTTTTTTTGCGACCGCTTCCGGTTCCACAACTGGCGGGCCCGCTGCCTCAGGCCCATTTCCACGCTATTGCCACGCCCCGCGTCTCTCGCCGTCCCGCCAAGCGAAGCAACGGCCCCGCTCGGAGTTTTCGTTGTTCTTCGCGGTCGGCGATGGCGCCAGCAAGGATCGAACTATCGACCTCGGCCTTAGAAAAGCCCAGGCCACATCCTCGCCGTCTGTCGAACACCGACAGCGACGAAAGTCGCCATCGGAGTTGCGAGCTCGTGGGTGAAATTCCCACTTGGCAAAGAGCGATGGCGTAATTAGGAAGTTGAACAGCGGTTGTCGACCGAAGGGCGCGGGGCTCTTGGGCGGCGGGCAGCAAACATGGGAGGTATCGAGTGGCACAGAGGGATATTCCGCGTCAGCAGACATTGGATGACGCGCCGGCTCGCGTGTTTCGGTTCTTGATTGGGGTCACCAAATCTTTGTCTGCGCGGGCGGCGCTGCAGGGCAAGGGGTTTGGTCAGGCGGAGCATGATTATGCGTGGTCGCGTTTGCAGTTTCTCGGCACGCTGCCGGGCGCGGCCGCCGGTCTGGATGGAGCGGTGCGCGGGGCGATTGTCGAGCTCGATGGTTGGGACGGTCCACACTTCGAGGCGATCGAGAGCACGCTGCTGCGGAGTTTTCCGGAGCAAGCAGAGTTCGTGTTCGACGGTCTGAGTGCCGCGGAGGGTCCGGATGCGGTGCTCGGCGTGGATACGCTGCTCACTCGCTTGGATGCGCTCGAGAGTGGCGTGGGTCGCAGCGCGAGCACGCGCGATTCGGATCGCGCGGCGCTCGATCTGTTGGCGGCCCGGGGCTACTCGAAGGCTGAGCGTGAGCGCTTGCGAGCGTTGGTGAGTGTCGCGAAGCGCGTGGCGCCCGTTGTCGATGATCGGAGCAAGCGTGATGCGGTGCAACTCGAGCTCTATCGTTGGCTGGTGGAGTGGAGTGCGCACGCGCGGAATGCCGATCTCGGTCGCTCGACGCTGATCGGTCTCGGGCTCGCTGAGCGGCGAAAGAAGGCGGACGAAGCGCCGGCGGATCCGCTGACCACCGAGCCCCGTTCCGGGTTGCGGCAGCGGTGAGGTAGATCGAGCCACACTGGAGCGGCGGGGCGACTGCCTCCCTGCCGTTCCAGTCGAGTGGCAAGGACCGGCAAGAAATTCGAGGGAAGTGTCTGGATTTGCAGTGAGGTTACCCCTCGGCTTGCTTCACGCGTCGCCTGGAGCCTTCACGCGTGGGTCGAGAAGTTGGAATCGCCGGTCGGGGGGAGTTCGAACCGCTCGGCTGCAATTCGAGCCAGCGGCGCTGCAATTCGGGGCGGCCGGGCTGTAATTCGAGACGAGGGGAGGCTCGCCCGCCAGCGACTGCAGCTTGAATGTCGCGTCCAAGACGCTGAGATAATTGAAGAAGATCTCGCAGTCAGTGGCGTTGAATTCCGTTGGGCGGGAGCGGAATTTCGGTCCGCGAGTGCAGTGCTGGCGGAACCGGAAAGTGGCGTGGTTTCGCTGGATTACGAAGGCGGAAGTTGGTCCGTGAAGCGCGCAGCTCGAGCCCGGAAGTCACTGCACCGTAGCCCAGCTGTTCAGCGAAATTGCAGGTAGTAGTCGCCAGCGGGTAGGAACTCGGACGTCGTCGTCACGACCAGATCAAACTCGCCGGCTGTGCTCGGTGTGAAATCCAGCTCCAAGCAGGCTTTGTCTTTGCCCGGTGACGCAGGGGCAGCGCCTGCGATGACTTTTCCGTCGACCTCGAGCTTCATGGAGATTTGGCCCAGGCGGTTGGGCTCGATGCAGTGGTCGAGCTCCACGTGGTAGCTCCGGGTCGCTTCCGCGACCTGCAATAGTCGATGCACGGTGGCGCCTCCGCTCGGGGTGAACATGCCTTGCAAGCACAGGGGGTCGGCAGCTACCGCGCTTTGGGCGTCGAGTTTCGCATACTGACAATGCAGGGTCTCCAAGAACGGCTCGAAGCTCGTGTAACGGATGAAGTCTGCAGATCCGCCGCAAGTCGCGTCGCCCTCCCTTGCGATGTAGCCATGCGTGGAGCCGTCGCGGTCGGTGACGGTGATCCTGCAGCTCTGTGTGTCTTCCCAGCATTGATCATTGCCGTCAGTGGTTTCAACGCGATCCAGAAGGCTCAATTGCTCGCTCGTGAGCTCACTGCGATCGGCGCGAAAGCGCGTCGAGCCTTCGAAGAACGAGCCGCAGCTCACCTCGATGCGCTGACTCGATGCGACCCAAGGATGCTCGCCCCCGTTCGCACAGCCAGCTCCAAGCAGGCTCGCCGTCAGCACTCCCCACGTGCCCACGGCCCTTCTTCGTCCCCCATTCTCTCTCATGGCCATGCGCACTCAGTTAGCAAACGGCGTGCCGCGGTGCTTAGCACAAACCAAGGCCGAAACCGCTGTGCCAACTGTGCCAGGCCGTGGGCGCGACCCCGGAAGCACGCTACCCTGCCGTGGCTCGCAAAACACACGCTCGGGATCGTGGGCGGCTCGAGCCTCGCTGGAGGCCTACGCGGGCGAGTTCTGAGCGCCTTCGGCGGCGACGGTTCGGTCGTTCGTTCGCCGACTGATAGCTCTTCTTCTTGGGGGTTCAATACGCCCCAGCCGCGCGCCGGAGCCTCACCGGAATGAGCCTATCGCCGTGCTTCCCG
>Ga0315912_10005176_pt1 | contig 12068 bp, 7 predicted proteins | sample VfabasoilMG_FD_204469 | JGI IMG/M metagenome (GOLD analysis project Ga0315912, IMG submission 204469) | Garden soil microbial communities collected in Santa Monica, California, United States - V. faba soil | ecosystem: Environmental > Terrestrial > Soil > Garden | place: USA: California... | reverse complement strand
CGGTTTGGCCGTGGGCACACTCTCTGGCACGACCTTGGTGTGGGCCAATTGTGACTATGGCCCCGCGCCCCCGCACGGCACCACCCAATGGACTCCACAAGACGTCGTTGGTGGCCCCGGTTGTCTCGACGGGTATCACGTGCAGGGAACCGTCACGTGCAGTGGAGCATTTTGTGCGGCATCTGGGGTGGATTTTCCGCTGGCTGTCGACGACACGTACCCACAACCGCTCAACACTTTTGTGTTCACCCACGACCTTGCGACGTTTTCCATGCGCGCCCAAGGTGGTCCAGCCCAAGGCCAAGGACACAATGGTGTCGAGGTTCCTAGTTCTGAGCCGAGCCGCACATGGCTCGGCTTGGACGGCACGCTCATCGACGCGAGCTGCGAGCCGCCTCCCGCGTGTGAGGATTAGGATTGACCACTGCATATGCCGTGCCGGCCTCCCGTCAACCGTCACGGGCGGCAGGGGCCAGTGCTGGGTGAGCGTTGCTCGCACGCAAGCTTCAGCGCTTTCTGACCTTGCGCCCAGTCGTGCTCAGCACCAGTCTAAGGGCGCTCAAGAGAGAAAAGCACGAAAGGAAAAACGACCATGGCAATTCGACTCGGTGATGTAGCTCCTGATTTTACCGCCCCAAGTACCCAGGGCGACATTAAGTTCCATGAGTGGCTTGGTAACAGTTGGGGTGTATTGTTTTCTCACCCCAAGGACTTCACGCCAGTGTGCACCACGGAGCTCGGGCGCGTCGCGCATTTGAAGCCCGAGTTTGACAAGCGCAACGTCAAAGTAGCCGGATTGAGCGTGGATTCAGTGGCCGATCACCTGCGCTGGGCGGGTGACATCGAGGAGACGCAGGGCGCGGCCCTCAACTTCCCGTTGCTGGGCGACCCTGACCGCAAGGTGGCGCAACTGTACGATATGATTCATCCCAACGCTAATGATACACTCACTGTGCGTTCGGTATTCATCATCGGTCCCGACAAGAAGGTGAAGCTCACCATCACTTACCCCGCCAGCACGGGTCGTAATTTCGACGAGATTCTGCGGGTCATTGATTCTCTGCAACTCACGGCCGAGCACAAGGTAGCCACGCCCGTGGACTGGAAAGACGGCCAGGACGTGATCGTGGTGCCGGCACTCAGCGATGAAGAGGCACGTCAGCGCTTTCCCAAGGGCTTTGTCGCCATCAAGCCTTACCTGCGCGTGACCCCGCAGCCCAACAAGTGAGCCGCAGGGTCAACAAGTGAGCCGCAGGGTCAACACGTGAGCCGCACGGCCAACAACTGAACCGCAGGGCGGACAAGAGCCCTGCGGGCGGCGAGCGATCGGCGCGTTCACGGTGTGGTCGGCGGCTTGACCGAGAGCGTTGCCAGCATGGTCTTGAGCTGGGCTTTTTGCTCTGCGACCGTGGCCCCTGGCCCAGTCATCTTGAAGAAATACGCGCCCACCGGGGTGTCCACGATGCTGCCGTAGAGTGCCCAATCCGAGCGCGGCGTCGTGGGGCCCCCGGGCATACCGCTTTGGAAGGTACCCTTGTCGATTTCCACCGTAACGGTCTTCATGCCGTTGACGGTCTCTTCGGATCGTTTGGCGGGGCTAGCGTCGGCAAATTGATTGACCCAGCGCTCGATGTTGGGTTCCACTCCGCCGCCTTGTCCGGGACCAAAATAAAAGACGCCGATCTCGGCGGAGCCCGCGGGACCGGGCGCCTCGTAGGTCGCTTTGCGCATCATTCGGGCGGGCAGGGTGGTCCAACCCGGGGGCACGGTCCACGTCACGTCTGCGCTTTGTACGGAACCTGCGGCTTGTGCGGAATCAGGCCCGGGCAGAGGCGCATGACTTGGTGCGTGGGCGTCGCCTGTAGCTGGGGCAGGGGGAATGGGAGCGGGTGAGGGAAGGCTCGCGCCCTGTGCAGGGGGTTCTCCATCGCGCCGGCTGCATCCCCAAAGCATCACAGCGAGCAAACCACCCGACACCGTCAGGCTGCCCCACTTGAAGAGCAGCCGCGTGCAACGATTGACCGCGCGACCGCGATTGAACATCCGGCGGCTAGCGCCACGGAAATACCCCTGAGAAAACGACATGCGGAGCGTGTACTACGAGCAGTGTTGTCCTGGGAAGGGTGAGCTGTTGCTGGGCGCCACGACGATCGGCGGGGAGAGCAGAATCCGGCAGCTAGGAGAGGTTACGGGCCCGCTTGATCACGGCATAAGCCGCGTTGATTTCGCGCGTGCGCTCCTCGGCGAGGTCCCGCATGTTTTCAGGCAGGCCTTTGGCGGCCAGACGGTCGGGATGATGGTCGCGAATGAGGTTGCGGTAGGCGCGTTTGAGCTCAGCGTCGCTCGAGCTCGGGGCAATGCCGAGTGTGGTGTAAGCATCGTCGAGCGCCTGCGCTTGCGGCGGGGCCGAGGCTCGTGCCTGCCCCGCGCCTGCGGCACCGGAGGGTCCGCGGCTGGCCATGCGCAGCACCGCTTCGATTTGCGCGATCTCGAAGGGAGACAGCTGCAAACGATGGGCGACCCGCAACAGCATCTCATGCTCGGCTGGGTGAACGCTTCCGTCCGCCATGACCACCATGAGCTGCACCCGGAGGAACATCGAGAACAGCGCGTGGTTGCCGCGCGCGGCGTGGGCAAAAGCATCGACCTCGGCATCGAGATCGAAGTCCGCTTCTTTGCCGCGACGAAACGCGTCTTTCGCGCGGGACTGCTGGTCAAGCGTCAGGTGCAGGCGATCAAACAAGCCTTCGGTGAATTGAATTTCATCCCGCGTGACGACCCCATCTGCCTTGCACAACGCACCGACGACCGCAAATGTCGATTCGATGAACTGATCTTGGACGCGGAGCACGTCACGCTGGGTGGAGCGTTGCGTGATACGACTGAGCACAAAGCCGACAACGGCACCCAGCAGCATGCCGCGCACGCCGCCATAAAATAGGCCAAATAGAGCAAACAACAGCGTCATGGATCACCCGGGAGCCCGACCCTAGCACAAGCGCCACGTGAGGTGACGGCCTGGGCAGAGGCGCACAAATTAGAGTTGCCAGCCAAAGTCCAAGGACCAGGTCGTACCCGGTCCGTATTGTCCGGCGGTGAAAAAATTCTTGGGAAAATACAGCTCGAGTAACGCGCCAAACTGGGTACTCGGGTTGGAGTTGCCCTGCGACTCGCGGGCAGCGACGCCCTCTAGGTAGGCCCCTGTCACCAAGGGTCTGAGAAAAGGTGGCACTAAGCTGTCCAGCTCGAATCCGGCGCGAACGCGACCTTCGCCGGATTTTTCTGCTGGATCGATCATGATGATGGGAGCCGCGGCGCCCAGCTCACGCCGCGCCGCCGTGGCGAGAATCCCCGCTGTCAATCCGCTCACGAAATTCTGGGCTTGGCTGGTCGCATCCGAACCGCCACTGCCCTTTTCTCCGCCAAACAGCTCTTGCACCGCGATTCCGGCGTCCACCTGGTCACCGTCGATGAAGAAGGTCAAGACGGGTGCGCTGGCCCGCCCGGTGATGCTCACCTGCACCATCTTTCCGCCGCGCGTCTTGTAGTCGGCGTCGAGCGCGAGCACAGGATTGGGAGGGTTGCTGCCGATGAAGCGCACGCTGCTCTCCCGCCTGAGATCAAAAACCTTGCCAAATAGCTGTAGATAGCCGCGATCGATCATCACGTCGCCGAGCACCCGTACGCCGTCATCGCTCACGCGGGCTTGTAGTTCAGCCTGCAGTTTGACGGCGAAGTCCTTGCGTTTGATCCAAAATCGTTTCTGGGCATCGATGAAGATCAACACCTGTGGTTCTGCCAACGGCTCTGGGTTGGCTGCGTGAGTTGCTTGCGCTTGTTCAGCCAAAGCTGCGGCCTTCTTTGCGCGGGCTTTCTTGCTTTCCTTGGGGCCACGGCCATCGACGATGAACTCATCATGAGCTTGAAGCGGGATGCCCATGCGCAATGCCACGGTTTCGAGCCACGTATCCACGTCCGCGAAGGTGAGCCTGACCTCAGTCTGCGTAGGCGTGATGATGCTCTTCGCGGTGAGGTCCATCGTGGTCGTTGCTGCCACTTGTCCGCGTTGGCGCAGGGGAAAATCGTCGGCCTTGATCCTCAATTGGCTCTTGACCCGCGCCATGTTGGACAAATCCACGTCGCCCGACAGTTGCAGCTTCCCTTTTTGGTCGAACGCCTCAAACTTCGTCAACTGCGCGCGACGACCGCGGAAATCAAAGTGACCGCTGACGTCGCTGAGCGGCTGAGCTAGCGCGGTGGACGTGAACGCCAGGCGATTGAGATCCAACGTTCCGTTGACTAGGGGCGAGATCAGCTGACCTTGCGCGGTGAGCTCCGCGTCAATGGTCCCGCTCGCGTACGACACCGGGCCATCTGGCGGCAATAGCGGGCTGATGGGAAAGTCCTTGAACTCGACCAGCGCATCGAGTGCGGCGCTGGGCAAAATCGTGAGTTTTCCGCCGCCAAACGTCCAAGGCACGCGAACGCGCAGGTGGGCTCGGGCGTCTTTGTAGCGCTCCACTCCGCTGAGTTGGATGTCTGCGGACACGTGCTCGTGGTTGGCTTTGCTGCTCATCTGCACGTCGAGCCGATCACGGCTACCTAGGCTGAAGTGCTTTGCTTTGAGATCCAGGTCCACACGTGGAGTTCCCGAGAGCAGGTCCTGGGCGAGCACGTGTAAATCGAGTTGCCCTTGAGCGCGGCTGCAGACGAAGGGCAGTGTTTTGAGTTCCAAATGACCAGTGCGCAGATCCACATCCACGGGGCCTAGCCGCGAAGCTTTTTGTGCGAGCAGGGGGGCGACGGGGTAGTCGAACTGGGCCTGCAGGCGCAAGAGTTCGCGGTCCTTATCGAGACCCAAGACCACCAGTTGATTGAGCGTACTGTCGTGGCGCAGCTCCGCACTGACGGTGATGGTCTTGCTGTGGCAGCCCGAGAGCTCAATGCTCTGATCTTGTTCGACAAGAAGTTGGGCGATAGCGGTCGGCTCCTGCTCTGGTTCATGCTGCAGTTGCACGTGCAGTTTGCTCAGCACTGGGGGTAATTGGTCCGAGTCCACGACCAGTTCGATCAAGGGAATGGCGTTGACGCGGCGCCGGGCTAACTTGACCTCTGCTTGCCAGAAGGCCTGGGACGCGGCTTGAGACAGCAGCTGCGGGAGGTCCTGCGCTCGAGGGGTCTTGGGCGCTGCCAAATCGAGACGTCCTGCAACATCAGCCCACACCCCCGCGCGGTCGGACACCGTGAGCTGGGTTTGGGCCTCGCCGGCGCTGTACTTGAGCACATGATGTGCGGTGACCGCTTGGGGACTCTTGTGCCGTGCGGTCACCGTGATGGTCGAGTCGAGGGACGGATCCGAAAGAGAGCCGCTCAAGAGGATCTCGGCGCGCGCGTGCGCCTCAACGGGAATGGTTTGGGGCGCAAGATAAGCATCGAGCAACGCCGAGCTCAGCCTGTCCAATTGCAAGGAGGCTTGACCCTGTCCCTGGGGGAGAACATGAACGTAGCCAGGACCTGGGCGAAATTCCCACGCTGCCTCCAGCTGCGCCTTGAGGTCCTCACCGCTCGCCACGCTCAGCTTCAGTTCGGATTGTCCACGCTCAGCATTGAAGTCGCCGCGTGTCGTCACGTCGATGAGCGGGTGGTCCCGGCGTCCCAGGCCACGCCCTTTGAGTTCAAAGGACACGATGGGCACAGCTACATTCCCTGTTGCGCGGAGCCTGGCCTCCACCTCGCCCACCAGAGATGGGTCCTTGGTCCAGCGCGCGAATTCTTGCAGGTGCAGCGGGCCAAGCTGCACGGTAAGGCCCGTGGAACGACCGCGGGCGCCGAGCGCGCCATCGATGCGCAGTCGTTCACTTCCCACGGTCAGCTCGATACCTCGGGTACTTATGCCGCCGTCGTCCGTGACCGCTGTGGGCTCGACTTTGAGCAAGAGCGGATGACCGGCAACGCGACCTTGCGCGTCGGCCACCATTTCTGTGGACTGCTGAGCGCGTGTGAGTTCAAGGTCAAGCTTGAGTTCGGCTGCGTTCTTTGGATCACGCGCGGCACCTTCGGGACGATCACCCAGCCCGCCTTGGGCTTGCAGCTGGGCTTGGATGTGCTTGACGTCCCCGCCAGCGCTGAGCTGTGCCTGGTCCAGTCGATACTTGTCGTAGCGTACCGCCGTGATGTCTGTGGCGATCGCGAAGTTGAGAGCTTGGGGCTGACCGTGTGCGGAAAATTGCGCGCCGAGATGCGCGACTTCGAGCGGTGGGGCGGGACCTTTTGCGTCGGCGGGGGGGGGGACGAACACAAAGTCATCGACCGAAAGTGTGCCGCGCGTGTCGATGCGACCGTCAGCATGACGCGTGAGCTGAACCGTCGTTTTCACACGACCGTTGAGGTTTTGCTCTAAAAGCTTGCCGAGTCGCGCAACCAGCGGGGGTCTGAGATCGACTTGCGCCTTGACGTTGGTCACGCCCGCGCTGTCAAAATCGCCCTCGGCGTGCAGGCGACTGTCGTCTTTGGACCCGCTGAGTTGGATGCCCACCACACGTGTTTGATCCCACGTGCCTTGGGCGTCGAGATCGAGCAGGGCTTCACCATCGAGGGTCGCTCGTCTGACACTGAGGGTTGTGTGCATCGGTTCTGGAGGGAGACCGGCGCTGTCGACCTTGAGGCTTAGCCCCAAGCGGTGGGGAGGCAGATCAGCTCTGACTCGCTTCAAATCGATGCCGTCCGTATTCAAGCGGGCACGGAGCTGAGAGCCGTTCATGCTGAGTTCTTCGAACTGGAGCGAGCCTCCGGCGGTGGTGAGGCTGCCCGTTGCTTGCGCGACCCTGGGCGTGCCCCGGGCGCTGAGCTCCAGGTTCACCTTGCCCAAGAATGCCTCGGAAAGGCTGGGATCACGCAGCACATGCGCCAGATGCTCGGCGCTCAGATCCTGCACCTCGAGCTCACACGAGGCCGGTTGCTCGCGCCAAGTCGGAACCAGCGGGAGTACCATCTCCGCGTTGAGTTTCAGCTGACTTGGGCCACTGTGCGCCAAGAGCTCCAGCTGAGTCGATTGGTTGCCGCGCCCCAATCGTCCGGCCAGGTTCGCGTCCAACAAGAGGTCGTTGCTCCGGGTGGCGCGCAGCTTGAGCCGCTGCAGCCTGGCCCCCGGTTCTCCAGCGATCAACGAAAAATCAGAAAGCAACTCGTCGACGTGCGCATCCAGTTGCCCTACTTGGGGCAGATCAGGGAGACGTGCCTCGAGCGCGTGGATGCTGACCTTCCCAATCAACACATCTGGTGGCGGGCCAGGGCTGGGTGGCGACGGAGGAGTGTCGGGATCCACGAACGCCGCGACGAGGCCACGCCGCGGCTCCAGCACCCGCAAATCACCCCAAGCGTCGTGCACGACCCCGCGTTTGATCGCAATTTTTCCTGAAATGAGGCCCACGAGATCAGGGTAGACGGCGACATGGCCCACCCGCGCAACGACGCTGCCCTCCGGATCGCGGATCACTGCACCCCACAATTCGATCTTGCTGAGCGTGAGCCAGCCCAACCGCTTCACCTCGATGCTCCCTGGGATGATTGGATTGACCTGATCGAGGGTGACGTTTAGCACGAGCGCTCTCCCTGCCGATGTGAGCTGGAGCGCGCCCAGGGCCCCCACGATGAGCAACAGCAGTACCACGAGCCCAGCAAGCAGTCGCAACAGCCAGCGCAGTGCACCACGTCCGAGCCGACGGACCCACGGTGCATTGGCGTTGGGTGCTGGGGCGGGATCTGCGTGGCTCAAAACGCATCTCCAATGGTGAGGTGCAGAGCGCCGGGTGCGCCGAACAGCCGTGAGTCATCTTCGGCTACGCCGTTTGAACCATCCGCGCGCTGCAAAGGGAGCACACGCAAGCCGGTGTCCAAACGAATAGCTCCCAAAATGGTGTAGAAGCGAAACCCCCAGCCCAGGGTAAAGTTCAGGTGGTCAAAGCGAAAATAGGCTTGATCGTTGACGTCACCCAGGTCCGCAAACCCAGCGATGACAAAATTTTCACCGAGCGGGATGCGCAGCTCGGTGCTGGCCTCCCAGCGGCGGATGCCGCCTTGTAGCCCGGCACCCAACTGCCCGGCCAAGAACCCCCGGTTGCTGTTGGCTCCACCGCCACGCAGTCGGTACGCGTTGGGTCCAAGAGCGCGCGAGGTTTCGTCGAGATGCTCGCTGGCGTCGGTGATGAACAGGCCAGCGATAGCAAAGCGACTGGCCCAAACGATATCGAAAAAGAGCGGCACATAACCACGGACCTCTGGTCCCACGCGAAAAGCCGTCCAGTCTGAGCCCGGCCAGCGCGGAGCCTGCGTGGTGTTGAGCCCAAAGTAGGCGCCGTGCCGCGGACGCCCTGGGTCATTGCGCAAGTCGACGCGGATGTCTTGTTCGGTGAAGGTGTAGCCGTACGTGGAAGGTAGTTCACTCCCATCGCTCGTCATGTTGTCCGCGTCCTGATTCACCAAGTACAAATCTTGCTGAACGCTGAGGGTGGTCACAAGCTTTCGGTTCCAAAATCCACGACGTGCTCCCACGCGGAAGTAGATGTCGTGGCGAAAGAAACCCAAAAATGCGTCAGGTCCGTAGTCCCATGCATTCTCCGTGAACAGGTCTGTCCGCTTTTCAATCAAGCCAGGTTGGTTGAGTTTGACGGAGAGCAAGTTGCCAAACTTGGGGAAGGTGGTGCGCGGAAAATCTTCGGAGAAGATCATGCGCGGACGGTCTTCCACCGTGAGGCGTCCCAGAGTGTTCAAGACATGGCGCCGCTCGTAGCGACCGAACAGGTGGATGTCCCACTGCGGAATGCTGGTGAGCTCACCGGTGGAGGTGCGTTGCTGCGCGCCACTGAGTAGTCCCACGCCAGCACGAAATGCGTGGGGCGCGTGGGGGGCTACCTCGAGCAGGATGTCGACCTTACGCTCATCGGGTCGGTACGATTCATGGAGTTGTACGGACGAAAACGCCCCCAGGGCGTACACCTCGGATTGCAGCTCTTCGAGCACCAGCGGGTCGTAGCGTTCACCGGTCGGGAGGTTTGCAGCGGCGACGATGGGCTTTTGCGGGAGCTGCCCCTGGCCTTTCAACGTCAGCTGGCCAAACGTGTAGATGCTGCCCGGCGCAACCTCGAAGTGGACCCGGGCGCGGCGCTGCGCGGTGTCCACATCCACGCGTCCCGTGATGCGAGGCTGCGCGTAGCCTTTGGAACGGAGCTTGTCCGCCATGGCCTTCTTTGCATTCTCATACTCGGTCTCGTCGATGGGTTTCCCCAATTTTAGCTGACCTACGTGCCTGACTGTTTCAGCCAGCTCAGGCGTGAGGCCATCTAGACCTTCATAGTCCACGGAGCGGACCAAGCTGGGTTGCCCCTCCTCGATGGTGACGATGATGCGTACTTTGCACACCTTCTTGTCGAGATCGCATGGGGGGTCCAGCGTCGGATCTGCGGCCTCCGGGGGATCGAAATCCACCCCGACTACCTTGGCGTCGTAGTACCCGCGCGCTCGATACCAGCGCACGATGCGCTGCAAATCCTCGTCAAATACCGCATGGTTGAAGGCAGGCCAGTCGGTCCACCACCAACGCCACAAATTGAGCTGCGGCGCTTGGCTATCAAACGGTGGCTTGCCGCACACTGCATCCCCCAAGCCGAGCGTGAGGCTCACGCGCGGCCGCTCGCGGCTGATCAGGCAGCCCAGCGCGGGGCGCTCCGCTAAACGCGTCTGTCCCCGAAGGTCCAGCTTTGCGATCTGATAGCGACCAGTCTCGTGGTGGGCGCAGGCGCCGTGAGCGCAAGCCAGGGCAATCGCCAACACTCTGGTCGTCCAAGGGCTCACGTCACGAGCTTCACCACGAGTGCGCGTGGGCCTACTCACATGGGATTCCTATCAGAGACCGCGCGCTTGGCGAATGCGGGTTCGTCGGGATAGGCGCTCGTGATCGGTTGACTGTTTGGCCGAGGCGTTTTGCCTCACTCTTGCTTTCGCCTCTTGCCCGTGAAATCGAGCCCCGACGCCGGGGGGCGTTCTGTTCGATCGCTCACACATGGCGACGGGGGTCTCGGTCCCAGGTCAGCGTCTCGGAGGTGCCCCCCATGTTTCAGTCCGACGCGTGGCGGGTGTGGAGCGCGCATTGGGTCCCTCCGCCGCCGAACGAGCGGCGCCTACAGCCTCGGGCCCGAGCGGCCCCCCCAGTTTGACCCAGCTCCCGCGGTGTCGTGAGCGGTGGGCGGCTCACCACGACAAACCTGTCACACTGCTGAGTCACTTGCTGCACACCCCCCGATTGGGGCGCCCAGTTGTCCGATGGTCGGGCGCAGAAGTCAGTCGTGTGCGGCTACGGCGCGCGGCCAAAATTGGCCGCCACAAATTGGCCGACCGCATGGCGCGCTCCGGACGACTCATCGCTGCCCACCTCGAACGGCCCCGCGTATTCAGTCGTACAAGAAGTTGTCTTTGGCATAGCGTGTGCTTAACTAAATTTATCGTGACCCAGTCTTTGTGGTGGAAGTTGTTGTTCGGAGCCGTACTCATCCTCGTTCCCGGCTCGCTCCTGCTCGCACCTGTCGTCCTGGTGGCAGTTCAGCGCGCCCGCGCCGCCCGTCAGACGGCAGCGTCACGCGTGCAAGCCACTTCGGCGACGGAGTCTGCGGCCGCGGCTACGCAGCTGGTTGGGGCCTGAGCGCGACCTTCCGCCGGTTTGGCGCTACCCTGGTTGGGCCATGAGTACCCATCCCTCAGCAGTGGAGCCGTTCATCGTTACGTTTTGGCGCGACGCTGGCCAAACTGCCTGGTTTTCTCATGATCCTGCTTTCGACGAGCGCTTCCGCGCCCAATTCTTGGAAAAGCACAATGAGGCAAGCGCTGGGAAGTTGAAGCACTGGCTCGAGCAGCCGTTGTGGTCGCTGGGGTTGGTGCTCTTGTTGGATCAGTTTCCGCGCAATGCGTTTCGGGGAACACCGCGCATGTACGAAAGCGATGCGTTGGCGCGCAGTGTGGCGAACGCCGCGATTGAACGTGGCTTTGATGATCGCGTGGAGCAGAAGCTCCGGATGTTCTTCTATCTACCCTTCGAGCACTCGGAGGACCGGGCCGATCAGGCGCGCTCGGTGGCCTTGCACGAGAAATGTGGATTCACCGAGTATGCTCGGCATCATCAGCAAGTCGTGGAACGATTCGGTCGGTTTCCGCATCGCAATGCCATCTTGGGGCGTCTCTCCACCGCGGAAGAATTAGAGTTCTTGAAAAGCGGTGGGTTTGGCGGCTGAGTGAGCGAGAGCTAGGCGCGAAGGAAGTGCGCCGAGCTGCTGATCGAGCTAAACTCGCGGGCCTATGAAATATTCTGCACTTATTCTTTGCTCCCTTTCTTCATTGAGTATCGCGGTGGTGAGTTGTTCGGGAGGAGATGATGACCCGGGCACGCCCGCTGCTGGGAGCGGTGGCACGACGACCTCGTCGTCGACCGACGCGGGTGATGGTGACGGTGAAGCGGGTGACGGCGATGGGTCGACCTCGGCTGGCGGCGAAGGTGGCGGCGGAACCACGTTGGGTGAGGGTGGCCAGGGGAATGAAACGGGAGATCCTGACGAAATCCCCGACGCTCCCGTGACCTGTGACTCAGACAAAGCGTGCCGCGCCGAAGACAAGGTGTGCGATCTGGACAAGCGCATTTGTGTACAGTGCGTCGGTTATGAGGATTGTGGAGATGGCGAGCTGTGCGAGCTGGGCAGCTGTGTGGCGGCGGAGACGTGCGGCTCTTCCAAAGATTGTGAAAACCCCGACCATGTTTGTGTCGACAATGAGCTTTTGGGTGGAATTTGCTTGGAGTGTGCGCGGACGGAGGACTGCGACAGCGACGAGTTGTGTGTGAGCAATGTGTGTGTCACCGGCTGTGATTCCGACAAGGATTGCGCGCGGGGCGACGAAGTGTGCCGCTTGGACGGCGGATTTTGTGTCGAATGTTACGACGACGTCGGCTGCAGCGACGACCAGTACTGTGACGGCTGGTCGTGCGTACCGAAGGTGTGCGAACCAGGTGCGACTGCGTGCGCGGAAGA
>Ga0315912_10005175_pt1 | contig 12068 bp, 10 predicted proteins | sample VfabasoilMG_FD_204469 | JGI IMG/M metagenome (GOLD analysis project Ga0315912, IMG submission 204469) | Garden soil microbial communities collected in Santa Monica, California, United States - V. faba soil | ecosystem: Environmental > Terrestrial > Soil > Garden | place: USA: California... | reverse complement strand
CGGCGCCACTGCTCCTCGTGGCAGCGAATCCAGCCGGGCGCGAACGCCTGGTTAGGTTGTCGCGCAAACCCGAGACTGCCCTGCAGTTCGCCGTTCTGGTCGCCATGGTTTTTTTCATCTTCAAGAGCGGAGACGAGCCGCAGCAGTACTTCTATCTTCTGTTTCTTCCGCTCATCTGGATCGCATTGCGGGGGGGGCTGGGTGGCGCCGCGGTCGCTTCGGGAGTGGTACAAGTCGGCGTGGTGATCAGCGCCCAGGACGGCGCCCTGCAATCGCTGGCGGTAATGGAACTACAGGCGCTGGTATCGGCGTTGACCTTCACCGGATTGTTCCTTGGAGTCATGGTTGACGAGCGCAAGCGGGCCATAGAGGAACTCAAGCGCACGTTGCGGCTCGCGGCAGCGGGCGAGATGGCAGGAGCCATCGCCCATGAAATCAATCAGCCGCTGGCGGCGTTGCGCAACTACGGCAGCGCCTGCCGGCTCATGCTCGACCAGGCCCGCGACCCAGTTCCGCATGCTGAATTGAATACCACAATCGAAAAGATGATCGAGGAATCGAAGCGGGCAGCGGAAGTGGTGGGACGGCTGCGAGATTTTTTCCGCGCCGGGGCCACGCAACTGGAACCGGTAACGGTCGCAAGGCTGCTCGAGAGCGGGCGCAGCATCGGCGAAAAGCTCAATCCCGCCGGTGAAGTTGCGTTCCGCGTGGAAAGCAATGACGACGCACGCATGCTGCTCGTGGACCGGGTTCAGATCGAACTGGTCTTGCGCAACCTGATTGCCAATGCATTCGAAGCGGTAGCGGGGCTGCCACCCGGGCAGAGGGAGGTCACCGTATCGACCCGAAGGCTGGAGGGAGGACGATTCCTGTTTCGAGTCGCGGATACCGGCGAAGGCGTGCCCCCTCTCGCGCGAAAACGACTGTTCGAGCCTTTTTCCACCCGCAAGGCCACCGGCATGGGCATCGGCCTTTCGATCAGCCGCGCCATTGCCGAAGCGCATGGCGGCTTTCTGGATGCGGTCGACAGCAGGCACGGTGAGTTTCACCTGGTGTTGCCGATGGAGTCTGCGCATGACTGACGCGGCCCCGAACGCCAGCACCGTCTATATCGTGGATGATGATGCGTCCATGCGCGATTCGCTGTCGCTGATGCTGGGACTTATCGGCTACCGAACGGTATCGTTCGACAGCGCTGAAGGCTTTCTTTCCGCTTATCGGGATCACTGGAGCGGATGCGTCGTAGCCGACCTTAAGCTTCCGCGCAAGAGCGGGCTCGACTTGCAGGCGGAACTGCGGACACGCGGGAGCCGGCTGCCGATCGTGATCGTTACCGCGCACGGAGACGTGTCGTCGGCCCGGGCGGCATTTCAATCGGAAGCCGTGGATTTCATCGAAAAGCCGTTTGACGAATCCATATTGCGAACGGCAATCGAGCAGGGCCTCGCGCGGGAACGGGAACGACTCCAGCATGCAGCCATCCGCTGCGACGAGGCTGCGAAGCTCGCGAAACTTACTCCTCGCGAACGAGAGGTCCTGAATCTGGTCGGGCAAGGCTTGCACGCCAAGGAAATTGCCGCCAGTCTCGCGATCAGCCCGCGCACGGTCGAAGTTCACAAGGCGAGCGTGATGTCCAAGCTTGGCGCGCGCAACGTCGCCGAACTGGTGCGATTCGCGCTCACTGCGGACAGGAAAGTCTGATCCGGAACGGGAAGAGCGCGACTGCCACTCGGAGTCGCCTTGACCCTCAGCTCACCAGCACCACATGGACGCGGTACGGCCCGTGCGCGCCCAGAGTGAGCGTCTGCTCGATGTCGGCGGTGCGCGAGGGCCCCGACACGAAGTTCACCGCGCGCGGCGGCAAGCCGTGCTCGGCGCGCATCAACGCCCACGCCTCCTCCATGGTGCGCACGATCCGCCTGGCCGCGACGAGCGCGATGTGGGTCTCGGGCAGCAGGCTCGTCGTCGCGGGCGTGCGCGAGCCCGACAGCAGCATCAGCGTTCCCGTCTCCGCGATGGCGCAGTATGCGCTCGTGATGCCCACGAGATCGTCGCCGCACGCCGCGCGCGCCTCGACCACGAGCCCGGCTTCGCGCCACGGCAGGCCGGAAAACTCGGACCAGCACACGGCGTTGAGCGGCAAGCCCTGGCCGTGAAGATACCGCGCCACCGCCCGTGGTGCCTCTTCGATCGCCCCGATCTCCTCAAAAGTGCTGGACAGGGCAAGCACCCGTTCGCGAAACCGCGCGGCCGGTTCCCAATCAAGGCTCGGACGGGGGCTCAGCACGCGCGCGCCGATATGCGAGGCGACCGCGGCACGTTCCCGCGGACTCGCCGTCGGCGCCTTTCCGTGCGCGGCACGGATCCTGCCCAGGATATTTTCACGCGCATTCATCCGGGGCGCTCCCGCTCAACTCTCAATCCTTGCGCCTGCGCGGCATACGAATCCCTGAAGGTGCTGCCCGGCGGTGCTGGCAGGTCCCGGCCGTCAGTCCATGCGCCTGCAAAAGGCAGTTTATGGACCAGTTTCTCGCTGCCGCCCATCCATGCCAGGATACCGGCCGCGGCACGCGCGGCGAGCGCATAGAGCGCGGGACGCCGCGCGATCCATCCCCAGAGCGCGAGTCCCATCCGTTCGGCAGCCGGGCGCAACCGCCGCTCGAACTGCCGTTCGCGCAGCTTGCGCAGCAGGTCGGGCAAGGGTATTTTCACCGGGCACACGACCCCGCATTGATTGCACAGGGTTGCCGCGTGCGGCAGATCGAGCGCCGCGTCGAGCCCGGCAAAACTGGGCGTCAACACCGAGCCCATGGGTCCGGGATAGACCCAACCGTACGCGTGGCCGCCTATGCTTTGATACACCGGGCAGTGATTCATGCACGCGCCGCAGCGAATGCAGCGCAACATGGCCTGAAGATCCGTGCCCAGGAGCCGCGAGCGCCCGGCATCCACCAGCACGATGTGGAAATGCTGCGGGCCGTCCGTTTCGCCTTCGCCGCGAACGCCGCTGGTCACGGAGATATAGTTGGTTACCGACTGCCCCGTGCCGTGTCGCGGCAGCAGACGCATGAGCGTCGCAACGTCCTCCAGCGTCGGCACGACCTTCTCGATGCCGGTGATGGCGACGTGCACGCGCGGCAGCGTGGTGACCATGCGGCCGTTCCCCTCGTTGGTCACGATCAGCGTCGAGCCGGTCTCCGCGACGAGGAAGTTTGCCCCCGTAATGCCCATGTCCGCCGCCAGAAACCGCGGGCGCAGCATGAGCCGTGCCTCGCGCGTGAGCTCCGCAATGTCGGACTTGCGCGGCTTGCCGTGCCTGGCCGCAAACAGGTCCGAGACCTCCTCCCGGCTCTTGTGCACCACCGGCGCGACGATGTGCGAGGGGCGCTCGTGCGCGAGTTGCAGGATGTACTCGCCGAGATCGGTTTCGACCACTTCGTAGCCGGCCGTCTCCAGCGCCTCGTTGAGGCCGCATTCCTCGGTCACCATCGACTTTGATTTCGCAATCCGGCGCACGCCGTGGCGCGCCGCGATTTCGCATACGATGCGGTTCGCATCGGCCGCGGTCTCGGCCCAGTGCACGACTGCGCCGCGCGCGGTCGCGTTCGTCTCGAACGTCTCCAGGTAGAGATCGAGGTGCGCCAATGCCCGGTCGCGTATCGCCGCCGCCGCGTCGCGTATGTCCTCGAAGTTATCGAGTTCGGCAATGCGGTCGGCGCGCCCTTTGACGAAATTACTCTGCAACTTCTTCAGGGCGCCCTGGAGCCGGGGATCGGCGAGCTTGATCCGCGCCGTCTGTTTGAACTGTGAAGAAGTGACCTGCACGGATTACCCCAGGGATGGAGACAGTAACCGGGTCATCGTGCCGCTCCCGGGTTCGCACGGCCGGCGCCGCCGCCCGTGGGCGTCTCGCTACGCAACATGAGGACGCCGGCCGCGACGATGACCACCCCGCCGGCCACGATCCAGGGATCGGGCAAGTCACCCCACACCGCGAAGCCGACGAGCAACGCCCACAGCAATGCCGTATAGCGGAACGGCGCGATCATCGCGGCCGCCCCGAGCCGGAACGCTTCGATCATCAGGAAATTCGCGCCGGCATGCAACGCACCGGCAATGAGAAACCAGCCGCCATCGACCCATGTGACGGCCTTCCACCCGAACGGCGCGGTCGCCAATCCCGCCAGCATCACCACGCCGGTGGACACGAACAGGATGGATACGGAGGTCTCGGTGCGCGACAGTTGGCGCGTCATGATATCGCGGACCCCGGTCGTAAACGCCGTCGCCAGCGGAATCAGCAGCGCCCATTCGAACGCCGGCGAGGTGGGCCGCACGGCGATCAGCACCCCCGCGAACCCAATCAGTATTGCGATCCAGCGCGCGGTGTTCACGCGCTCGCCCAGCATCGAGGCCGACAGCAGGGCGACGAATATCGGACCGGCAAAGGTGATCGCGATCACGGTCGCGATCGGCAGAAGGCTGAGCGCGGTCACCATCAACCCCGCCGAGACGGTGAAGAGCAGGCCCCGCGCCATTTGTCGGCCCCAGGCATGCACCCTGAGCCGGCCCCAGCCGGTGACCCAGATGATATAGGGAATCATCGCGAGCAGCGCCGCCGCCTGACGCAGGCAGATCACCTGGCCTATGGGATAGGCCTCGGTCAGGTACTTGGACGCCGCATCGTTGCCGGTGAGTAGAGCGGTGCCCAGGATCATCACGCCGATGCCCCGCGACGATGACGTCAGGCCGGACGCCTTGCCCATCACGACGCCGCGCCGCGCGTGCTGGTCATCGCTCACGCCTCGTCCGCGCCGGCAAGCACTTCCGCCACATGCAGCACCCGCGTCTTCATGTCGCCGCGCCGCCGCAGCCGGCCTTCGATATTGAGCATGCAGCCGAGGTCGCCGAGCACGACGGCGTCCGCCCCGCTGGCCGCGATGTTCGCGCACTTGCGCTCCGCAATGTGCGCGGAAATATCCCCGAACTTGACCGCAAACGTGCCGCCGAAACCGCAGCAAGTTTCACATTCCTCCATTTCCTTCAGCGCGAGGCCCGGCACCCGCGCGAGAAGCGCGCGTGGCTGCGCCTTGACGCCGAGTTCACGCAATCCCGAACAGGAGTCATGATAGGTCACCGTGCCCGGGAAGCTGCCCGGCACACGCCCAAGCTCGACCACATTCGCCAGGAAGTCGGTGAGTTCATAGGTGCGCTCGCACAGTCGCCGAACCCTTTCGGAATCGATCGCATCACCGCCAAAAAGACCGGGGTAATGCGCGCGGATCATGCCGGCGCACGATCCCGACGGCGCGACCACATAGTCGCAGGCTTCAAACTCTCCGAGCACCTTGCGCGCGAGCGCGAGCGCCGTCGCACGGTCGCCTGAGTTGTAGCCAGGCTGGCCGCAACAGGTCTGGGTGCGCGGCACGACCACTTCGCAGCCGGCCGCTTCGAGCAACTTCAAGGTGGCGAATCCGATGCGCGGACGCATCAGATCGACGAGACAGGTGACGAATAGTCCGACTTTCACCGATGCTATTGACGGATGCCGAGCGCGGTGACGAGCTTGTCGTACAGTTCATACTGCTCGCGTACATACTTCTCGGTATCCGTCGGCGACCGTATCGCGGCGACGCCGCCGATTCGGGCGTTGCCGGCCTGCCATTCCGGATCCCTGGCCAACCTGGCGAACACCTCGGCCCAACGCTCCACGATGATTTTCGGCAGGCCCCCGGGACCCATGAGCGCGGTCCATCCCACGATCTTCGCCATGTCGGGATAGCCCGCTTCGCGCGCGCTCGGCACTTCCGGCATGTCGGAGATGCGCTCGGGCGTGACGAACAGCGCGCGTATTCTGCCGGCCTTGACCTGGGGAATGACGGTGGGCGCGTTGTTGCACGCGAAATTCACCTCGCCGCCAAGCACCGCAATGGTGACTTCACCGCCGCTCTTGTAATGTATGCCGACCGCGTGATCCTTGGTGAGTCCCGCCAGCGTCATCCAGTACTGCGCCGCCATGTTCTGGCTGGTGGCCACGCCCGAGGTCGAGAAATTGAGCTTCCCGGGATTCTTGCGGACCTCGGCAATCAGCGCCGCCGCCGTCTTGTGCGGCGAGTCGCTGCGCACGAAGCATACGTACGGGTTCAACTCGATCAGCGAGATCATGGTGAACTCGTTCCACCGGTACGGCAGCTTCGAGTCGAGGGCCGGCAGGATGGCGTGCGTGGCGATGCGTCCCACCAACAGCGTGTAGCCGTCGGGGACAGCGTTTCTCACCGCATTCGCCGCGATCGCACCGGAAGCGCCGACGCGGTTCACGGACACGATCGGCGTATTGTTGAGATACTTCGAGGCGTTCTGCGCCACGTTGCGGCCCGAAAGATCCGAGTCCCCGCCCGCCGCGAACGGGATCACGAACTGGATCGGCCGGGAGGGATAAGTCTGCGCCGGGACAGCCGCGGATGCGAGGGTGAAGCCCGCGGCCAGAACTAACATTCTCGTTGCATTCATCCTTCCGCTCCGATCCGTACTCCACGCCCGATCTGGAAATCCGGGTCCCGCCCTCACTCCACCTTGACTCCCGCCTCGCGGACCACCTTGCCCCACTTGGCCGCTTCATTCCGGGTGTGCTGCAGGAACTGCTCGGGCGTGCTGCCGATGGGCTCGATGCCATCGCGCAACAGGCGCTCGCGAATGTCAGGCACTTTCAACACCCTCGCGATCTCGCCATGGAGGCGGTCCACGACGGGCCGGGGCGTGCCGCCCGGCGCGCACACGCCTGCCCATGAAATGGCCTCGAATCCGCGCAGTCCCTGCTCCGCGACGCTCGGAATCTCGGGCAGCGTCTGGAAGCGCTTCAGACTGGTGATGCCCAGCACCTTGAGCTTGCCCGCCTGAACGTGGGGCAGCGAAGAAACCGGCTGATCGAACATCAGCACCACCTGCCCCGCAAGCAGGTCCGCCATGGCGTTGCCGGTGCCCTTGTAGGGCACGTGCACGAGATCGAGCTTCGCCTCGTTCTTGAAATACTCGGCCGAGAGATGCGAGGCGGTGCCGATGCCGGACGAAGCAAAGTTGATCTGTCCGGGCCGCGCCTTGGCAAGCGCAATGAACTCCTTCACGTTCCTCGCCGGCAGCGACGGGTGCAGCACGATGATGTACGGCAGCGACCCGGTCTGCGTCACCGGGACGAGATCCTTTTCATGGTGGTAGCCCAGCTTGGAATACAGGAACGGCATGATCGCAAACACGCCGGTCGTACACGCGAAAATGGTGTGGCCGTCGGGTGGCGCCTTGGCGGTCAGCTCGGCGGCAATGGCGCTGCCGGCGCCGGGACGGTTGTCCACCACCACCTGCTGGCCGACGTTCTTCGCCAGCTCCTGCGCAATGAGGCGCGCGACGATGTCGGTCGAGCCGCCAGGCGCGAACCCGACGAGGAATCGTATGGTCTTGCTCGGAAAGCCCTGCGCCACCGCCGGGGCGGTCGCAACGAGGGACGCGAGCGCAGCAGCGAAGAGTGTGCCGCCAAATGCAGCGATGTTTCTCACTTGAAGATTCCCCCTTCGATGCGGCCATTATCGCGTAAACAATCTCGCTCTGCATTCATCATTCAGCAATCATCATTCAACATTGCCCTTCAGGCCATGCCAATCGGCTCGGCGAGATCGTCACGCACCTTGCCTGGCCGCGCGCGCATCATGTCGTAAAGCTCCCCGCGCACGATCGCGTAGCCGGGATCGTCGAACAGGTTGCGCATTTCGCCCGGATCATTGGCGAGATCGTAGAGCTCGCCCGCGCCCGACTCCAGCTCGAACGTGCACTTGTGCGTTTTCGTGCGCACCGTTCGCAGCTTGAGCGGGACGCCGCAGCGCGACGGATGCACGTGCCACTCGCTCCACACGACATCGCGCCTATCGGGATCGCCACGGAGCAGCCTCGCCAGGCTGCGAGCTTGCAGCGCCCGCGGCGCGGATGCTTCCGCCGCGTCGTAAAAAGTCGCCGCGAGATCCAGGGTCGAGACCGGCTCGGCGACAACAGCCCCCTTCGCGACCCCGGGCCCGCGCGCGACCAAAGTCACACGCATGAGATCCTCGTACGGCGTTGGGCCCTTGAGGTAGAGGCCGTGGTTGCCGAGCATCTCGCCATGATCGGTGGTGTATACGACAAGAGTGTCGTCCACAAGCCCCAGATCATCGAGCGCCGCCATTATGCGTCCGACGTTATGATCGATGAGCGAGATCATGCCGTAGTAATTGGCGGTCATCTCCGCCAGTTGCGCGTCACTCTGGTCCGGCACACGCGAGCCTTCGGCCCGGAACTTGAGCATCTCCGGATCGGCGAGCTGCGGCTTGCTCTCCAGCGACGCCCGATGCCACCACGGGCGGCGCTCGAGGTCGCGCGTGCGGTGCGCCGGCAGGACCATGTCCTTCGGGTCGTACATCAGGCTCCACGGCTCGGGGCAGTCGAATGGATGGTGGGGGTCCGGAAACGACAGCCACGCGCAGAACGGCTGCGGCGCGCCCCGCCGCCGCGTGAGCCAGTCGATGGCGCGGTCGCCGATCCAGGTACTGTTGTGCCAGGCCGCCGGCAACGCGGAATACCAGGTCTGCGCCGCGCCGGTTCCCGCACGGGTGTCCTGCGCCCAACGCTTGATGCCTTCCCCATCCGTTCCGCGCGAGACCAGCCACCGCTCGTATTGGCCGACCGGTGGCCGTTCCAGCTCGCGGCTGCGGTGCATATGTCCCAGCACGCACAGCTCGACGTGTTGAAAACCCATGTACGGACCGTTCCAGCCGGCGCCATGGCGCGCCTGGCTCTTGTTGCATTCCGGCGTGCCCGTTGCCGCAAACGTCGACTTGGTCGAAAAGTGCGCCTTGCCGATGAACGCCGTCTGGTAGCCCGTGCGCGCCAGCGTGCCTGCAAACCCCTGCTCGCCGACACGAGGATCGAGATCGACGCCGTTGTCCCACACGCCGTGGGTGAGCGGCAGCAGTCCGGTCAGAATCGACGCACGCGACGGCTGGCAGACGAGGTTGGGCGTGATGCACGCCGAAAAACGTGTGCCGGAGCGCGCAAGGGCGTCGATGTGCGGGGTGCGGATGAGCGGGTTCTCGAAGCCGTTGCAGTCCGCGCGCTGCTGGTCCGACGTGATGAGCAGAATGTTAGGCTGTCGCGTCACGGGCGCCCTCACTTCTTCGCCGCGATCTCGGCCCAGAGGGCGCGGAACTGCTCCGACTGCGCCGCGACAAACTGTTGCGCCTGCGCGCCCGGCCGAAAGTTGGATATCCAGAAATAGCGCTCGAGTTCGCGCCGCCACGCGTCCGTCTTGGCCGCCTGCTCCAGCGCTGCCTCCCAGTATGCGGCGTGCTCGCGGCGCATGCCACGTGGCCCGATCACCCCGCGCCAGTTCGTGAACACCGCGTCGACCCCCTGTTCCTTGAGCGTCGGCACGCCCGCCATCGCGCCATACAGGCGCTGCGGCGCAGTGACGCCGATCACGCGCACCCGTCCCGCCTGCAGCAGGCCCGGGAGGTTGGCGGGCGTCGCCGCCACGATATCGACCTCGCCGCCGAGCATGGCGATGATCGCCTCCGGCGCGGATTTGTACGGCACCAGCCGCGCCTCCCGGATGCGAACGTTGCCCGCCTTCAGTGTCGCGACCACGCCCGAATGCGTGCCGCTGCCGATGCTGGGCGCGAATGCGATGCTGACCGCGGCCGGATCCTGGCGCAGCCTGTCCACCGCGTCGCGCACGGACTTCAACGTCGAGTCCGGCTTCACCACGAAGCCCACGTAGTCATCGAACAGGAGAGCGAGCGTCGTCACGTCCCGGTACCCGATCGGATGCACCCCCGCGGCAGGGTTCGTAACCAGATTGGTGGTGCCGATCGCGATCGCGTGGCCGTCGCCTCCACGTTCGTTGAGATAGCTCCAGGCGATGCCGTTGCCCGCGCCCGGCTTGTTGATCACGATGACCGACTGCCCCACCACCCGCTGCTCGTCCCAGATGCGCTGGATCACGCGCGCCGTGAGGTCGATGCTGCCGCCCGCCGCCGAGCCCGCGATGAACGCGACGGGGCGCGCCGGCTTCCAGGGTTGCGCGGCGATCGTCTCCGGCAGCGCCAGGGGGAGCATCAGGGCGGCGGCGATCGGAAAACCGTGCTTGCGCCACGCGACCAGCGTCACTCGGCTGAACTCCTCATGGCAGGCGCCCTCATCACGGCTGGATCGGACTTCAATAGTTCTATACTATCCGCCACGCCGGACGTTTTCCAACTTTTCCTGCATCGATGGAGTGGTGGTGTGAATTCGCGGCATGCGCCGAACATTGTACTGATACTCGCCGACAACCTCGGCTGGGGCGAGCTGGGCTGCTATGGCGGGGGCGTGCTGCGCGGCGCGCCCACGCCGCGCATCGACCGCCTCGCCGCCGAGGGCCTGCGGCTCACCAACTTCAACGTCGAAAGCGACTGCGTGCCGACGCGCTCCGCGCTCATGACAGGACGGCACCCGATCCGCACCGGCGCGCTGCAATCGGTGCCGGCAGGCCTGCCGCAGGGAATCATCCCATGGGAGATCACCCTCGCGCAGTTGTTGTCGGGTCGCGGCTACGCGACCGCGATCTACGGCAAGTGGCACCTCGGCGACCGGCCGGGGCGCTACCCCACGGAGCGCGGCTTCGACGAATGGTTCGGCATCCCGCGCACCACCAACGAAAGCATGTTCACCACGTCGCCCGGCTTCGATGCGTCGATCGTACCTCTGCCATACGTGATGGAGGCGCGCCGCGGCGAACCGGCGAGGAACGCCGTCGTCTACGACCTCGAGATGCGCCGGAAGATCGACTCCGAATTGGTCGCGCGCACCATCGCTTTCATGCGCCGGCAGGCGCAGTCGAGGAAAGCCTTTTTCGCCTATCTGCCGCTCACGCAACTGCACTACCCGACCCTGCCGCACCATGAATTCTCCGGCCGCACCGGCGTCGGCGATTTCGCGGATTCGATGGCGGAGATGGATCACCGCGTCGGCCAGGTCGTCGACGCAATCGAGGCGCTGGGCCTGCGCGAGGATACGGTGCTGATGTTCGCCAGCGACAACGGCCCCGAGTTCCGCCGCCCGTGGCGCGGCACCGCGGGTCCATGGCGGGGCACGTATCACACGGCGATGGAAGGGGCGCTGCGCGCGCCGTTCATGATCCGCTGGCCGGGCGAGATACCCGCAGGCGGCGTGTCGAACGAAATCGTCCACGTCACCGACCTCTATGCAACGCTCACACGCATCGCCGGTGCGAGTGTCCCGACCGACCGGCCGCTCGACAGCGTGGACCAGCTCGATTTCTTCCGTGGCCGGCAGGCGAAGTCGAACCGCGAGGGCTTCGTCTATTTCATCAAGGATGAACTGCGCGCCGCGAAGTGGCGCGACTGGAAGATGCACATGGTGTGGGAGCCCGAACCCAACATGGGTCCGAACCACCTCGAGACGCCCTGGGTCTTCAATCTCACGCGGGATCCGAAGGAAGAGACCGACGTCGGGACCGAATACAGCTGGGTGCGCCGCCCCCTGCGCGTGCTGGTTCATGACTTCCAGCAGAGCCTCAAGACCCACCCGCCGATTCCGCCCGGCGCGCCGGACGATTACGTACCGGCCACCGCGAAGCCCCGTTCATGACGCTCGCTCTTCCGCCCCGCTCCACCAAGCCGCGCACGCGCGGCATCACCTCGATGATCGACTTCGGCCCGGACACCTTCGGCTGGACCGGCGCGCCCGAGGGCATCCGCAACGTGCTGGATGCGTGCGCCGACTACATCGACTACGCCAAGATCTACGCCCTCAATGCCTTGCTGCTGCCGCCGGCCATCGTCAGGGCTGCGGCGCGCCTCTATCGCGACTATGGTGTCACCCCGTTTGCCGGCGGCATCCTGTTCGAATATGCGTGGCAGAGGAACGAACTCGACGGCCTCGAGCGACTGCTGCTCGACCTCGACATCGGCGGTCTGGAAATCTCCGAGAACTACGTCTCGCTCACGCCCGACGAGCGCGCCCGCATGATCGAGCGCTTCCGCAAGCGC
>Ga0315912_10005174_pt1 | contig 12074 bp, 13 predicted proteins | sample VfabasoilMG_FD_204469 | JGI IMG/M metagenome (GOLD analysis project Ga0315912, IMG submission 204469) | Garden soil microbial communities collected in Santa Monica, California, United States - V. faba soil | ecosystem: Environmental > Terrestrial > Soil > Garden | place: USA: California... | reverse complement strand
AGCGACGGCGAGATCGACTTCGTCGAGATCGGCCGTTACGCGCCAGTCGCCCGTGAACTGCGCGCTGCCGTCTTGCAGCTCCGCGATGGACGCCTGCGCGGTCACTTCGATGCGGCTCGCGAACTCGGGGGGCGGCGTCCCCTCCGCCTCGACGGTCAGGACCTCGTCGTCGCGGCGCAAGCTCCCGCCCACGTCCTGAAACGCCCACGCGACGCTGCGCGCGGCGTCGAGGTAGAGCACACGGCTGTTGCGCACGAGCACGTCGATGTCGGGCGGCACCTGCACCGTGGCGAACTCGCCGCTCAGCGCCGGCGCTCCCTGCAAGCGATACTCGCCTTGCTCGTTCTTGACGAGCGTGAACTCAGTGCCGTCGAACGTCAGTCGGTCGACAGCGATCTCGCGCCCGGTCAGGAGGCGCCAGCCGAGGTCGAGCACGTCGAAGCCCACGCTCGCGCCGCGCGCCGTCAAGAACGGCGTCGCATCGCCGGCCGCCCGGACGCGCACGTCCTCGAACGCGAGCTCGGGGCCGCGCCAACTCCACGCGCCGTCGAGGCGCGCGTAATCGAGAGTGAGCCCGAGCTCGGCCGTGACCCAAGCCTGGATCTCGTCCTGATAGGTCGGCAGCCGGCGCACGAGGAACTGGAAGCCGCCGGCGCCAAACGCAGCGAGCACGACGACCGCGACGAGCGCGATCGTCATCACCCGAAGAAGTCTGCGTACGATGCGCATAGCGGTTACATCAACACCACGTCGAATTGATCCGGCGAATAGAGCGCCTCGCTCTGCAGCCGGATCGGCTTACCCGTCACTTCCTCGAGCTCGGCGATACCGGCCGAGTCTTCGTCGAGGAGGCGCTCGATGACCTGAGGGCGCGCCAGAACCAAAAGCTCCTGGAAGTCGAACTGCCGATGCTGACGCAAGATCTCGCGGAAGATCTCGTGGCACACCGTTTCGGCCGTTTTGACGAAACCGCGGCCCTCGCAGCTAGGACAGGCCTGGCACAGCAGGTGTTCCAGGCTTTCGCGGTTTCGCTTGCGCGTCATCTCGACCAACCCGAGCGGCGACACGTTCATGACGTGGCTCTTGGCGTGGTCGCCGGCGAGCCGGTCCGTGAGCGTCTGGAGCACCTGGCGCCGGTGCTCCTCCTCGGTCATATCGATGAAGTCGATGATGATGATACCGCCCAAATTCCGCAGGCGCAGTTGCCGCGCGATGGCCGCGGCCGCTTCGAGGTTCGTCCGGAAGATCGTCTCTTCGAGATTGCGGTGGCCGACGTACGCACCCGTGTTGACGTCGATCGTCGTCATCGCTTCGGTTTGGTCGAACACGACGTGGCCGCCGGATTTCAGCGGCACCTTGCGATGCAACGCGCGGTCGATCTCGTCGTCGATGCCGTACACGTCGAAGATCGGCCGCTTCTCCGTGTAGAGCTCGATCAGCGAGCTCAACCGCGGCACGAAGCGCTCCGCGAAATCCTTGAGCCTCGCGTACGTCGCCTCCGAGTCGACGCGCACGCGCGCGATGTCGGGGCTCGACGAGTCGCGCAGAACGCGTAGCGGCAGCGGCAGATCCTCGTAGACGAGCCCGCCCGCCGGCGTGCTCCCGGCTTTCTCCTCGATCGATTGCCAGAGCTTGTGCAGGAACACGAGGTCCGCGTGCACGGCCTCGCGCTCGGCGCCTTCGGCCGCCGTGCGAATGATGTAACCGGCCGGCGGCGCGCCGGCCTTGATCTCCTCGACAAGGCAGCGCAGCCGTTCCCGCTCCTGCTCTTCCTCGATGCGCGACGACACGCCGATGCCAGTGCTGTTCGGCGTCAGCACGAGGTAGCGCGACGGAATCGCGATATACGTCGTGAGGCGCGCCCCTTTCGTGCCGAGCGGCTCCTTCAATACCTGCACGAGCAGCTCTTGGCCCTCGCGCACGAACTCGCGGATGTCCGGCTCGACCTCGCTGGCGCCAGGCTCGGTATGCGGGTTGCGCGCGATGTCCGACGCGTGCAGGAACGCCGTGCGCTCGAGCCCGAGCTCGACGAACGCGGCCTGCATGCCCGGCAGCACGCGCGACACCTTGCCCTTATAAATGTTGCTGACGAGGCCAACGCGGCTCGCGCGCTCGATCTGGACTTCCTGCAGCACGCCGCTGTCGACGAGCGCGGCACGCACCTCCGACGACGTCGCGTTGATGAGGATTTCCTCGCGCTTCATCACGCCGCCCGCGAGCCGAGCCAAAAACCGATGCCGCAGCGCGCGAGCAGCGCCGCCGTCTCGAAGAGCGGCAGCCCGACGACGCCCGAGTAACTGCCTTTGAGCTCCTCGACGAACACGGCCGCGTACCCCTGAATGCCATAGCCGCCCGCCTTGTCGAACGGCTCGCCGGACCGACAATAGGCTTGCCGCTCGTCGGCCGTCGTGGCGCGGAATCTCACTTCGCTGCGGCTGAGCCGAGTCTCGAGACCCGCCGCGTAGCGCAGAGCGACGGCCGTCAGCACGCGATGCATGCGGCCCGACAGCCGCTCGAGCATCGCGACCGCGTCAGCGTCGGTTTCGGGTTTGCCGAGCAGCTCGCCGTCGAGCACGACGGCCGTGTCGGCGGCCAGCACGGGTCGCGAATCGGCCACGGACGCGGCCCAGATCGTCTCGGCCTTCGCGGCAGCGAGGCGAACGACGTAGGTCTCGGGTGTCTCGCCCGCGAGCGGGTGCTCGGGGATCGCGGCCGGTTTGACCTGAAAGGGCACGCCAATTTGGCGCAGCAGTTCGCTGCGCCGCGGCGACGCGGACGCCAGGTAGACGAAATCCTTGTTCATTCAACGCACTATACGAGCTAGTGCGTGTGTCGCCTAGAGTCGGCGCGGCTACCGCGCTTATTGTTGAGCGGGACCTGCGCAGGTGCACTTCAAGCCGCGCACTCGGACGCTGACGAGCTCGACGCTGTCGCCGATCGGATAGTCCTTGTTGAAGGCCACGTCGGACGCGTCGTCTCGCTGCCAAGCCTCACTGAACTCGAGCGGCTTGATCTCGCCGGCCTCGTCCCGGACGCGCGCGACGACGCTGTACTCGCCGGTCGTTCCCGCGGGGCAAGCGGCAATGCTGATCTTGCCCGACACGCGTGCAACGTCGTTCCGTTGGAAGTACTCGGTCAACGTCGTCGCCTCACACTGCGGCGCGCTCGGCTGCGCAGCCGTCACGGCGACCGTCGGGACTCGCAGCGCGTCCGCCGGGGGGTCGTTCACACCGCGCACGGCGTCGTACTGCCTTTCGAGCTCGACGTACCCGACGACGGCCCGGTAGAACTCCTGGTCCTCTCTGAGTAGCCGGTTCCACTCTCGCTCGAATTTCGCCATGGCGTCGGCTTCCCCGGTTACCCCGTCGGCCTGCGCCACGGCCGTCCCTATGTCCGCGTTGACTTGCGGGCCCGGCGGCGCATTAGGCACCCCAGTCATGTACTTGCCCGCGTTGCGGATCAGCGTACCGAGAAAGTTATGAGCCGCTTCGGCGTCCGCCCGGTTCTCCGCCTCGGATCGGCAGACGCTCTGTCGAACTCGGCTGCCGGTCGGCTGTTCGTTCTTGCACGTGATGTCGGTATTGCTACCTTGGTTGGCGTCGTTGAAGCGCCTGAAGACCTCGTCGCGCACGCGCTCGAGCTCGAGGCGATATTCGCCGAGCGTTTTCCCACCTCGGACGGTGATCTCATCCGGGGTTTCCGTGGGTTGGGCGACCGCCCAACTCGAAAGGCTGGCGAAGAAGCTGAAACCGGCAAACGCAAGCCGGCGACGGACGAATACGCGCATGGTCCCCCCCAAATCGTTCTCATTGGCGCGAACGTCAGCGGAGTGTTTGTACGCCCAGCGCGCCCGAGGTGCAATCATCCCGAGGGCAGGACTTGCAGCCCGCCGAGATTCAGGCCCGGTGATACGGGTGGTTTTCGAGAATGGCCCAGGCGCGATACAGCGCCTCGGCGGCCACGACGCGCACCAAACCGTGCGGCAGAGTCAGGCTCGACAGCGACCAGCGTTCGTTGGCGCGGGCGACGCACTCGGCGCTCAGGCCGTCGGGCCCGCCGACGAGCAGGCAGACAGGCGCACCGAGCTGCATCCAGCCCTCGAGCTTGCCGGCAAGATCTTTCGTCGACCACGGCTTGCCCTTCTCGAGCAACGCGACGACGTGCGCGGCTTGCGGCACGAGCGCGAGCATGCGCTCACCTTCGTCGTGAATCGCGCGGTCTACGGGGGTCGTCGCGGTGCGACGCGCGAGCGGGACGGCTTTGATCTCGAGCGTGCAGCGGCCGCGCAGCCGCTTGGCATAATCGTCCGCGCCCTGGTCGACCCAGTCTGGCTGCCGGTTGCTGGCCGTGATCAGCGACAGCCGCAGCATCGGGCGGGCGCTAGCCGCCCTGCTCGGCTTCTTCTCGGGCCGGCATGTCCCAGAGCTTCTCGAGGTTATAGAACTCGCGCACGCGCGGCAGCATCACGTGCACGACGAGATCGGCGAGGTCGACGAGCACCCACTCGCCGGAGCGCGCGCCTTCGACGCCGAGCGGCCGGTAGCCGGCTTTCTTGACCTGCTCGACGACGGCGTTCGCGATCGCGCGCACGTGCCTGTCCGAGCGCCCGCTCGCGACGACCATGGTGTCGGTCACTGTCGTCAAGTGGCGCACGTCGAGGACGTGCACGTGCTCGGCCTTCAGGTCGTCGAGCGCGGTCGCTACGACCTCGTCGAGACTCTTCGGCCCTTTCTTCGGCTTGCGCTTCGCCGTGGATTTCTTGGGGCGGCCTTTCCTTGGCAATACGGCGATCTCACCCTCGGCCTTGGCGCGAGTCGGCTTCTTCCTAAAGGGATTCGGCATAACACTCCGTTTCGATGATGATCTCCCTGACACTGTCCGGTACCAAGAACTTCGGATCGCGGCCCGCACGCAGCGAGTCGCGTAAGTCCGTCGACGAAATCTCGAGCTGCGTGACGGGCTGAACGTGAACGAAGCCGGCGGCCTTCGTGGCGATCGCGGCCGCGTTCGGTGCGCGCCTCTCGCGCAGCAGCTCGCCGAGCGTGCCCGTCGTCGGTGCGTCCCAACCCGGGCGGTGCGCGACGACGATGTGCGCGAGCGTCGTCAACTCTTGCCACCGTCGCCACTGCGGCAGGCCCAGGAACGCATCCATACCGAGCAGCAGGCACAGCGAGCGGCCCGGCAGCTCGGCGCGAAAGCTCGCAAGCGTGTCGATCGTGTACGAAACGCCGGGCCGCGCGAGCTCGCGGTCGTCGGCCACGAACCCAGGCTCGCCGCGCACGGCAGCCTCGACCATGCGCAAGCGCAGCGCGCCGTCCGACATCGGCGCCGTGCGGTGCGGCGGGTTCGCGACCGGCACGATATGCACCTTCGCGAGATCGAGCAAGCTCTTGAGCTCGAGTGCAGTACGCAGATGACCGTAGTGGATGGGATCGAACGTGCCGCCGAAGATGCCGATCGGTCGCATGAAGTCAGCGGGCCCTCGCGGTTTCGGGGGGGCGAAGCAACGCAACCAGAAGATCCGTCAACGTCGTCCACGGCTCGGCCGGGAATACGCCTTTCAGCGCAGCGTCGACGCGCGCGGCCTCGGCGAGCAGCGCTTTCAAGCGCGGCGCTCGAAACTTGCCGAGCGCTTGCCGCACGAGCGGCTGGCGACGCTGCCAAACGCCGCTGCGCATCAGGGCGCCTTCGAGGCTGTCGCCGTGACGCACGGCGTACTCGAGGCGCGCGAGCAAGCTGATCTCGCGGTTCAGCACCCAGCTGATCTGGACGGGGTGCACGCCCTCGGCACGAAGCCCCGACAGGATCTTGAACGTTCGGCCCGTCTCGCCGGCGAGCACCGCATCGGCGAGCGCGAACACGTCGAAGCGGCTGTTGTTCGCGACGAACTCGAGCACCTCGGCCTCGTCGATCTCGCGGCCCCCCGCGGTCAACGCGAGCCGCTTGATCTCCTGATCGGCCGCGAGCAAGTTGCCCTCGACGCGCTCTGCTAGCGATTGCGCGGCGGCGTTCGTGAGCTTGAGCTTCACGCTCGCAGCGCGCTGCTGGATCCAACGCGGCAGCTCGCCGCGCTCGATCGGCCAGATCTCGACGACGACGCCGTGCTGCTCGATCGCCTTGACCCAAGTCGAGCGCGAGGCCTGACCCAACTTCTCGCCGACCGCGACGATCACGAGCGTGTCGGGGTCGTCGCGCTCGCACAGCGCCGCGATCGTCTCGGAACCCTCGTCGCCCGGCTTCGGCGTCGCGAGCCTGATCTCGACGATCTTGCGCGCCGCGAACAGCGACAAGTTGTCGGCGCCGGCGAGGAGATCGGCCCACTTGTAGTGACGATCGGCCGTGTGCAGCTCGCGGGTCGTGAAGCCCTCGCGTGTCGCAGCCGCGCGCACGAGCTCGAGCGCCTCGTCCACGAGCAGGGGTTCGTCGCCCGCAACGAGGTATACCTTGGCCAAACGATCGCTGAGATGACGTTCGAGTTGCTTGAACGGGACTTTCAAAACCGGCTCACGTCCCTTCGAGTTGCTGGAGCGGCATGGCTTGATCCTCGAGCAGCACGGGAATGCCGTCTCGGATCGGATAGATGAGCTTCCCGGTGCGCGTCACGAGCGCCTCCGAGAGCGGCTCTTCGACGACGGTGTCCTCGCGGTTCTTGATGCGCTTTCCGCCGATCAGCCCGTTCAACGTTGCAAGCTCGCGTTCCGGCAGCAGCTCGAGCGGCGAGCGCGTGACCGGGCAACAGATGATGTCGAGTAGCTTGCGGTCCAATTGTTACGGCCTCCTTGCCGGCACCGGGTCGTACCCCGAGCGGCCCCACGGGTGGCAGCGGCCGAGCCGCTTCGCCGCGAGCCAGAGGCCGCGTCGCACCCCGTGGCGCTCGAGGGCCTCCGCGGCGTACTTCGAGCAGGTCGGCTCGTACCGGCACTGGAGCCCAAGCCACGGCGATAGCGTGAGCTGATAGAGACGAATGAGGCCGAGCAACAGCGCTCGGACGGCACCGGCCGGGCTCAACGCAACCGCCGCCAACGGGCGCCTCCAGCTGCGTCCTCGATGACGATGCCGCGTTCCGTGAGCTCCCGACGAATGCGATCGGCCTCCGCGAAATTGCGTTCCTTACGGAAAGCGTCGCGCTGCTTGACCAGGCTGTCAACCTCCGCGTCGTCGCTACCCCCCACGGCGGCGAACCACCTGGCTGGATCCTGCGTCAGCAGGCCCAGCAGCCAGGCACCCGCCCGCAGCGACTCCGCGAGCGCGCGTTTCTCGAGGGGCTCCGTGGCACGGTTCGTGGCACGCACGACGTTGAACAGCTCGGCGATGGCCTCGGGCGTGTTGATCTCGTCCTCGAGCGCCGCGAGCAGCCCGGCCGGCGGCGGCGCGGCCGGCGCATGCGTCAATTCGCCGCCGACACCGGCGTCGCGCAGCGCGCCGTACATCCGGTCGAGCTTCTGCTTCGACTCGACGACGAGCTGGTCCGTCCAGTCGAGCGGCTGGCGATAGTGCGCCGTGAGCAGCGCGAGCCGCACGGTCTCCCCGCCGTGCTCGGCGAGCAGATCGCGCGCGAGGCGCACGTTGCCGAGCGACTTCGACATCTTCTCGCCGTCGAATTGAATGAGCCCGTTATGGAGCCAGTAGCGCGCGAAGGTCTTGCCGCCGTGCCCGCACGTGCTCTGCGCGAGCTCGTTCTCGTGGTGCGGAAACAAGAGGTCGACGCCGCCGCCGTGAATGTCGATCGTCTCGCCGAGGTGCGCTGCGGCCATGGCCGAGCACTCGATGTGCCAACCGGGGCGGCCGCGGCCCCAGGGGCTCTCCCACCCTACGATCTCGGGGTCGGACGGCTTCCAGAGCACGAAGTCGCCGGGCTCGCGCTTGTAGGGAGCGACCACGACGCGAGCGCCGGCGAGCATGTCCTCGGGGTCACGACCCGAAAGGTGCCCGTAAGCCTTGAAGCTCGAGACGGCGAACAGCACGTGGCCTTCGGCCACGTAGGCGTAGCCCGCGTCGATGAGCCGTTCGATGAAACCGACGATGCTCGGAATGTTGTCCGTGACGCGCGGCTCGACGTCGGGCGGCGCCACGCCGAGCACGCGCAAGTCCTCGTGATAGGCCGCGAGATAGCGCGCCGTCAGGACCCCGATCGGCACGCCTTCCTTCTTCACCGCGTCGTTGATCTTGTCGTCGACGTCGGTGACGTTGCGGGCGTAGGTCAGCGTGTAGGAACGCCGCAGCAGCCGAGCCAGAACGTCGAAGACGACCGGCGGCCGCATGTTGCCGATATGCGCGTAGTTGTAGACCGTGGGCCCGCAGACGTACATCGTCACGAGCTTCGGGTCGGCCGGGTTGGCGGGCACGAACGGCTCGCGTTCGCGCGTCAGCGTGTTATGGAGAGCAAGAGCCATCGGCGGGCTTGGGAAGCGTCATTCGAGCCGCCATGATAGCAAGTCGGCTTGGGGCCACGGGCGGCCAAGCCCCGAAAACGCCTATAATTTCGCCCTTCTCTAAGGACGGACGACTCTGTCATGGCCAACGAATTCGCGGCGCGCACGAGCGTCGAGCAAGTCGAGGAAGGCGCCGAGCTGGCGCCGAAGTTCGACGCGGACGGGCTGATCCCGGCCGTCACGACTGCCGCCCAAACCGGCGAGCTCCTCATGGTCGGCTACATGAACGCCGAGGCCCTGCGCAAGACGATCGAGACCGGCGAAGCGCATTACTGGAGCCGCAGCCGTCAGGTCCTCTGGCACAAAGGCGCGACGAGCGGCCTCGTGCAAAGGGTCGTCGAGCTCATGATCGACGACGACCAGGACTGCGTGTGGCTCAAAGTCGACGTCAAAGGCAGCGGCGCGAGCTGTCACGTCGGCTATCGCACCTGCTTCTATCGCCGCATCCCGATCGGCAAAGGGTCGAAGGCGCTCGAGTTCACCGAGAAAGAGAAGGTGTTCGATCCGAAGGTCGTCTACGGCGACGCGCCGAACCCGACGAAGCTCTAAGGCGATGCAGCCAGGTTTCAAGCGCACCGCCATCGCGAGCGGTTTGGCCGCGCTGATCGCGTGGTCGTTCCAATTCCCGGCTTTCGCGCAGGGCCAGGCCGACGCCGACCAGCCTCGCGTGCGCCTTCGCTGGCAGCAACGCGCGCGCTACGAGTCGCTCGAGGATCAGTTCCGGCCCGGCGCGGCGCTCTCGAGCAGCGACGTCGCGCTGGCGCTGCAGACGAGCTTGTTCGTGGACGCGGGCCGCGGCCGCGTGCAGTTCCACGGGGAGATCATGGATTCGCGCCACGAGCTGAACGACGAAGGCTCGCTCGTGAACACGACCATGATCAATGCGCTCGAGCCGCTCCAGGCGTACGCGAGCGTGAGCTTCGCCGATTTCCTGCAGGACGGTAGCCAGAGCACGCTCAAAGCCGGCCGCTTCACGATGGACGTCGGCCGCCGCCGGTTTCTCTCGCGCGCCGGCTACCGCAACACGGTCAATTCGTTCGCGGGCCTCGATTGGCAATGGCGCGGCAAGGACGGCCGTAACGCGCGCGCGTTCGTCGTCGATCCGATGCGGATTCTTCCCTCGGACCGCGACGGGCTGCTCGACAACGAGTTCGAGCTCGACCGCGGCAACCGCGACACGCATTTCGCCGGCCTCTTCTACCAGTTCAAGCCGCTGGCGAGCCGCGACCGGCTCGAGCTCTATTGGTACGGCCTCGATCAAGGCGATCGGCCGAACAACGACGCGTTGCCGCGCGACATCGACTCTTACGGGTTCCGCGCGTGGCGTCCCACCGCCAAGGGCATGTGGAGCTACGAGATCGAGACGTTATGGCAAACCGGCACGTCGAGCGCGACGGCGGCCGGCGTCGTGCGGCGCGACCTCGACCACGACGCCTCTTTCTATCACTGGGAGTTCGGCTACGCGTTCGACGCGGGCTGGTCTCCTGTGCTGCTGCTTCAGTACGACGACGCGAGCGGCGACGCGGATCCCTTCGACGGCGTCAACGGCGGCTTCGACACGTTGTTCGGCGAACGGCGGTTCGACTTCAATCCGCAAGGCATATACGGGGCATTCGTGCGCGGCAACCTGCGCACCCCGGGCTTGCGGTTGACCACGAATCCGAAGCCGCGCTGGCAGACGATGCTGAGCTATCGAAAGTACGATCTCGAAGAAGAGCGCGATGCGTGGACCGGCATCGGTTGGCGCGATCTGACCGGGCAAGCCGGCAGCTCCGTCGGCCGGCACCTCGAAGGCAGCTTCACGTGGTCGGCAATCAAAGACCGGCTGACCGTCGAAGCGGGCTTCGCGTATTTGTCGGCGGGCCGGTTCTTCCTCGAGACCAGCGGGGGCGCATTTCGCGGCAACCCGTCGTATTTCTACGCCGTCATGACGACGACGTTCTGAGACGCACCGCTCGTCGAACGATTGAACGGCAAGGTGTCTCAAAACGCGAACACCTTGCAAGCCTGCGCGCCGAAGCACAAAGTTCACGGCGCTGAAATTTCCTCGTCATCCGCCGTGGGCAGGATGCGCGCGGAACTAAGTGAACGCAGGTTGAGAATCGTGAAACGTAAGGAAACGACACCCCTCGCAGGAAGCGTCACCCGCTGGTGGTCCGCGCCTGTGCGTTTTCCCGCGGCGACGTTGACGATGTTGCGCCGAGCGGCCGACCGCCGAGTGTGGTCCAACGCTTCCTGGCTGCACCAAGCGCCGAACGGTATCCGCGCGTAGCCGAGCGTCAGCTCGCGGCAGCGGCGACACGCTCCGCGAGGTCGCCGCCATCGCGCGTCTGCACGAGGTGGCCGAAGAACTGCGCGCTCGCGCGCTCCCATGTCCACTCCGCAGCCGCGCGCCGGCAACCCTCGCGATCGATCGCAAGGGCCGCGAGCGCCGCCTTCCCCAAGTCCTCGTCGAGCACGCCCGTCACGCCGGGCGCGACGACGTCGATCGGCCCAGTCACGGGATACGCAGCGACCGGCGTGCCGCACGCCATGGCCTCGAGCAGCACGAGGCCGAACGTGTCCGTGCGGCTCGGGAACACGAATACGTCGGCCGAGGACAGCACCTGCGCGAGCTCGACGCCGAACTTGAAGCCGAGAAATACGGCCTTGGGATACTGGCGCTCGAGCAGCGCGCGATCGGGACCGTCGCCGATCACGATTTTCGTTCCCGGCAGATCGAGCTCGAGAAATGCGGCCACGTTCTTCTCGACGGCAACGCGCCCCAGGTACGCGAAGATCGGCCGCGCGTGCTGCAAGTGATCCCGGCCATAGGGCCGAAAGAGATTCGTGTCGACGCCGCGTGACCAGAGCACGACGTTTTTGAAGCCGTGCGCGACGAGCTCGCGGCGCTGGTGCTCCGTCGCGACGAGCGTGCGCCGCGCCTGCGAGTGGTGGCGGCGCAGCAGTGCATACGTGAGCCGAGTCGGGATAGGCAGACGCTTGCGCACGTACTGCGGAAACTGCGTGTGGTACGAAGTCGTGAATTGAAGCCGGCGCTCCGTGCAATAGCGCGCCGCCGCCATCCCGAGCGGACCTTCCGTCGCAACGTGAATCGCATCGGGCGCAAACTCGTCGAGCTCGGCAGCGAGCCGCTTGGCTGGCCATAGAGCGAGGCGAATCTCGGGATACGTCGGGCACGGAATCGTGAAGTGCGTTTGCGACGAAAGAACGCGCACTTCGTGCCCGCGCTGCTCGAGCGCGGCCGACGTGCGCTGCAGCGTCGTGACGACGCCGTTGACCTGCGGCGACCACGCGTCCGTGACGATCGCGATTTTCATGGGCTCCTCGAAATGTGAAGCGGCGCCCATTGTTGGCCGCCTCTTTTGACATCACGTGACAAAACGACCCCTAACTGCTGGGCGCTGAAAGAAAAGTTTCATAGAAGCGCCACGGATCGGTCACGGCCGAGGGCCATGCTGACGGCGTCACAAGGAGCATCAGGTGACGCATGGACCGACGAGTCGCCGTGGCATTTGCGCGCTTCGACGCGGCTGAGCTGAAGTTCTGCCGCTACTTGAACCGCTCGAGCCGCTCTTCGGCCGTCCGCCAGTTCTTCCGCGCCGTGAGTTGGCTCGGCGACGGCTGGATCTGGTACGCGGC
>Ga0315912_10005173_pt1 | contig 12077 bp, 8 predicted proteins | sample VfabasoilMG_FD_204469 | JGI IMG/M metagenome (GOLD analysis project Ga0315912, IMG submission 204469) | Garden soil microbial communities collected in Santa Monica, California, United States - V. faba soil | ecosystem: Environmental > Terrestrial > Soil > Garden | place: USA: California... | reverse complement strand
TGCAATTATTGTAGAGATAACGAATAATAGACAGCAGATACGATGAGCATGTTTCATTTGAGAATTTATACCAAATATATTCAATATGTTTCAAAAAAAATCAACCGTGACCTTTTACAGACCACGGTTGATAACCTATGAGGAGAACCTTCCTGAATTATTTTGTGATGATGAGCTTCTGTGTTTCGGCATCGCCGCCACCAGATATTTTCACCAGGTAAATACCCGAAGCAAAATCATGTGTATCCAGTACGAATTGGTAGCTGCCTGCTACCGATTGTTGCAATACCGGTGCTGTGATATTTCTTCCTGTAATATCGGTAATATCGATCCGGACATCAGCAGCCATTTGCACCACATAACTGATGGTTGCAGATGTTTGTGCCGGGTTCGGGTGGATGCTCATAACACCGAATATATTTTCTTCCTGTATCGTTGTAGCACATGTACCTTCGGTCCAGAATAATATACCGCCATAATGTTCGGCAAAACAGGCGTTGTCGTAAGTAACACCATCACATCCGCAAACAGGCTCATATACTTCCGGGCAGCTAAATGCTGAATCAATTAATGTGGCATCCATACAATCATCATCACCACCCACAAAAATTTCTTCACAGTATTCGTCGAAACAATCCGTTCCTGCTTCACCGATGGTTAAACAGATCAGGTAAATGCCCGGCTCTTCATAGAGATGTTCCGGATTTTCTGCGTCAGATTCTCCGCCGTCGCCAAATGTCCATGCATAATTATCAGAACCTGTTGAGGTGTTTGTGAAATTCACCACCCATCCTAAATCGGTTTCTTCAATACTTTCAATTTCAAATCCCGCTTCACATGGAATACCGCCACCTTCAATATTGATCCATTCGCAATGTGTATCGATACAACTATCAAATGTTACAATGGTAAGACATACTTCATATTCGCCGGCAACATCATAGGTATGTGTTACTTCAGGGCCAAAACCTACTTCACCATCGTCGAAGGTCCAGAGATAACTGAGAATATCAGCACCGCCGCCATCGGCATCTTCTGTAAATGTTACTGTTAAACCATCTTCTTCCCAGTCAAAATCAGCTTCACATTCATCACCACCTTCAATCACGATCTCATCGCAATATTCATCGGTGCATCCGTCGATCGTTGTGATCACGAGGCAAACCACATAAGTGCCGGGTTCGGTATACAAATGTTCAGCGTCGAAAGTTTCGGCTGTTGTGCCATCACCAAAATACCATGTAACGGAAGTGATATCACCATCGGCTTCAGACTCGTTGTTGAAATTCACGATCCAACCGTCAGGAATTAATTCCATGGAAGTGATCTCAAAATATGCTTCACAGTCACCGTCACCACCTTCAATTGTGATCTCATCGCAATAGGTAGATGTACATCCGTCGCCGGTAATGATAGTAAGACAAACGACATAAGTACCTGGCACATCATAAATATGTGTTGGATTAGCATCGTCGGAAGTGCCGCCATCGCCAAATGTCCAGAGGTAAGAAATAATATCTGCACCACCGCCATCGGCTGTTTCAAAGAAATGCACGGTAAGGCCATCTTCATCAAATTCAAAATCAGATTCACAATCACCGCCACCTTCTGTAATGGTTACTTCCCAGCAGAAGGTATCTTCACAACCACCGGCTGTTTCGATCGTTAAACAAACCACATAAGTACCGGGTATAGCATATTCATGTGTTGGGTTAGCATCATCACTAACTTCACCATCGCCAAAATCCCAGAAATAATGAATTACTTCTCCCGATGCTGTTTCAAAAAAGTGTACGGTCAATCCATCTGCATCAAATTCAAAATCAGATTCGCAATCACCACCTTCGCCAACTTCAACATCATAACAGGTGAGTGCCGAACATATTTCTCCGCCATCCTCATAAGTAACGAGCAGGCAAACAGTATAAATTCCGGGTTCATCATATTCATGCACCGGGTTGGCATCATCACTTGATGAACCGTCGCCAAAATCCCATGAATAACTTACATCACCTGTTCCTGTTGCCGTTTCAAAAAAGTGAATGGTCATTCCTTCGCCTTCCCATTCAAAATCGGATTCGCAATCGCCGCCGCCACCAATAGAGATCTCGTAACAAATTTCATCAACACATTCTCCGTCATCGGTTGTATAAGTTACAACAAGGCATACCACGTATGAACCGGGTTCATAGGTATGGATCGGATCCTCTACGTTTGAATCACCGCCGTCGCCAAAATACCATTCATAAGAAGCTTCGCCGGTGCCAGTGGAGCCGTTGAAAAAATGTACGGTAAGTCCATCAGTTTCCCATTCAAATGCAGCATTACAATCACCGTCGCCTACTTCAACTTCAAAACAATAACTATCTATACAACCGCCACCGGTTTCAATGGTAACACAAACGATATAAACACCCGGCTCGGCATATTCATGCCATGGATCGGATGGGCCGCCTGCAGTTATTTCTGTATATACGGTGCCGTCGCCAAATGTCCATGTATAAGTAACCTCATCAAATTCCGGTTCTACCGATGCAAAAAAATGTTTCGACATACCTTCTGCGCCGATCACTTCTGCAGATACGTTACAATCATCACCGCCACCTTCAATTAAAATGTCATCGCAATAGGTTGCAGTACATCCGTCGGCAAATACAACGGTGAAGCAAACGATATATGAACCCGCATCATATTCATGAATTGGATTTGCGCCGTCACCTTCTGTGCCATCGCCAAAATCCCATGAATAAGATTCTACATCTCCGGGACCTGGATCGGTAGAACTTTCAAAATATACGGTTGAACCATCAACTTCATAATCAAATGATGCAGAACAATCGGGACCGATGCCGCCAACAATAACAACATGACATGTGGTTGATGTACATGCTTCATCGAATCCTTCTGTTTCAATCGTTAAACAAACTTCATAAACACCCGGAGCAGGAAATGTATGTTCGGGGTTTTCATCGTTGCTTGTTGTGCCGTCGTCAAAATCCCATAAATATCCCACGATGGCTGCATCTGCTTCTGATGCATCAAAAAAGTTAATGGTAAGTTCAGCGCCACTCCATTCGAATTCGGCATCGCAGGTTGGTTCACCTGCGCCAACCGGAATATTGCTTTCGCATTTATCGTCGTAACATCCGCCATCGGCATGAATGGTAAGGCAAACATCATATTCGCCAGGTTCGGCATAAGTATGTACGGGATTTTCGAGCGTTGATGTGGTGCCATCACCAAAATCCCAGGTCCATCCAATAATAGGTCCCGGATCTGCCGTTGAGGCATCAGTAAAATACACGGTCATGCCATCCACACTAAATTCGAATTGTGCATCACAGTCGGCTACGACTGCAGATAATTCGGTTACAAAAAAGGATGTGATGAATAAGGAGAATAGAATTTTTTTCATAGCACTGGTTGTTTAATGTTGAACAATAATTCTTTGTGTGAAAACCGACTGATCGGTCCGGGCCATCAGCACATATGTTCCGCCTGGCAGATGACCTGTTTTTATGATAATGGAATTTGAATTAATTATTTCTGTGTTGATTTTTTCGCCCATCATATTATGTAATTCAATGATGCCGCTGATCGATTCAGGGAACTGGACCTTTACTACTTCATCGGCGGGGTTGGGGAATACCTGAATATGTTGCTGGATAAAATCATTTACATCATCGATCACCTGGAATGCGACAACTGAATCGCATGCAACCTGTACGGGCAATGGTTCACCGAATGTATTTACGGTAAGTGGCTGTTCGATGCAGAAGTTGAGTGTGGTTGAGAAGATGCCTGTTGTTTTTCCGGCGATATTGTCTTCCATTACAAAACCCACTTCACCGATATTGCCATTTCCAGAAATTGCGAGTTGATTTATCCTGGTGACTGATGCGCTGATGCGGCCATTCACCGTATCGTTGGTGGTCAATGATAAAAGGTCAGTACCGGGTAAACCGAGCCAACCAGAGTTGAAGGTTACCCGGATACTGCCCGGAACAATAAGTGTTTCGTCGTAATCGAGCTGAAATGCAATGCCATAAATATTTGATGCCGGTGCTGCGGCTGTGCCGAGCATAATAGGTATCACCACCTCGCTGCCTGCTTCAATGGTATCGGCGAAAAAGTCGATGCTCAACAGGGGATCCCCCGGTGCGCCGATATATTCAACAGGTGCATAACCACCGTGGAGCTGGCCATAATTATTTACGATCACCACCGTATCCTGCGCATCTACCAACCCGTCGCCATTACAATCGGCGAATTTGGGGTTGGGGGAGATGATATAATCGGGTGAGTCTTCCCATTCGTCGCAAAAAGATTCTTCCCAGGTGCCATCGTCATCATCCCTGTCGGGGCCGGTAGTTCCGTAATAGATACCGATCGGGAGGAGGTCGATCACATTACAGGCGCTGTCGACATTCGCATCACCCGGCCAAACACATCCTTCCGCACCAGCTACAATGATCACGATCACGGCAATATCGCAGAGGTCGTCTTCACCGCATACTTCATAAATGATGGCATCTTCACCGGTAAATCCGGGGTCGACAAAGATGGTGTATTCGCCTTCTGGTTCGCCGTCCTCATAGTCGATAAGTGCGCTCGACGGCCCCGAGAGGATGTCTACTTCGAGTACCTCACCCAGATCGGGGTCGGTATCGTTGGCCAGAATATTTATTGTGATGGCTGTTCCTTCGCACATCTTCACGGTATCGTCGAGGGCCGATGGCGGCGTTTGTGCCATAGCCACCGTGGCGACCGCGATGCATATAAAAAACAGCAAAGGCTTCATCACCCTGCTGATCGTTTGTTCCGGGAAAACCCTCATCGTAATTGCTTTTTAAGATTTATGCAATGTAAAGAAACTTCAATGGGGCCTCAAAAAAAATAACACTTTTTCACGATTTCCGAGGTTTCCGACCGGTTTTTTAAGTTATATTTTGGTCATATTTGGGATCTGGTGATTTAAATCATTGAAAATCAATAACAAAATTTTAAGCTTGCGCCATTAATTTTGCACCCGAAAGGCGTATTTTCCGGAAAAACTACGGACGGCAATATGTATAAGAGCAAGATGATCGATATGCTGAAGAATTTCAGCGTTAAGGAGTTGAACAGGTTCTCCGACTACCTGGCATCGCCCTTTTTTAATAAGGACGAGCAACTGCTCCTGTTTTATAACCATGTAAAGAAGTATGCACCGGATTTTGAATCGAAGAACGTAGAAAAAGAACGTCTGCTCACCAAAGGGGTGCCGGGTCTCGAGCTCACAGAAAAGAAGCTGGGGTACCTGATGAGTGATGTGGTGGACCATATCGAAAACTTCATCCGCTACAACAAACATTTTGAAGAAGACATTGAAGGTTATGTGCATCTGCTGAGTACCTACAATAAATGGGAGAATGATAAATTATTTGAACAGACCTTGCGTGAAGCAAAGTCGACACTGGAGAAAAATCCATTCAGGAATGCACCCTACTTTTACAAAGAATATCTCCTGCAAAGTGAGGTGAATTTATTTTTCGACAGGCAGAAAAAACGTGCTTATGATGCAAGTCTGCAGGAGGCTGCCAACTACCTCGATCTTTTTTATATCGCCACCAAACTGAAATATTCCTGTGAACTCATCAACAGGCAGAAGCTGGTGGTAACAGATTATAAACTGCGTTTGCTGAAAGAGATATCCGATCACCTGCGGGACAATAGTTATGATGAATATCCCTCCATCAGCATTTATTACCAGGTGTTGATGACATTTGTCGAAAATGATAATGACGCACATTTTGAAAAATTAAAAATGCTGCTGAAAGAACATACCGATAAATTTCCGGCAGATGAGGCTCGTGACATGTATGCTTATGCGCAGAATTATGCGATCAGGAAGATCAATGCCGGCGACCAGCGTTTCCTGCGTGAATATTTCAACCTGTCGAAAGCGGCACTCGAAAAAGAATTATTACTGGTAGATGGCTACCTCTCACCATGGACATTTAAAAACCTGGTGATCACAGCGCTGCGGGTGGGTGAATTTGACTGGGCCGACCAGTTCATCAAAAACTATAAGAACAAGCTGAATGAAAAATTCAGGACCAACGCCTACAACTATAATATGGGCGCACTCCTGTTTTTTAAAGGGCAATATGGCGAAGCGTTGCGGTTGATCAACCAGGTGGAGTTCACCGATATTTTTTATTCGCTGGACACACGTACCATGCAGATAAAAATATATTACCAGCTCGACGAATGGGACCCGATGCAAAGTGCCATCGAAGCATTTAAAGTTTACCTGCGCAGAAATAAAACGCTGAGCGAAAATGTGAAGACCCTATACGTAAATTTCCTGAAGTTCACGGATAAGTTATCCCGCCTCACCAAACGTGATAAACAAAAACTCACCGATCTAAAACAAAAAGCCGAAGCATCTAAAGAAGTGGCAGACTTCCGCTGGCTGATGCAGAAAATAGAGGAGAAATTAGTATAGAGATAATAGATAATAGATTAGAGTAGTTAGACGCTGCGAGGTGAGGTAATGCTACTGGGTTATATTCATTATTCATCACTCATCATTCATTCTCACTACTGCCCACTCACCACTCACCTTTTCAGTCACATGTTTCCAGATCGGCATACCATTGCAACGTCCAGTTGGTGGATGAATAATCATCGTCGCCATAATAACCCGGAGAATAACACCAGCCTTCTGTGATCTCAAAATGACCGAAATCGGCCCATGCCGTGCAATCGGTATTTTCCTGGGCTGTTGTCCATTCCTGTATCGTAACAGGATGATCGAACATACTGGGGTCCATTACAAATTTCTGAACGCCAAATACGGTACTCACACTTACCAGCGGCGCCACATGGTACCACCAGAATACACAACAATCGCCGGCATCTACGGCAAGTGACCCTGATGCACCTTCATAACTAAATACTTTTTCGCAGTTGACACCATATTTATTCTGAAGCACCTGGCGCATCTTATGTGCACGTGCATAACATCCGTCTACCACATATTGGAAAGGAATACAATAATCGATCTCGGCGGTGCCGGTGGCACAACCCTGTGCAGCCATATAGGCAAATATTTCATTGAGCTCATCCATCGAGATCACTTTTTTGAAAATTTCCGTTTCGAGATTGTCGATCGGTTTATGGATGATGTCGTTATATATTCCCAGTTCGTGTGGGGTGGGTATTCGGGCAGCATTAATATCAGTGATATCTTTTAATTCAATGGCGATCGGTGTTTTTTTATCACGGCTTTCATCGAGGAGTTTTTTGATGGCCGCATAATTTTCTGCAGTTTTTGGCAGGTTGATGATACGAGGTGTTTCATAAAATCGTACGCCAATCGAATTGCCGTCTTCTGAGTCACGGTAATAGGCTACCGTCATCATACGGAAATCATCCACGATCATGGCTTCGTCCGTCTCAACCGGCATTTCTTTGCTGCAGCTATTTACGAGAAAAAAAATGTTGAGTATAAGGATGGTGGAGAGGAGTGATCTGAATTTCATTTGAATGATTTTAGCATATAAATGTAGAACATATTTTCTGAAAATAATAATGTCACGCCTTTGTCACAGCGCTTTTAAGCAGGAGATGTTAAGAAGCGATTAATTTTCTCCCGCTCACCACCCCATGGCCCAATCGTCGCCCCGCGGGTCGGCAGCACCTTCCAGCTTTTTATCTGCTCTCACGAGGATGGCATCCACACGACCGATGGCATCACGATCTTTTATCTTGTAACCCATTTGTTTAAGCCCGGCGATCACCTCAGTATTAAAACCTGTTCTCTCCACCAATATTTCATCGGGTAACCACTGGTTATGAAACCGGGATGCATTGATACTTTCCTGCATGGTCATATCATGGTCTACCACATTTAATATGGTTTGAAAAACGCTGGTAATGATGGTGCTGCCTCCCGGTGTTCCTGTTACCATAAAAAGCTGCCCGTCCTTTACTACAATGGTCGGTGTCATCGAACTCAACATCCGTTTGCCCGGTGCTATTGCATTGGCTTCACCGCCGATAAGGCCGTATAAATTCGGCTCGCCTGGTTTTGCGCTGAAATCATCCATCTCATTATTTAAAATAAATCCGCAGCCATCCACCACGATACCCGAACCGTAGCTATCGTTCAATGTGGTTGTGATAGCAACAGCATTGCCATAGGCATCGACGATGCTGAAATGTGTGGTCTCTTCCGATTCATAACCGGGAAATACACCGGCGGCAATTTGATTCGCAGGTATTACTTTTCCGTTTTCGAAATTTTGCATGCGTTGTTGCGCATATTTTTTATCGGTTAATTCAGATAATGGCACTTTAAAAAAATCTGGGTCACCCAACCATGTTGAACGATCGGCATACACAAATTTTTCTGCTTCCGTCATCAGGTTTATTGTTTCAACTGTGTTGTGCCCACTATTTTTTACCTGGTAATTTTCAACGGCGTTCAGCAACTGGATCAACGCCACACCACCACTTGAAGGCGGGGGCATGGAAATGATCTCGTAGCCCTGATATGTTCCTTTTACCGGTGCACGCCATACGGCATGATAATTTTTCAGATCGTCGGCGGTGATAATGCCATTATGAGCTGTCATTTCTTTTACGATCAGGTTAGCGACGTTGCCTTCATAAAATCCTTTTCGTCCTTCCATCTGGATACGCACCAATGTTTTGGCAAGATCTTTTTGAATTAATGTGTCGCCGGCTTTCCAATTGTCGTTGATAAAATATGTTTTTCCTTTATTGAGTTTTTTCAGATCTTTTTGTTTGGCATTTAATTCATTTGCCTGTCGTGCCGTGAGGGGGAATCCTTCAATGGCAAGTTTGATAGCGGGGTCGAGGAGTTTTTTCCAATCCATCGATCCGTATTTCTGATGGGCCGTCCACATACCGTCGACGGAGCCAGGCACACCCGAGGCCAGGTGAGAACTTTCGATCATTTCCCTGTTCACTTCTGCAGTACCCGGATCTAAAAACATATTTTTTGTCGATGCGGCCGGGGCCATTTCACGGAAGTCGAGGGTATTTGTTTCACCGTTGTTGTTCCGCCATACCATAAATCCGCCGCCGCCGATATTGCCGGCATTCGGATATACCACCGCCAGCGCAAATTGCACCGCCACCGCTGCATCAACGGCATTACCGCCCTGTTTTAAAATGTCGAAACCCACCTGTGTCGCTTCACGATGGGCCGTTACCACCATGGCCGAGTCGCCGATAATACCGGTAATGCGGTTGTCTGAAACAACGACTTGCTCCGGCACAACTTTTTTGCTGCCGGAAGAGGAACAACAGAAAAACAAACAGGCGAATGCAGGCAATAAAATTTTCATGGTGTGAAATTAGGAAGCCGGAATTAAACACGGGGGATAATTTGTAATTTTAATCGGAGGAAAACAGATGAAAGTATTGAGATAAGAGATGAGAGATATCGTTCTCGACAAACCCGGAACTTTGAGCCAAGAACCAATCCCGATAGCTATCGGGACAAGATATCGTTCTAATATTAATTAAAACTCAAAACCCGGAACCAGTTGGCAATTGGCAATAAACAATAGGCAGGGAGCAATGATGAGTAATCAATAATCAATAATGAATTAACTCAGAACCCAAAACAATATCGAATAACGAACAATGAATAATGAACATCCAGGTAACCCAATAACCAATAACTAACACTTAATAGCTAACAGCTAGTTTTCAACCCGGAACTCAGAACCCAGAACATTTAAAAAGAAATATCGGATAACCAAATAGTTTATAAGTCAATAACACATTAAACAACTCATGCCCGAAGCCGTAAATTATATCGTCTATTCCATTCCTGTTTTTTTCCTGCTTATCGGGGTTGAAGTGCTCATCGATAAACTGAAAAAGACAGGTTATTATCGGTTCAATGACGCTGTATCAAATATCAATGCAGGCATTACCGAACAGGTGACCGGTGCATTTTTGAAAGCTTTTGTAGTGGGGATTTATGCGGTGATATTCGATAAGCTGCGATTTTTCACCATCCCATCCAATCTGTTTACGTGGGTCATCTTATTCGCCGGCGTCGATTTTTTTTATTATTGGTTTCACCGGCTGGCGCACGAGATCAATTTTTTATGGGGCGGACATGTGGTGCATCACCAGAGTGAAGAATATAATCTGAGTGTGGCATTGCGACAGGGAGCGTTTCAGAAATTCGGATCGTTTTTATTTTATCTTCCGCTGGCATTTATCGGTTTCGACCCGGTAATGTTCATCGTGGTGAGCCAGTTCCAGACACTCTATCAATTTTGGATACATACCAAAACGATCAACAAACTGCCGGCGCCGGTGGAATTTATTTTTAACACACCTTCCCACCATCGGGTGCATCACGGGCGCAACCCGGAGTATATCGATAAAAATCATGGCGGGACCTTAATTATCTGGGACAGGTTATTCGGCACTTTCCAGCCTGAAAAAAATGCCGTGGTATACGGGATCACCAAACCATTAAATACCTGGAACCCATTGCGTGCACAACTCGATTTTTGGCGTGACCTGTTTAATGATCTATCGCATACCAAAAAATTCAGCGACAAACTGAAGTTGTTATTTTATGAGCCGGGCTGGTATCCTGCCGAATTGGGCGGACCGAAACACGCCCCGCAGGTAACTGTTGAAACAGCAGAAAAATATAATACAACTGTTCCGAAAAGGTTGAATTATTATGTGTTCACCCAATTTGTGATCGTGCTGGGGATCACCTCCTTTTTATTGTTTTCATTTGATGGATTTGATGCCCTGACAAAAATTGTGATCAGTGCCGTTGTATTGTATTCGATTACATGTCTTGGTGTTTTACTCGAAAAAAGAAGCTGGGCCTATGGCGCAGAATTATTTCGTTTGATCTCCTACCCACTCGTCTTTTTTATACTCGTGATGAGTAATCATATCCAGTCGTTCTATTTCGTGGATCTGTACATTTTGATCTTTATCTCCCTGGTTTCAGGTTTGTTTTTTCTTCCGTTCAGAAAATCATTCGCCCGTTCATGAGATTCGAAAAACTTTTTCTCAACCTCTACCTGCTTGCCGCCATCGTTCATGTTTATGCTGTTGCTGCCTATATGGATCAGATCGACACCATTACCAAATATTTACTCATGCCCTTTCTCTTATTATATGTGGTCTTTTATCCGGGCAGACGGTGGAAAGATATTTTATTGCTGATGGGAGCGCTGGTGTTTAGTTGGTTTGGCGATGTGCTGTTATTGTATACCGGTCGCAACGAACAATATTTTATGTTTGGCCTCGGTGCTTTTCTCATCGCACATCTATTTTACATTTTCTGTTTTCGCAAATACCGGTTTACCGGGCCTACGATAAAGTGGTACGTTATATTACCCATACTTGCTTACAGTGGTTGCCTGCTTATTTATATCATTCCAAATCTGGACGATATGCTGGTGCCTGTGATCGCTTATGCCATCGTGATCACGGTGATGGCGATAGCTGCACTGTTGCGAAAAGGGCGGACAACGGATTATAGCTTTTATTTCACATTTATTGGTGCTTTGCTGTTCGTCATTTCTGATTCACTGATCGCCGTTAATAAATTCGTGGAATCCATACCGAACGGAAGCCTGCTGATCATGATCACCTATATCATGGCGCAATACCTCATCGTGAACGGCTGTTTGATACATATTAAGGAGCAGAATGAATAATGGGGTGAGATGATCTCAATCCGGTTTTTTTTCAGGTAGCCCGTGTTTTCTGTTGCGCAATACATTTTCCAGTTCCCATTCTATTTGATGATCAAATGATGCCTGCCGTACATGGCAATCCTGTTTGATGCAGATGCGGCACATATCGGGGGGAACACAGGCGTCGATATGTACGAACCATTCGGAGGTAGCTGCATGATCACGATGGATCAAAGTCTCCATTTCTTCCAGCTCATGATGTGCTTCATTCACGGAAAAATAAAAAGGAACGGTCAGATGACAATCGAAATGTAATGTCGAACCATATTTAATGATGCGGAGATTATGGATGTCAACCCAATTGGGCCGGCG
>Ga0315912_10005172_pt1 | contig 12077 bp, 11 predicted proteins | sample VfabasoilMG_FD_204469 | JGI IMG/M metagenome (GOLD analysis project Ga0315912, IMG submission 204469) | Garden soil microbial communities collected in Santa Monica, California, United States - V. faba soil | ecosystem: Environmental > Terrestrial > Soil > Garden | place: USA: California... | reverse complement strand
TTGGCCCGTACCAAAACACCAAATTTTTTGCGGTGTTTCCTCTGGCGGTGTCTACCCGGGGGTTTCCCAACACCCCGAACCCCGAGGTTTAGAGATAAGCTCTTAATCATTACCTACTCAAGGTGCTTTCCCCACCTGCACAAACCATTGCGTAATGCCGTTCAAGCGGTCACTCGGTTCGGTGAGCGCCCCAGCTTGCACCGCCTGAATACTCGTATCCACGCCATAGTTATACACTGGGTAATACAATAACAAGGCGGGCACCTGATCGGCGAAGCGGGCTTGGAAATTTCGATACAACCGGGCGCGCGTGCTAATGTCGGTCGTGATGCGCGCTTGTTCCAGATATTCGCTCATTACCCGGTCGGCGAAACCGCTGTAGTTTTGTCCGCTCTCGGCTTGGGTCTCATGCCACAACGGGTATGGGTCGGGGTCGGGAGTGCGGCTAAAGTTGAAATCTACGAGCATCGCCTGAAAGGTGCGCGGCTCCAGATATTGAGACCGTAAATCGGTAGCGGGCACTGGGGCTAACTCAACCTGAATCCCCAAGGCGGCCCAACTCGTTTGCGCGGCCTCAGCCAGGGCAAGATGCAACGGGTCATCGGGGACGGTGAGTGTGAACTTAAACGGCGTTCCACCCTTTTGGCGTACATAGTTAGAAGTGCCCACGAGCGCGCCTTCCGGGAACACCCATCCGGCGCTATCGAGCAACACGTTCGCTGTATCTGGATCATAACGCGCTGTGGACAGGCTTTCATTGTAAGCCCACGAACTGGGCAACACCGGCGCATTGGCGACCACGGCTTGGCCGTGCAACAAATTCGCCACCATGGCTGGTCGGTTCAGCCCTAACAACAAGGCCTGCCGAACTTTTTTCTCTTTGAAAAAAATTAACGAGTCATCTTTGAGATTGAGGAAGATCAAACTGTATTCAGGCAAGACGGAGGTGTAGAGCCCCAAGCGGGGTTGGTTGAGCGCCAATTGTACGCGCTCGGCGTCTAGGTGGCTGACACCGAGCACTTGCCCCTGTTCATACGCGGCAAAGGCGGTCGCCACATCGGGATAGAAGAAAAACTTGACCTGACTTAATAAAGGCTGAGTGGCAAAGTAATTGGGGAAGGCACTCAACGTCACCGCGGTCAAGGCATTGCCGTTGCGTTCCGCGCTTTCGAATTTAAAAGGCCCCGTGCCAATCGGGTGCGCGTTAAAGTCGGCTCCGGCTAAATCGGTGGCGGCAGTGCCCAACAGTAAATGCTGAGGCAATAGGCCGAACGTCGTGTAGTCTAAAAAGGGCGCAAAGGGCTCCGGCAGAATAATTTCAATGGTCTGCGTATTAATGATGCGCGTTTGCACCGCGCGCCATAGACGCCCAATATCTGCTGGGCCGGGGTAAGCGGGGTCTTGTAATACGCCAATCGTAAACGCTACATCCTCGGTCGTCACCGGCGTGCCATCATGCCACTGGGCGTGCGCGCGCAACACAAAGGTGTAGGTGATGTCACCTGTGATGATCCAATTGGCGAGGTCCGGAGCCGGTTGCCCCGAGGCATCAAAGCGGGTGAGGCCACTGAAAACTAAGCGATTGACATCGCGTTCAGCCAAATTGAAGTAATCGAGCAGAGGATTGAAGCGTTGGGGCGTGCCCACAATGGCTTCGGTGTAAACGCCACCGGGCGAGGGCTGATCGGGCGTGAGAGGGTTACTCGTTGAGCCGCCCTGTCCAGCCAACAGGCCGCCCACCAGCGCCAAGCCGAGGAGAGCGATGAGGGCTTGCCAGCGCAGATGTCGCATGGGGATAAAAAGAATGTCCTGCCAGCGGGGTGAACTTCACCTACCGCCGCAGGACATTCGGGCGTAACTTAGGGTGAATGGTTTAGGCGATGATGACGTTGACAATCGCCACGATGAAAAACACCACTGACAAACCAATGGTGACGAAGAAGAGCGTGCGTTCTACCCCGCGCCGAGCGCGGAAGACGCCGCCGGTATCGCCGCCCGTCAGACCGCCTAGGCCAGCATCTTTCGATTGCAAAATAATGGAGGCGATCAAGCCAATTGAAAGGACAATTTGTGCGATGTTGAGATAACCGTGAATATCCATTGTGATTATAAGTCTCCGTAAATGATGCGGCGAAATTATAACACAGGCGAAACCAGTCTCAGGCGACATTAAAAATTTGTGTGTTCCTCCCTCCTCCAGTAAAATTTCTACATGGCTTCCGAACAACTTCTCAACAAACGCTATAAACTCCTCACCCCCATCGGCGCGGGAGGGATGGCGGTTGTCTACAAAGCGCAAGACCTGTCGTTAGGGCGCGTCGTCGCGATTAAGATTTTGCGCGACAACCTCACCAGCGACCCCGAATTTCTAGCGCGCTTTCAGCAAGAAGCGCGCGCCGCCGCCAATCTCGCTCACCCCAACATCGTCACCGTGCATGATTTCGGGCGGGATGGTGGGCGCTATTACATCGTCATGGAGTATATTGAAGGCAAAGACCTTAAGACGCTCATCAAAGACAACGGCGGCGCGCCCTTGCGCATGGATCGTTTTCTGGACATTGCCATTCAATTGTGCGCAGGCGTCGGGTACGCACATCGCGCCGGGCTAGTGCACTGCGATGTCAAACCGCAAAATATCTTGGTGACGCCAGAGGGCCGCGTGAAGATGACCGACTTCGGGATCGCTAACGCGCTGGCTTCGCTCACGCCCGGCGAAACCACCGATGTCGTGTGGGGGAGCCCACAATACTATTCGCCCGAACAAGCGGCGGGCGAAGCGCCCACCCCCGCTTCGGATGTATATTCGATTGGCGTGGTGATGTATGAAATGCTGGCGGGACGTTTGCCGTTTGTGGCTTCTACCCAGCAAGCGTTAGCGATGATGCACTTACGCGACGAGCCGCCCAAGTTGATGCTCTTCAACGCTAGCCTCCCTGAAGCGTTAGAGCGCATCGTGCATAAGGTCTTAGCCAAAGAGCCTTCGGCGCGTTATCGCACTGCTGACCAACTCGGGCGCATCCTGATCTCATATCGTGAACAAGGTGGCGATCTCACCACTGCCGCTAGCGCCGCCACCCCAGCGCGTCCCCAACCTAGCACCCCGCGCCCAACGCCACCCACCCCAACCGCCCCAACTCAGCTCCCTGACCCAGCGCCTTACGAACGCACTCAACCACGCTACGCGACCACCTCCGATTTAGGCGATGAAGAAGGCGGTCTGGATTGGGTTGTGGTCGCGCTCGGCGGTGTAGCCTTTGTCGCGGTGGCGGGTCTCATCCCCTTTTGGGTGTGGATTTTCAGCGTCTACACTGGGCGCTAATCACCCCCGTTCTAATCTAACTCTCATACCAGCCTGCGCCTTTGGGCAGTCTGAGCGATGCCTGAGGGTGGTATAATCGCCGTTGTACTTATGTTCTCTTTTCTGTGGAGGTAGAAGTGAATTCCGCACGCCTTAGAGGCATTTTCATTTACGTTCTCATCGCTATCGCGATCATTGTGTTGCTGTTCCAATTCCGCACACAGTCCTCACAAGCGACCCAGATTACCTTGTCGCAATTGGCGAGTGACATTCAGCGTGGCACGGTTGACCAAATTATTGTGGATGAAAACATCTTGCGTGTCATCTACAACGACAAGTCCGAAGCCGAGTCGCGCAAAGAACCCGACAAGACCGCCCCCGAACAATTGCTCACCCTCAACGTCACGCCAGAGAATCTGGGCAAGGTGACGTGGGAAGTCAAGAAACCTTCCGACCTCAACAACATTTTGACCTTTGTCGGTTATATCCTCCCCGCCCTACTGGTGGTGGGGGTGATCTACTTTATGCTCCGACAAGCGCAAGGCACGAACAATCAGGCGCTCTCGTTTGGTAAGAGCCGCGCACGCATGTTCACCGGCGATCAGCCGACCGTGACCTTTGATGATGTGGCCGGGGCCGATGAGGCTAAAGAAGAACTTAAAGAAGTGGTGGAGTTCCTCAAAGAGCCTGAGAAATTTATCTCGCTCGGCGCGCGCATCCCCAAAGGCGTGTTGCTGGTGGGGTCGCCCGGCACGGGCAAGACGCTCCTCGCCAAAGCCGTTTCGGGCGAAGCGGGCGTGCCGTTTTTCTCCATCTCTGGTTCAGAATTTGTAGAGATGTTCGTCGGCGTGGGCGCGAGCCGCGTGCGCGATCTCTTCGATCAGGCCAAGCGACATTCGCCGTGCATTGTGTTCGTAGATGAAATTGACGCGGTGGGGCGACACCGCGGCGCGGGGTTGGGTGGTTCGCACGATGAGCGCGAACAGACCCTCAACCAAATCCTCGTGGAGATGGACGGCTTCGACACTGACACCAACGTCATCGTCGTGGCCGCCACCAACCGCCCCGACATCCTCGACCCTGCGCTCATGCGCCCTGGTCGGTTTGACCGGCGCGTGATCTTAGACCGCCCTGATATGCGAGGCCGCGAACAGATTCTCAAAGTACATGTCAAAGGCAAGCCCCTCGGCCCAGATGTGGATTTGATGATCCTCTCCAAATCCACGCCCGGCTTTGTCGGGGCCGACTTGGAGAACTTGGTCAACGAGGCCGCCATCCTCGCCGCGCGGCGCAACAAGAAATCCATCAACCAAACTGAGTTTGAAGAAGCTATTGAGCGCGTCATCACCGGCCCTGAACGCAAGAGCCGCGTGATCTCGCCCGAAGAAAAACGGGTGATCGCCTATCACGAAGCCGGCCATGCGGTGGTGATGCATGTCATCCCCGAAAGCGACCCGCTCCGCAAAGTCTCCATCATCGCGCGCGGCATGGCGGGCGGCTATACCCTCGCTCTGCCCGATGAAGAGCGCATGGTCTACCCCAAGAAGAAATTCAATGCCGACCTTGCGGGTCTGTTGGGCGGGCGCGCCGCCGAAGAGATCGTCTTTGAAGACGTAACCACCGGCGCTTCCAACGATTTGGAGCGCGCCACCAAGATCGCCCGCTCGATGGTCACCCGGTGGGGGATGAGCGAGAAGATGGGCACGATGGTCTACGGCCAAAAAGAAGAGTTGGTCTTCTTGGGCCGCGAGATCTCCGAGCAACGCGACTATTCGGACGCGGTGGCGGAGGAGATCGACTCGGAAGTGCGGCGGCTCATTGGTGAGGCTTATCAACGCGCGAAGAGTATTTTGAATCAATATCGCGCCCAACTGGATGCGGTTGCCGCGCGCTTGATGGAGATCGAGACGCTCGACGCCGTTGAATTTGAGCGCATCTTCCCCTCCCCGCATGGGCGTTCCAAGAACGGTAGTTCCCCGACGCCGATGCCATTGCCCACAGCGAGTGTGGCGTAAGCGGTTTTTCACTGAATATAAAACCCCTCAAGGTCTGTGGACTTTGAGGGGTTTTTGTTTAACGGCTCAACTTATGATCGAGGGCTCAGACTAAGGTGTGTTGGGCGTAGGTGTGCCCTACACGCCACCCAATTTAATAGAACGATCAGCACCAAGCAAACCTGTTTAATTTTTATAGTTGGAGCACTCATTCGTTTTGCTACTTCGCCGAATATAAACCCCTCAATGCCTTGGGCTTTCAAGGGCTGTGTTTACTTCTTCCCTTCAAGAAAATGCCGATATATTATCCACCCCTACTTTGCCATAATAAATTGAGCCTAAAAACGGAACTGGAGTTTGGAGCGTTTCTGAAGTCGGCTTTCTTTATCCGTAGCGTGGATATGTTTTTCGTCCCTAACAAGTATGCTCAAGAGGCTTATGCTGACAACCGCAAGCAAAGCATTTGGTATTCGTTTCACCATGATGTTTCTCCTAATTTTGCTTCTTTTTGAAGCATTAATGAAACCCCTTGTAAACCCACAATACACATAAATTCAAGGTTGTAAATGACTTTTTGGCAACCAAATAAGCCCTTCAATGCCTGTATCAAACTGTTGCCTATCCAACACAAAATACGCTTCTCCTCCGTTTCTACTTATCACATAACTCATCGGTTTACCTTTCCGGTCAGAGGAGAATAAAATCCACTGCCCATCAGGAGACCACAGCGGAGTGCTATCTCCCTCAGGATTGTTAGAAAGGTTGTGTAACTTCCTGTCTATGACTTCAATTGTAAATATATCTGCCTTTTGAACATCATTTTGGATAAGCCCAATAGCTAAATATTGACCGTCTGGTGACCAGGTTGGTGGGCTAATATAAGTTGCTTCTATCAAATTCTGGATTGTTAGAGTATTTGCATTCAGTAAAAAGAGAGTGGGTGAGTTGTGGCATGGAACAAAGGCTAGTTTCTGTCCATTAGGTGACCAAGCCATATGTAAATCACAAGACGGCATACTCATTGGAATCTCAGCAATTTGTTTAGTAAGCAAATCAAATAAAAATAAGCGAGGTCTTGCAGAAATGGCGATGTAACGATTATCTGGTGACCAAGCTATTTCATCTATTACACCAGGAACATTAGGGATAAGTTGATGAGATAATAAATCCGCCAAATTAACAACATATAAACTACTAGCTTGAATAGCGCCTTCTGAGGATAGAGTGTCCCACAATACATAAGCAATGGATTGTCCGTCTGGTGACCAAGAAAAAACAGAACCACCTATCTCATTTACTCGTTGTAACGAACCATCTGATAGAGTGAAAACGTAAATTCCACTAAGGTCATCATACCCTCTAATCAAACCATCTCCATTTGTGTCTTTTAAAACGCCAGAAAAGGCTAAGCGCTTTCCATCAGGCGAGGTAGCTAGACCAAAAGTGTTAGTTAAAGTCGTTAAGACGGGTTCAATATGCCATACCCCTTTAGAGTCCGTTCCCGATTCGGCAAGATACAAATTAGCAATCCGCTCACCTTCACCATCTGGCATAAAGTCAGGAGGCCGAGGAACTGCCAAAAAAGCAATCTTATCAATAAATGGGGACGTTGTAACAGTGGGTGACGGTAATACAGTTGATGTAGGAAAAGATGAAGGTGTGAGCGTTTGCGAAGGAGTTTTCGTTGAAGATGCCACAGTCAGTGTTACCACTGGCGCTCTTGTGCAAGCCATGAGCAAACAGAGCGGAATGAGAAGGGAGAAGAGGAGAGAGCGAAGGGACATAGATGCTCCGGTGGTCTCAATGATCATCTAGCGCAGAGGCGTGTTTCACCCTAAAGCGCCTCCTGATAACATTTTAGACCCTTCGCCATTGCGCGGCTCTGAGTGACAATGGATTCTATGCCCAATTGCGTTTGTCAAAAAATTCATCTAAACGACCCTAGAACCCGCTATAATGCCTCGTCCTCAAACCGCTCACTCAGGAGTCCTCATGCTCACCCTCCTCCACCACGCCCGCTTTTATACGCTCGACGCCAAGACCCCCAATGCCACCGCCCTCGTTATTCGCAATGGGCAGATCGAAGCGGTGGGCGACGACGCGGATTTGCGCGCCGCCTTTCCGCACGCCGAACGGGTTGACCTGCAAGGTCAAGTGGTCTTGCCCGGCCTCACCGACGCGCATATTCATTTTGAATGGTACGCGCGCGGCTTGCAAGAAGTGGATGCCGAGACGGCCTCGTTGAGCGAAGCCTTGCGGCGCGTGGGCGAAAAGGCCAAGACCACGACCGCTGGCGAATGGATCACCGGGCATGGTTGGAACCAAAATAATTGGGGTGGGCGTTTTCCGTGTGCGGGCGATCTCGATCTGAGCACCACGACCCACCCCGTCTTTCTGCGCGCAAAGTCGGGTCATGCCGGGTGGGCGAACGACGCGGCGATGCAACGCGCCGGGGTCACCGCGCACACGCCCCACCCCGCGGGCGGGCAAATCGGCCACACGCCCGATGGTTCATTGAACGGCCTGTTCTTTGAAGAAGCGATGAACCTGATCTCGCGCCACATCCCCGAAAAAACGCCCGATGCGGTGGCGCAAGCGATGTTGGCCGCACAGGAGAAAGCCTGGCAGGTGGGGCTGACGGGCCTGCACGACTTTGACGGGCGCTCGGCGTTTATGGCCTTCCAAATGCTCAAAGAGCGCGGGCAGTTGGGCCTGCGCGTCGTCAAGATGATCCGCGTGCGTTATTTGCCCGATGCCTTGCACTTGGGTTTACGCTCGGGTTTTGGCGATGACTGGTTGCGCGTGGGGAATGTCAAAGTGTTCTTGGATGGCGCGCTTGGCCCGCGCACCGCGTCCATGCTGGAGCCTTACGAAGGCGAGCCGGACAATTCCGGCCTCGTGGTGACGGACAAAGAAGATTTATACGAACACGCGGCACAAGCGGCGCGCAACGGGTTGGCGATGACGGTGCATGCCATCGGCGACCGCGCCAACCACGATCTACTGGATGTGTATCAGACGATCCGCTACGAAGAATCCGAGCGCGGCCCAGAGCGGTTGCGCCATCGGTGCGAGCATGTGCAAATCCTCCATCCGTCCGATTATCAACGCCTCGGCCAAATGAATGTGATCGCCTCTATGCAACCCATTCACGCCACCAGCGATATGCTCATGTCGGATAAGTATTGGGGCCCACGGCGGAGCGCAGGCGCGTATGCGTGGCGCACTCAACTCAACGCCGGGGCCGTGTTGGCCTTTGGAAGCGATGCGCCCGTCGAAAGCCCGAATCCCTTTTTGGGTCTACATGCCGCCGTCACGCGCCGCCGCGCGGATGGCACGCCAGGGCCAGAGGGCTGGTATCCCGAACAGCGCCTCACCGTTGAAGAAGCATTACGTGGCTTCACCCTCGGCGCAGCCTACGCGGGCTATATGGAAGATCGGCTTGGTTCGCTCACACCCGGCAAACTCGCCGATTTGATCGTGATTGATCGCGATATTTTCACTTGTGACCCGATGGCGATCAAAGACACGCAAGTGCTGGGGACGATGGTCGGTGGGGAGTGGCGGTTTAGAAGTTAGAGGTCGGAGGTGGGAGGTCAGAGCAGAGTTTTTCTGGCTTCTGACTACTGGCTACTGACTTCTGATTTCTGATCAACTCGCGCTAGCTTCTCCTCCAGTTCCACCCGCCCTTCGCGCATAGATTGTTCCACATACGGGTACGCCAGCCACACATTGGCGAGGCCAAACAAGGCACCAGTGAAAGAACGGAGGAGCGGCGTGCTTTCGCGGTAGGGCAACCAATCGGCGAAGCCATACACGTTAAATGGATATTGACTCAAGAGTTGCGAGAAACCATCCAACGCAATCGGGGCGATGCCGAGCAAGCCCCACACTAACCACGGTAACGGTGAGACACGTCGCCGCACAAAGGGGAAACTGTAAACGAGACCAAATATTAGGATTGATAAATAAATTCCGGTATCACGTTCGCACAAGGCCACTTTGTAGCCCACGCGCTCATTGCCCACAAAATTGCGGGCGTCCCACAAGCCTTGTTCATAAAGGCCGCGCCCAGTAGACGTGACATCAATCCCCGTGTATTGCTCAAATACATCGCGGGGGTAGGCGCTTTGCTCGCCAAACAAGAACCACGACCGATAGGCGAGTTGGTGGCACATCGGGCTATACACGGTGTAGATGATCTTGGCCGGGAACTCGTAACCCTGTTTCATCAACATTGGCGCGAGAAACGGCAAGCCGATATAAATAGCGATGAACGCATTGGCAAACGCCACCCAATGGCACGCGAAAAACAAGATGCCACGATCTAAGGCGATCACGACCGCGCGGGTGCGACCCGTGACCGGTTTCTTGCGGGGCAGAGTAGTTTCGGTAGTCATAAGTGTCGTCTATTGATCCTGTGTCAACCCCAACCCCTCTAAATACCCGTCTATTTGCGTTTCGCTCATGGTGCCGATGTGCAAACGTGAGACGATCCCCTCACGGTCAATGATGAAGGTCGTCGGGTAGCCCCGCACCCGGTAGAGTTCATTCACCGTGCCAGCCGTGTCCAGCAAGACCGGAAACTTGAGCGCGAATTGCTCTACAAAAGGGGCCACCGTCGCGCGGTCTTCGTAGAAATTAACGGCGAGCACGACCAGCCCCTTATCTTGCAACGCTTCGTACCGCTGTTCAATCGCGGGCATTTCGACGCGACACGGCCCACACCAAGTCGCCCAAAAGTTGAGGAAGACCACTTGACCTTTGAGGGAAGACAGTTGAACTGAGTCGTCGGAGAGATTGGTGAGGGTAAAATCGGGGGCGGGCGCGCCGACCACCGGCGCCGGGGCGGGGAGGCCACCTGGGCCGGTCGCGGTGAGCGCGTCACTCTCAGCGGCGGTTGGGCTCCCCGGCCAAGTTGGGATGCCGAAGAAGACTACACTGCCGAGGGCTATCCCCACGAGCAGGCCCGCGCCTAAGAGCAAGAACGAGGCACGCGGCGAAGGCGTCGCCTCCATTTCAGCTACCCGTCACCCACGCCCAAAAGTGCATCACATTTTCTTCGAGCGCGATCTGAAACTCATTGAACGGCGCAAATTGCGCGAAGACAGAGAGCGAGTTAGTGAGCAGGAGCAAGCCAATGATGACGAGGAAGACGCCCGTGACGATGGATACATAGCGCAAATAAGCACTGTAGCGGCGCATGAATTGGCCGATGTTGCCAATGCCGGCCGCCGCCAATAAAAACGGCACCGCCATCCCCGCCGAATAGCCGACGAGCAACACCGCCCCGCGATTCACGCCATCGGCGTTAAGCGCCAACGTGAGCACCGCGCCCAACACCGGGCCCACACACGGCGACCAGCCCGCCGAAAAGAACACGCCCATCAGCGCCGAGGAGAGATAGCCCCAGCGCTTATCGGGCGCCTCTTGGTGGCGCGTGTCGTAGTCCAAAAAGGGGAGATGGATCACGCCCATCGTGTGCAAGCCAAATACGATCACCACCACCCCACCGATCTTGATCAACGGGTCTTTTAGATCGTAGAGCAAATTGCCAATCGCGCTGGCAGTCATTCCCAGCCCGACAAAGATGGCACTGAACCCCAACACAAACGCCACACCGTGCGCAAACGTGCCCCAGCGATTTTCGATCACTTGCCCATCGGTGGTGATGGCACGACTGCTGAGATAGCCTACATAGGCCGGGACGAGCGAGAGCACACAGGGCGACAAGAACGAGACGAGCCCCGCCAAGAACGCCAAGCCAAACGATAAATTACTGGGGTTCATGCCTGATGCTTCTTTTCCAACTCGTCGAGCTTGCGCGCCAACGTCTCATGCTGGCGTTGCTGATGCCACATCAGCCCGCCGATCACCAACCACCCCACGCAGACGGCCAGGCCTAACCACATCGTATTTGACATCGTTTAGCCTTCGACGCGAATATCTACGGTGGTGCCGCGTGTTTCCCAATCTACGGTGATGTCACCGGGATCATATGGGGTGTGGGGCATCGTCCAGCGGAAAATCCATTTGGAGTCTTCGGGGCGGCAATTGAGACAGCCGTGCGATTTGGGCGTGCCATAATCGTTGTGCCAGTAGGTGGAATGCAGGGCTGCACCGTTTGAACCAAAATACGAGACCCAGCCGACGCCCGGCACATCATACGTCTCGCCCTGCATGTGGCGTGAGATGCGCTTTTGCCAAATGGGGTGCGGCCCGGTGGGCGTGCCGCTCGTCACGGTATGCCCGTTCTCGCCAAAATACAGCGCGCCAGAGGCGATGCGTGTGCGGAACACTTCGGCCTTGCGTTCGTAGGCGGTGAGATATTGCTGATCGAGATGCACCACGAGCCGCTTATCGCCGGGGTCAATATCGGGCGAAATGGGCGCGATCTCGTCTGGTTGAATAATGCGGAAGGTCTCGGCGGGGACATACATGCGCGTCTCGGTCTCGGAATAGGCGCGATACCAGAGCGCGCCATCGGCGGCGGTGACGACCTCAGTGATCTTAAACACGCAACTGTAATAGAGCCGATAGACGATGGGCGCGGTTGGGTCGGGTCGCGCGAGGGCGTCTACATACGGCACGGAGAGTTCGGCAAAGACGCCATCGGGCGGCAAAGTGGTGAGGGGCGTGTTGATGATATTTTTGACAGGCTGGAGATAAGATGAATACACATACCCGTCTTCAAGTTCAAACCACACATGGTTATGAAAGGCGAGCCCCAAGCCCACGACATCGCGCAAGATCGGCACGACTTCATCTGAGCCAAGCTTGCGGAG
>Ga0315912_10005171_pt1 | contig 12078 bp, 5 predicted proteins | sample VfabasoilMG_FD_204469 | JGI IMG/M metagenome (GOLD analysis project Ga0315912, IMG submission 204469) | Garden soil microbial communities collected in Santa Monica, California, United States - V. faba soil | ecosystem: Environmental > Terrestrial > Soil > Garden | place: USA: California... | reverse complement strand
TGGGTGTTTGTCGAAACACGCAATGGTTCGATCAAGCTCAAGCGAACCGATTTTGCATTTATTGCCGGACTGAAGAAGGCCGCGGCCGAAACAGGCGGGATGATCACGCGCGATGTTTTACGACTCCTGAATCCCGATCTGCGCAAGTATGAGGTCTTCGAGCCGATGGGAGAACCGGAGTTTACTTTCACCGAAGCGCACAACCGGATTCTCTTTTACACCTGGGGAGATTTTGAATGTTGTCTCGCTAAAGGAACGACGAGTGCGACGTTGATCGATGAGTATCTTCCCGATCCGCCGGCAAAGCGTGGTTACAAACCGAAGAAACCAGTCGAGAAGCAACGCAAACTGAATCTTCGTCCCGGCGACGTGCTGATCTTCGAAGAGGTTATCAGCCCGAAAACCGGAGAAGCCGCTGACGCTGATTTCACTCGCCGTCACGCAGTCTTGCTCACGGCAGTCACTCCCGACATCGATGAGCTTACGGGCCAACCGATATTGCAGATCGAATGGGCCGAAGCTGACGCGCTTCCGTTCACGCTTTGTATCTCGTCCACGGGCAGCGCGCCCGATTGCGAGAAACTCGAAAACGTCACCGTCGCGCGCGGCAATATCGTTCTCGTGGACCACGGACGCACGATCGGCGGACGTGTCGTCGACGATCGCACCGAAGAAGATCTCGGTTCTGTGCCGGCGGAAGAATCGTTGGCCGAATGTGATTACGTTTCGTGCGCGCCGGAAGTGACCGTCACGCCTGGCCGTTTTCGGCCAATTTTGAAAGAAGAGCCGTTAACCTACAGCGAATATCCCCGGATAGATCATCTGGATTCGTGTTTAGAAGATCAAATCTCGGCAACGCGCCTGCTGATTCAGGATCCGCGGATGGCTTTGCCACAGATTACGTTGTTGAGCCGTGTTCCCGGTGATCCCACGGATCTTTCGTGGGAACCGCGTTACGACTTGTTAGGCAGTCTTGTTGACGATCTTCATTACGTGGTCGAGATCGACAATCGTGCTCGCGCGCACTTGCGATTCTCGAATGGCGAGATGGGCCGTCCGCCGATCTCCGGCGAACAGTTTCGCGCTCGTTATCGAATCGGCAACGGCATCGCCGGAAACGTCGGCGCTGAAGCGATCTCGCACATCATTACGCGCAACAGCCTGAGCGGGATCGAGTTACTGCCGCGCAATCCGATCTCGGCGATGGGCGGCATAGAGCCTGAAGAAACAGATCGTGTCAGGCTGTTTGCTCCGTACGCGTTTCGCACCGATCTTCAGCGGGCCATTACGGCGGAAGATTATGCCGAGTTGGCCCAACGTCATCCGCGCGTGCAGAAAGCGATGGCCGTGCTGCGTTGGACCGGAGCGTGGTACGAAGTCAACGTCGCCATCGATCCCAAGAACCAAACCGAGTCGTCTGAACGGCTACTCGACGAAGTCGAATGTTTGTTGCGGCCGTTTCGCCGTATCGGACACGACGTGCGCGTCACTCGCGCGACGTACGCCCCGCTCGATATCGAGATGCGAGTTTGCGTCAAGCCGGACTATGTCACCGGATATGTTAAAGCCGAGCTACTCGACGTCTTTAGCAATCGCGTCTTGCCGGACGGCCGTCTCGGCTTTTTCCATCCAGACAATCTGACGTTCGGGTCCGGGATCATGGTCAGCAAGCTGGTGGCGGTGGCGCACTCGGTGACCGGAGTTGAAAACGTGATCGTGACGAGGTTGCAGCGTTATCGCGAGGCCGCCGGACGCGAGCTCGCTGATGGAATTCTGAAGATCGGACCGTTGGAAGTTCCGCGGCTGGACAACGATCTCAACTCCCCGGAAAACGGCAAGATTGCTTTTACGATGATGGGCGGTCGTTAAGATCATGCAAAAATCGACGCAAAATCCCGCAACGTGCGATTGCTGTGAAGGCGTGGAAGCCGTCACGCCGGTCGCCATTTTCAATCGTCCCGGTCTCGACGCGATCTCGTTTCGCACGGGCACTCACGCCAGTTTCTTCGAAACGATGGTGGCGCAGCTTTCGAGCAGTGAGTTCCCGCAGCTCGCCGCGCTCACCACGCGTGAGACGCGCGACGCGTCAATCGCACTGCTCGACGCATGGTCCATGGTCGGCGACGTCTTGACGTTCTACCAGGAACGGATCGCGAACGAAGGTTACCTGCGCACAGCGACCGAGCGACGTTCGGTGCTCGAGTTGGCGCGGTTGGTCGGTTATCGCTTGAAGCCTGGTCTTTCGGCGAGTGTTTACGTGGCTTACACGCTCGAACCGACCCAGGACTCGACGCTGATCGATATCGGCAACAAGGTGCAGAGTCTTCCTGGTCCAAACGAACTGCCGCAGGTTTTTGAAACCGCTGAGAAGCTGGTCGCTCGCTCCAGCCTGAACTTGATGAAGCCGCGCCTGACGCAACCGCAGATCATCAATTTCGCATTCGGACCGCTGCAACAACTCACGCTGGTAGTGAAAGGAACGGCAACCGATCTGCGCGTGAACGATGCGTTGATAGTCGAAATCACGATGTTGTTTCCGGTCCAGGTGCGACAGGCTTTTTATCGCGTCGGCGAAGTCAAAGCCGAACCGGAACTCGATCGAACAGTGCTGCAGTTGAATCTTGAAGGACCGATGCCCGCGTTTCTCAGTGCACCGGTCAGCATTTTCCAGATCTTCAACCAGGTGACCGAGTTTGTTACGAAGTATTCAGACATTGAAGCCTTCGGCCTGTCGGCAACCTCAAAGACCGTCGAGAAAACCACGGACCGTCTGGCGGAGTTGAACCAGGCAGCCGTAGTGGCAATGGACCTCAACGACAAAGTCGCGAACCTGAGGAATGAAATTGACTCCTTGCGAACTTATTTGAGCAGCCAGTACGTGTTCGCTTTCGCTCGCGGCTGGGACAAGATCGCCGCGTGGTTGACGGCCATGATCCCTGATCTCGATAAGATCGAGGCGGCCCTCTCCGTTTTTGGCAACACAACGCCATCGCAGCCGGAAAATGGTGTGCCTCCGCCAAAAGGATTGCCTTCGTTCGTTGAGCTGTTCCAACCGTTCAAGCTGCCGCAGTCGGTCCAGCCCAACGGTGAAGCAAATCTGAAGCGCGCGATCACGAGCATCTATTCACCGCGCTCGGAATTCGTGGCGCGCATGTACAGCGTCATCAATCCGCAGACTGAGCCTTTCGTCGAATCCGTTCTCTCGAACGCGAATGTCGGTTCGCCGCCACCGTCGCCAAAGGCGGAAGGGTTCATTCAGTTGACGAACGCCGAGGCGTTGCGCACAAAAGCCTTCATCGCGGGACACAACCTGCCGATAGTCAGGGACGACGGCGTCATCGTTCTGCCGCCAAACCTGAACCAGTACATCGAGGCCCTGCAAGGTGCGTCCTTTCCCGTGACCGCGACTGGTCCATTGAGCCATCTGGCGCTCGATGCCGAATACGATCAGGTCAAGGTAGGCAGCCGTCTCGCCGTCAAGCGTCCTCTTCTTAATGCGAATGGTTTACTGAGGGGATTCGAAGTAAGTACTCACACGGTTCTGCTAGCTACTTCATCGCAACTTGTCTTCCGCGACATTCCGGTGACGACCACGGTGCTGACATTAGATCCGCCGTGGCTGCCGGACGCGGAAAGGGCCGGACACAATACGCGGCTTACGCTCGTCCGTAACACGACTGTGTTCGTGCAGAACGAACCGCTGGTCCTGGCCGATACGGAGCTGCCCGAGGATCTCAATTTCGCAGGGGCTAGTGCCGTGATCGAGCTTGACGGGTTCTATCCGAATCTCCAATCCGGCCGTTGGACCATCATCTCCGGCGAACGCGTCGTGTTCGATGAGACTGCGCAGAAACTGATCAACACCGGCGTGATCGTGAGCGAGTTGATCATGGTCGCCTCAGTCGCACATGAAGCGAAGACCATCATCAACGGCGAACCGGTAGAGCTCAAAGGTGAAGACCTGCACACCTTCCTGACGCCGGCCCAGCCGCCTGCTTATCGCTATCGACGCAGCACCGTGAAGATCTTCGGCAACGTGGTGCGCGCCACTCATGGCGAGACGCGCACCGAAGTGCTCGGCAGTGGCGACGGCAGCAAGGCTTTGCAGTCGTTCCAGTTACTGCAACCGCCGCTCACTTATCTTCCGGCGCCGACTCCCGCGGGCACACAAACCACGCTGGCAGTCCGCGTCAACGACGTGCTTTGGAGTGAATCCGGCAATCTGTTTGAACTCGGGCCGAATATTCGGAAATACATCACGAAGACGGACGACGAAGGCAAGACTAGTGTCATCTTCGGCGACGGCGAACACGGATCGCGACTGCCGACGGGAACGGAAAACATCAAGGCCGTTTACCGGCAGGGAATCGGCAAAGGCGGAAACGTCAAAGCGGATCAGCTCAAGTTGCCGCTGACAAAACCGCTGGGCGTTAAGAGTGTCATCAATCCACTGCCGGCCAGCGGCGGAGTCGACAAAGAAACACGCGATCAGGCGCGGCGCAATGCTCCGATCGCCGTCCTGGCGCTGGATCGATTGGTGTCGGTCCAGGATTACGCCGACTTCGCGCGTACGTTCGCCGGCATCGCGAAAGCCAGTGCCCAACAACTCTCGGACGGCGAACGTGAAGTGGTCCATCTGACGATCGCGGGCGCAGGCAATATTCCCATCGACGTCAACTCCGATCTCTATCGCAACCTGCTCGCGGCGTTGGCGCGCTTCGGCGATCCGTTGCAACCGATGCAAGTGGAGTCGTTCGAACGCGTGCTGCTCGTGGTCAGCGCGAAGGTGAAGGTGTTGCCGGAGTATCTCTGGGAGAAGGTGAAGGACCAGATGCGCGCGCTGCTTCTCGACCGGCTTGGTTTTGAGAAACGTGAGTTGGGCCAAAGCGTGATGCTCAGCGAAGTGCTCAGCCTGATGCAGTCGGTTCCGGGCGTGGACTATGTCGATTTCGACATTCTTGACTCAGTAAGTGAAGAGACGCTGGCTGATCCGGCCTTCGGCGCCAAGTTGACTCTCAAACCACGCGTCAACGCCAGCCTGGCGCGAATGAACGCGGCCAAAACGGACATCCTGCCGGCCCAACTCGTTTTCCTGAGCCCTGACGCTGTCGACACGTTGATTCTCGAGGAGGTTGTCGTATGAACGGTGCACGAGCACTGACTCTCGATCGTCTTTACCAGTTGATGCCGGTGGTTTACCGGCAGCGCGACGAGGAACTCGGCGGCGCATTACGCGATCTGCTGCGAGTGATCTCCGGGCAAGTCAACATCGTCGAAGAAAACATACTTCAGCTTTACGAGAACTGGTTTATCGAAACCTGCCAGGACTGGACCGTTCCTTACATCGGCGAGCTGATCGGTTACACGCCGGTTCACGAAGCCGGCGAGCCCGGACGCACACCGGCGGATCTGGCGCGCAATCGTATCTTGATTCCGCGTCGTGAAGTGGCGACGACGATTCAGTCGCGGCGCCGTCGCGGCACGCTCGCGTTGTTGGAAGAGATTGCGAGAAACACGGCAGGCTGGCCTTCGCGCGCCGTCGAGTTTTTCCGGCTCGTCAGTGTGATGCCCGCCATCAACTCGTCGTTGGGCTCGGGCGGACGCATGCCCGATCTGCGAAAAGCGTTTGATCTCGATCTGTTGGATAGTCCATTCGATCGGTTGGCCCATACGCCTGACGTGCGTCGCATCGGCTCGTCACGCATGAGCGGCCGTTACAACCTCGCGACTGTCGGTCTGTTTGTCTGGAGACTCAATCAGTACTCGGTGACGATGAGCCAGGCCGCTTGTCTGGAAGACGACGGATTACCGTTCGCTTACACGTTCAGTTTTCTCGGCAACGACACGCCGCTGTTTGCGCGCACGCAACCGGAACCCGATCCAACTCACATCGCGGACCAGGCGAACCTCCCGGTGCGTATCCGCCGTCTCGCGTTTGAGCGAAACACCGGTCGCTATTACGGCGAAGGTAAGAGCCTGCGCATCTGGACCGGCGTCAGTGACGACAACGAAAAACTTCGGATCGTTCCGGTTCCGCTCGAACGGATCAGAGCCGCGAATTTGAGCGACTGGAATCGGTATCGCACGCCCAATGGTTACATCGCGGTCGATCCCGAGTTGGGCCGCATTGCTTTTCATCCGGACGAAACGCCGCGAGGCGTCTGGGTTTCCTATCACTACGGTTTCAGTGCCGACATCGGCGGTGGTGAGTATAGCCGGCCGATTCATCAACCGGGGCAAACAGGCCGCTTCAACGAGTTTGACTTCAAAGATCTCGCTAGCCTGGCGCGGCAGTTCAAAACGCCGGCCAGTCCGTTGAATGTTTATCTGACGAAAGATTTCTCCGACGAGACTAAGAACGTTCTCGAGGAGTACGACAACTCCGATCCGGTTCCGGAGAACCTGCGCAAGCCGCTCGTCGCTGCACTCGTCGAAGATCTAAACCGCGCGCTTTTCGACGAGAAGCTCTTCGATGAGGAGCGGTTTCCGAATATCGATTTGAACGCCGAACTGACGAACATGATCGCGCGGTTAGTTGAAGGCAAACTGGAACGCGAGGAGTTGGCGCGACTCAATCGTATGTTGTTGCAGTTGGCTTTTCCAAAAGAGATCGCGGAGTACCTGCGTCTGTATCTCGTGGGTGAAGGCCAGCAGTTCGCGAACATCGAGAAAGCCCTCGAGCAATGGTCCAAAGACGCGCCGCGTAACGCCATCATCGAGATCCGCGACAACAGCGTCTATTCCGAACCGCTCGATATCAGGTTGAATCGCGGCCAGAGCCTGCAAATTCGCGCCGCGAATCGCAAACGCCCGATCATTTATCTCCACGAGCAATACAAGAATCGTCCGGAATGGCTCGCGGTGAAGAGTAAGACGGGCGGCTGTCTAACTCTCGACGGGCTCCTCGTCACCGGTCGCAGCATGCGCGTCGAAGGCGCGGTCGAACAGGTGCAGATCCGGCATTGCACTTTCGTGCCCGGTTGGGGAATTGGACCAGGTTGCGATCCGAAGCGGCCCGCGAAACCGAGCCTCGAGTTCTACAAGACCGATTGCCGCGTAAACATCGAACACAGCATCGTGGGAACGATCCAGGTATTCAAAGACGAAGTGCGCAGCGATCCGCTCGAGATGAGCATCAGCGACAGCATCGTCGATGCGACCAGCGACGAACGGGAAGCCATTGGCGCGCCGAACTGGCCACGCGCGCACGTCGATCTCCGCGCGATTCGCACCACCATCATCGGCGAGATTCAGGTCAATGCGATCGTGCTCGCGTCTGACAGCATCTTCACCGGCACGATCAAGGTGATGCGCCGGCAACTCGGTTGCGTGAGGTTTTGCTACGTGCCGCCGGGATCGCGCACGCCGCGGCGTTACAACTGCCAGCCCGATCTCGTCGAAGCCGCGGTCAATCGTAAGTACAACAAACCAGAGCAGGCTGAGAAGCGCATCCGTGCAGTGCGCAACGAGCGCATTCGCGTCGAGCCACGCTTCAACAGCAAGCGCTACGGCCGTCCGGAGTATTGCCAGTTGGCGGCGGACTGCGCCCAGGAAATCACGCAAGGCGCCAGCGACCAGTCAGAGATGGGCGTCTTTCACGATCTATTTCAACCCCAGCGAGCGGCGAACCTGCGCGTCCGTCTGGAAGAATTCATGCCCGCGGGATCCGAAGCGGGAATCATTTTCGCGAGTTAGGAGAAAAGTAAAAATGAACGGCGATCTTTCACGCGTCACTTTCAATCCTCTGAAACACTTCACCAGCATCGTGCTGCAACAAGGGCGCGTGCAGATGGATGCCGATGCTAACGAACAGACCGCGATCCTGTTGCACGCGCTGCGTAGCATGGCCGCGGACCTGATTGGACCACACGGCGGTCCGGCAGATGCTGTGGTAACCAACGTCGACAACACCCCTACCGAACTGCGCGATCGCCGCTGCGGTTTCGCCATCATCGCCGCGTCAGGCACTGCCGCCAATCCGACCTTCTTCCCGGCCAACACGCCCATGCTCGAAGAAGAGCAGAAAGTGTTGACTGACGCGCTGGGCAGGAACCAGATGGCGTTGGCGATAACCGGCGGGCATTACTACGTCAACGGCCGGCTCTGCGAAAACGAAACAACGTGGCGGTACGCGCAACAGCCGTATCTCGAACGCGCGAACGACCAGGAAATTCGAGGCCTGACCGGGATGTTTCTGCTTTACCTCGACGTCTGGGAGCGTTTTGTCAGCTCCGTTGACGATCCGTCGATTCGCGAAGTTGCTCTTGGCGGCGCTGATACTGCCGGGCGCATGAAGTTGATCTGGCAGGTGAAAATCGGCACCGAGCCGATCCCGGCGCCATCCGCAAGCTGTACCGACTTCGATCCCGCCATCCTGCGACAACTCCAGCCTGCCAATCGTGGCAAGCTCCGCGCCCGTGCGAGAGCAAGTGAGTCGGCCGGTGATGAAGACGTTTGCATCACTTCGCCCGAGGCCCGCTATCGCGGACTTGAGAACCAGCTCTATCGCGTCGAGGTCCATCGCGGTGGTCCAGCCATGGAAGCGAGCGAAGACAACATGGATGTCGCTGCTACCTTCAAATGGTCGCGTAATAACGCCACGAACACCGTCGCTTTGAAAGAGAAGATTGGCGATCGTTTGATCGTCAGTGGACTGCGAGACTTTTCACGTTGGTTCAAGCCTGGCGACTGGGTCGAGATCACTCACGAAGCGCTCGAATTGCGCGGGCTTCCCGGCACGCTGGTTAAGCTCGCCGGTGTTGAAGGCGAAACGCTGACGATCGATCCCTACACGACGTCTGGAACGATTCATGAACCAGGCGACGAGTTCGAGAACCTCAAGATTCGCAACTTGAAAGTGCGTGGCTGGGATCACACCCAACCCGAAGACGATCTGTTGATCGACGGCGGGATCCCGATCGAGGAAGGCCAGTGGCTCGACCTGGAAGACGGAATCCAGATCCGTTTCCAGCCGAACGGCAATCCCGCCGCCGAGTATCGCAGCGGCGATTACTGGTTGATCCCTGCTCGCGTGGCGACCGGCGACGTCGAGTGGCCGCAGCAGCGCGTCGATCCGAACGACCCGGCAAACACGGACATGGAACCGAAACCAATGCCGCCAAACGGTATCGATCATCACTTTGCGCCGTTGGCTGCGGTGGATCTCGCTGCCGGTACTGTTAACGGGATCGTCGATCTCCGGAAGGTATTTGCGCCGCTCGCCCAGTGCGACACAAGCCGCTTTTAAGAGGTTCCACCCTCAAAATCCGTGGTTCAGGAGCGGGCTGACGTGTGATAAGCTGTCACCCGCTTGCTGAACCATGTCCTGTCAAACGCTTCCGTTCTCATTTCAGGTACATAACCCGCGAAGGAGTCGTCGGCTTCTATGAATGACAAGAAAAGTTGGGCCTCGACCGTGGCCGGTTGGTTCATCGAGCGAGACGAGGCGCCCGGAGCACCCACAAGCGACCTTAGCGGCGAAACGGGCGAGATCTCACAGTCTCCTTCGGTAGACACCTTTTCCTCAACCACCGCCGATACCTACACGACTCCATCGCCGACACAGACAGTTTTCCAAAAAGAGCCGCCGCGTCCGGCCGGTGGGCAAGTAGACTTCGCGGCGGTTTTTTCAGCGGCCGGTGTCGATGCCGAGGAACAACAGCGCGTCGCCCGAACGACGGACTTGCTGCGCAGCTTACCGGCGGAAACTGACGCTGCGATCAAGAAGCAGATCGTCGAAGCATCGCTGAAAGCGTTCGGCGTGCCGATCGAGAAGATCATCGAAGCGACGGTGGAAGAGATTCAGGCGCTCGACGGTTACATCCGCAACGGCGCCGCCGACAATGAGAAGCTCATCCAGGAGTCAGACGCCCGCATCAAGCAATACGAGGAAGAGATCAAAAATATTCGCGCCGTCATGCAACAGAGTGTTGATGAGCAGCAGAACCTGATCAGGGTCTGCAACGTTAAGAAGCTGGAAGTACAGCAGGTGCTCGAGTTTTTCGGTCAGGACAAAGTAGCGAGTGTGGTCAAGGCTTCGCCGAAGCTACACGATCCTTCAGAACAGGCAGCGGGAAATCCGGCTAGCTAAAGAAAGGAAGAGAACGACATGTTCAAACGGTTGGCTAACCTCTGGAAAGGTTTCCTATCGCTCTGGATTTCCGACATCGAAAAAGAGCATCCGGAGATCGCTTACGAAAACGCTATCAACTCGATGGTGGCGAAGTATTCCAAGCTCAAGACTGCCACCGCCGGGATCATTCGCCGTCGCGAAGATCTCGACGAGCGCTACAAACGCGCAACCACCGAGTTGGCCCAGACCGAAGCCGAGCTCGACACTGCCGTCTCCACTAACCAGGACGATCTGGCCGTCATTCTGATCCAGAAAAAGAACCAGCTCTCCGCCGACGTAACCGAACTGAAGACCGAAATGGAACAGGCGCGCACCGACGCCGACTCCGCCAAGACCTCGCTGTTGGGCGTGCAGTCTGAAATCAGAAAACTGCAAAGCGAACGCGATTCGATGCTGGCCAAGATGCAGTCGGCGCAGGCGCGCATCAAGGTGCAGGAACAGTTGGACGGCTTGTCGGTGGACGCGGAAGTGAAAGCGCTCGACAACGTGCGCCAGCACATCAAGACCACCATCGCCGAAGCAAACCTCGGCAAAGAGTTGTCGGAATCTTCACTCGACGCGCGGCTCGCAGCGCTGCGCAATCAAACCGGCGACGTGCAAGCGCGGCAACAGCTTGCCGAACTCAAGGCGAAGAAAGCCGCGCAGCAGGCCCAGACCAACAAGAGTATGTAATTTCGAAATTCGAAAATTCGAAATTCGAATTTCAGAAATGCGGATTTCGAACTAGAAGAATACCGTTCGTGATGCTGAAAATTCGAAATTCGAAATTCGCAATTCGCAATTGGAGATAAAAGATGAGACTGACTCCCCTGGCGAAAGCCTTCATAGCGTTCGTTGTGTTCTTTGTGATCGGTTTTACGACCTGGTATTACAAAGGCGACGCCATCAAAAAGTGGGCCGGTGGCGACAAGGTCGCCGGCGAGGACGCGAAGGGCGACTTCGACAAGCTCAATAACGCGCCCGGCGATCCGGCGCGTAACGCCGGCTCGACTGGTGTGAGCGCTGCCAATATCGGTTCCGGAAGATTGAATCGCCCGCTCGTGGTCGGTATCAACACGTGGGCCGGACACGCTCCCGGCATCGTCTTCAACAACGGCATGGAGCCAAATGCCGGTTCGCAGTACAAAACGAAATATGGCATGGACGTGAAGTTTGTGCTGCTCGAGGATCCGGCAGCGAAGTTCGCGGCGTTCCGCAGCGGCCAGGTCGACATCATGTGGAACACGATCGACAACTGGGCCCGCGAGGCGTCGATCCTCGCTCAGAATAACGAGCAGGCGAAGTCGTTCATCATGCAGGACTGGTCGCGTGGCGGCGACGGCATTGTCGCGCTCTCGTCGATCAAGTCAGTCGAAGATCTAAAAGGGAAGAAGATCGCGTGTACACAGTTCACTCCGTCACACTTTCTGCTCCTTTATCTCCTGTCGCAGTCAGGCCTGACACCGGACGAACGAAATACAGTGGAGCGAAATATCGTCTTCACGCAGGACGCGCCGGCCGCGGCGGCGGCGTTCAAGGCCGGACAAGTTGACGCGGCTGTTACGTGGGAGCCGGATCTCTCTGGAGCGGTAGCGGCACGCGGCAATGAGGCCCACGTGCTCGTCTCCACTCAGGCGGCAACCAACATCATCGCCGACACGCTTTGCGCGCGTCAGGACGTCATCGATCAAGCGCCGGAAACCGTGCGTGACTTTGTACGCGGCTGGCTCGACGGCATCGAGATGATCAAGAGCAACCCGAATCCGGCGTACGAAATCGTCGCGCGCGCGTTGAAGCTCGACACCGATACAGTCTCCGGCATGTTGTCGGGTTTGAAGCTCACGCCTTACGCCGACAACGCGCAGTTCTATGGTCTAACCGGAGCGCGCGCCCACTACGAAACACTCTTCGACACGGCTTTCGTGATCTGGCGCAAGAAAGGTCTCGTGAGCAAGTCCGTCGACGCA
>Ga0315912_10005170_pt1 | contig 12082 bp, 6 predicted proteins | sample VfabasoilMG_FD_204469 | JGI IMG/M metagenome (GOLD analysis project Ga0315912, IMG submission 204469) | Garden soil microbial communities collected in Santa Monica, California, United States - V. faba soil | ecosystem: Environmental > Terrestrial > Soil > Garden | place: USA: California... | reverse complement strand
CCCGCGCGACGGGCGCGCGCTGGAGCCCCTGCACGCGTGCCTGGACTCCGGCGAGCCGAGCGCGTTGCATGCCCTCGACGACGCGGGACGCGTGACGATGCACGTCCGCAACGAGGCGACAGGCGGCGAAACGATCCTCTGCAACGCGGAGAGCCGGCGCAGCATCACCTACCGTCAATACCTGCAGATCGCCCGCAACGTGTCGAGCGCCGACGGCCGCTGGATCGCCGTGCGCGCATGGAACGGCAGGAACGACACCATCCACCTGGTGGACGCGACGCGGCTCGAGGAGGTGCGCACCCTCGAGACGGGATCCGGCATCCTCGATCTCGGGTTCGACGCAGCGGGGACGAGGCTGCTCGCGCTCGAGGGTTCCGGCAGGCTGCTCGAGTGGTCGATCCCGGACGGACGACTGCTGGCGACGCTTCCCACCGCGCGCAGCGGCAACTCGAACCGCGTCGTCGTCTCGCCGACGGGGCTCGTGGGGTTCTCATCGACCGAGATGGTGGAGATCTGGGAAGGCGATCTCTCGATGCGCCGCGCCCTTCTCCTCGGCCACCGCGATCCGGTCGCGGACATGGCGTTCTCGGCCGACTCGGGGACGCTCGTGACGCTCGCCGCGGACGGACTTCGCGAGTGGGACGTGGCCGGCGGCGATCCTTGGGTCCTGCGCGATCACGGGACCTTCATCTACGGGCTCGGCTTCGATCCGGAAGGGCGCTGGTTCTTCTCGGGCGGCTGGGACGGCACCGTGCGTGCCTGGAGCGCGCGCACGGGACGGCCTCTCGGCCTGATCACGCTCGACGGCAGGCCCGATGTCCAGGTCCCCCAGCTCGTGACGGCTTCGCCGGACGGCCGAAGTCTCCTCGTCGGACTGCGGGACGGACGCCTGGGCCTCCTGTCGCTCGAGAGCGGCGAGTGGACGGCGGCGACGCACGGCCCGGGCGAGCCGTACACGGCCACTTTCGGGGAGCGCGGCGACGTGCTCGTCGGCTGGCGCGGCCGATCCGTGCCGGACCCTCCCGGCATTTCCGAGATGCGCGACGCCGCAACGCTCGAGCTGCGAGCCGAGCTCGGTCGCGAGGGGATGGCGCTCCTGCTGCGCGACGGCCGAAGCGCCATGCAGGATGCCGCGGGGAACGTGCGCATTTCGGCCGAGGGCGGCGAGCCCGTGACGATCGACGCGAGACTCGCGGGTGCCTACGCCACGTGCGCGTCGCCGGACGGTTCGCGGCTGGTCGTGGGAATGCCCGGACGCGAGCTCACGATCTGGGACACCCGCAGCGGCGCGCTCGCCGCCACCGGCGACGTGCTGCCGGCGACGAACCTCCTCGCGATCGCATGGTCGCCCGACGGCAGCCGCATCGCCGTCGGCACCCGCGAGGGAGCGCTGCGCATCTACGAAGCCTCGACGGCGCGCGAGCTGCTGGGCCTCAGGCCGCACGCGTCGTACGTGTACGTGCTGGGCTACAGTCCCGACGGCGAGACGCTGGTCAGCGGCTCGGGCGATGGCACGCTGCGCATGCACTCGACGTCGAGCGTCGCGCAGCTCCACGCGGCGCGCCTCGACGAGGCCGCCGCCGAGGCGGAGGTGAGCGAGCGGTTCGCGCGACTCCGCGGCGCGGGGGGCATCCCGTCGGATGCCGAGCTCACGGCGAGCTTCGCGAGCGCGCGCGAGCGGGCCGCCGCGCTGCGCCTGCGGCTGCCCCTGGTCCTGGCCGCCGGCGCGCGCAGCCTCGAGCAGCGCCTCGGCCCGCCGCCCGACGTCCGTTGATCGCGCGTCAGCGCCCGCGCGAGAGCGCCTCGAGCGCGCGCTTGTAGTCGTCCACGGCTGCGCGGTAGGCGGGCCTCGCGCGCAGGCGCTCGGCCTCGCCATCCGCGAACGAGCGCTCCGCCGTGCGCGTGTCCTCGCCGATGGCGGCCATCGCGTCGATCGCGCGACGCGTCACGCAGCGGACCGTCTCGAAGAGTCCGTCCACGTGCACTCCTGCGTGGCCCGCGGGCGCGAGGCCGGGACAGGTCGCGCCGTCGAGGGCGGGATCCGCGTCGGCGCCACCCGGGATCAGGAACATCGGCTCGACGACGTTCGACAGCAGCGCGCCCTCGATGCCGCGGCGCGACGAGAGCGTGAGCGCCTCGAGCAGCGCGGCCTGCGCCTCGGCGGCATCGTCGCTCGCGGCCTCCAGTCGATCGGCGAGCGCATCCAGGCTGTCCTGCGTGGCGCGCGAGGCGACGCTCGCGTCCATGAGGCCGTCGATGCGCGTCACGCGCGAGGCCATGCCGTCGACGCTCGACTGCGAGGCGCGCGTCGAGACGCCGACGTCCACGAGTCCGCGCAGCGAGGCGAGGTCCGCTGCGGCGGCATCGACGTCGCTGCCGACGGCGTCCACCTGCGACGCGACGCCGTCCACGTCGCCGGCCACGCCGTCGATATCCGAGGCGACGCCGTCCACGCTCGACTGCGTGGCGCGGGTCGAGACCGCGACGTCGAGGCGCGCGTTGGCCTGATCGACGCTCGCCTGCGAGGCCCGCGAGGACACGGCGACATCGAGCTGCGCGTTGGCCTGATCGACGCTGGACTGCGAGGCCCGCGAGGAGATGCTCGCATCCAGCTTCGCATTCGCCTGATCGACGCTCGCCTGCGTGGCGCGTGACGACACGGCGACATCGAGCCGCGCGTTGGCTCCGGCGAGGTCGCCAGCCAGGGCATCCACGCTGGCTTGCGACGCCCGCGACGAGAGCGTCGCGTCGAGCCTCGCGTTGGCCTGATCGACGCTCGATTGCGAGGCACGGGACGACACCGTCGCGTCCAGCTTCGCGTTCGCCTGATCGATGCTCGCCTGTGTCGCGCGCGACGAGACGGCGACGTCGAGCCGTGCATCGAGCTTGGAGTTGACGTTGTCCACGCTCCCCTGGCTCGCGGCGTCGACGGGGAGGGGACCCTGGGGCTCCCTCCATGGCCGCACCATCATTTCGTCGCCGCCCGAGCCGAGCTGCCGACGATGCGCGCCCTGGAGGTCCAGCAACTCGGCCGAGTCGTCCCTGAGGATGATGATCCCCGTCCCGCCGTGGAGGAGGGCCGCCTCGTGAACGGGATCGCCCGTGACGCCGAACTCGCGCAGCAGGAGAAGTGACGCGAGATCCCTCAACTGGAACCTCCGGGGCTCGATCTGCACGAGGAGCAGGCCGGACGCCGGATCGCTGCTGATCCCCAGGGTGCCGGGGACTCCCACGGCGACGCCCGCCTGGAGGTCCGCGGGATCCACCACCCCGATCCGGTCGTTCGAGATCAGCACCAGGTGGCCGTCGAGCCCCGGCTCGATCGCATCGCCCCCGAATCGCCCGGCCAGCGGCAGGACATCGCCGTCCGGCGAGATCCGCACCACGCCGCCCCCGATGTCGAGGCAGTACTCGTCGCCGCCCTCGCCCCAGCTCGCGCAGTCGAGGAGGTCGATGCGATCCGCCTGCGCGGGAGCCGCGACGACGGCACCCACGCCGACGTCGACCAGCACGGTGCCATCGTCCTGGAAGTTGAGCAGGCGACCGGAACGCGCGCCGACCCAGCCTCTCGGACTCGGCGGGTCACAGGACGTCTCCCAGCGCTCCGCGTCGTTGCGGATCGCCTTGAGCTTCCGGGTGCCTGGCTCGTAGGCCAGCGCCACCGCCCCGTCGGGCGAGAGGGCGACCGCCTCGGGATCGCGCACCTCCCGGCCCTGGTACGAGAGCCTGCCGTCGATGTCCGAGGGGATGCTGACGAGGGTCAGGCTGGTCCGATCGTGCGAGATGATCGCGACAGCCGTCCCCGCGACGGCGGGAGCGCCGATGCCGGCAAGAAGGGCGGCGGAGACGAGGGCGCGGCAGAGGGGCGTTCGCATGGCGTTCTCCCGGGGCGCGATGTTCGGGCGCCACTCGACGACGAAGGCGGAATCGCGCCGCGGATCACCAAGCCGGGGCGCGGGCCCCCGCGATTACCATCGCGGGATGCTTCTCGCCGCGCTCGGGCTCGCCGCGTCCCTCGTCGTCCCTGAATGGCATGTCGTCGGACCCTTCGAGGCGGGCAGCCGCGAGGGGATGGTCCACAACCTCGCGGATCCGAGCGGCCGCGTGCCCGAGGGCTTCACGTTCGAGGAGACCTATCCGTCGGTCCTCGCCGATGGCGGCCGGGTGGGCTGGAATGTCGTGCGCGCCGATGTCGATGCGAGCGGCGCGCCGACCTCCGTGACGACGCTGCATCTCGCCGGCGTGCAATGGGAGGCGCGACAGGACGAGCTGGGCAACGCCGCGCTGCCGAACGTCGCGTACCTCGTGGGCGCCTTCCATCTCGAGGCGCCGCAGCTCCTGCTGCTCGAGGCGTCGCGCTGCAACGTGCGCATCGGGGGCGAGACCTACGCGGGAGACCCGTACGCGGCGGGCATCGCGCGATCGGTGGTGAGGGGTCGCGCCGGCGAGAACGTCGTGATCGTGACGAGCGCGGGGCTCGGCGACGAGCGGCAGGTGGACGTGAGGTTCACGCCGATCACGCGAGAGATGGGCGACGTGATGATCGTCGAGAGCGACGTGCTGCTGCCGGATCTGGTGGAGGGGCGCGCCGGATCGGGCCCCGGCGCGGTGCCGGTGCTGAATCTGACGGACGAGTGGATCCCGGGCGTCGTCGTCCGCGTGGTTTCGCAGCGCGTGAGCGGCCGCGCGGCGCCGCCCTTCGCGCTCGCGCCACGCGCGACGCTGCGCGTGCGCGTCGATCTCGCGTGGGATGCCCTGCTGGCGGGGCAGCACGACGTCACGATCGAGGTCACGACGCCTCGCGGCGTGAAGCTGGCGCCGGCCTCCGTCGAGGTGCGCGGCGCACGGGAGGCGCAGGTCCGGACGTTCGTGTCCTCCATCGACAGCTCGGCGCAGCCGTTCGGCCTTCAGCCCGCGATGGATCCTCGGACCGACGCCACGATCCTCACGCTGCACGGCGCCGGGGTTTCCTGCCTCGGACAGGCCAGGATCTACGGACCACTCGCTTGGACCACCGTCGTCGCGCCGCAGGGCCGCCGACCCTACGGCTTCGACTGGCACCTATGGTCGGAGACGGATGCCTTCGAGGTCCTGGAGATCGCGCGCCGCGAGGTCGCGCCCGACCCGCATCGCGTCATCCTCACGGGCCAGTCGATGGGCGGCCACGGCGCCTGGGCGCTCGGCTGTCATCGACCCGATCTGTTCGCGATGATGACGCCCGCCGCGGCATGGATCGGCTACGACTCCGTCATCCCCTTCACGCTGCGCCGCTCGACGCATGAGGCGCCCGCGGAGCTCCAGTCGCTGCTGATGCAGGCCCTCGCGCCGGGCCGCGTCGCGGGTCTGCTCGACAACCTCCGTGATCTCCCCGTCGTTGCCTATCATGGCGGCAGCGACGACAACATCTCGCCATGGAACGAGCGCTGGCTGATCGGCGCGCTCCAGCGCCGCGGCTTCGACGCGACGCTCTGCGAGCTGCCGGACAAGAAGCACTGGTCCGACATCGACGTCCCGCCGGACGAGCCCGAGGGCTGCGCCGATACCGCGGCGTTGCACGAGCGATGGCGGCAGGCGCGACGCGAGCCCGCGCCGAGGCGCATCGTCGTCGTGACGAGCGATCCGGACGTCGGCGGGACGCGCTCATGGGCGCGCCTCGAGCGTCAGGTGAGCACGGCCAAGGAGTCGCGGCTCGAGATCACCGTCGTCGACGCCACGCGCATCGAGATCACGACGCGCAACGTGGAGGCGTTCACGATCGCTCCTCCGCGGGATCTGCAACTCGCGCCGCGCGTGACGCTGGTGATCGACGGCGGCGCGCAGACGCTGCGCGAGTCGCAACCTGCCCGCCTGGTGCGCAAGGGAGATCGCTGGGTGCGCTCGCGCAATCTCGGCGAACCGGCGCGCGTCCGGGACGGCGATCTCGATCATGTCGAGCGGTACCCGGGCGAACCCTCCCGCCCCGGGCCCGGCGGCCTCGCGAAGGCGATCCACCGGCCGTTCCTAATCGTCGCCGGCACGCTCTCGCGATCCGAAGGCTCCCTCGCGATCGCGCGCGCGATCTCCGACGCGTGGTGGGTGCGTGCGGCGGGCCTCGCGCCGATCGTGCGCGACGTCGATCTCACTGACGAGCTGCGCCGCGATCACTCCCTCATCCTCATCGGCGGCCCCGACGTGAACGCGGAGAGCGCGGCGCTGCGCAAGTCGCTCTCGCTCGTCGTCGATGCGACGGGCGCGACTCTCGGCGGTCACCGCATCGCGGGCGAGCATCTCGCGTGCGCGCACTGGCAGCCCGACCCGCGCGCGCCCGATAGCTCGCTGCTCGTGCTCCAGGCCGGCGACGCACTTGCCGATGACTTGCTGCTCGGCCTTCATCCGATAGCGCCCGGCGCCGGCCTGCCCGACTACGTGGTCGCCGATCCGAGCGTCCGCCTGAAGGGCTGGGGCGGCTTCCGCGCCGCCGGCTTCTGGTCGCCCGACTGGCGCATCGACGAGTCGAACGCCTACGGGCTGAGGTGATCGCCCTCTCAGCCGCCCTGCGACTTCACCCAGGCGAGGTACTCGCGCACCGCCTGCTCGAGCGCGGCGAGCACTTCCTTGGCGTCCGCCTTCTCGATGGCGGCGACCGCACGCTGGCGCTCCGCCGGATCGGTGATCGCCTCGGCCTCCCGCCTCCGCTCCATGGCTTCCCTCGAGTAGTCCGGCTGGTAGCAGAAGCGGCGATCCGTCTGCGCGATGATCGCGATGAAGGTCTCTCCCCGCTCGGCCTCGCGTTCGAGCGCGCGGCCGTCTCTCAGCGAAAGGCGCGTCCGGACACTCTCGTCCCTGATGGCGACGAAGGCCGCGTCGCGCGCCTTCGGATCTGCAACGGCCCTTGCCTGCCTGACGCGGGCCCCCACCTCCTCCGACAGCACGCCCTCGAGGCTCGCCACCTCCTGCTCAGCACCTCGGGGATCTCCGCCCCACCAGTTGTCCCACGCGTCGCCCTCGAGGTTCTTCCACGTCGCGAACACGTAGCCGACCTTCCTCGTCGGGTCGTAGCCGTCCGCGGTGAAGGACACGTCGGCGTGGTCGTACTGCCACGCGGGGCGCAACGAATAGCCTGCCTCGGCGAAGAGGCGGTCGATGACCTCCCGCGCGTGCATCTCGTCGAGCAGCTCGGGCTCCCCCGTCCCGTAGCTCGAAGTCCGAAACGGCAGCCCGCTCTGGCCGAGCGTCAGCGGATGAGGCCGGCGCGCCTCGGCTGTCTTGCCGGCGCTCTCGTCGGCGCACGCCGCGCCGAAGATCGACGCCGTGATGCCGAGCGACGCCGCGACCCGCGCCACGTTCGACGTGAACGGGTACGGGATCGCCCGCGGATGGCGCGTCGGATCGGGATCCAGATGCGACGGATAGCGCGGCACGCGGTATCGCCGCACGGGCTTCACCTCGAGCGGGCGATCTCTACGCTCAGTCATGCGCCCTCCCGGCGCGCGCGCGGGCGTCTCGGCCGATGCGCTCGCGGACCGTCATCGCTTGAATCGAGGCGCTCGTGAACATCGGTCTCGCTCATCCGCCCTGCGACTTCACCCAGGCCAGGTACTCGCGCACGGCCTGTTCGAGGGCGGCGAGCGCCCTCTTGGCCGCCTCGGTCTCGAGCGCCTCGAGCGCGCGCTGGCGCTCGATGGGGTCGGCAATCCCGCTCGCCGCTTCCCTCTGCTCGAAGGAAACCTCAATCCGGTCCCTGTGAACGATGAATCGTCGATCCTCTTGCCCGATGATTGCGACGAAGCTCTCATGACGCTCCGCCTGGCGCTCGAGCGCTCGCCCATCAGCCAGGGAGAAGCGCGTCCTGGCGATCTCTGCCCGGATGGCGACCAGGGCCGCCTCGCGAGCCGTCGGATCGTCCATCGCCTTCGCCTTCTCGATGCGAGCCGTCACGTCGTGCGGCAGCGCGTACTCGAGGTTCCCCAACTCTCGCTCCACACCTGCGAGCTTCGTGGTCCAATGGGCATCAATGGCATCCCCTTCGACCTTGTCCCACGTCGCGAAGACGTATCCGACCTTGCGGTTCGGGTCGAAGCCATCGGCCGTGAAGGTCGCGCCCCCTACGTCGTAGTGCCAGGACTTGCGCAGGTCGTAGCCAGCCTCGCCGAAGAGGCGATCGATGACCTCCCGCGCGCGCACGCCATCGAGCAGCTCCGGCTCCCCGGTGCCGTACGGCGAGGTCCGGAACGGCAGCCCGCTCTGACCGAGCGTCAGCGGATGCGGCGGACGAGCGTCCGGGGCGCTTCCGCCAGCCGTCGCCGCGCGTGACGCGCCGACGATCGACGCCGTGTCGCCGCCGCAGGCCATGCCGACGATCGACGTCGTGAGCCCGAGCGATGCCGCGAGGCGTACCGCGCTCGACGCGAACGGATACGGGATCGCCCGCGGATGGCGCGTCGGATCGGGATCCTCGTGCGAGGGATAGCGCGGAACGGCGTAGCGGCGGACGGGCCGTACCTCGAGCGGTCGGTCGGAGCGCTCAGCCATCGATCTTCTCCTCGCGGATCACGAGCCGCTCCGCGAACGAGAGCACGGGGAACGCCGGGTTGTAGTGCTTGTGGAGGAACGTCGGGTTGCGTCGCGCCCACAGGCGGTTGGCAGCGCGATCCGCGATCGGCAGGAGGAAGCGCTCCACTTCGCATGCCAGCGCGCTGGTCACGTCGAGGCGGCCGGTGGACTGCCACGAAACGCAGGCACACCACGACGAGCAGCGCGACGCGACGACACAGCCGTCGCACTCGGCGCGCGGGGCATCCGCTTGCGCGGCGATGCGCGCGCGCGCCGTCGGATCGATCCCCGTCGTCACGTCGCCGATGACGAGCGCCCGATCCTCGTCCTCGTGGACGAACTGCACGCACGGATAGAGCCGGCCCGACGGCGCAATGGAGATCTGCCGGCGGCCGATGTCGCAGCGCTCGGATCGCTGGACCGGACCGCGCGCCCACGTGTGGATGCGCGCGTCGAAGCACGAGAGGTAGATCTTGTCGCCCGCGAGCGTGCGCTCGACGTAGTCGTCGGCGAGGCGCTCGAACGCGGCCTCGAGCCGACCGAGATCCGCGCGCGTCCAGTCGGCGGTCCAGTCCACCGTCGTCGTCACGTAGGCGAATCCCCTGTCGAAGATCCACCTCACCGATCGGTCGTAGACATCGGCGAACCGCGGCGTCGCGACGCACGTGACGTTGCAGCAAGGGTTCGCCTCGAGCAGCCTGTCGATGACGCTCGCGAGACGGCGCGAGGTGCCGTGTCCACCGGCGTCGGGGCGCTGCGCGTCCTGGACCTCCGGATCCCCGTCGAGGCTGATGGCGATGTAGACGCGGCGCGCGACGAGCTCGCGCAGGATGTCGGGCGACAGGAGCAGCCCGTTCGTGCTCATCTTGAACGAGACGCGCGGCCCCGGAGCCGCGGCCGATGCTGCGATCGCGCGATCGCAGATGCGAAGGATCGTGTCGGCGGCCAGCAGCGGCTCGCCGCCGAAGAAGACGATGTCGAGGTGATCGGAGCCCTCGCGCCGCGCCAGGGCGAGCGCGAAGTCCACGCCGGCATCCGCCGTCTCGCGGGACATCGAGCGCGCGACCTTCGCGCCGGTGTAACAGTACGTGCAGCGCAGGTTGCACGCGTGCGTGAGATGGAAGGTCACCGCGAGCGTCGGCTTCATCCCTGTCTCCCCGGCGGTTCACTCGGCCCCTCCCGCCTCGACGAGGAGGATATACCACGCCGCGTGGCGATCCAGGACGGGCGGCACCGCGCGGCCCATCGACCCCGGCCTCCGGCCGCGGCGCGAGCGGATGTAGACTCGGCGTCCGCCGTCCCGGGCCAGGTGCCATGCCTCGGGATGGACGAGACGCATGGCGACTTCCTCGAACGACATCCGCGCTCTCGAGTCCGCGATGGCGGCGGCGACCGGCTGGCAGCGCGCCGAGTCCATGGCGGAGCTGGCCTCGAGCGTTCAGCCGGACGATCCCGTCCTCGCGCGGAATCTCGCGACGGACGCCCGCGCGCTGCTCGAAGCTGCCGACATCGACGACGACGCGCCGCGCCGCGATGCGGCACTCGCGCTCAGCCTCGTCGTGCTCGCGTCGGATCGCCTCGCGAGTCGCGAGCACGCCGATGCGCTAGAGCTGGCGACGACGGCGGGCGTCCTCGCCGGGAAGGCCGGCGCCGCGCGGACGCTCGTGCGCGCCGAGAGCATCGTCAGCTCCGTGCTCGTCGTGCGCGGCTCCCTCGCCGAGGCGAGGGAGCTCCTCGCGCGCCGACTCGAGGCGATGCCGGAGGCGGAGGATCGCGAGCGCGAGGAGCTCCGCGGGCGCCTGCTGAACAATCTCGGCCGCGTCCACTTCCATGCCGGCGAGCCCGAGCGCGCGCGCGAGTGCTTCCTCGAGGCGCTCGAGCTGCTGCGCGGAGGCGGCGAGGTCGCCGTCCAGGCCGTGTGCCTGACGAACCTCGCTAACGTCCTCTCGCATGTCGGCGACGCCGAAGGAGCCCTCGAGACGTTCGCGCGAAGCCTCGCGATGCATCGCGCGGTCGGCTCGAGCGCGGGCGTCGCGTTGGCGCTGCACAACCTCGCCGTCACGCATGACCGAATCGGCGATCACGAGGCTGCCCTCCAGCATGCGCGCGATGCGGACGACGAGCTGAGCCGGCGCGATCCCCACTCCATCCGCTCCACGAACCTGATCCAGCTCGCCACGAGCCTCCTCGCTCTCGGCCAGGCGCGCGAGGCGCTGGTGCACGCCGATCGCGCGATCGCGGTCGAGGAAGCGTGCGCCAACGACGTAGGCGTCGCGCGCGCCCTGACCTGCCGCGCACGCGTGCTCGGCGTGCTGGACCGCGTCGACGAGGGCCTCGCCGACGCGCGGCGCGCGCTGGGCATCCTCGATGGACGCGCCGAGCCGGCATGGCGGACGCGGTGCCACGAGGTGATCGCCGAGCTGCACCTCAGGCAGGGCCTTCCGGACGAGGCGCTTCGCATCGCGGAGCCCCTCGTCGATGAAGCGCATGCCGTGGGCGATGCGGCGCTGGAGGTCAGCGTCGTGCGGCTCGTCGTGCAGAGCGCGCGGCGCGCCGGCCGGCACGAGAAGGCCCTCGATCTCAGCGATCGGTTGCAGGCCCTGGAGGCCGAAGCGCATCGCAGGGAGCGCACGCAGCAGGTCGAGACGCTCAAGCTGCGCCATCAGCTCGATCAGGGGCGCCAGCGCGAGGAAGCCTTGCGCGTCGCCCGCGCGGAGCTCGAGGTCGTCGTCTCCGAGCGGACGAAGGAGCTGGTCGCCGCCAACAAGGACCTGACGTCGGCCATCGCGGCCCGCGATCGGGCGGACGGCGAGCGCCGGCGCCTCGAGGAGCAGCTTCGCCACGCCCAGAAGATGGAGGCGATGGGTCGCGTCGCCGGCGAGGTCGCGCACGACTTCAACAACCTCCTCACCGTCGTCACCGGCAATGCGGCGCTGCTGCTCGCGGATCTCGACGAGGACGATCCGCGACGCGTCTTCGCGCAGTCGATCGACGCCGTCGCCGCGCGAGGCGCCGACCTGACGCGACAGCTCCTCGCCTTCAGCCGCAAGGCGGCCGTGAACCCGACGCTTCTCGACGTCAACGATCTCGTGCGCGGGGCGGAGGGGATGATCCGCAGCGTGGCGGGTCCGCGCGTGGAGATCACGACGCGCCTCAGCACCGAGATCGGGCCCGTGCGCGCCGATCGCGCGCAGCTCGAGCAGGTGCTCATGAACCTCGTCACCAACGCCCGCGACGCGATGCCGGAGGGCGGCCGGCTGATCCTCGAGAGTCGCGCCGTGGACGTCGGAACGGACCTGGCGATGCGGCATCCCGGCGCCCTGCAAGGGCCCCACGTCGTCCTCAGCCTCACTGACACCGGTCACGGGATGGATGCGGCGACTCAGGCCATGATCTTCGAGCCGTTCTTCACGACGAAGGACGCCGGCAAGGGCACCGGACTCGGGCTCAGCGTCGCCTTCGGCGTCGTGCAGCAGTGCGGCGGCTTCGTGAGCGTGGAGAGCCGGCCGGGCGAGGGCGCGCGCTTCGGCGTCCACCTCCCCCGCGTGAG
>Ga0315912_10005169_pt1 | contig 12083 bp, 10 predicted proteins | sample VfabasoilMG_FD_204469 | JGI IMG/M metagenome (GOLD analysis project Ga0315912, IMG submission 204469) | Garden soil microbial communities collected in Santa Monica, California, United States - V. faba soil | ecosystem: Environmental > Terrestrial > Soil > Garden | place: USA: California... | reverse complement strand
TGTTCACCACCTCGGACATCGGCTGGGTGGTGGGGCACTCCTACATCATCTATGCCCCTCTGATCGCCGGCATGACCACCATCATGTACGAAGGCGTGCCGCTGCGGCCCGACGCCGGCGTCTGGTGGAAGATCGTGCAGGACTACAAGGTCGCGGTGATGTTCTCCGCGCCGACGGCGATCCGCGTGCTCAAGAAGCAGGACCCGGCGTTCCTGAAGAAGTACGACCTGTCCTCGCTCAAGCACCTGTTCCTCGCCGGCGAGCCGCTGGACGAGCCGACGCACGTCTGGATCACCGAGTCGCTCGGGCGCCCGGTCATCGACCACTACTGGCAGACAGAAACCGGCTGGCCGCTGCTCTCGGCGCATCCCGGCGTGGAGAAGATGCCGCTCAAGATGGGTTCGCCGAGTTTCCCGGTGTACGGCTACGACGTGCACCTGCTGCACGAGGGAACCGGCAAGCCGGTCGCCGATGGCGAGAAAGCCGTCGTGACCATCACGCCGCCGCTGCCGCCGGGATGCATGTCGACGGTGTGGGGGGACGACGAGCGCTTCGTGAATACCTATTTCAAGGATTTCAAGGGGCAGCTCGTCTATTCGACCTTTGACTGGGGCATTCGCGACAAGGAGGGCTACTACTTCATCCTAGGGCGCACCGATGACGTGATCAACGTCGCCGGCCATCGCCTGGGCACGCGCGAGATCGAAGAAGCGGTCAGCACGCACCCCAACGTGGCCGAATGCGCGGTGGTGGGCGTGACCGATCCGCTGAAAGGGCAAATGCCTCTCGCCTTTGCCGTATTGAAGGATGCTTCGAAGAAAACCTCGTCCCAGGAAATCATGGAGACGGTCGACAAGCAGCTTGGCGCCATTGCGCGGCCGAAAGCCGTATATTTCGTCACGCTGTTGCCCAAGACGCGCTCCGGCAAGACGCTGCGCCGCTCGATCCAGGCGCTGGCCGAGGGGCGCGAACCGGGCGACCTCACGACCATCGAAGATCCCAACGCCCTTGAACAAATAAGGCAGGCCCTGCACCCATGAAAACACGACCGATGCTGACCCTCGACGACTGCCGCAAGATCTCCACAGCCGCCGAGGCCGAAGCGAAAAAGAACAACTGGAACGTCTGCATCGCCATCCTCGACGACGGCGGGCACCTGCTGCACCTCGTCCGCATGGACGGTGCTTCTCCCGCCAACGCGCGCATCGCCGTTGCCAAAGGCACCACCGCGGCCGAATCGCGCCGCTCGAGCGGCGTCTGGGAGCAACGCATCAAGGAAGGCCGCAACTCCATGCTCGGCATGCCCGGCATCACGCCGGTGCAGGGCGGGCTGCCGATCGTCGTCGACGGCGTCTGCGTCGGCGGCATCGGCGCCTCCGGCGTCCAGTCTCACGAGGACGAGCAGATCGTGAAGGCGGGGATCGACGCGCTGCAGAAAGGCTAGTTTCCCGCCGTGCGCGTCCTGATTGCCGGCGCCGGAATCGGGGGCCTGACCGCGGCGCTGGCGCTGCTGCGCCGCGGCCTGGACGTAGACGTCTACGAGCAGGCCCCCGAGCTGCGGGAAGTCGGCGCCGGGCTGCAGCTCAGCGCGAACGGCTCGCGCGTGTTCTACGAGCTTGGCCTGGCCGAAGCACTGAAGGCCGTTTCCTGCGAAGCCGCCGGCAAGGAAATCCGGCTGTGGAATACCGGCGAGACCTGGAAACTGTTCGACCTGGGCGCGGTGTCCATCGAGCGCTACGGCTACCCGTACTTCACGCTCTACCGCCCGGACCTGATCGCCGCGCTGGCGGGAGCAATCCGGCGCGAAAAGGCAGATGCCATTCACCTCGGGACCAGATGCCTTGCCTTCACGCAGTCTGAAACAACGGTAGAAATTCAATTCGACAACCGCAAGCCTGAAGTGGCTGACGCGCTGATCGGCGCCGACGGCGTTCATTCGCGGATTCGCCAGGGCCTATTCGGCGCGGATCGCCCGGCATTTACCGGCGTCATCGCCTGGCGGGGCGTAATTCCCCTGGAGCGCCTGCCGAAGCACATGGCGCGCATGGTCGGCACCAACTGGGTCGGACCTGGAGGCCACGTCATCCATTACCCGCTGCGAGGCGGCCGGCTGATGAATTTCGTCGGCGCGCTGGAGCGCGCGGACTGGCAGGTGGAATCGTGGAGCGCGCGGGGCACGACCGCGGAACTGGCCGCCGACTACGCGGGCTGGCACGAGGATGTGCACGCCCTGATCCGGGAAATCCCGGCGCCGCATAAATGGGCCCTGATGACGCGCCCGCCGCTCGAGCGCTGGACCGTCGGGCGCGTCAGCCTGCTCGGCGATGCCTGTCATTCGATGGTGCCGTTCCTCGCGCAGGGGGCGGTGATGGCCATCGAAGACGGCTATGTCCTTGCCCGCTGCCTCGAGGAATTCGGCGCCACGGAAGGTCTGACGCGCTACGAAGCGGCGCGACGCGATCGCACGCGCCGCGCGGTGGAGGGCTCTTCAGCCAATATCCAGCGCTTCCACAACCGGGTGTTGGCGGACCCGGTCGAGGGAAGGAAGTATGTCGACCGCGAGTGGGCGGGGGCGCGCGTCGCCGAGCGCTATGAGTGGCTGTTCCGCTACGACGTCTCGAGCGTCCCGATCTGAAATGAAAAAGGGCCCCTCACAGGCCCTTTCTGGCTGCTCTGGCGTTACTGGTCAGTTGCTCTTCGTGCCGGCGATGGCGCACTGCTCGTCCTGGTCGCCGGTGACGCCGCTCACGCCGACCGCGCCGGTGACCTTGCCGTCGACGAAGATGGGCACGCCGCCGGGAGAGCCGACGACGCCGGGCAGCGTTGCCGTGGCCGGGCCGCCCTTGTTGATCACATCCATGAATGCGCGTGTCGGACGCCGGTAGGTGGCGGCGGCCTTCGCCTTGGCGATGGCGATTTCCGAGCTAGCGTGCTGCGTGTCTTCCATTTTCTCGAAGAACATCAGGGAGCCGTGCGTGTCGACGATGGCGACGGCAACGTTCCAGCCGTTCTTCTGGCATTCCGCGATGGTTCCGGCGGTGATCTTTTTCGCTGCCGCCAGGCTGACGACCGGGCCGTAGCCGGGCCGCCGGTCCTGGGCCGTGGCGGCAACCGCGAATGCTGCAAGGGTAAAGCCGAGGGCTATCCTGACAAGCGACATTTTCCACTCCTCCGTTGTTGACGAAATTGGGGCAGGGCGACTATACGCTTGCCGCCCAGTTCCGGCGCAGCCCTTCAAGCGGCAGCACGAAATCCTTTGGGCAGGCCGGCAAGCGCCATGTGCCCGTAGACCGGCTCTTCCGGGATCGCTTTCACCATCAATTCGCGTGCCGCGAGTAACCGCTGAAAATCGATCCCCGTCGAAACGCCCATGCTCTCGAACATGAAAGCCAGGTCCTCGGTGATGACGTTACCGCTCGCGCCCGGGGCAAACGGGCAGCCGCCCAGGCCGCCGAGGGAGCTGTCGAAGTGGCGCACGCCGACTTCATAGGCGGCGAGGGCGTTGGCGAGGCCCAGGCCGCGGGTATTGTGAAGGTGGGCAGCCTCCAGCTTTTTTCCTATCTCCTGCATGACGCGGGAGAAGACCCTCTTGATCTGGGCCGGGTTTGCATATCCCACCGTATCGGCAAGGGCGACGCAATCGCAGAACTCCGCCAGCGCGGCGGCGATGCGCACGACATCATCTTCCGGGACTTCGCCCTGCAGGGTGCAGCCGAAGGCGGTCGAGACCGCGCCCTCGATTTCGACGCCCGGGTGCGGGAAGGCCGCGCAGCGGCGCACTTCCTCGATCATCTGCTCCGGGGTCATGCGAACGTTGGATTCGCTGTGCCTGCGGCTGGCGGAGACCGGGAAGGTCACCTTGTGCGTCCCTGCCTCCAGCGCGCGCTGGAAGCCTTTCAGGTTGGGGGCAAGGGCGACGACCTTGAGATTCCTTATCCCGGTTGAAAATTTCACGATTTCCGCCGTGTCGGCCATCGCCGGAATCAATTTGGGCGGAACGAAGGAACCCACTTCGATCTCGCGCAGGCCCGCGGCCGCGAGCGCGCTGATCCAGGCCTTCTTCGCTTCGGTCGCCATCAGGTGATGGGCGTTCTGCAGGCCGTCGCGCGGCCCGACTTCGCAAAGATGGACCTGGCTCATGGTCACGCCGCCGTGACGGGAATCTTCAGCTCGATGATTTTCCTCGACCACTCGGCCGGGCCGGTGTTGTGCACGGAGGTGCCGTTCGCATCCACCGCGACCGTGACCGGCATGTCCTTCACTTCGAATTCGTGGATCGCTTCCATCCCGAGGTCCTCGAAGGCGAGCACGCGCGATTTCTTGATCGCCTTGGCGACCAGGTAGGCAGCGCCGCCCACCGCCATCAGGTAGGCGGCCTTGTGCTTCTTGATGGCCTCCAGCGCCACCGGGCCGCGCTCGGCCTTGCCGACCATGCCGATCAGGCCGGTCTGCGCGAGCATCATCTCGGTGAACTTGTCCATGCGCGTCGAGGTGGTCGGGCCCGCGGGTCCGATGACTTCGTCGCGCACCGCATCCACCGGGCCCACGTAGTAGATGACGCGGTTGGTGAAATCGACGGGCAGCTTCTGTCCTTTCGCCAGCATGTCCTGGATTCGCTTGTGGGCCGCATCGCGACCGGTCAGAAGTTTTCCTGAAAGGAGAAGCCGTTGCCCCGGTTTCCAGCTTTCAACAATTTTCCTGCTCAAGGAATCCAATTCGACCCGGGTCGAACTTGCGTCCGCGACCCAGGTGACTTGCGGCCAGTCCGAAAGCGAGGGCGCCTCGAATTCCGCCGGTCCGGAGCCGTCGAGTACGAAGTGCGCATGACGTGTCGCCGCGCAGTTCGGGATCATCGCCACCGGCCGGTTGGCCGCATGGGCGGGGTAGGTCAGGATTTTCACGTCGAGCACCGTGGACAATCCCCCCAGCCCCTGCGCGCCAATGCCGAGGGCGTTGACCCGGTCGTAGAGTTCGATGCGCAGTTCCTCGACCTTGTTCTTCGGGCCGCGCGCCTTGAGCTCGGCCATGTCGATCGGCTCCATCAGCGCTTCCTTGGCCATCAGCATCGCCTTCTCGGCGGTGCCGCCCACGCCGATGCCGAGCATGCCGGGCGGGCACCAGCCCGCGCCCATCGTGGGCACGGTCTTCACCACCCAATCGGCGATGGAGTCCGAAGGATTGAGCATGACGAACTTGGATTTCGCCTCCGAGCCGCCGCCCTTGGCGGCCACGCCCACTTCAAGCTTGTCGCCGGCCACCATCTGCACGTTGATCACGGCGGGCGAGTTGTCGCGGGTGTTCTTGCGGCCGAAATCCGATTCATCCAGCACCGAGGCGCGCAGGGGGTTGTCCTTGTGGGCATAGCCCCGCCGCACGCCGTCGTTGACCGCGTCCTCGAGCGAGCCCTGGATGCCCTCGAAGCGCACGTCCATGCCGACCTTGAGGAACACGTTGACGATGCCGGTGTCCTGGCAGATCGGCCGGTGGCCCTCGGCGGACATGCGCGAGTTGGTGAGGATCTGCGCGATGGCGTCCCTTGCCGCCGGCGACTGTTCGCGCTCGTAGGCGCGGCCGAGCGCCTGGATGTAATCGCGCGGGTGGTAGTAGGAAATGAACTGCAGCGCGTCGGCAATGCTCTGGATGAGGTGCTCGCCGCGGATGGTCGTCATGGGTGGCCGCCGTTCTTGGCAGGAAGGGTCGGCATGATGCGATCGGTCCACGCGATCGCCAGGGCGGAAAACAGGAAGGTCATGTGGATGCCGACCTGGGCGATGATGGTCTTCTCGTCGTAGGCCGCGGCGTTGATGAAGGTCTTCAGCAGGTGGATCGAGGAAATGCCGATGATCGCGGTCGCGAGCTTCACCTTGAGCACCGAGGCGTTCACGTGCGACAGCCATTCCGGCTGGTCGGGGTGGCCCTCGAGGTTCATCCGCGACACGAAAGTCTCGTAGCCGCCGACGATGACCATGATCAGCAGGTTCGAGATCATGACGACGTCGATCAGGCCGAGCACCACCAGCATCAGCACGGTCTCGTTCGGCTTCACCGGGCGCTGCCCGCCTTCGACCGTCACCGAATCGAGGATGTGCGTCAGCGCCTGGGATTCGCCGAAGGTGGCGAGCACCAGGTAATAAAGTTCCTGCCAGAACAGCCAGACATAGATCGCCTGCGCGACGATGAGGCCGAGGTAAAGGGGAAGCTGCAGCCAGCGGCTGGCGAAGATCAGCGCGGGAAGCGGCCGCAGCGCGCGGGCCGGGTCCGTCGATTTCATGGGGTCGTTGCCTTTACAGGTGCCAGTTTTGGTGATTGTATTCGCGTAAGCGGGGTGTAAGCACGCGGGTCGCAAAATTGCCGCCGGGGAGGAGTCAGAGCATGTCGTCGAATATTGAAACGGTGCTGCAGGAGAAGCGCGTTTTCCCGCCTTCGCCCGTGTTCGTCAAGCAAGCCAACATCTCCGGCATGGAGGCGTACCGCAAGCTGTGCGCCGAGGCGGAAAAGGATTTCGAGGGGTTCTGGGCGCGCCTCGCGCGCGAGACCCTGCTCTGGTCCAAGCCCTTCAGCAAGACGCTCGACGAGTCGAAGGCGCCGTTTTTCCGCTGGTTCCATGACGGCGAGCTGAACGCGTCCTACAACTGCCTCGACCGGCACCTGAAGACCCAGCCCGACAAGACCGCGATCATCTTCGAGGCCGACGACGGCAAGGTGACGAAGATCACCTACCAGGCGCTCTACAAGGAAGTCTGCCGATTCGCCAACGGCCTCAAGGCGCTCGGCATCAAGCTCGGCGACCGCGTGCTGATCTACATGCCGATGTCGATCCAGGCGGTAGTGGCGATGCAGGCCTGCGCGCGCATCGGCGCGACGCACTCGGTGGTGTTCGGCGGCTTCTCGGCGAAAAGCGTGCAGGAGCGCATCATCGACGCCGGCGCGGTGGCCGTGATCACCGCGGACGGCCAGTTCCGCGGCGGCAAGGAGATCCCGCTCAAGCCGGTGGTCGACGAGGCGCTCGGCATGGGCGGCTGCGAGAAGATTTCGAAGGTCGTCGTTTACAAGCGCTCGGGCAGCGCGGTCGCCATGAAGGCGGGCCGCGACCTGTGGTGGGACGAGGCGACCAAGGGCCAGGCGGATACCTGCGAGCCGGCCAACGTCAACGCCGAGCACCCGCTGTTCATCCTCTATACCTCCGGCTCCACCGGCAAGCCGAAGGGCATCCAGCACTCCACCGCCGGCTACCTGCTGTGGTGCATGCTGACCATGAAGTGGGTGTTCGACTACAAGCCGAGCGACGTCTTCTGGTGCACCGCCGACGTGGGTTGGGTGACCGGGCACTCCTACGTCTGCTACGGACCGCTGGCGGTGGGCGCCACCGAGATCATCTTCGAGGGCGTGCCGGTCTATCCCGACGCCGGGCGCTTCTGGAGGATGATCCAGGACCACAAGTGCACGGTGTTCTATACCGCGCCGACCGCGATCCGCTCGCTGATCAAGGCCGGCGGCGACCAGCCCAGGAAATACGACCTGTCGTCGCTGCGCATCCTCGGCACGGTGGGGGAGCCGATCAATCCGGAAGCCTGGATGTGGTACCACGAGACCGTCGGCGGCGGGCGCTGCCCGATCGTCGACACCTGGTGGCAGACCGAGACCGGCGGCCACCTGATCTCGCCGCTGCCGGGGGCGACACCGACCAAACCGGGCTCGGCCACGCTGCCGCTGCCGGGAATCTTTGCCGACATCGTCGACGAGACCGGGCATCCGGTGGGCAGGGGCAAGGGCGGCATCCTGGTGATCTCGCGTCCCTGGCCCTCCATGCTGCGGACGATCTGGGGCGATCCGGAGCGCTACCGGAAGACCTATTGGCCCGACGACTTCAAGGGCAAGTTGTACCTTGCCGGCGACGGCGCCAGCACCGACGAAGAAGGTTATTTCCGCATCGTCGGGCGCATCGACGACGTGCTCAACGTGTCGGGCCACCGGCTTGGCACCATGGAGATCGAATCGGCGCTGGTCGCGCATACGAAACTCGTGGCCGAGGCGGCGGTGGTCGGGCGTCCGGACGAGCTGACGGGCGAGGCGGTGTGCGCCTTCGTGGTCCTGAAAGGCAACCGCCCGACCGGCGACGAAGCGCTTCGCATCGCGAAGGAACTGCGCGACTGGGTCGGCAAGGAAATCGGCGCCATCGCCAAGCCGAAGGACATCCGCTTCGGCGACAACCTGCCCAAGACACGCTCGGGAAAGATCATGCGGCGGTTGCTGCGCTCCATCGCGAGGGGCGAGCAGATCACACAGGACGTGTCGACCCTCGAAAACCCGGCGATCCTCGAGCAGTTGAAGCAATCGACGTGATTCAGCAGTCCGAGGCCAAGGGCCAGCGCCTGATTGCGCTATTCGCGCTGGGATGCCTGCTGTTCAACTACCCAATACTGTCGCTGTTCAACGCGCCCGCCGAAGTGTTCGGCGTGCCGGTGCTCTATGCCTATATCTTCGCCGCCTGGGCGCTGCTGGTCGGGCTGATGGCGCTCGTGGTCGAGGCGCGGCGCTAGGCGCCCCGAGGCACGATGCTGCAGGGCCACATCATCGTTCTGGTGGCCTTCGCTTACCTCGGGTTGCTGTTCGGCATCGCGTATTACGCCGACAAACGCGCGGACGCGGGCCGCTCGATCATCGACAATCCGACCATCTACGCGCTGTCGCTGGCGGTGTACGCGACCGCCTGGACCTTCTACGGCTCGGTCGGGCGCGCGGCGAGCGACGGCATCGGCTTCCTGCCCATCTACCTCGGCCCGACGCTGATGATCGCGCTGTGGTGGCTGGTAATGCGCAAGATCATCCGCATCAGCAAGGCGAGCCGCATCACCTCGCTCGCGGACTTCATCGCCTCGCGCTACGGCAAGAGCGCGCTGCTCGGCGGACTGGTGACCGTGATCGCGGTGATCGGCATCCTGCCGTACATCTCGCTGCAACTGAAGGCGATCTCCACCAGTTACGCGATCCTCCTGCAGTATCCGGAGGTCAGCCTCCCGGCCAGCCTTGCGGCTGGAAATGCGGCGGGCAGCCACGCACTGGCGGCCGACACCGCGTTCTGGGTGGCCATGATCCTTGCGGCTTTCACCATTCTTTTCGGCACGCGGCACCTGGATGTGGCCGAGCACCACGAGGGCATGGTCGCGGCGATTGCCTTCGAATCGCTGGTCAAGCTGCTGGCGTTCCTCGCGGTGGGGCTCTACGTCACCTACGGCATGTTCAACGGCGTCGGCGACATTTTCGGGCGCGCGCGCGCCTCCGCCGATCTCGCGCCGCTGCTGGCCCCGCTGGAGGGCGTCGCCGGCAGCTATGCCAACTGGGTTTGGCTGACGATCCTGTCGATGCTGGCGATCATGTTCCTGCCTCGCCAGTTCCAGGTGGCAGTGATCGAGAACAAGCACGAGCGCCACCTGAACAAGGCGATCTGGCTGTTCCCGCTCTACATGCTGGCGATCAACATCTTCGTGCTGCCGATCGCGTTCGGCGGCAACCTGCACTTCGCCCCCGGCAGCGTGGACGCCGACACCTATGTGCTGACCCTGCCGATGGCAGCGAAGCAGGAAGGGCTCGCGTTGCTGGTGTTCATCGGCGGCCTGTCGGCGGCCACCGGCATGGTGATCGTCGAGACGATCGCGCTCTCGACCATGGTCTGCAACGACCTCGTGATGCCGGTGCTGTTGCGCCTGAAAGGGCTGCGCCTGGGGGAGAGGCGCGACCTGACCGCCTGGCTGATCGGCATAAGGCGGGGGGCGATCCTGCTGATTCTGGTGCTCGGCTATCTCTACTTTCGCCTGGCCGGAGAAGCCTACGCCCTGGTGTCGATCGGCCTGGTGTCCTTCGCCGCGGTCGCGCAATTTGCACCGGTGCTGCTGGGCGGAATCTTCTGGAAGCGCGGTACGCGCAGCGGCGCGCTGGCGGGCCTGATCGCCGGGTTCGCGGTCTGGCTCTACACGCTGCTGCTGCCCGCGCTGGCCCGCTCGGGCTGGCTGCCGATCGGCCTCATGGAGGAGGGGCCGTTCGGCGTGGCGCTCCTCAAGCCGCTCGAACTCTTCGGCCTCGCCGGCCTGGACCAGATCACCCACGCGATGATCTGGAGCATGATCGCCAACATCGGCGCCTACATGACGGTGTCGCTGCTGAGCACCCAGAGCGCGGACGAGACGCGGCAGGCCGGCCTGTTCGTGGATGCGTTCCGCCAGAGCGGCGAGGCGGGCGGGGCGCGCTTCTGGCGCGGCACCGCATCGGCGCCGGACCTCTACGACCTGCTGGCGCGATTCCAGGGCGCCGCCGATGCCGCAGCCGCTTTGTCCGACTATGCCCGCGGGCGGGGATTGCGCTGGCCGGACCACGCCTTCGTCGCCGACGCGGAGTTCGTGCATTTCGTGGAGGTGCAGCTCGCCGGCGCGATCGGCGCCGCCTCCGCGCGCATCATGGTGGGCTCGGTGGTGAAGGAAGAGGCGCTCACCATCGAGGAAGTGCGTGAAATCCTCGACGAGGCATCGCAGGTGGTGGTCTACAGCCACCGTCTCGAGCACAAATCGAAAGAGCTGGAGCGTGCAACCGAGGAGTTGCGCACGGCGAACGAGCAGCTCAAGGAGCTCGACCGGCTCAAGGACGATTTCGTCTCCACCGTGTCGCACGAACTACGAACGCCGCTCACCTCGATCCGCACCTTCTCGCAGATCCTGCGCGACAATCCGGACCTGGAGCCGGCCGAGCGCGCGCGCCAGCTCGGCATCGTCATCAAGGAGAGCGAACGGTTGACGCGGCTGATCAACCAGATCCTCGACGTTTCACGGCTCGATTCGGGGAATGTCGACTGGCATCCGGGGTCGGTGGACATGAAGGAAATCGTCGAGGACACCGTGGCGGCGATGAGCGAGTTGTTCAAGGAAAAGAGCATCGAATTGCGCACTCGGGTGCCAGATCGCGTGCCGGTAGTCACCGCGGACCTCGACCGGATCGTGCAGGTGATGCTCAACCTGCTGTCGAACGCGGTGAAATTCTGCGATGCCGGCCAGGGGCGCGTCGAGATCTCGCTGTCGCAGGACGAGGGCTGCGTACGCGTGGATGTCCGCGACAACGGCCCGGGAATCGCGGCGTCCGAGCAGCAGGCGATTTTCGAAAAATTTCGCCAAACCAGCGATCCCCTGGTGGACAAGCCCCAGGGATTCGGCCTGGGGCTCTACATCTGCAAGCGCATCGTCGAACGACTTGGCGGCCGTATCTGGGTGGTGAGCGACAGGCGAGACGGGACCTGTTTTTCGTTCACTCTTCCGGTAGAGGCCGGTTGATGCATTGCACTGCAGCAATGTGGAGACACGGTAATGCGGCAGTGCGACAAAATACTGTAAGCGTTTTGTAAGTTATTCTGCGCATGATGCGAAAGCTGAACTTCCAGGGGAGGGAGCAATGCAACTGACCGCCAAGCACCAAGAATATTGGCGCAAGAACCTCACGATTACAGCAATCCTGCTGCTGATCTGGTTCATTGCCACATTTGTCGAAGGTTGGTATGCCCGGGAACTGAATGGCGTCACCTTCCTGGGATTTCCGCTTGGCTTCTACATGTCGGCCCAGGGATCACTCGCGATCTACGTCGCGATCATCGGCGTCTATGCCTGGTACATGAACAAGCTCGACCGCGAATACGACGTGCACGAGGGAGAAGACGAATGAACCAGGCGACCTTCAGCCACAAGAGTTTCAACCAGCAACTCAAGCGGTATTACGGCCTCTACACCGGGGGCTTCCTCGCCTTCGTGATCGCCCTGGCGATCGCCGAGCAGGTCGGCATGTCGCGCCAGTGGATTGGCTACTGGTTCCTGTTCGCCACGATCGCGCTCTACGCCATGATCGGGATCATGAGCCGCACCGTGGACGCGGCGGAGTTCTACGTCGCGGGCCGGCGCGTGCCCGCGTTCTTCAATGGCATGGCGACCGGCGCGGACTGGATGAGCGCGGCCTCCTTCATCGGCATGGCGGGCACGCTCTACCTGTCCGGCTACGACGGCCTGGCCTTCGTGATGGGCTGGACCGGCGGCTATGTGCTGGTGGCGCTG
>Ga0315912_10005168_pt1 | contig 12084 bp, 12 predicted proteins | sample VfabasoilMG_FD_204469 | JGI IMG/M metagenome (GOLD analysis project Ga0315912, IMG submission 204469) | Garden soil microbial communities collected in Santa Monica, California, United States - V. faba soil | ecosystem: Environmental > Terrestrial > Soil > Garden | place: USA: California... | reverse complement strand
ATCCATCGCGCGGCGCCGCGACAGGGCGACGATGGGGCGCGTCAGGCCCGGCAGCGCGATGCAGTCCGTCGCGGCGACGCCCATCGCGAACGCGACGCCGCGCGGCACGAGGGCACTCGCCATTCCGGAACGGGCGACCTGAACGAGCGCCGTGAACGACTCGAGTCGCCCGGTGATGCGCAGGTCGATGCCCCATCGCCGCTCGCGCTGGCGCAGCTTCGGAGCGAGCGCTGCCCACGTCAGCGAGCGCTCCTCGATCGTCCAAGCCTCGACGGTCGCGCGGCCGCGCGGTGCGGGCGCGCCTGACGCGGGAACCAGCACGAACTCCTCGTCGCAGAGCGGCCGCTCGACGAGATCGCCGGACGCGCCCGAGGCGACGCAGAGAGCGAGCGCGTAGTCGCCCGAGCGCACGCGCTCGACGAGCGTGGGACCGCGATGCGCGTGCAGCTCGAGGCCGATTCCGGGCAGTCGCGCGCGCAGGCGCATCAGCGCCGCCGGCAGCCACGACGACAGCAGCGACTCGGAGGCGGCCACGCGCAGCGTCGTGGCGTCCTCCTCCACGGGCTCGCGCGCCAGCGCCATCACGTCGTGGAGCGCGGCGAGGAGCGGCGTCGCATCGGCTATCAGCCGCTCCCCCGCCGGCGTGAGCGCGAGCCGGCGGCCCGAGCGCTCGACGAGCGGCGCGCCGACCTCCGCCTCGAGCGCCGCGACGCGCTTGCTGATGGCCGACTGGGTGACGCGCAGGCGCACGGCGGCGGCGGCCGTCGTGCCGGCCTGCTGCACGGCGCGAAGGGCTTCGAGCCTGTCGAGCATGAGTCCTCCGGGGAATCATTGATCATCCATTGATTCCCTGTGCGATTCAATCTCCTCGGCCGATGCTGAAGCCATGACACTCCCGCTGCTCATCCTGCTCGCGCTCGCCACCTCCGTCGTGTCGGGCGTCCTCGGGATGGCGGGAGGCCTCGTGCTCATGGGCGCCTGCACGATGACGCTGCCCATCGCCGACGCGATGATCCTGCACGGCGCGACTCAAGTCACCGCGAATGGCTCGCGGACGCTGGTCCTCTGGCGGCACGTGCGCTGGCGCGTCGTCATGGCCCACGGATCTGGCGCGCTCGTCGCCTGGCTGCTGATGCGCCTCGCGCGCCTGCATCCCGATCCCGCGCTCGTGCTGCTCACGCTGGGCATCGTCCCGTTCGTCGCGCTGCTGCTGCCGCGCTCGCGCTGGCTCGATGCGTCGCGACCGACATCGGCCGCTCTCTGCGGCCTGCTCACGAACGCGATGCAGCTCGTCGCGGGCGTCGCGGGTCCGCTGCTCGACGTGTTCTACGTCAACACGACGCTCGATCGACGCGAGGTCGTCGCGACGAAGGCGGCGACGCAGGCCATCGCGCACGCCTCGAAGATCGCGTTCTACGCGCCCATGCTGGGCTACGACACCTCCCTGGGACCCGGCTGGCTCATGCTGGCTGGGCTCGTTGCCATCGTGGGCACCTCCCTCGGGACGCGCCTGCTCGAGCGCTGGAGCGACGTCGGCTTCCGGCAGGCCACGCGATGGATCGTGCTCGGCCTCGGCGCGACGTTTCTCGCGCGCGGCGTGGCCGCTCTCGCGGGATGACGCCTCGGCGGGCCGATCTTGCGTCGGCCGGCCCGCGCATGTTGAACTGCGGCTCCCTTCGGAGTACCGCCATGCGCCTGCTGCTCTCCGCTCTCGCCGCGTCGCTCGCCCTCCCCGCCTCGGCCTCGGTCGATCTGAGGGCCCGCCGCCTCACGTTCGACCACTCGGATGGCGTGTACGCCGCCGCCGATCGGGCGACGGTGACGCTGGCCTACGAGGCGACCGGCAGCGAGGGCACGCTCACCGAGGTCTTCCTCCGAGTCGAGATCGGCACGAATCCTCCCACGCGCATCACCTACATCATGAACGAGGTGCGCGTGCCGAGCGGGCCGCGCGAGTTCGTCATGAAGGTGGACCTCCTCGATCGAAAGGTGCCCGAGGGGACCTTCGACGTGACGGCGACGATCGACTCGAAGGATCTCGTCCGCGAGACGGACGAGCAGAACAACGCGGCGACCACGACGCTCATCGTCGGACGGCCCGCCCCGTCGCGCCCGCCGGCCAGCACCGCGCCGCCCGCGCCGCCTCCGAGCTCGAGCTCGAGCTCCTCGAGCGGGGGCGCGAAACGGCTCGCCCCGCGCGAGGCGCGCAGCGTCTCGCAGACGACGTGCAGCGCGCTCGAGCGAGCATGGCGCGCGCCGCTCGAGGCGGGCTTCCATCCGGGCTACGGCACCTCGACCGTCACGATGGCGTTCGACCATCCGCTGACGGTGCCGCGCTCGGGCGAACGCATCCGTCGCTCGCGTCTCGTGATCGCCGGAAGCGTGCAAGGCACGCCCTTCGAGACGCTCGGCCCGCTCGACGTCACGTTGCGATCGCTCGGCGGCCGCGACGCGCGCTGCGCCCCGCCGAAGGACATCCGCTCGACGGCGAACGCCATCGACGGATCGATGTCGATCGATCTCGGCAACCTCGTGCACGATGCCGAGGCGCTCGCATGGGAGTGCGCCGAGCGCATGCAGGTCGTCCTGTCGTTCCCCACGCCGCGGACGCCGCCCTCCGACGCCGCGCTCGTCATCCTCGACGAGTCGCGCACCGGCATCGACGTCGAGGTCGAGCGCTAGTTGCGGGGGCGGCGGACGGCCATCTGCGGCATCGCGCTGCGGACTCGGCTCCCGTTACGGCCCAGAGCGGCCGCGCCGGTCGCCTCGCCTTGCGCGCCGCCACGTCTGGCCATCCGGCGCCCCCCCGCAACTCGTCGCGCGCCTGACGGGACGAGTCGCCGCGCCTCGTGGCGGGTCGTCTACGCGAGAGGAGGCTCCTGCTCGATTTCGGGGGCGAGCTTGTGTTCGGTGTCGCGCGCCCAGGCGAGGGCCGCTGCCGCGTCGATGAACCTGCCGCCCGCCGCGTCGTGCACGACGCCGTCGAGCATCTCGGCGAGGGCGGCCGCGGCGATCACGGCGACAGCGCGCTCGTCGTAGCGGGAGTGGGTCACGAGCTCGATCAGCAGATCCCGCTCGCCGATCATCCGAAGCTCGTCGTCTGCGAAGTCCTCCCCGTCGTCCCTCAGCTCTTCGCGGTACTCGGCGACGTCACCGGCGAAGTACTCGAAGCCCGTGCGTCGATCCTCGTACCGGCAAGGCAGGTAGCCGCGATGCTCCAGCGGATCGAACACCTCGTCCAGCGCGACATCGAAGCCCGCCTCGCGGATCGCGGCGGCCCACGCCTTCGGATCGATCGTCCTGCTGCCGTCGAGAAAGACATGGATCGCGATCGACATCCGAGCGCTACTGCAGGAGCTGCTTCAGGAGCGAGAAGTTCTCCGCCTCGCGCGCATCGAGCACGCCATCGCGCGCGCACAGCTGGCGCGCCGCCTCGAGGAAGAGCTCGCGATGCTCGAGCGGGATGTCCTGCGGATCGACCTCTTCGGCGCGCGGCGGCACTTCGAGCCAGCGCGAGACCTGGCGCTGCTCCTCGGGCGGGAGATCGAGCGCGCGCACGAGCTTGCCCACGAACTGGCGCTCCTCCTCCTGCACCTGCAGATCCGCCCAGGCGAACGAGCAGACGAACTTCATGAGGCGGAGCCGATCCTCGTGCGACAGCTTGTAGGGCATGCGCGCAGCATACGCCTGGTCCTGCCGCGTCGCGTGCACGCCCCCACCAGGGCATCTACTCACCCTTGAGGCGAGCGACAAGGCCAGCTCACCGACCGAGGGGGTTCCACCGCCAGACAGACTTGGACGCGAAGGAGTAGCTGCGCGCGCAACGAAGGTGCGTTACCGCGCTGGCGAAACCTCTGCGATCCCACCGCCCGCTCCTGGCCTGCTAGGCTACGCGTGCTCATCCCGCGCTCACGCTGCGCCGAGCCTTCCGATAAATTCAGGGAATCCGATGGCAACCCCTCGACACCGCGCTCTGACGATCCCTCAGGGCGAGGAGGATTCGGCCCGTGGCTTCATGCGCATGGATCCATCTCAGCTTGAGTGGTTCGTCGAGGTGATGACCGCAGCGCGACCAGCGCTGTCCATCGACCAACTCGTGAGGCAGCTAGGGGAACCACCTCTAGGCCTGTCGGTGCGGCAGGTCCGCGGAGCCGTCCGCGTTGTCGTTGGCATCTGCCTATCGATGCATCACCGCGGGATGTCGCCAGACGAGACTGTTGAGGTTGCTCTTCCCGCGCTAAAGGGAGCGCAGGATAGCTCAAGCACCACAGACCTTGGCAGCCATGCAGAGGCGCTGCGTAAGTTACTGCCGTTGCCAGTACTCATCGTGACAGCGAAGGCTGCCAACGTAATGGTTCAGAGCGAACGGCCGTTCAAAGAGGCCCAGGTCTTGACTGACCTCCGCTCGGTGTTCGCTGGCGACCATTCGGCAGCCCCGCCCGCCGCCGTGGTAGTGCACAACCTCCGGCTGGCCTTTTATAGAAATGACCTCAGCGCTCATGAGGATCTCTACTTCGCACTAGACCGTTCGGAGGTCGAGACGCTCATAGGCGTCCTCCGGAGCGCCCTTGCCAAAGAGGACGCGATTCGTTCTGCCCTGGGCGACAGCATTGCAATTCTCGATCTTCCGGGGGCCACATGATTGATATCGCATGTTCAGACGAAGATCGCGACATGGGTGCCTGGACGCAAGGCGCCGATGGCCATGAACTGCTTTCTGCGTGGGAGCGGCAAGATGTGGATGTCGTCCCTGTATGGGGGGGCGCACGCGCGGTAGCGAAGTCGTTCGCTGGGGTGGTGCCGGCGCAGGCATCGCCACTCGGCGAAGCGATCGAACGCTCGCGATCACGCATCCTGAATGCGCCTCTAGATGCTGATGATGTGCCGTATTCCGAGGACACTTGGATCCGCGCAATGACGTTTCTGAGGCGTGACCTTGTGGCCGCCCTGCGAAGCGCTAGCGTCGTCACTGACATCCCAAGGATTCTCCCTGGCCCCGAAGGCAGCATCGATCTGCACTGGGTACGACCCGGATACAGGCTGCTCGTAAATATCCCGCCAGCGATCGATCTCGCGACATTTCAGTACCGCCGGGACAATCTGGCGATCCGTGGCGAGTTCGATCCGGAGCGCGACTCTATCCTTCCGCTGATCGCGACGTAGAACGTACAGTGAATCAGGTTGCGGAAGAGTTGATACCTGACGGCGACATGGTCTTTCGCGCCCTGCGGGACATGGATTTCTTGGACGGAGAGATCCTGCCAATGGCGTTCCACCTAGAGAAGGATGTCTCGGACGGGCGCGCGCTATCGGTGGAGTGGGACCGATACGCTACTGCTGCCGAGTGTCTTGCTCGCCCGCGCCGCCGGCTGGCGGTCGCAGTGGCCGCAGCGGATGTCGGCCAGATCCGTGGGCTCCCGTTGGTCCAGGTCGGCCATCGCCCAGAGCCTGAGTTTCGGGCGCATTCGCACATTTTCGCGAATCCGCCGCCCGACAGCGCTGCGCGCACAGGGATTCGTGACGACCTGCACCGCGTCTTTGTGAAAGTCGAGTTCTAGGCCTCGCAGCGCCGCGATGCTCTTGGCGTGCTACCTGCAACCGCGGGCGAAGCGCGGATTGCATCGGGCCACTATCCGACCGAACATGACCCCGTCCAGATCGAGGCCAGAGGGGTGACCTTCGCTCGAGCGCCAAGACCGGGACGGGGTGATGACCTCCTGGGTCACTTCGGCAACAAGGCGCGGGAGTGCCGCACTCAACACCCCGACGAGGACGCGCAGCCTCACGACGTCGGCGTCAGCTCATCGGGCTTGGGGAGCAGCGAATCGACGGTCGCCTTCGAGAGCACGACGACGAGCTCCTTCGGCAGCGCCGCGCCACCCTCGATGCGCGCGAAGCGCTCGCCGAGGCCGCCCGCGCGCTCGCCGAGAAGCTTCACCTGGAGCGTCTTGCCGCCATAGACGGCCGAGATCGTCGCGGTGGGACGAAGCTGATCGGCCGATGCCTTTTCGGCCAGCGCGACGTCCTCGATGCGCAGGCCGCGCAGCGCCGACGCGGTGCGCGTGAGGCGCGACGCGTTGCCCGTGCCGCTCTTCGTGCCCGAGAGGCTCCACGTCGCGTCGCTCTTGCGCGTCGCCGAGACGGTCAAGCCGGTGGACTCGATGCGCACGCTGCTGGGATCGGCCGCGGTCACGTCCGCGAAGGCGACGGGCGCGTCGTACAACGCCGACGCCTTCGGCAGCGCGTTCGTCGCGCTCCATGCCGGCAGCGACCAGCACTGCGGCCGATCATCGACGGTGACGGCCAGCTCCTCGCGACCCTCGACGTTCCCGTGGACGACGAGCTTGCGCGTGCCGCCGGCCGTCATGTCGATCACGACTTCCGCCGTCTTCGCCGCCGCGCACGGCGCGGGATCCGCGAGCAGCTCACCCGCACGCACCTGGCTCGCGCGGGAGACCACGCTCTCGAGACCGGACGCGAGCGGGCTCCACGGAATGGGCACCGACGACGTCACCGTCCATCCCGCGGCCGGCGGCGGCGCCGCCGCCTCGCCCTCGGGCGCGCTCGCAGGGGCCGGCGCCGCAGAACGCGCGACGACGAAGCTCGCGTCGCCGCGATCGACGCTCAGCTTCGCGACGTCCTTCGCCTCGGCGTTCAGCAGTCGCTTCTCGAGCCAGAGATCCTTCGCCGGCGCGCTGCCCTCCCCGTAGAGCGCGAGCTGCGTGCGCACGCCCTTGGTGACGTGCAGCACCGGACCGCCCTCGACGCGCACGAAGTTCGCCGTCGGAGCGTCACCGGACTTGCCGACGAAGATCGTGGTCGTGGCCGCGCCGGAAGCAGTGCTGATGACGACCTTCGTCGCGCTCGCATCGTCGAGGCCGTAGGTCTCCATCGAGGCATCCTTCGCCGCGCGCTCCTCGCCCTCCATGGCGACGAGATCCTTCACGAAGGCGTCGAGCTTCTCGGCATCGGCCGGAGCGTCCTGGAGCGACGCGACCGTCCATCCGTTGGCGCCCCGAACGTAGCGCAGCGTCGCAGGCGGCGCCGTCGCGGGCGGCGGCACCTCGCCGGGCGGCGTCTCGGGCGGCTTCGGCACCGGGCCGGTGATCTCGACCGACGTGACCGCCGTCGGATCGATGGCCGGCGAGATGACGCGCGCAACGCCCGCCTGCGCGAGATCGTCGGTGAGCCGCGTGCTGCGCTCGCGCAGCGCGAAGCGCGCGACGAGCAGCGCGACCAGCACGCCCGCGAGGATCGCGAAGTGCTGCCGCTTCATGCCGCACCTCCGCGCGCGTCGCGAGCGGCTGCCGGAGCATGAGCGCCGCTCGACGTGAATGGCGCCTGCTGCCGGCGCTTGCGCGCGATCATGCGCAGCGCGCCGAGCGCGGCGATGACGGCCGGCGCCAGGCCGATCATCGCAGCCTCGTACACGAGGCGCGTCGATCGCTCGACGTCGCGAATCGGCCGCTCGAGCGGCTCCTTCACCGTCAAGCGCAGCAGCACGTCGCCGAGCGAGAGCGCGTCCACTGCGTTCCGCAGGAGAGCGCCTGCCCAGTTGAGGCCGCCCTGATCCTGCACCTGCTCGTCGCGGAACGCGTTGGCCGTCCCTACGACGAGCAGCGCGCCGGGCTTCCCTTCGACGGGCGCGGGCGGCGCCTGATCCGGAGCGCCGCTCGCCCACGGTGGCGGGGGCGACGCGGGCTCGGGGAAGGTCCCGCGAACGAGACCCGCGAGCGGAATCGGGCCCTCGTTCGGACGCTCGTCGTTGAGATCGGCCGGGATGCTCTCGGTGGGCACGTCGCGCGTCCATGAGGCCTCGCCGGTCGCGAGCACCTGCTGCCACTCGAGCCCCAGCTCCTTCAGCTTCACCTCGTCCTTCGTCACGGGCGACGCGGACTCGATGATCACGAAGCCGCCGATGCCGTTCGACAGTGCGGTGCCGCGATCGAAGTTCGCCGCGTCGAGCTTGAACGACCAGCGGTAGTTGATCGTGACCGGCGGGCTGAACGGGCTCACCTGGTAGCTCAGAGGGAAGCTCTCCCTGTTCAGCACCATCTTCTGCGGCACGTCCACCCCGAAGCGCGAGAGCAGGTCGCTCACCCCCGTCTCGTTGGCCCTGAGCTGAACGCTGATGCCCTGGCGCGAAGGCCGCAGGAGCTGATCGAACTGTTGCGTCGCCAGGATGACGGTGCCGCCGCGCCGCAGCAGGCGCTGGATCTCCCAGTCCATCCGCGGCGAGAGATGCTCGGGCGCCAGCACGACGAGCGTCGTCATGTCGTCGGGCAGCGGCTCCTCGGACTCGGGCCGCAGGCGCCTGACGTCGTAGCGCTCGCCGCCGCGCAGGATCGCCTGCGCGACGCGGTAGTCGTCCTGCTCGCGCGCGAGCTGATCGAGCGGCAGCCCGAGCTGCTGCATGAGCTGCATCTGCTGCGGATCGATGTCCACGGACTGGATCGGCGCGAGGATGCCGACGACAGGCTTCTCGTCGTGCGTGAAGCGGTAGACGCGCGTGATCAGCTCCTGCTCGAGCGCGCCGAGCTGCCCGGGCATCACCTGCGGGATGATCTCCTTCTTCTCCGCGCCATGCGTGACGGCCATCGCCGCGTAGACGACCTTCGTCTCGGTTCCCGAGATGCCGCCCGAGCGCACGCGGAACGGGAGGATGCCCTCCTCGAGCAGCTTCTCCTCGACCTTGCCCTGCTCGCCCTCCTTCTTCTCCTTCTTCGCGTCGTCCCCGCCGAGCTGCGCCTGCAGCATCTCCTGCGCGCGGAGGATCGCGTCGTCGGCGTGGAGGTGCACGACGTCCACCTTCAGCCTGCCGGCCGACTCGCGCTCGAGGGCCGAGAGCCGCTCGGTGATGTCGCGCTCGAGCGACGCCATGCCGACGGGCATCTCGTCCTTCGGCGAGAAGTAGAGCTTCACGCCCACGGGCTCCTTCTCGGGGATCCCCTGGAGCACCTCGACGGCCGCGGGCGAGACGGTGAAGAGCTTCTCCGCGGTGAGATCGAGGCGCGGCCTCAGCTCGAGCGCGAGCCCTCCCGCGAGCGCGATGATCGGGATGCCGAGGGCTGCAGCGAGCAAGCGACGCGTCGTGGCGCCGGGCTTCATCCTGCTCTCCTCGACCTGCACGGCGTTGAGCGCGAGCAGGCCCGCGATCCACGCGAGGTGGAACAGCACGTCGCCCAGGCCGATCACGCCCTGAACGAAGCGGCCATGCGCCTCCGAGAACGAGACCTCCTCGCGCAGGAACGTGCCCAGCCCGCTGACGACCGAGTCCACCTGCGACGCGATCGGCGCGAAGCCGATCAGCCGCAGCGCGAGCACGGCGACGAGGGTGACGATGTATGCCTCGACCTGATCCCGACACAGCGACGAGAGGTACAGGCCGACGGCGATCAGCAGCGCGCCGAGGAGGAAGCTCCCGAAGTAGCCCGCGCCGATGGCGCCCCAGTCGGGCGGCAGCCCCGGAGTCGAGAGCAGCTTCAGCGACAGCGGCAGCACGAGCGAGCCGAGCAGGCACGCTCCCCAGAACGCTACGGCCGCGAGGAACTTCCCGAGAACGATCGAGAACGTGCTCGTCGGGAACGTGAGCAGCAGCTCGTAGGTCGCACCGCGTCGCTCCTCCGCCCACGAGCGCATGGTCAACGCGGGGATGATGAAGCACGCGCTCCACGAGACCCACTCGAAGAACGAGCGCATCGAAACCTGATCGGCGGCCCAGAGATCCAGCATGTAGAGCGACGTCGTCAGCAGCAGGAAGCCGATGGCGACGACGTACGCCATGGGCGCGTCGAAGAAGGCGCGCAGCTCGCGGCGGAACACGACCAGCGCGACGCTCATGCCGCCTCCCCGGCCGCGGCGGGCGCGGCCGTCTCGCGCACGAGCGCGACGAAGACCTGCTCGAGCGAGTACCTGTCCTGCGCGAGCCGCACGACGGGCCAGCCGCCGCGCCGCATCGCCTCGTCCACCGCGCGAACGACGGCCTCGTCGCCGAAGTCGTGCGCGACGTCGAAGGCGCAGGAGCCGCCGGCCGAGGGTGTCGCGGGATCGACCGCCGCAACACCGCGGACGCCGCGAAGCGCGGCGGCGATCGCGTCGGCGGGGCCGTCGGCCTCGACGTGCAGGCGATCGGCGCCCATCGCGCGCTGCTGCAGCTCCTTCGGCGTGCCCGACGCGATGATGCGGCCGCCGTTCATGATCATCACGCGATCGGAGACCGCGTCGATCTCCTGGAGGATGTGCGTCGAGAAGAGGATCGTCTTGTGGCGCGCCAGCGAGCGCACGAGATCGCGGATGCCGAGGATCTGCAGGGGATCGAGGCCGGACGTCGGCTCGTCGAGGATGAGGATGTCCGGATCGTGGATGAGCGCCTGGGCCAGTCCGACGCGCTGGCGGAAGCCCTTCGAGAGCTGACCGATCGGGCGGTGGAAGACGGGCTGGAGCCCGCACGCGATCGCGACGGCTTCGCGGCGCTCGCGCAGCCGCGCGCCCGTCAGCCCGCGCGCGGATCCCACGAACGCGAGGTAGTCGTCCACCAGCATGTCGACGTAGAGCGGCGCGGTCTCGGGCAGGTAGCCGATGCGGCGCCTGATGGCGACGGGATCCGCCGAGATGTCCTTGCCGTCGATGAAGACCTTGCCGGAGGAGGGATGCAGAGAGGTCGTGAGGATCTTCAGCGTCGTGGTCTTGCCGGCGCCGTTCGGACCCAGCAGGCCCAGCACTTCGCCCTGACGAACTTCGAACGACGCATCGGTCAGCGCCCTCACGCTGCCGTAGCTCATGGAGAGGTTCTCCGCACGAATCACGGACACGCTCCTTCCCGGCTCGAGCCATTCACTTCGAAGAGCGGAAGGTTGTGCCCCAGCCCGGCGGGGGCGTCAAGTGCGCGACGCGTCACGCCCTCGACGCGTGCCGTCGCAGACCCCTGCGGCCTGCTGGCCCTCGTCCGTGCTACACTGATTCCGTGTAGCACGGGCGAGGCACCATGGCAAACCTGACCATCACCATCGACGACGACCTCCTGCGCCGCGCGCGGCTGCGCGCCCTCGAAAGAGGCACGTCCGTCAACGCGATCCTTCGCGACTATCTCGAGGCGCTCGCCGGCGGACGCGACGTGCGCACGTCCGCAGTGGCGAAGCTCCTCGACCTCTCCCGGTCGGCCGGCTCGCGGCGGGCGCGCAGGCGCTGGACGCGGGACGAGCTCCATGAGCGATAGGACCTTCTTCGACACGAACATCCTCGTGTACCTGTTCGACGCCGACTCCCCCGCGAAGAGGGACCGAGCACGCGAGCTGCTCGAAGCGCACGGTCCCGCCGGGGAGGCAGTCGTCAGCACCCAGGTCCTGCAGGAGTTCTACGTCGCCGTGACCCGAAGGCTCGGCAGGCCGCTGCCTGCAGATGATGCCGAGGACGCGGTCGCCTCGCTCGCGACGATGCCGCTGGTCGCGATCGACGGCGCCATGATCCTGGCGGCGATCGGCCGCAGCCGGCGGGATCGGTTGTCGTTCTGGGATGCGCTGATCGTCCAGGCCGCCATCGCCGGCGGATGCGCTACTCTGCTGTCCGAGGACATGCAGCACGGAAGGCGCTTCGACTCGGTGTCGATCGTCAACCCCTTCGCTGCCTGATCAGTCGCCGCCCCTCACCGCTCCAGCACCGCCAGGTACGGCAGGGTGCGATGCTCGCCGTCGTGGTCGAGGCCGTAGCCGAAGATCCACCCTTCGGGCGCGTCGAAGCCCCTGAAGTCGGCGCGGATGTCCTCGATGCGATGGCCCGGCTTGTCGAGCAGCAGGCACGTGCGCAGCCATGCCGGCCGCAGCGCCTCGACGCGCTCCCGAAGCAGCGCGAGCGTGCGGCCCGTGTCGAGGATGTCGTCCACGAGGAGCACGGCGCTGCCCTCGACGCTGTCCGGAAGCGCGTCGTCGAGGTGCACGCGCTCCCCCGGGTTGTTGCCAGGCCCGTAGAGCGACGCGCGGATCAGCTCGACGCGCGGCGACATCCCGCGTCGCGCCAGGGCGCGCGCGAGATCCGCCGTGAAGACGAAGCTGCCCGTGAGGACGCCCAGGAGAACGACGGCGAGACCCT
>Ga0315912_10005167_pt1 | contig 12084 bp, 10 predicted proteins | sample VfabasoilMG_FD_204469 | JGI IMG/M metagenome (GOLD analysis project Ga0315912, IMG submission 204469) | Garden soil microbial communities collected in Santa Monica, California, United States - V. faba soil | ecosystem: Environmental > Terrestrial > Soil > Garden | place: USA: California... | reverse complement strand
TGACAGATTTTTTAGTATCCTCGCCCGAGAACAACAAGCGGCCCAGCATACTGCGCACTGCTTGATCATCTTCATTGGTTTGACGGTATTGTGCCATCCATTCGAATAAGATTTCATCTTTCTCAAATTCATATTCATGGTCTTGTGCGAAATAGCCAAGTTTGGCTTTCTCGGCCCATTTTACTTCGCCATGCTTAGGCTTTAAATCGCCTGCTAAGCAACGTAAAAAAGTAGTTTTACCTACTCCATTTTCGCCAATAATTGCCACTTTCTCGCCCGCTTCAAATATCATCTCTACGTCGTTAAACAATGGGTTATCAAATCCATGTGAGAGTTTTTTAAGCTCAAGTGCATTGCGGTGTAATTTATCTTTGTCGTCGAATTCAAAGCGGATAAATGGAAACTGACGGCTAGAAGGTTTAAATTCTTCAATTTTAATCTTGTCGATCTGTTTGGCGCGACTGGTAGCTTGCTTAGCCTTTGAGGCGTTGGCAGAAAAGCGACGCACGAACTCTTGCAAATCGGCAATTTGCTGCTTGGCTTTAGCATTGTCTTTAGCTTGCTGAGCGCGTGCTTGCTGGCTTGCTTCCATGTAGTCATCATAATTACCAGGATAAACTGTGAGTTTTGCGTAATCCATGTCCGCCGTGTGTGTGCATACTTGATTCAAAAAGTGGCGATCATGCGAGATAATAATCATGGTGCAGTCGCGATTATTCAGTACGTCTTCCAGCCAGCGAATAGTGTTGATGTCCAAGTTGTTGGTTGGCTCATCAAGTAGCAGAATGTCAGGGTTGGCGAATAAGGCTTGCACTAGTAGTACGCGCAGTTTCCAGCCAGGTGCAACAGCACTCATTAAGCCATTATGCTGTTCAATTGGAATGCCTACACCTAGCAGTAGCTCACCAGCGCGCGCTTCAGCCGTATAACCATCGTATTCCGCATAAACGCCTTCCAGCTCTGCGGCGCGCATATAATCTTCTTCAGTGGCTTCTAAATTGGCGTAAATCGCATTTTTCTCTTCGTTTGCTTTCCACATTTGCTCGTGACCCATCATCACCACGTCTAACACGCGTTGATCTTCGTAGGCAAACTGGTCTTGTTTCAAAAAAGCCATGCGTTCATTGGTGTCAATAGTGACATTGCCTGCTGTAGGTTCAAGCGTGCCTGCCAGAATTTTCATAAAGGTGGATTTTCCACAACCATTGGCACCGATGAGGCCATAACGATTTCCTTCTCCAAACTTAACAGAAACGTTTTCAAACAATGGCTTAGCGCCAAATTGCATGGTGATATTATTTGCGATTAACATAGATTTTTCTTTAAACTAATGATTAAAATTTATTCTGGATAACAACTTCATTCAGGGCCAATTGGCCACCGCGTGGCCAAGCTTCTTTAAGTGCTTTACCTACTACGACAAACATGGCAGGGATGTGGTCAGTAGGCAAATTCAATAGTTTTGCTACCGCGTCAAAATCAAAGCCATCCATTGGGCAAGTATCATAACCCATCTCCTTGGCAGCAAGCATAATAGTCATGGCGGCCATGCCACATGAGCGCATTCCTTCATCACGTTGGACTTGTGCATGATCACGATAATAATTACCAATAGCGGGTACTAGGAAATCTTGCACAGCTTGTGGTGCTTCCTTCCAGTAACGCTCCGGTTGCTTTGCCCATGAATTCAAGTCTGCAGTTAATATAATCAGAAGAGAAGCTTCTTCTACTTGCGCTTGGTTCCAGCTCACAGCACGGATTTGTTGACGCAACACAGGGTCTGTAACTACTACAAAACGCCAATTTTGAATGTTGAACGCTGTTGGTGACAGCATGGCAAGTGACATGAGTTGATCAATTTCAGCTTGCGTCATTTTATGGCTTGGGTCGTAATGTTTAATTGAACGTCGTGATTCAATGGCTTGTATTACATTCATTCTGTTGCTTTCTAAATTAAGGCCTAATTAATTTTAATGATTTCTAAATTTAAATCGCCCGCAGGGCGTTTCCAGACAACGCTTTCACCAAGTTTATGACCGATTAAAGCTTTTGCTAACGGAGATACCCAACTCACTTTATTTTTTGCAGCATCTGCTTCATCTTCTCCTACAATCGAGAACTGATAAGTTTTGCCCTCATCGTCTTCCATCTCAACAGATGCACCAAACAATACACTGTCTTTATTTTGCGTACTTGGGTCTACCAATATCGCCTGCTCTAGTCTTGCTGAGAAATAGCGCAAATCACGGTCTATCATTGCTAGTTTTTGTTGTGCTGCATTATCATCCTTACGGCTAAGCAATGAGGCGCGTTCTTTATCTAACCTTTCTGCTTCGTTTTTTAATAATTCTAACCCATGTAATGTGACGTAATTAGGATGTGCACTAATTGGACGTTCAGGTAGGTCTGTACCAGCGTGTTCTAAATCGTCCTCTTTAACGAAGCCGCGGCTCATGTTTTATTCCCACTCTATTGTGGCAGGCGGCTTGCCGGAAATATCATAAACCACCCGATTAATGCCTTTGACCTCGTTAATGATTCGATTCGAGACTTTTCCGAGCAAGTCGTATGGTAATTCTGCCCAATGTGCGGTCATAAAATCACTTGTGATTACAGCGCGGAGAGCAACCACAAAATCATAAGTGCGACCATCTCCCATTACGCCGACTGACTTAACGGGCAGAAATACTGCGAAAGCCTGACTGGTGAGGTCATACCAAGTTTTTCCAGTTTTTTCATCTACCATATTACGTAGTTCTTCAATGAATATCGCATCTGCCATGCGTAACAAATCGGCATATTGTTTATGTACTTCGCCTAAAATACGCACCCCTAACCCTGGCCCAGGGAATGGGTGGCGGTATACCATGTCATGCGGAAGACCAAGTGCAATACCAAGTTCGCGTACTTCGTCTTTAAATAAGTCACGTAGTGGTTCAAGTAATTTCAAGCCCAATTTTTCAGGTAACCCGCCGACGTTATGATGGCTTTTAATTGTTACCGCTTTTTTGGATTTTGCGCCTCCTGATTCAATAACATCGGGATAAATAGTACCCTGCGCCAGCCATTTAGCGTTCCTCAGTTTCTTGGCTTCTGCTTGAAATACTTCAACGAACTCTTTACCAATAATTTTACGTTTGGTTTCCGGATCAGTAATCCCTGCTAGCTTATCCATAAATTGATTCACTGCGTCAACACGAATCACTTTCGCATGGAGTTTACCTACGAACATATCCATCACCATGTTGCCTTCATTAAGACGCAGTAAGCCATGATCCACGAATACACAAATGAGCTGGTCGCCAATCGCACGATGTATGAGAGCCGCTGCTACACTTGAATCTACGCCGCCAGATAACCCTAAAACCACTTCTTCTTTGCCGACTTGCGCTTTGATTTTTGCTACTGCTTCAGTGATATAGTCGCCCATTATCCAATCTGGTTTCGCATTACAAATTTCCAGCACAAAACGATTGAGTATGGCTTGGCCTTGTTTGGTATGCGTTACTTCAGGATGAAATTGTACTGCGTAAAATTTGCGTGTTTCATCTGCCATGGCAGCAATCGGGGTGGTTTCGTTACTCGCAATCACTTTAAAGCCGGAGGGCATCACAGTCACTTTATCTCCGTGACTCATCCATACATCCAGTAAGCCATGACCTTCAGAATTGGTACTATCTTGAATATCGCGGAAAAGTGCTGAATGACCTCTTGCGCGAATTTGCGCGTAACCAAATTCACGTTTATGACCGGCTTCTACTTTTCCACCAAGTTGCTGAGCCATAGTTTGCATACCATAGCAAATTCCTAATACAGGAATGCCCAGTTCAAACACATCTGGCGAAACATTATCGGTTTCATCTTCATAAACACTTGCATGACTACCGGAAAGGATAATGCCCTGCGCACCAAAGTTACGTATAAACTCAGCAGACACGTCACAGGGATGAATCTCGCAATATACATGTGCCTCACGCACACGGCGGGCAATGAGTTGCGTAACTTGAGAGCCAAAATCGAGAATGAGTATTTTTGAATGCATGGTCATGAAAAAGTAAAAGCGAAATTTGCCAGGGAAAACCTACCAAATTTCGCAATTGTTAATTAAAGTTAATCGATTCGGTAATTGGGCGCTTCTTTGGTAATCTGTACATCGTGTACATGCGATTCGCGCATGCCAGCACTGGTGATTTGTACAAATTCCGCTTTTTTGCGCATCTCATCAATCGTTGCGCAACCTACATAGCCCATCGATGCCCGTAAGCCACCCATCAGTTGATGAATCACGGCGAGCACGCTTCCTTTATAAGGCACGCGGCCTTCAATGCCTTCAGGCACAAGCTTATCTGCATTGCCCGCAGTGTCGGTAAGGTCCTCTTGAAAGTATCTATCACTAGATCCTTTCTGCATAGCGCCGATAGAGCCCATTCCACGGTAAGATTTGTAGGAACGGCCTTGATACAGCTCAACTTCACCGGGCGCTTCTTCCGTGCCGGCGAACATACCACCGAGCATGACAGAGTGGGCGCCGGCTGCAATAGCTTTGGAAATATCGCCAGAAAATCGAATGCCCCCATCGGCGATGAATGGCACACCGGATTTGAGCAAGGCTTTCTGCACATTAGCGATCGCACTGATTTGAGGTACGCCTACGCCTGCCACAATACGTGTGGTACAAATAGACCCTGGTCCAATACCTACTTTTACGCCATCGGCGCCTGCATCCACAAGCGCTTTGGCAGCATCTGCAGTGGCAATGTTGCCACCGATGACTTCAATTTTTGGAAAATGCTTTTTCACCCAAGTGACACGATCTAACACGCCTTGCGAATGGCCATGTGCGGTATCGACCACAATCACATCCACACCCGCTTCTGCAAGTGCAGCTACGCGATCCTCGGTACCTTCGCCGACGCCTACCGCCGCGCCAACGCGTAAGCGACCTTTACTATCTTTACACGCCAATGGGTGTTCTCTTGATTTTTGAATGTCCTTAACGGTAATTAAACCTTTGAGAGTGTCTTTGTCATCAATCACTAATACGCGTTCTAAACGATATTGGTGTAATAGACGAATTGCTTCTTCACGTGGAGCACCTTCTCGTACAGTTACCAGTCGCTCTCTCGGTGTCATGATATTTTTAATGGGTTGATCGAGATTGGTTTCAAAACGTAAATCACGGTTGGTTACGATACCCACGATTTTGTCGTTATCTATGACGGGTAATCCCGAGATTTTATGTTTGCGGGTAAGCTCTATTACATCACGCACCGTCATGTGTGGCTGAATGGTCACTGGATCGTTTACCACGCCTGACTCAAAGCGCTTAACACGTGACACATGTGCAGCTTGTTGAACTGCGGTCATATTCTTGTGAATGACACCCAAACCGCCTTCTTGTGCTAGCACAATGGCTAGAGGTGCTTCGGTTACGGTATCCATCGCAGCTGATACGAGCGGAATATTCAGTTTGATTTTTCGGGTGAGTTGTGTGCTTAGGTTAACTTCGCGCGGCATGACGATAGAGTGCGCGGGGACTAATAAAACATCATCAAAAGTGAGAGCTTGTTGCAGCAAACGCATGACTAATCCTTTATTTCCAAAACGAGATTATACAGAATTGTGCGTTAAGCGGCGAGTGCTTGATTTGATGAAAGTAAATGAGAGACAAATGTCAACTTTAGCTGAATCTCTACGTTTAATTATATTGTCAAAGATCGTTATATTGTTGTAATCTAGGCATAGCAGATAAGTAGATTTGGATTTGCTAGCTTTAAAAGCTGAATAAAACGAAAAGGGTTTGTTATGAAACTGCGTCAAATATTATGTATAGCGTGCGTAAGCTTGTTGGCTATGCCTTTGCTTTCTGGTGCGGAAATTTATAAATGGAAAGATAAAGATGGTGTGGTTAGATATTCCGATACCCCACCCCCACCGAATGTCAAGCAAGAGTCAATGGGTAAAAAAACTGTAAAACCTGTTGAGAATGTTGCACCCGCTCCTACTCAGGAGACTAGCGCGCCGGAAACGATCAAACAGCCTGAAACAAAACAACCATTAGATCCTGAAGCTGAAGCTGCTAGGGTGCGCCAGCGAAATGCAGAGATGGAAAAAAACAACAAACAAGAGAGAGAGTTGCAAGCTAAATTAAAGGAAGACAACTGTAGGGCGGCTAAAGCTAATCATGAGACTTACACTCAAGGTGGCCGTGTAAGCAAGATGAATGAAAAAGGCGAACGTGAGTATTTAGGGGATAAAGATCTCAAAGAAGGTGCCGAAAAAGCGCAGGCTGAGATTAATGAATACTGTAATTAAGTAATTTCAATTGGTTATTCTTCAGGCGGCGCATCTCCACCGCCTTTTTTCATAACTTTCCTTTCTTCAGCACGCTGCTTGCGCACTTCTTTCGGATCTGCAATTAACGGGCGATAAATTTCAATACGGTCTAAATTTCTTAAAGTAGTATCAAGTTTTATGAGTTTGCCAAATATGCCAATTTGGTTTTGATTTAAGTCGATTTCAGGAAATTTTGCCAAAATACCAGAAACTTTAATAGCCTGTTCGGCCGTTGTTTCGTGCGAGACCTGTACTGGAATAATCAATTGCTGGTTAGGCAAAGCATAAGCTACCTCAACGGTTAAGTGTTCTTCGTTTATCAACTCGGTCCTTTAAGCTATTTTGTATAGATATTATCAGCACGCGCTACAAAACCATCAATAAAAGTTGTAGCAATATGGTTAAACACAGGTGAAATTATTTTCTCTAAGAAGTTATTTGTAAACTCATAATTTAGCCTAAATGTGATTTTACAGGCATCTGGCCTTAGTTCAACAAAATGCCAATCTCCATCCAAATGTTTAAAAGGACCATCTTTCAGTTCTATGTCCATACTATTCGGAAAAATTTTGTTGTTTTGCGTAGTGAAGTTTTGTTTTAAACCATGATAATTAATATGTAGAGTCGCACTAGTTCTTGTTTCTGTGCGTTCTAGTAAAACTACGTCACCACACCAAGGCAAGAATTTTGGATAATCCTCTACCGCATCTACCAGTGCAAACATCTTTTCTGCTGAATGGCTTACGAGTACCGTTTTTTCAACCTTGTGCATGGACTAAATCAAAGTAGCGTAAAATAACCATTTTAAGCGATTAGTTGCATGTCATGAGCATTGCCCAAAACAAAAAAGCTTTTTTTGATTACTTTATAGAAGAAAAATATGAAGCTGGTATCGTTCTCGAAGGTTGGGAAGTCAAAGCTATTCGTGATAATCGTATCAATTTAAAAGAGGCTTATGTCATCATCCAACGTGGTGAGATTTATCTCATTGGCTGCCATGTCACGCCCTTGGGCGCTGCTTCGACGCATATTCGTCCAGATGCAATCCGCACCCGTAAGCTATTGTTGCACAATGAGGAAATCGCAAAGCTGATAGGTAAGGTAGAACGCGCAGGTTATACGCTTGTGCCATTAGATATGCACTTTAGTAGAGGTCGTATCAAGCTGCAAATTGGTCTTGCCAAAGGTAAAAAGCAACACGACAAACGGGATACTGAAAAAGCACGCGATTGGGAGCGCGAAAAAGGCCGTATTATGCGCTCACACAATAAGTAGTAATTAATATTTTTTGGAGCTGAGCTTTTCCAGTACTTTTGGCAGCATAAGAGGTAAGTCCTCCGCAAGTAATCCAGCGCCAAATTCATGTGCAGCTTCTCCGTGTAACCAGGTTGCTGCTGAAGCGGCAAAATAAGGTTCCATACCTTGCGCCAGCAAACCTGTGATCATGCCAGCCAGCACATCCCCTGATCCGCCAGTGGCAAGTGATGCTGGCGCATTGCGATTAGAAACTGCTCTACCATCTGGTGTAGCCACAATAGTTTCACTTCCTTTAAGTAAGATAACGGCGCCAATTTCTAGTGCAGCATTTTTTGCACTTTTTACTCTGTCTTTGCTGAGTTTAAATAGTCGATTAAACTCTCCTTCGTGAGGAGTCAAAACGCAATTGCCTTTGATCGCATTTTTTAGGCTTGCTAAGTCATCTTCAAATACACTAATCGCATCAGCATCTAATACTACAGGCTTACCTGTTTTAAGAAGCGAAAGGGTATGCTGACGCGTTTCTTTATTTACTCCCGCACCGGGACCAATTAGATAAGCAGAATTACGCTTATCACTAATGAGTTTTTCGAAATCGACCGACGTTTTGTACGGTCTTACTATCACGCTAGTAAGTGCGCTGGCATAAATTGAGAAGGCAACTTCTGGCACAATCACTGTCGTTAGTCCTGCGCCTATCCTTGCAGCAGCCATTGCAGAAAGACGTGCAGCGCCTGTGAGTGGATAACCGCCTATGATGATGGCTGAGCCACGTGTATATTTATTACTGTGACTATCAGCTTTTGGAAATTGAGATAACCACAATTTCGGGTTATTCTCTATCACATCAGATATTTGTGTTGTCATCTACTGATTTTAACGTTTTCTAGAGAATGGGAAAATAGCGCGTATAATTCAAGCTTGAGTGAACTTGATTGAGCTAACTCAAGTCTTAGAATTACTGCTGTAAACACTTTTGGGGCTGACCAGGTTTCGACGTGGGTTGCAAAGCAGTGCAGGGCATACCGAGGACTAGTCACCTCGTAAATAAACTAGAACAAGTATAGTCGCAAACGACGAAACTTACGCTCTAGCCGCTTAATACCGGCTGGACGCTGCACCATCTCTCCCGTGGGGTGGGTGGCCTTAAAAACCATCGCAGCGTCATATACACGGGATACGTGTTGTGTTGGGTTACTTAGCACTTCATTAACCTTAAGGTAACTCGTCTTGCAGATGCTTGTCGGTTGGTGCATGCAAGATCAAATTAAACAACCAGGCTAAGTATGTAGAACTGTCTGTGGAGGGCTTGCGGACGCGGGTTCGATTCCCGCCTGCTCCACCAAATAAACAAAAAAGGCCACCGCAAAGGGTGGCCTTTTTTGTTGCCAGTTATGATTTTTATTATGTAGCGTGATATCAATTGCAAGTTACAGACAATTGACTTAAATAGAAACGGCAGCTTTCAGGGGGCCTCTGCTGCCGTTTGTCTTGTTTTATAACTCGGTGGAATTAATTATTAAACGCGACAACTGCATATTATGTGAACATGATTTTTTTGCTTATAGGAATTTTCTTAATTAAATGTAGGAATCCACTTACATATTGGCTAGAGAAACTAAGGAAATTCCTTCAATAAACTCCTACAGTTTTTTATGAGAAAACTTATAAAGTGAATATAAGTGCATTTATAAATCTAAATTCATTGTATTAAGAAACTATTTACTCAATGAAATATAATGAATGAAATTAAAAGTATATTTGCTATTGATTTCATATATTAACTAATCCGATATTGAATGATTAATACAGTCTTAAAGCCTTTGGGCTTGATAATAATTGGCGCAGTGATATTAACGGCTATAGCTAGGTATTTTGTATTTAAAAAGTCTCCAAGAGTCGCGTTTGAACATGACACTGAATCTCCATTTGCTAAAACAACCCTATCAGAATTCTTACATCGCCCAACCAGCTGGTCTTTAAAGCTTCTACAAGAAATCGAATGGAAAAGATTTGAAGATCTATCAGCAGCGTATTATTTAGAAAAGGGGATTCTTGCGAAAACTACTTCACTGGGCGCTGAGGGTGGAATTGATATTAAGCTATATCAAGACAATACTGGAAATGTTACCTCGCTAGTGCAATGCAAGGCTTGGCAAAATAAACAAATAAGCGCTAAAGAGATTCGTAAATTTCTTAAAATGCTAAAGCAGGAAAAAATACCTAAAGGGTTTTTTATGACCTCGGGAGAGTTTGCAGACGATGCAAAAGAAATTGCTAAAGCCAATAAAATTATTCTTATTAATGGTGAAATGTTTCTTTCAATGATTTTAAGATTGCCAGAAATCTCACAAAAGAAACTTCTTGAGTTAGCTATTGCAGGTGACTATAAAACACCTACTTGCCCTGCATGTCGCGTAAAAATGATTAAAAAAGAAGGTAAGCGTGAAGAATTTTGGGGATGTAAGAATCATCCGAAGTGCAAGCAAACTATATTTGTTAAGAAGGGTGCATAGTAACTGAGTTTTTAATGAACTTTGCTGTGCATTTGAACCAATCTTTTTAACTCCGGTACGCACGATCCGCATTCAGTTCCGCATTTAAGTTTGTTCTGCAAAGTGGGTAAATCGGCGCCGAGTTGTATGGTTTCAATAATGTCATTTTCGGCGATATCCAAACAATTACAAACGATTTTCCCGCGTCCGCGTTGCCCTGTGGGCGGCGCAGGTAATGGCGCTAATGCCCAGCGACGTAGTTCTTCGGTAAATTGACCTGTGGTCATTACTTCTTTTAACCAGTCGGTGGCTAAGGTTTCCCCCATCAGCCTCACACCTGTCACTTGGCCATTCTCGACCAGAATTCGCTTAGAAATTCCACGTTTCGCATCGTTGTAGTTCAATAATGGCATGTCATCTTCCATGCCAAGTAATTCATCCATTTGAGAAATCAATTCACTATCTGGTACAGCATCGTGCGCAGCTCGTAAAATCAGCATACCAGATTGATAGGGTTCTTCTTCGTTATGTATAGATTCACGACCAAACAAGCCACAACTGGCGTATGAGAAATGTTGCATCAAGTTACGCACTTTTTGTAAAAGATTCAAATCACTGCATTTGCGCATTACCGTCATTCGCCAAGGTAGCTCAAGTTTCTCGAGTTTTATGGCGGCATGTTTCAATTCGGGCTGTTTCGAAGTTTTATCAAATGCATTGGGCATTAATGCATTCACACCTAATCCTTGCATGAATTGGCTACCCCAGTGCATAGGAATAAATGTTTGAGAAGGCCTTAAATCATCTGATAGCTGTACTGGCAATATAAGACTGCCCCGTTTGTTTGATATTTTTACGATATCGCCAGCTGTAATCAGTCTTCGTTGCATATCGTCAGCACTCATTGAGATAACAGGCTCTTCAGCGTGATTAAATAACTGTGCGATTGTGCCTGTGCGGCTCATGCCATGCCATTGATCGCGCAAGCGACCTGTCAATAAGTGCAGTGGATGTCGGGCATCAGTTTTGTCAGCAGTGGGCTTGTATACGGTATTGATAAAGTGTGCTTTCCCACCTTCTTTTTGGAATATACCGTCTGTATAAAGCCGTGCTTTCCCGGTCGTTTTACCCTCGATAAACGGCCATTGTTGAGGGCCTTGTTCATTAAGGTATGTGTAACTTAAGCCGGAAATATCAAGATCGCGTCCGCGTGTAGTTTCACGGTGTTCGTTAAAAATCTGTTCGGTGGTGGAATAAGGGAAGAGCCCAGTTTTCTCTGCTAATTTTTTCTCTAATCGTTGTGCAAAATCGACCATGATCTCCCAATCATGTCGCGCTTCTGCGGGTGGCGGTATAGCTGGATTCACGCGTGTAATACGCCGCTCCGAATTAGTCACTGTGCCTTCTTTTTCCCCCCATGTACTGGCTGGCAGCAATACATCGGCATATTGGCAGGTATCGGTATTGTTAAAAGCATCTTGTACTACAACCAGTTCAGCTTGATTTAATGCATCAAGCACATTATTAAGGTCTGGCATGGAGTGTGCCGGGTTTGTACACGCGATCCAAATCGCTTTGATGCTGCCATCTTTAACAGCATTAAACATTTCCACCGCAGTTTTGCCGGGTGTTTCCGGCACACTTTTTATTCCCCATAATTTAGCTACTTCATCACGGTGTGCCGCGTTCGCTAAATCACGATGCCCTGAAAGTAGATTGGCCATACCCCCAACTTCACGCCCACCCATAGCGTTAGGCTGACCTGTGAGTGAGAAGGGGCCTGCACCTGGTTTACCGATTTGACCAGTAGCTAAATGCAAATTAATCAGGGCAGCATTTTTATCAGTACCGTGGATACTTTGGTTTAAGCCCATACAATACATACTCAGCGTTGGCCCTTTACCAAACCACTTAGCAGCTTGAATAATATCCGATTCTTTTATACCGCAAATATCAGCGACCATTTTTGGCGTGTATTCGCGATCAGTGTCCTTTA
>Ga0315912_10005166_pt1 | contig 12084 bp, 10 predicted proteins | sample VfabasoilMG_FD_204469 | JGI IMG/M metagenome (GOLD analysis project Ga0315912, IMG submission 204469) | Garden soil microbial communities collected in Santa Monica, California, United States - V. faba soil | ecosystem: Environmental > Terrestrial > Soil > Garden | place: USA: California... | reverse complement strand
TACGTCGATTCCGGATCGGCACCCGCCGCGCCGCTCGACGTCGTCACGAAGACCGGCACCGTGAGGCACGTCGGGACGCAGTACGAAGTGCGACTGCTCGACTCCAGCGTGCGGGTCAGCGTGCGCGACGGCATGATCGAGTGGCGGTCGAGCCGCGGCGACGTGGAACGCAGCGGGTCGGGCGAACAGCTCACCATCTCGAACGACGGCCGCATCGAACGCACCTCGGTGCCGGCCTACGGTGCCGCCTGGGACTGGACGCTCGAAGCCGCGCCGACGATTGACATCGAGGGCCTGCCGCTCGCGCAGTTCCTCGCCTGGGCGGCGCGGGAGACCGGCCGAGAAGTGATCTACGCGTCACCGGAGGCCGAGTCCGAGGTAGCGGGCATCGTGGTCCACGGCTCGATCGCCGGGCTGACGCCTGCCGAGGCGCTGGACGCGGTCCTCGCGACGACCAGCGTCCATGTGGACGCGTCGGGCAGCAACCTGGTCGTCAACAGCCGCTAGTTCGCGCCTGCCGCATCCGCCAGGCCGAAGCCTTCGATCAGGACGCGCCCGTCGCTGACCACCAGGCGCGGCTCGAACAGCATCTCACTGTTGGCCAGCGGGTCACCCTCGTACACGACGAGATCCGCTTCGAGCCCGGCGCGAACCGTCCCGGTTCGCGATTCGATGCCGAGGGCCCGTGCACCGTTCTGCGTTGCGGCCGTGATCGACTCCAGCGGGCTCATGCCTGCCAGGTCGCGGTATAGCGCGATCTCGTGTGCGACGCGAACCCGTCCGGTATCGTCACGATCGTTGTAGGTTCCGTCCGTCGACGCTGCAATCGGTACTCCGAGCGCATGGGCCCGTCGAACTGCGGCTTTCAGCGGCGCGAACATGTATGGCGTCCGCAGCTGCAGGGTAATCTCGTCTTCAGAGTGACCCCGCGGCTCCGCGAGGGGACTCATAACCGCCAGCGTCGGCACGAAGAAGGTTCCGCGACGCTTCATCTCCGCGAGAGTACTTTCGTCCACCCAGGTGCCGTGCTCGATGCTGCGCACACCGGCGCGCACGGCATTGGCAATGCCGTCACGCGCGTGCGCATGGGCCGCGACGAAGAGGCCTTTCTTTGCCGCCTCGTTGACGGCCGCGCGCATTTCACCTTCGGTCAGCTCCGGCTTCCGTGGATCCGTGTCCGGCAATCCGGCGCGCTCGCTGGCGCCGACCTTGATCACGTCCGCGCCTTTCGCAATGAATGCGCGCGTCGCCTCGGCAATCCGGTCCGGGCCGCGCAACTCGCCGCCGATCGCGTCGCCGAACTGCGGATACGCCATGAAGAACGCGAGTCCCGGCTTCGGCCGGATGTGCCCCGGCGAAACGAGAAGGTCGGGTCCTGGGACGTGACCCCGGCGGACGAGATCCCGCGTGCCGAGGGCTTGGAAGTTCGAGTCACCTAGGACCCGTGCGGTCGTCACGCCGGACTCAAGCGCGCGCAGGGCGGCGGCGGGCGACTCGATGTGTGCGTGTGCGTCGATCAGTCCAGGCAGCAGGTAACGGCCCGAGAGGTCGATGCGACGCACGCCCTTGGTCGCTTCAGGAGCGCGTTCAGAAATGGCCGTGATCTTGCCGCCACGGATGCTGACCGTGACGCCAGGCCGCGGCTCGGCCCCGGTGCCGTCCACCAGCATGGCGTTGACGAGGTCGAGGTCCTGGGCCGGGGCTGCAAATGCGGAAAGCAGCATGAAGCATGCCGCAACGGATCGAATGAACATGCGAGAGGCTCCCCTGGAGGCGTTGGGGGCCGAGAATACGCGGTCTCGTTGAAAGCGTGGGGGGCCTTGATTACACTGCCCCGCTCCATTCGGGGTGTAGCTCAGCCTGGTAGAGCACTACGTTCGGGACGTAGGAGTCGCAGGTTCAAATCCTGTCACCCCGACCAGATCACGCGGCCGGCAGCGAGATTCCTGCTCATGCCGGAATACACAAGGTGAACAGCCGGCCGCAATGCCTGTCAGGCGGAAGACGTTCGATTGGCCAGCGCCGGCGTGCTCCCGGGGTACTCGGCCGGATGCCGCTCGCTCCGGGGCAGGAGCAGGTAGTGATACAGCACGTCCGCGCTGATCAGCATGACGAAAAAAGAGACGACGCTGTCCGAGAAGAAATGCGCGCCGGAGGCGACCCGGGATAACGACACGATGACGCCATACGCGAGCGCGGCCAGCAGCATCGCCCGCTTTCGGCTCAATGCCAGCGCAAGCGCCACCGCAAAGAAGGCGCCCGCTCCGTCCCCCGACGAGAACGAACAGTTGCGATCGCATTCCTGACTGACGACGAAGGCGGGCGTGAAATGCTTCGACCCGCCGAATTCCTCGATATCCCGGGGCCTCGCGCGGCCGAAGTCGTCCTTGAAGACCCCGTTCACGACCAGGCCGGCCCCGAGAATCAGGACCAGGAACAGGTAGGACACCTTCTTGCCGTCAATTTTGCCGAGGCTTCGCCCGAAGATCCGGTTGAAGGCGTACAGGCCCACGACCGAGAACAGGGACAGAACGAGGAAGTACAGCACGCTGTCGTGAGCGAGTACGGTCCACTGACCCCGCAGGTAGAAGCCATCGTCAAAGAGCATCCTCGAAATGCCAAGGTCAATCGAGGGGAACTCGACGAACAGGATCGACGAGATCAGGAAGCACACGAGGATCAGTTGTGCACGGGGCAGTCTGAGATAGCTCATCTAGCACTTGGACGTCACCTTCATGCCGAATCAATCGCGGGCCGCAGTCGGCATAGGCACTGGTTCGGGGCTCTTTCTGATGAATCCCCCATTGTCGTTGCCAAACATCGACGTCTGGATGGAAAAGAGGTCCAGTACCGTGTCGAACACCTCCGGCTGGAAGTACTCGGGACGCTTGACGATCGAGACGGGAATCGACGACTTGACGATCAACGGCACTTGCGCCTGCTCCTCAGGCAACGCAATACCAGGCGGCATTCCGTGAAACAACCTCCCTTCTTCCATCAGGGATTCGCCGTGATCGGATACATAGATGAATACGTACGGGACGCGTGAGCGATCGAGTCCCTGGATGATCCGACCCAGCACGAAATCCGCGTAGAGGATGGTGTTGTCGTAGGAGTTGTACAGCTGCTCGACCGTGCATTGATTCGCCACGTCCGCCTCGGTGCACATCGGCTTGAATCGCCGGAATTCAGGCGGATGCCGGTCGCTGTACACCGGACCATGGCTCCCGCCGCCCAGGTGCAGTACGACGAACCGGTACCCCGATACATAGCTTCGGAGGTTGGCCTCCAGCAACGGGACGACATCCTCGTCATAGCACTTGCCGTCGTGCCCGCACTCGCTGACCTTCGTCTCACCCACGGACTCGCAGTTGTCGTACAGCGTGTAATTGACGTAGCAGGCCGTCGCGATGCCGAGCCCGGAAACGACGGTTGGCAGCTTGATGCCGTCTTTCTCCAGGATTTCCGGTAGCGCATCCAGGGTCGATCCGCGTTTCGCGACCCCGTTCAGCAGGTGGAGACCGGCGACCTCCTGCAGCACGGGATTGGTGTTCTGGCGGTCGTACCCATACAGGCTGAAATTCCTTCTGCGCGAAGTTTCCCCGATCGCCAGCACGACGACCAGGTTGCCCGGGGATGCGACGCGGCCGGTGATCTCGGGATCCTCCGGCCGCGACACGAGGTAGGGCTTCAGCGACCTGGACAGGACATTGAGCGAGCTCGAGATGACGTTGACCGGCACGAGCGAATAAAGGATGTACTTGTTCGAGATGTTGCCGGCGCGGTGAATGGCGTTGTAGTTAGAGTACAGGGCCGCCACCGCGACGAGCAGCGCGATCACGACGAGCTTCAGCGAAGCCAGCAGGTACCTCCCTGCGGCGTGAAAAGTGATGTCGAGCCACAGGATGGCCGCTGCGGGCATGATCATCAGGAACAAAACGTACGGAATCATCTGCAACGAGAACAGCTGCCCGACTTCCGTGGCATCGGTGTGAATCGCGTTCAGGACCATGGAGCTGTCGACGGCGACGTCGTACTTGGCGATGAAATACGCCGCGGCAGCGCTGAGGATCGTGAGGACGATCGCCAGCGGCTTGATGGTCCGGCGATGCGCCAGCAGCGAGAAGAACGCGATGAACAGGCACAGTCCGGCCAGCAGGTATGCCGACAGCGCCAGGTAGTTCAAGCCGTCTTTCAGCTGGAACCACCGGGTCAGCTTGTCGAAGTTCAAGGCATTGCTGGTACCGAACAGCAGCGCCGGGAAAATGACCGAGAACCGGGTGTGGGAGAGCTGAAACCTGCGCATTTTACAGATCGTCATTGCGCCTGCGAGCTTGAAGGTGAAACCATAGCCCCATGATCAGGACGAGGTTCGCGCCTCTCTGGCCGGTCCTGCTGGCCGTGGTTTTCTGTTCCGGCACGGATGCGGCGCTGGGCCAGGTGCCCTCGGCCGAATCGCCCGTGAACGGCGTCGACTACCGGTTCAAGCGCATGGTCACCCGGCGCCCGGTGGATGACGCAGCGGACTCGGGACGCATCAAACTCGTGTCGTATGTCTATGAGCCTCTCCATGACAATCGGGGCGATGTCGTCATCGTCCTGCACGGCTCCACCGGCGGCATGGCCTCCTCCCCGAACGAACCGCTGAACGTACGCGGTTTCCCGATCGACTTCCTGCTGGGCCGCGGCATCACGGTGGTCGTGCCGCTGCGTCGCGGCCGCGCAGAATCGACAGGCACCTACGTCGAAGAGTGCCCGTACTACCCGGGACGTTGTTCGCTCGCCGACAATCGGCTCCTCGCGGAGTCGGGCCTTGCCGACGCAATCGCATCGACCGATGCGGTGTTAGACGACGTGCTCGGGAAACTCAATCCCCGCGACGGGAAGGTCGTGCTGTGGGGCCTGTCGCGCGGCGGCTTCCTGGCGCTCGATTTCGCGGCGCACCGCCCCGACCGGGTACACGGCGTCATCGCCGTTTCGGCCGGGTGGCTTTCCATCGCGGACGAATGGCCTGCCGACGAGAACGCCGAACGCCTCCAGTTTCACCAGTCGGTCCTTGGCGATGCCGGCAGCCGTTTCGGCGGGCCGACGCTGTGGGTGTACGCCGCCCGCGACCCTTTCTATCCGGACTCGATCACGCGCCAGTTCTTCAGCGCCTGGAAGTCCGCAGGTGGCGCGGGCCGATACCTCTTCATCGCCGACCACCCGTCCGCGAGCGGCCACACGCCGGGACTCGACCTCTGGGAAGCCGACGCCGTGAAATTCCTCGAGAAATTCGGGCTCTAGGGCCCTCATTGGCCGGCGTTCCCCGGACCCTGCTAGGCTGGCCAGGCCTTCACCCTGGGCAACGGCGTCGTGCGGCGAAGTCATGAATAAAGTCTCGATCATCGGCGCTCCCACGGACATCGGCGCCGGCACGCGCGGCGCATCGATGGGCCCGGAAGCGCTTCGCGTCGCGCACCTGCAGTCCATGCTCGAAGCGCAGGGTGTCGACGTCGCCGACCGCGGTAACCTCCAGGGGCCCGGCAATCCCGCCCTGCCGCCGGTGGACGGCTACCGTCACCTGCCCCAGGTCCTCGCCTGGAATCGCGCCGTGTATGACGCCTGCCGCGCGGAGTTCGCCGCGGCGCGACTGCCGATCCTCGTCGGCGGCGACCATTGTCTCGCGATCGGCTCGATCGCCGCGGCCGCGGGGCACGCGCGCGCGGCAGGGCGCAAGCTGCGCGTGCTCTGGTTCGATGCGCACGCGGACACCAACACGAATGTCCTCACGCCGAGCGGCAACATCCACGGCATGCCGGTCGCGATCCTGCTCGGCCACGGGCCCCGTGAACTCGTGCAGCTCGCCGGGACAACGCCCGCGATGCATCCTGGCGAAATTCGCCAGATCGGCATCCGCAGCGTGGATGCCGGCGAGAAGCGCTTCGTGCACGAACTCGGGTTCGAGGTCTACGACATGCGCTACATCGACGAGAGCGGCATGCGCGCCACGATGAATGCCGCCCTCGCCGGCCTCGACCGCGACACGCACCTGCACGTCAGCTTCGACATTGATTTCCTCGACCCGGACATCGCGCCGGGCGTCGGCACGACCGTGCCGGGCGGGCCGTCCTACCGCGAGGCGCAGCTGTGCATGGAAATGGTGGCCGACACCGGGCTCCTCGCCTCGCTCGACATCATGGAGCTCAATCCCGCGCTCGACGTGCACAACCGTTCGGCCGAGGTCGCGGTCGACCTGGTCGCTTCGCTGTTCGGCAAGAGCACCCTCATGAGGCGCAGCGACGATGCTTAACCCGGAAGTGCGCGCGAATACGGCCACGCAGGACCTGATCGCCATCGAGGCGACGCTCGGCGCCCACAATTACAAGCCGCTCGACGTCGTGCTCGTGCGCGGCCAGGGTGTCTGGGTCTGGGACAACGAGGGCAAGCGATACCTCGATTGCCTGTCCGCGTATTCCGCCCTGAATCAGGGCCACTGCCATCCGAAGATCCTCGCGGCGATGGTGGAGCAGGCGCAAAAGCTGACGCTCACCTCGCGCGCATTCCGCAACGACCAGCTCGCCCTGCTCTACGAGGATCTCGCGAAGCTCACGGGTTCGCACAAGATCCTGCCGATGAACAGCGGGGCCGAGGCGGTCGAGTCCGCACTCAAGGCCGTGCGCAAGTGGGGCTACGAGGTCAAGGGCGTGCCTGCCGACCGCGCAGAGATCATCGTCTGCGCGAACAACTTCCACGGCCGCACGCTCGCCATCGTCGGCTTCAGCACCGACCCGGACGCGCGCGGCGGCTTCGGGCCTTTCGCGCCGGGATTCCGGGTCGTGCCGTTCGGCGACTTCGATGCGCTCGCCGCGGCGATCAACGAGAACACGGTCGCCTTCCTGGTCGAGCCGATCCAGGGCGAGGCCGGCGTCATCATCCCGCCGCCCGGCTACTTCAAGCAGGTGCGCGCACTCTGCAGCGAGCGGAACGTCACGCTGATCCTCGACGAGATCCAGACCGGACTCGGCCGCACCGGCAAGCTGCTCGCCGAGGAGCACGAGGGCATCGAGGCCGACGTCACGCTCGTCGGCAAGGCGCTCTCGGGCGGCTATTACCCCGTGTCCGCTGTGCTGTCTAATTCCGAAGTCCTCGGCGTGCTGAGGCCCGGCCAGCACGGCAGCACCTTCGGCGGCAACCCGCTCGCCTGCGCCATCGCCCGCGCGGCGCTCAAGGTGCTGGTCGAGGAAGGCATGATCGCGAATGCCGCGCGCCAGGGCGCGCGTTTCCTCTCCCAGCTGCAGTCGATCAGGAGCCCGGCGGTGCGCGAAGTCCGCGGCCGCGGCCTGATGCTCGCCGTCGAGCTGAAGCCTGAGGCCGGTGGTGCGCGCCGTTACTGCGAGCGGCTGCGCGATGCGGGCCTGCTCGCCAAGGACACGCACGACCACACCATCCGCCTCGCGCCGCCGCTCATCATCACGCCGGATGAGGTGGACTGGGCGTGCGAAGTCTTCGCGCGCGCCCTGGCGGGCTGACGATCTCAATACGTCGAGCACCGCAGGCCATGCCAGTGCGCACGCTCACGCTGGCCATGCTGCTCGCGATGCCCGTGGCCCAGGCCGCGGCCACGCCGCAGGACCTGGTCGCGGCCGTCAATGCCGTCCGCACACATGGCTGCGGCAGCCGGCCCGCGGTTGCCGACGCATTGCGTCCGGATGCACGCCTCGACCGTGTTGCGGCCGAACTCGCGGCCGGCCGCGAGCTGAAGGATGCGCTGCAGTCTGCCGGCTATCGCGCATCGCAGGTCGCCGTGCTGGAGGCCACGGGACATCCCGCCTCCATCCAACGTTCGCTCGCGGAGGGCGGATGCAAGGACGTGACCGATGCGGTTTACCGCGATCTCGGCGTGGCGCAGGGCAACGGCGACTCCTGGTTTGTCCTCGCGGCTTCCCTCGAGGCGCCGGCTGCGGGCGAATCCGCAGCCGTGGGCGAGCACGTGCTTGCGCTCGTCAACGAGGCCCGTGCGGACCGGCGTCGCTGCGGACTGAAGCGCTTCGGGGCGGTGCCGCCGCTCACAGCGTCACCTGCCCTGCAGGTCGCCGCATCGGCCCATGCCGAAGACATGGCGCGCCGTGGTGTCATGGACCACGCGGGCGGCGATGGCAGCACGCCCGCCGAGCGCGCGACGCGCGCGGGCTACGCGTGGCGAAACGTCGGCGAGAACGTCGCCACGGGCCAGTCGACGCCGGAGCAGGTGGTTGCGGAATGGCTCGACAGCCCGCGCCACTGCGAGAACATCATGAGCGCGGATTTCACTGAGATGGGCGTCGCTTTCGCGTCGAATGCGGGCGGCGTCTACTGGGCGCAGGTATTCGGCGCGCCGCAGCCCTAGCGCTTCTTCGAGCGCGGCGCCGGGACCTTCACGTCGTACTTCGCGAGCAGCATGTCGACCGCCTCGCGCAGGTACGCGGCCAGCGGCACGCGCGTCCGGTCGGACAACGCGCGCAGCGCGTCGTGCTGCGCCCGGTCGAAGTACACGCCGGTGAACACGCGCTTGTCGGTGTCCTTCTTCTGCGGCATCAGGCGGCCGCCACGCGCCACAAGTCGCTGCCGGAGAGCCGGATCCGCATGCAACGGCCGTTCACGAGCTCCCCGAACCGGATCCACTCGGTGTTGTAGGGATTGTCGCGCAGGCGGAACAAGTCCCCGTCGGCATCGAGCGGCGCGACGCCGTCGAGCGTGAGGCGGCCCTTAAGCACGTAAATGCGCAGGCTCCCGATCCAGGGGCTCTCGTTGCGGTAATGCCCGGCATAGCCGTCCCAGGCCTTCGGATAGTCGAACCGTTCCGGGCCGTCGTAACGATCGTTGCGGTACCAGTTGCCGCCCCAGCTGACCTCGACCACCGGGCTCTCCGCTGCCGCCGGATCCTTGCGACCGAACGCAAACGCGAAGCGGTCGAACTTCGGGTGGCGCGCCGCGAACCGGTTGGGGTCGGAAAGCCGCTCGAGCGGGACGCGTGTCCCGTCCTTCACGACGAACAGCCGCTCGCCCTCTGCAATCACTTCGAGCGAACCCGGGTCGCCGCGGTAGGCACCGGCGAACTCCGCCGCATTCCTGACCACTGTCGCCGTGTCGGCTTCCGGCATCTTCGGCAGCTCCGTCCCTTTGCGCTTCGCTCGCATCAGCTGGACGGCGTAGCGCACGACCGGGTTCGGCCGGTAGCCCTGTTGCGCATTGACCGACGCGAATCCGCCGATGCCGTCGTCGATGTCGACCATCATCGACGACATGAACGAGACCATGCCGCCGGTGTGGCGCAGCAGGCGGTTGCCGTCGAGCGTGTCCACCGCGACGCCGTAGCCGTAGTGCACGCCGGGCCCGAAGTCCTCGGCGAGGATGTGCGGGCTCGAAAAGCGCTTGAAGCCGTCCTCGGACAGCAGCCGGGACTCGCCGTGCCTGCCGTGGCTGGCGATCATCCGCAGGTACGCGCCCATGTCGCGTGCGGTCGCCGCGACACAGCCTGCCCCGCCGGTCGCGATGAGCGAAGGCGCCTCGCACAACCGTCCATGGCGCGCATATGGCCGGTCGCCCAGGAACGGCGCGTAGTTCTTCGCGAGTCGCTCGCGCACCTCCAGGGTGATGACGGGTTCGCTGCGATCCATCCCGAGCGGCCGCAGGATCCGCTCGCGCAGGAGCTCCGGCAGCTCGCGTCCGTCGAGGGTCCAGGCGAGGATGCCGAGCACGTCGTACATCGCGTTGTTGTAGTGGAAATGCTCGCCGGGCGCATACGCCGCGAGGTGCCGCTGCTCCGGATCGGCCTGGAACACGTCGCCGGCGCCGGGCAGGCCGGTCGTGTGCGTCAGCAGGTGGTGCGTCGTGATCGGGGCGAACTTCGAATCGACGCGCAGCCACGGCAGGTAGTCCACGATCGGGCGGTCGACGTCCAGCTTGCCCTCGTCGCGCAACTGCAGCAGCGCGAGCGCTACGAACGACTTCGAGATCGACCCGATCTCGAACAGGGTGTCCTCTCCCGCCGGCTGACGCGCCTCGAGGTCGCTGAACCCGTAATGCACGACGCGCTGCAAGCCGTCGCGGTCCGCGAGGACGAGCGCAAGGCCGGGTGAGTTCATGTCGCGCAGGTACTGCTCGACGAAACGGTCCAGCTCGGGCCAGGCATCGGCGTAAGCGCCCGTGCCCGCGGCCTCGCCCGCTTCGCTTACCCGGAAGCGGCCCATGGCAACGAGCGAAACGCCGGCGGCGCCCGCCTGCAAGATGTGTCTGCGCGTGATGGTCATGGACCCCACCCTTCCGGAAAATGGCTCGTCTTTCACACGGCCCGTCGCAATCGACGCTGCAATCGGCCAGCCGCATCCTACCATCGCGTGTGCCGGGATCGAGGGCAGCCGGCGCCGCAGGTGGAGTGGACGCATGAGTGCGATGGCGACCTGGATGGCGATCGTGTCGCAAGCCGCGGCGGCAGCCGTTTCCCCGCCGGCGACGCCGCCGGCGGAAATCGTCGCGCCCGGCGTCGAACTCCTGCGCGGCGCAATCCTGCCCGGGCGCGGCCCGGACGGGAACACCGTCGTGTTCGACGCGCCCGCGGGACTCGTGGTCATCGACACCGGACGACACGACTGGCACAGCGACGCCATCCTCGCCCTGGCGCGCGAGCGAAAGCGCCCCGTGGCCGCGATCGTGAACACGCACTGGCACCTCGATCACTCGAGCGGCAACGGCCGCATCAAGGCGGCATTCCCGGACGCGCCGGTCTACACGACCAATGCCGTCGATCGCGTGCTGGCCGAGGGCGGCTTCCTGGCCCGCAACCTCGAGTCCGCGCAGGCGATGCTGGAGGATCCCAAGCTGTCCGCCACGGACAAAGAGGAAGTCAGGATCTTCATGGCGACCATGGCCCAGAGCGACGTGCTGCGCCCCGACGTGGCCGTGGACGCGAATGGCGAACGGACGATCGGCGGCCGGAGCTTCGACCTGCACGTCACCGATGGCGCCGTCAGCGACGCGGACCTCTGGCTCTACGACGCCGCGAGCGGCGTCGCGGTCATCGGCGACCTCGTGACGTTCCCGGCGCCGTTCTTCGAGACGGCCTGCCCGGCGCGCTGGCGCGAAGCGTTGGATGCGGTGCGGGCGGTGCCCTTCAAGCTGGCGATCCCGGGCCATGGCGAACCCATGGATCGCACGCAATTCGACGCCTGGCGCGGCGCATTCAACGCATTCATGGATTGCGTCGAAAGCCCGGCCGATGCGGGCCAGTGCGCGGCCGCCTGGGCGACCGGCATCGCAGCGTTCACCGGCGCGGATGTGGGCGCAGGCAAGGCCGCGCGCGGCTATGCCGAGTACTACGTCGGCCTGCTGCGCGAGAACGGCGGCAAGAGCGCCGACTGCAAGGCCCAGTAGCGGAAACAGAACGGCCCGCGCGAGGCGGGCCGTCCGTCGACGTCAGCCGGCGACCGGGTTCAGTCGAAGTTGTAGCGCAAGCCAAGCGAGATCAGGTCGATGTCGACTTCGCCTGCCTGGTCTTCCGAGCCGACGTCGGCGTAGCGGTCCCAGCCGAGCCGGACGCCGAAGCTCCGGTTGAAGCTGAATTCGCCGCCGATGCCGTACATCAGGTTCGAACGGTCGGTCGAGACGCCATCGGAAGCCGACTCGCCGTCGATCGATACCGTCGCGTCCGCATCGACGCTCATGAGCGCAAGGCCGACACGCCCGAACACCGAGAAGCGCTCGCCGATCGGCACGATGCCGAGGATCGAGAACACCGGGCCGCTCGCCGACTGGTCGATTCCGAGGCCGGCATCGTAAGTGGCGACGCCGTCGGTCACGGTGCCGTTCGCCGCATAAGAAGTATCGCCGAGGTCGACCCAGGCGAGCTCGGCCGCGAAGTTCGGGTTGACCTGGTATCCGCCCGCGAGCCCGAAGCCCGTATCGGAATCGTCGAGCGTCGACGTGGCGTCGACGATCGATAGGCCGACCGAGCCAAAGACATCGGCCGTGTTCTGGTCCAGTTCGCCCTGGTTGATGTTCTGGGCACTCGCCTCGCCGGCGAAGCCGACGATGTACCAGCCCTCGTCTGCCGCACTCGCGGTGCCC
>Ga0315912_10005165_pt1 | contig 12085 bp, 9 predicted proteins | sample VfabasoilMG_FD_204469 | JGI IMG/M metagenome (GOLD analysis project Ga0315912, IMG submission 204469) | Garden soil microbial communities collected in Santa Monica, California, United States - V. faba soil | ecosystem: Environmental > Terrestrial > Soil > Garden | place: USA: California... | reverse complement strand
TCGGGTGGGCCCTCGAACACCAGCACCGCAGGAATGCCCACCGCCGTCGCGTAAATCGAGGTTTCCTCGACACTGGTGAGGGTGTCCGTCTCCAGCCAAAGGCGCATGTTGACGCGACTGAACACGGTCGACTGGGGCTGGTGACAGTGGCCGCAGTTGGCGTGCAGGTAGCCGAGCGCCTCGGATTCCACGTCGTCCCCGGGGATGGCAAACGGTGCTGCCGGTGGCGCACTCAGCTTGTTTTCTGCGATCAGCTCGTCGAGCGTCCATTCCTCTGCGCCCAAGCCGATGGGAGCGTGCGAGAGCTGGATCGCCGAGAAGCCGAGCGCCTTGTCGGGCATGCGGTTGTGGCATTCCTCGCACTGATCGGCATTGGGAATGTCATGAGACGTGCCGGATGCATCCATGACACCGTCGGGCACGGCGTCGGCCTCCATCTGCGACTCCCGCCACTGGTAGGCCATCATGTTCCAGCCCCCGTCCTCGCGCTTCTCGATCAGGCGCGTCTCGACGCGAACGTCGTCCCGGACGAACTCCTTCCAGAGCTTGGTGCCGGTTGGGTACTCCCAATAGTCCATGTCGCTGGTGTCGATCGTTTCGCCGTCGGGGAGCGCGATCCAACGCTGCTTCTCCGCCGCGTCGGACCACAGCTGATGTCCGGGCTGGAAGGGGCGCACGCCAGGCGCGAGCGTCACCATGTCGCTCATGTAGAGGCCGGTCTCCGAGAGCAGCGCCGGACCTTCAATCGGAAGCCCCCCGCTGCCCGTTTCGCCACCCATCGCCTCACCACCACTCCCGACTCCGCCGCTCCCCGCAGTGCCTCCACTGGTCGTGCCGCCTCCGCTCGCCGCGCCGCCACTGCTGGTGGTCCCACCACTCGCGAGTCCCCCGGTCCCTGGTGCGCCCCCGCTCGGCGTGGCGCCTCCCGTCCCAACGGGCGGCGTGACGGTGGGGCTACACGCAAGGGCAAGCACCAGGCCGCCGGCGCACGCAGCCAAGAGCGACCGAGAAAGAATGGGACCAGAAGCAAACATCGGCCTCATGGTAGCAGCGATCCCGCCCCCACACTCGACTCGACGTGCGCTGCCGGGACAGCCATTTGCAGAGCGCGCGAGCGCACTTTGCACGAAACTTCGGCGTGGTCCGGAAAGGGTACGAATTGGCTCACCAAAGTCGTTCCTACGGTACGCCGCGACGAGCTTGGAATGTTTTCCTTCGATAGAAATCGACCGGCAAAATGCACCGATCGGCCCGCATCTCTGGTATTCCAAGGTCATGAGTCGCCCTGCACGTGCACTTCCCTTCTTGCTCCTTCTCCTCGCTCCTCTCGGTTACGCCCTCGGCTGCGGTAACTCCGGCACCGACGCCGGCACGGGTGGTGCTGGGCCGAGCAGCGGCGGGACCGTTGGCTCGGGCGGCGGCACTCCAGGAACGGGCGGCGCGCCGACGACGGGCGGCGCAGCGAACACCGGCGGCGCGCCGACGACGGGCGGCGCAGCGAATACCGGTGGCGCGGCGACGACGGGCGGCGCAGCGAACACCGGCGGCGCGCCGACGACGGGCGGTGCCCCAGGCACCGGTGGTGCGCAAGGCGGCACTCGCGTGCCTGGCACCGATGCCTACGACTGCTCGGCAGCCAGCGGCACCGTTCCGACGCTCGAGGTAGTCGAGCTCGAAAGCGGCCTGGTCGACCCGATCTACGTCACGCATCCACCCAACGACGATCGCCTGTTCGTCATCGAGCAGGACGGAGCCATCGCCATCATCGAGGACGGAGCCCTAGTCCCCACGCGCTTCCTCGAGTTCCAGGACAAGGTCTACTCGGACAACGACGGCGCCTTCAACGAGAAGGGCTTCCTCGGTCTGGCGTTCCATCCGGACTACGCCAACAATGGCCTCTTTTACGTGCACTACAGCGCTCAGGCCAGCGGCACGCCGGATACGGGCGACGCCAACGGTGACACGACCATCTCCGAGTTCCAGGTCTCGAGCGATCCGAACGTAGCCGACGCCGACTCGGAGCGGATCGTGATGTCGCTCGCGCACCCGCAGGTGAATCACAACGGAGGCTCCATCACCTTCGGCAGTGACGGCATGCTCTACATCGGTCTGGGTGACGGCGGCGGCAGCAACGATCCCGACGGCAACGGGCAAAACCCAGACACACTCTTTGGCAAGATCCTGCGCATCGATCCGCTGGAAGCGGGCGGCGAGGCCTACACGTCGCCAGCGGGAAATCTCCCGGACGGCGCACCCGAGGTGTGGGACTACGGGCTGCGTAATCCCTACCGCTTCAACTTCGACGCCTGCACGGGCGCCATGTACATCGGCGATGTCGGACAGGACGCCTGGGAGGAAGTCAACGTCGAGCTGGCCGGAGTCGGCCACCACAACTACGGCTGGGACATCATGGAAGGCGCGCACTGTCGCACGGGCGGCAGCTGCGACATGACGGGCATGGTGATGCCCATTGCCGAGTACGCGCACGAAAACGACGAAGGGCGCACCGTGGTCGGTGGCGCCGTCTATCGCGGTGCCGACATCCCGGCCCTGCGCGGCGCCTACTTCTACATGGACGCCTACCAAGGCGAGATCTGGTACCTCTTCTACGACGAGGCCAGCGGAGACGTCACCGGCCCCACTCCGGTGTCGCTCGGGCTCGCACAGAATGCACTCGTCGTCGCAATCCAGAACGGGCCCGATGGAGAGCTCCTGTTCGTGGCTCGCGGCGAAGGCGCCATCTACCAGCTCACTGCCCCGTGAGGCGGCGCTCGCTTCCCCACGCCCTGCCTTGCCGGGCCGGGCCAGGGGGAAGCGGCCGGCCGAGCGAGGTGCTAGTCCTCCATCTGTGAGCGGCACGCCGGCACACACTGGCCTCTCGGCCCTGGAAGCGCACATCGAGCAGATGGGCTCGGTGCTCGTGTGCTACTCGGGTGGCATCGACAGTGCGCTGGTGCTTGCCGTGGCCGTGCGCCGGCTCGGGGAGCGGGCGGTCGGGCTCACGGCCGTGAGCCCCAGCCTACCGGCGCGGGAGCTCGAGGAAGCAGCGCGCATCGCGCAGGCCATCGGTGCCCGGCACGAGCTCGTTTCCTCCCGCGAGCTCGAGCGTCCGGGCTACCAGAAGAACGGTCCAGACCGCTGCTTCCACTGCAAGACCGAGCTCTACGAGCTGGCGGAGCAGGAGCGAGCGCGGCTTGGTCTGGCCGTCGTGCTCAACGGCACCAACCAGGACGATCTGGGGGACCACCGTCCGGGCCTGCGCGCAGCGGAGAACGCTGCCGTTCGCTCGCCGCTGCTGGAGCTCGGCCTGGGCAAGGCGGCAGTACGCGCCCTGGCTCGCGAGCTGGGGCTGCCCACCTGGGACAAGCCGGCCGCCGCCTGCCTTTCGAGTCGCATTCCCTACGGCACGTCCGTCACGCCCGAGCGCTTACACCAGGTGGAGGCGCTCGAACGCGCCCTGCAGGATCTGGGCTTTCGCCAGGTGCGCGTGCGCTACCACGGCGCTGTGGCCCGCATCGAAGTCGCGCCGGCCGAGCTCGCGCGCCTGATCGAGCCGAGCGTGGCGAGCGAGGTGACGCGCGCGGGCCGAGCGGCGGGGTTCGACTTCGTGACCGCCGATCTCTTGGGCTATCGAACGGGATCGATGAACGAGATGGTAGCCCGCCGAACCCTGCCGGTGCTCGGCTAGAGTTGGCTCGCGAGGTGTCGGCTCGCTAGAGGGTTGGCCGCCCCGCGAGCGTTCGGCTCGCGAGGCTCGCGCCCCTTGGGGTTACTCTTCGCCGCCGGTCTTCTCGCGCGCCTCGGCGCGCTCCCGACGGCGACGCTCGCGCGCCTCAGCGCGCTCCGCTTCGCTCAGCCGGGGGCGATCGTCGCCTTCCGTGCGAGCGCCTTCGGCGGCCGCGGGGCGATCCTCGCGCGGACGGTCCTCACGGGGGCGATCGTCTTGCGGACGGTCCTCACGCGGCCGGTCTTCGCGCGGGCGATCGTCCCGGGGACGGTCCTCACGCGGGCGATCGTCCCGGGGACGATCCTCGCGCGGCGGACGGTCGCCACGGGGCCTGTCGTCCCGCGGACGGTCGCCGCGCGGACGGTCGCCACGACCGCGATCGTCGCGGCGGGGGCCGCGACCACGATCGTCTCGACGGGGGCCGCGGTCACCGCGGTCACCACGATCGCTACGCTCGGGACGTGGCGGCGCGCCGCCTTCGGGCTCGGGCAAGAGCACACGACGACTGAGGCGCGTTTTGCCGTCGCGCTCGACGCTGATCACCTTGACCTCGATTACGTCCCCCTCGGCCATGACGTCGCTCGGATGCTCGATGCGCACGTGGTCGATCTCGGACACATGCAGGAGCGCCTCGTTGTTGGGCAGGATCTCGACGAAGGCGCCGAAATCGACGATGCGTTTGACCGTGCCCTTGTAGACCTTGCCAACTTCCGGCTCGGCCGTGAGGCCTTCGATGATCTCGATGGCCTTCTTCACCGCTTCCGGATCGGTGCCGGCGATGTTGATGGTGCCGTCGTCCTGAATGTCGACGGCGCAGCCGGTCTGCTCCGCAATACCCTTGATCGTCTTGCCGCCCGGTCCGATCACGATGCGGATCTGATCTGGCTTGACCTTGATGCTGGTGATGCGCGGCGCGTACTTGCTGATCTCCTCGCGGGGCACTGCCAAGGTCGAGAGCATGCGCTCAAGGATGTGCAGGCGGCCCTCACGAGCCTGCTCGAGCGCCTGCTCCATGACGCGGCGCGCCAAGCCGGCGATCTTGATGTCCATTTGGATGGCGGTGATGCCCTTCTCGGTGCCACAGACCTTGAAGTCCATGTCGCCGAGGTGGTCCTCGTCGCCGAGAATATCGCTCAGGATGGCGAAGCGATCGTTGCCTTCGCTGATCAGACCCATCGCGATGCCGGCGACGGGGCGCTTGATGGGCACGCCAGTGTCCATCATGGCCAGGGTGCCACCGCAAACCGACGCCATCGAGCTCGAGCCGTTCGACTCCAAGATCTCGCTGACGACGCGGATCGTGTAGGGGAACTTCTCGTGGCTCGGGATCATGCGCTGGAGCGCTCGCTCGGCGAGCGCGCCGTGCCCGATTTCGCGCCGCCCCGGACCACGCATCGGCTTGGTCTCGCCCGTAGAGAAGGGCGGGAAGTTGTAGTGGAGAAGGAACTGCTTGTACGACTCGCCCGTCAGCGCATCGATCTTCTGCTCGTCGCTCGAGGTGCCGAGCGTCGCGGTCACGATGGCCTGGGTCTCGCCGCGCTGGAAGAGCGCCGAACCGTGCGTCCGATGCAGGAGGCCCACTTCGCAGGAAATGGCGCGAATATCCCGACCCGTGCGGCCGTCGATGCGCTTCCCGGTGTCGAGCACCATCGCGCGCACCACTTCGGCCTTACGGTGCTCCAGCTCGCCCTTGATGAGCTTCTCCTGGGCAGCGTACTCGTCGGCGCCGAGCTCTTGCAGGAGCGTCGCGGTGGTCTCGCTCTTGACCTTGCCGTACGCATCGTAGCGAGCGTGCTTCTCCTTGATCACGCAGGCGGTGCGCAGGCCATTGTCCGCCAGCTCGGAGACACGGCGGGCCAAATGCTCGCTGATCGTCGGCACGGAGAAGGCGCGCTTGGGTTTGCCGACGGCTGCACGGATCTTCTCGATCAGGCCGATGATGGTGCGGCAGGTTGCGTGAGCGAACTCGAGCGCGTCGATGATCTCGACTTCGCTGGCCTCGTCGGCGCCGCCCTCCACCATCATGATGGCGTCCGCGCTGCAGGCGACCACCAGGTCGATGTCGGCACGCTCACTCTGCTCGAACGTCGGCAGGGCGATCAGCTGGCCGTCGACGCGCGACACGCGCACGCCAGCGATTGGCCCGTCCCAGGGGATGTCGGAGATGTGCACTGCAGCGCTGGCGCCCGTGAGCGCGAGCACGTCGGTGGGGTTGACCCGATCCGCACTGAGCACGGTGGCGATGACCTGAGTGTCCTTCTTGAAGCCCTTGGGAAAGAGCGGACGCAGCGGGCGGTCGATGACGCGCGAGGCAAGCACCTCGTAGTCGCGCAATCGGCCTTCACGCTTGAAAAAGCCGCCGGGGATCTTGCCGGCGGCGTAGGTCTTCTCGACGTACTCACAGGTGAGCGGGAAGAAATCGAGACCGGGGCGCTCCTCGGAGGAGACGGCGGTCACCAGGACTTGGCTGCCGCCGAACGTCACCAGGACGGCGCCGTGGGCTTGCTTGGCGAGGCGACCCGTTTCCAGCGTCAGCTGGCGGTCACCGATCATGACGGATTCGCGTACGAACATGGCTCAAATGCGCTCCTTGGCGCGGACGCGCTGCTGCGTGCAGCGAAACGCCGGCGGCGCCTTGGCTTCAGCGCTCGGTTCCTACGAGCGGTTGCCTCCCGCCTGGCGGGTGGAACGACTCGCACGAAACGTGCGTTGAAGGCAGCGCCTTCAGGCCGGACTAGTGGAGCGCGTCGACAAGAAGCGGGGCACCATGCCCCGTGGTCGCGGCGCGCTCCGGGACCCTCACTTGCGGATGCCGTGAGCGGCCAGAACTGCTTTGTAGCGCTCGACGTCGCTCTTCTTGAGGTAGTCGAGCATGCGACGACGCCGGCTGACCATCTTGAGCAGACCGCGGCGGCTGTGGTGATCTTTCATGTGCGTCTCGAAGTGAGACGTCAGATGGGCGATGCGCTGCGTGAGCAGGCCAATCTGAACCTCCGGCGAGCCGGTGTCGGTGGCATGGAGGCGGGTCGTTTCGATGAGGCTCTGCTTGGCGCCAGGTGCGAGAGGCATTCGTGTTTCCTCGGGTAGTCGTTTTTGGAGGGCCGAGTATAAGTCCCGAAATCCGGCGGTCAACTTGCGACGGGCGCAAAGGTTCAGGGGCGGCGCCGAGGGGTGGTCGGGCGCAAGATTCCGGTCACGGCGGATCCAAGATGTCGATCAGGCGGGGCGCAAAGCGCTCGGCCAGCGTCTGCTCGAGCTCGTGCGCCGTCGTCGCCTCGAAGGCGCAGGCCGCCGCGTCCTCGGCCTCGTCCAGGCTGACGCGGGAGATGGCCGCTTTCACCTCCGGGATGGCCGAGGCTTCCATGCTGAAATTCCGCAGGCCCATGCCGAGGAGCAGGATGACCGCCAGCGGGTCGCTAGCCATGGCGCCACAGACGGACACCGAGCGCTGCCGAGCGTCACCCGCCTGTATCACCCCTTTGATCAGGCGCACGACCGCAGGATCGAAATGGCTCGCCAGACGCGCCAGCTCGCGGCTCGTGCGATCGACGGCCAAGCAGTACTGGACCAAGTCGTTCGTACCGATGCTGAGGAACTCGGCTTCGCGAGCGAACTCGGAGGCCATGATTGCCGCCGAGGGCACCTCCACCATGCACCCGAGCGGGATGTGGTCGGAGTGACTGTGCCCGGCGCGATCGACCTCCAGCACCGACTCGCTGAGTAGCGCGCGAACGGCACGCATCTCGCTGAGCGACGCCACCATGGGGATCATGATGCGCACCGGGCCGTGCGCCGATGCGCGCACCATGGCGCGCAGCTGCGTCTTCATCAGCTCGGGCTGTTCCAGGCCCAATCGCACCGCACGCAGGCCGAGCGCTGGGTTCATGTCCCGGGGCATCTTGATGGCAGAGACGAACTTGTCTCCGCCGATGTCGAACGTGCGCAAGGTGACCGGCCGCGGGGCCATCGTCTCCACGACCGTGCGGTAGGTTTGGTATTGCTCTTCTTCGCTCGGTGGCGACTTGCGGTCGATGTAGAGGAACTCGGTGCGGTAGAGGCCCACCCCGCGGGCGCCGTGCCCGAGGGCGATGTCCGCTTCGCGCGCCAGCTCGATGTTGGCCTGCAGGTTGACCGGCTCCCCGCAGCGAGTCAGCGCCGGCTCGTCCCGCAATTCGCGCAGTCCCCGCGCAACCTGATAGTAACGCTGAGCGCGCGGCTCGAGCTGATCGAGCAACTCCGGGCTGGGGTTGACGATGACCTTGCCGTGGACGCCGTCGACGACGATGCGGTCCCCATCGCCCACGTGACCGAGCACGCCGACTGCGCCCACCACGGCCGGGATTTCCATGGCCCGCGCCAGGATGGCGGTGTGGCTGGTGCGGGTACCGACCTCGGTCACGATACCGAGAACGTGGGTCTTGCTCAGCGTCGCCGTTTCCGCCGGGGAAAGATCGCGCGCCACGATGACCACCGGTTCGGAGTGCTCGGGAATGAACAGCCCCTCTTTCTGACCGGCCAGAGCACGCAGCAAGCGGTCGCGGATGAACTCGAAGTCGTGACTGCGCTCCGCCAGATACGGATCTTCCGATTCGCGGAGCTGACTGCACATCACCTCCACCGAGGACTCGAGCGCCCACTCCGCGCACTGATGCTGAAGGCCGATCAGGTCTCGAACGTCGTCCCGGAGCGTCGGATCGCCGAGCATCATGATGTAGGCGTCGAGGATGGACGTCTCGGCCATCACCGAGTCGCCGCGACGAAGCTTCTCGGTGACGGCGCGCAAGTCCTCCACCGCCTGCGAAACAGCCTGATCGAAGCGGCGAACTTCGTGCTCGATGTCGGCGGGCTGGACCCGCCTGTGCGCGACCCCCGTGCGCAGCGTGGCCACGACCATGGCGCGGCCGATGGCAAACCCACCGGACCCACCGATCCCGTCGAGCTCGACACTCCGGTGGCTCCGCGCGCCTCCCCCGTCCATCCCCCCGTTAGTCCTCCTCCCCGAACCGTTCTCGAATCAGTGAGCCGATGGACGCGACGGCCTCCTCCGCGCCGACGCCGTTTGCCTTCACCTCCACGAAGGTCCCCTTCGACCCGCAGAGCAAAAGAACTCCCATCACGCTCTTGCCGTTGGCGACCTGGTCGCCTTGGCGCAAAGTGACTTCACAAGCGAACTTGGAAGCAAGCTGGACCAGGCGACTGGCCGCCCGCGCATGCAGCCCGAGGCGGTTTACGATCTCGAATCTCCCCTCGGCTTGCGAGGACTCGCTACTGGCCATGTTCATCGAACGTTTTTCGCTTCGAAGTCCGGTCCGCTGACTGGGTCCAGACTACCAGGATTTGCCCCGCCCGCGCGATGCACGTCGCGGTGCCTCGTTTCCAGGCGCGTTCCGACATCGGTCGCCAATTCCGACGCCAGTGCCTCTACCAGGGCAACGGACCGGTGGCGTCCGCCCGTGCAGCCGATGCCGATGGTGAGGTAGCTCTTCCCTTCCCGCTTGAACAGCGGCAAGCAGAAGCGGATCAGCGCTGCCGACAGGTCGAGAAACGTGCGCGCATCCGGACTCTCGAGGACGTACTTGCGGACGGGCTCGTCGTGTCCCGACAGGGGACGGAGCTCGTCGATGAAGTAGGGGTTGGAGAGGAAGCGAGCGTCGAGCATCAGGTCGGCGTCGTACGGTGGCCCGTACTTGTAGCCGAAGGAGAGAATGCGCACACGCAGCGCCCCGAGCGCTACCTCGGGTTGGGCGAAGTGCTCGAAGCAGGTCTTGCGCAGCTCGTGCACGGACATGTCCGTCGTATCCACCACCAGACTCGCCCGGTCGCGCAACGGGGTCAGGATCTCGCGCTCCAGGGCCACCGCCTCGCCCACGGCGGTCACCTGCGCGCTCCGTCCCTTGGTGAGCGGGTGAGGCCTTCTGGTCGCGCTGAACCGACGCGCAATCAGCTCGTCACTCGAGTCCAGAAACAGGATGCGGAGCTGCACGTTGCGCCGAGAGCCGAGCTCCCCGAGCGCCTTCGGGGTGTCGGCCAGGCCGGAGCCACCGCGCGCATCGAGGCCGAAGGCAACCCGCCTCTCCCCGCTCTGCTCGAGCGCGTCCAGGGCGGGGCCAAGCACTGGAATGGGCAGATTGTCGACGCAAAAATAGCCCAGGTCCTCCAGCGCCGCGACCGCGGTGGATTTGCCCGCACCACTCAGCCCCGTGACGATGACGAGCTCGAGCGGCCCGCTGGGACTCATCTCTCCCCCTGCGCTCCGCTGGTCCCGGATGTGCTGGTCCCGGAGGTGCTGGTTTCGTCATCACCCAAGTCGACCTCGCCAGGAGCGACGCGGCCCGGGCCACCACCGCGCAGCGCCGCCTCTCCCGCGCCCGTGCGCATGGCCGAAAGCAGGCTGGTAAAGCGCACGGATTCGACCGAATGCACCGGGGGAGGCGCAGAGCTCTCGTCCGCGAGGCGGGCAGTCGGCATCGGTCGAGACTCAGCCTGGGTATCGATGCGGTCGATGAACTCCTTGGCTGGATGGTGTCCTGCACGGCGCAGGAGCTCCGCGCGCGCTGCGATCTCGATGATCGAGCTCATGTTGCGACCAGGCTGCACCGGCAGCCGTACCTTGCGCACGGCGACGTTCAGGATCTCCTCGTGGTGGTCCTCGACGCCGATTCGATCGTACTCGGCCTCGGGGTCCCATAGCTCCAGCTCCACGACCAGATCGACGCGCTTGCGGTCCCGCACCGAGGTCACGCCGTAGAGATCCTTGATGTTCAGGATGCCGAGCCCACGTACCTCCATGTAGTGGCGGAGCGCAGCTGCCGGCTCGCCGAAAATCATGCCAGGTGGGCGATAATCGCACTCCACGACGTCATCGGCCACGAGCCGATGACCTCGCATCACGAGCTCCAGGGCGCATTCGCTCTTGCCGATCCCGCTCTTGCCGGTGAGCAGCACTCCCACCTCGAAGATGTCCACCAAGACGCCATGAATGCGGCTCCGCGGTGCCAAGTGTTCGTCGAGCACCGTGTGCAAGGCGGCGATGCAAATGGACGAACGTTGATCGACGACGACCAGGGGAGTGCCCCGGCGATCGGCCTCGGCCACGAACGCCGGAGGCGGCGTCACGCCGCGGGTCACCACGACCAGACTCGGCGTTTGGCTGAAGAGATGCGCGGCGGCCCCCGCCTGCGCGCTCTGCTCGAGGCCTTCGACGTAGCTGATCTCCGTCTCGCCCAGCACCTGCACCCGGGTCGGCACCAGCCCGTGCACGTGTCCAACCAAAGCGAGGCCAGACTTCTGGATGCGCGGATGCGTGATCGGCCGATCGAGGCCTTGCACGCCGGCGACGAGCCGCCATTCCAAGCCGAGCGCATGATCCGCCAGAAGCTGGCGGACGCTGACGGCGAGGAGTGCTGACGAGACGGGCGGGGTCCAGGGCCTCATGAGTTCACCGAGGAGGCTTCGTGCTCCTCGATGAGAGTGTAAACCTGCTCCGGCCCCGGGGCTTCCAGCAATCGACGGCGCGTCTCCGGGGAGCGCAAAAGTCGCGAGACTTTGGCCAGGATCTTCAGGTGCTCGCTGGCCGCCCGTTTTGGCCCCACCACCCCGAAAATGATGGTGGCCGGGCTGCCGTCGATGGCTTCGAACTCCACCCCCTGCGGGGCCAGGATCAGCGCGGCTTTCTGAGCCGAAAACTCCTCGACTGAGGTGTGGGGGATGGCGACCCCGTCGCCGATGCCGGTGCTCTGCAGCTTCTCACGCTCGGCAAGCTGATGCTCGATCACGCTCGCATCGACGCCCCCGCCCTGCCCGGGACCAGCAGAGCCGGGACCAGCAGAGCCAACACTGCTGCTGAGCAAGCGAGCGAGCTCGGCCAGGACCTCTGACTTCTTCCCAACGATGGAGCCGTTCGGATCGACCAGGATTCGATCGACGGTCAAGATTTCTGTCAGTCGCATGGTCCCGCCCAACTGCCTTGGGCCCTGGGGGAAGGGGGCTCCCCGCTAGGGGGCCCCCGGTCACTCGAGGGTCAATCGGGCGCCTTCTATCGGGCTCCGCCGGCCTTCGCAACCGATTCCTCTTCCATGTGCCGCAGATCGACCTCCTTGTGGCGTCGGGAGCTCGACACCCCGTGGGCTTTCGTGATCTGGCGCTCGATCTTGGCGACGACGGTGTCGATCGAGCCGTACATGTCGGAAGACGCTTCTTTGGCCTCGTACCATTCGCCGCCGCTGTGCACTTGCACTTCGACCGAGCTCTGCAACTTCTCGTGGGACAGGGTCACCCTGGCCTCCATGGGTTGGTGCAGGAACTTCTGCAGCCTCTCCACCCGGCTGGTGGCGTGCGCCTTGAGAGCTTCGGTGGCCT
>Ga0315912_10005164_pt1 | contig 12085 bp, 8 predicted proteins | sample VfabasoilMG_FD_204469 | JGI IMG/M metagenome (GOLD analysis project Ga0315912, IMG submission 204469) | Garden soil microbial communities collected in Santa Monica, California, United States - V. faba soil | ecosystem: Environmental > Terrestrial > Soil > Garden | place: USA: California... | reverse complement strand
TGTTGACCACGGTGATGCGTGGCGCGCCCTCGGGCAGCGGCGCATCTGGCGTTTGCGCGCGACCGGCTTCCACCACGACCAGCACCACGTCGGCTTGGGCAAGTTCGGCGCGGGTCCTTGCCATGCCAAGCTGCTCCGCCTCATCCTGGGATTCACGCAGCCCGGCCGTATCCACCACCATGATCGGCACGCCCTCGATGTGGATCGCCTCGCGCAGCGCATCGCGCGTGGTTCCCGGCTGCGCCGTGACGATGGCGCGCTCTGCCCCGGCAAGCCTGTTCAGCAGGCTCGATTTACCGACGTTCGGGCGTCCCGCGAGAACGATGTGCACACCGGCACGAAGCAAACTGCCCTGCCGGCTCTTCGCCAGCACGTCCTCGAGCACCGCGCGCAGCTGCGCGAGCCGCTGCGCGGCGTCTATGCGATGCGGGCCGTCGACCTGCTCCTCCGGGAAATCGAGCATTGCCTCGGTGAGCGCGCGCAGTTCGGTGAGTTGGTCGACGAGCCCGCAAATGGCCGCGGAAAATTCCCCGGCGAGGGAACGAAGCGCCGACCGGGCCGCTTCCTGGCTCGCCGCGTCGATCAGGTCGGCCACCGCCTCGGCCTGCGCCAGGTCGAGTTTGCCGTTGAGAAAGGCCCTGCGCGTGAATTCGCCCGGCTCGGCCAGGCGAGCACCGGCGTCCAGCACCGCACTCAGCACCAGGTGAGTGACGACCGCCCCGCCATGACCCTGCAACTCGAGCACGGGTTCGCCGGTGTACGAATGCGGCGCCGGAAAGAAAAGCGCGATGCCCTCGTCCAGGCGCTCGCCAAGCGCATCGGCGAAGATCGACAGCGTTGCCTGCCGCGCTGCCGGGAGCCGCCCAAGCACGGCGGTGGCGATGCGGGGCACGTCGGCACCTGAAACCCTGACGATGCCAATGCCGCCGCGTCCGGCCGGCGTCGCTATCGCAGCGACCGTGTCCCGACGTTCACCGCTTGGCATGGGCAGGTTTGTCGCGATCGAACATGCGCTGGATCTGCCATTGTTGAGCAATCGATAGGATGTTGTTAACCAGCCAGTACAGCACCAGGCCGGCCGGAAAGAAAAAGAAGAAAATGCTGAAAACGAACGGCATGAACTGCATGACCTTGGCCTGCACCGGATCCGGCGGCACCGGGTTGAGCTTGGTCTGGATCACCATGGTCACCGTCATCAGCACCGGCAGCACGTAATACGGATCGAGCGCCGACAGGTCCTTGATCCAGAGAATAAACGGCGCGTGCCGCAACTCGATCGCCGCCAGCAGCACCCAGTACAACGCGATGAACACCGGGATCTGCACCAGGATCGGAAAGCAGCCGCCCAGCGGATTGATCTTCTCGGTCTTGTAGAGCTCCATCATTGCCTGGTTCATCTTCTGGCGATCGTGCTCGTACATTTCCCGGATCTTCTGCATCCTGGGCGTGATCAGCTTCATCTTCGCCATCGACCGGTAGCTGGCGGCGGACAGTGGGAAAAACACAACCTTGATCAGGATCGTCAGCAGGATGATTGCCACGCCCCAGTTGCCGCTCAGGCCATGGAACTTCTCCAGCAGCCAGAACAGCGGCCAGGCGATGATCGTGAGCCAGCCGTAATCGACCACCAGGTCGAATCCCGGGGCGACTGCGGCCAGGCGGTACTGCTCCTGCGGGCCGGCATAAAGCGGTACCGAAACCGTCGCGCCGCCGCCGGGCGCGATGGTACCGGCCGCGATCAGCGTGCGCCCCGTGTAGACGCCATCGGCGCGCTTTTCCATCGCGTATTCGCGGGTCACGCCGGCCGCCGGCAGCCAGCCGGCGACGAAGTAGTGCTGCACATAGGCGAACCAGCCGTCTTTCGCCTGCTTGATGAAATCCGCCTTGCCCTTGTCGATATCGGTCGGTGAAACCTTCTCGAATTTCTTCTCTTCAGAGTAGACCGCGAAGCCGTTGAAACTTTGCGCGCCGAAGGTCTCGGCGACGGCATTCGCATCCGCGGAGGCTTTGCCGTCGTGGGTCAGCTGAAAATAGGTAAAGGGCAACACCGGTTGCGGCCCCGTGTTGCGGATCTCAAGGGCGACATCGATCACGTAGCTGTCGCGCTTGAAACGGTACAGCTTGGTCGCCGCGATCCCGTCCTTGCCCTGTGCAACGAGGCGGACTTCGAGCGCCTGCTCGCCCGCAACCAGCGTGGTGTTGCCCGGTTGCACGCTCCACAGCGTGCGGTGGTTGGGGCCGCCGTCTCCTGTAAGACCGGACTGTGCCTCGTAATGGTGCTCCGGCCCGAGCAACACCAGATTCTTCGACGAATCCTTGGCCTCTTTCTGCTTGAGCAACTCGATGCGTTTCAGCGAACCTCCCAACGTATCGATCTCGGCGACCAGGAGGTCGGTGCGCACCACGATCGTTTCGCCCTTTGCCGCGGGCGCGGTGGCGCCGGGAACATCTGCCGCGCGCGCTAGAGACGCAGGCGCGGCGGCCGGGGTTGGCGATGCGCCGGGCTTGCCCGGGGCCTGCGCGGCCGGCGTCGGCACCGCGGCGCTCGACGATGCCTGCGGTGCAAGCTTGGGCCGCTGATCCTTCTCCCAGGCGTCCCAAAGCATCAGCAAGGAGAAGCCAAAAATGAAAAACAGGATGAGTCGCTGCGTATCCATCATCGGTCGGACTCCCGCGCGGCGGGACGCGCGCTGGGCACCGGATCCAGGCCGCCCGGATGCCACGGACCGCAGCGGCAGACGCGCCGCGCCGACAACCATCCCCCGCGCAGAACACCGTGCCGCTGCAACGCCTCCTCGGCATAGGCGGAGCAGCTGGGATGAAAACGGCAAGCCGGCGCGAGCAGCGGGCTCAGGAAATACCGGTAACCGCGTACCAGACCTTGCAAGATGGCGCTCATCGCTTCCTCATTTGACCAACTCCACGAACAATCCGCGCAGACGGGCCAGCATCGCCCCGCCCGGGCGCGCGCCCAGCGGCGGGCGTACCAGAACGTCGACTGCTCCCAAGGCCGCCTGTTCCAGCCGGAAAGCCTCCCGGATGCAGCGTTTCAACCCGTTGCGCACGGTTGCCCTTGCCGCATGCTTGCGCGTGATGAGGATACCCAAGCGCGGTGGTCCGTCCACCCGCGCCGACATGAAGAAGGTGTAGCCGGATCTGCTGCGTCTCGTGCCTTCGCGCAGCAGGCGCTCAAAATCCGCCTTGCTCGCGAGGCGCTTTGCTGCGCCCAACCCGTAGCGCGCCCGTTTGGATTCACCGAGCACGCCGGGCGCAAGCCTACACGGCGAGGCGCTTGCGACCCTTGGCGCGCCGGGCGCGCAGGACGGCGCGGCCCTTTGCCGTACGGCTGCGCACAAGAAAACCGTGCGTTCTTGCACGCCGCGTCTTGGAGGGCTGGTACGTGCGCTTCTGCTTCATTGGTCTGACCGATCACAAAAAGGGGCGGTATTAGAGCCCGCGCGCTGAAAGCTTGTCAAATCCTGCCTTATTTCTTTCGGCCGATATGGATAAGGCAAAGCGGAAAGGGTAAAATCGAACCTCTCCTCGGCCGACGAAAAAGATGCAGAATCTCTGGCACGCCTGCCTGCGCCGACTGGAGCAGGAATTGCCTCTACAGCAGTTCAATACCTGGATTCGTCCGCTAACGCCGGAAGCCGGCGCGGCGGATTCTTCGACCCTCGTACTCACCGCCCCGAACCGCTTCATCCTGGAGCTCGTGCGCGAGCGTTTTGCGGCGCCGATTCAGCGCCTGGCCACCGAAGCCTCGGGCCGCGACATTGACCTGAAGCTGGTGCTGGCAACCGCCGGCGCAAGCCCGGCCGCGGCCGCCGAGCGCAGGCCGGGGCCGGACGCCCCCCGCGGCGGGCCGGTGGCGACGGTGGCGCCGGATCGCGCGCGCCTGAACCGCAATTTCAGCTTCGACAACTTCGTCACCGGCAAGGCCAATCAGCTGGCGCGCGCCGCCGCCATGCAGGTGGGCGAAAATCCGGGCATTTCCTACAACCCGCTGTTCATCTACGGCGGCGTCGGGCTGGGCAAGACGCACCTGCTGCAGGCCATCGGCAACCAGCTCGCAGCCGAGCGCCCGCAGGCCCGCATCCGCTATATCCATGCCGAGCAATACGTCACCGACGTGGTGCGCGCCTATCAGCAGAAATCGTTCGAGGAATTCAAGCGCTACTACCATTCGCTGGACCTGTTGCTGATCGACGACATCCAGTTCTTCTCCAACAAGGACCGCACCCAGGAAGAGTTCTTCTACGCCTTCAACGCGCTCGTCGAGGCGCACAAGCAGATCGTGATCACCTGCGACACCTACCCCAAGGAAATCGCCGGCATGCAGGAGCGCCTGATCTCGCGATTCGGCTGGGGCCTGACGGTCGCCATCGAGCCGCCGGAGCTGGAAATGCGCGTGGCCATCGTGCTGAAAAAGGCCGAAGCCGAAACCCTGGCCCTCGCCGAGGACATCGCCTTTTTCATCGCCAAGCACATCCGGTCCAATGTGCGCGAACTGGAAGGCGCGCTGAAAAAGGTGCTCGCGTTTGCCCGCTTCACCGGCCGGGAACTGTCGCTGGAACTGGCGCGCGAGGCGCTGCGCGACATCCTGCATGTGGCGAACCGGCAGATCAACGTCGAAGGCATCCAGAAGACGGTAGCGGAGTATTTCAAGATTAAGGTTTCGGACATGCACTCCAAGCGCCGCAATCGCAACATCGCTCGTCCGCGGCAGGTGGCGATGGCCCTGGCCAAGGACTTGACCCAGATGAGCCTGCCCGAGATCGGCGAGGCATTCGGCAACCGCGACCACACCACGGTGCTGCACGCCTGCCGGACCATTGCGACCTTGCGCAAGCAGGATACCGGGCTGAATCGCGACTACCACCTGCTCGAGCAGGTGCTTAAGGGATGAAGAAAAAAGCTGGGATTAAGCTGTGCGCATCGCGGGGACAGTTTGTGCATAAGGCGGGGTTCCGGGATTTCTTCCGGAATAGCGCACAAGGATGCACAGACCGATCCACTGATTGCGCACCGCCCGGCAACGAGGCAAGGCACTGACGGCATGCGGCAATCGGAGTTATACAAGAATTCACGCTCCTCTATTAGTTGCTACTAGTTATAGATAAAGAAAAGAAGGGTCACTGATGGTTCTAGTCAAAGCAAAACGAGACGAACTCCTGGCTCCGCTTTCGGCGGTCAGCGGAATCATCGAGCGCCGGCATACCCTGCCCATCCTTTCCAATGTACTGATCGAACGCGGCGCCGGCACGTTGTCGTTCCTCGCGACCGACATCGAAATTCAGATCACCTCCAGGGGCGCGGTCGAGTCCTCCGGTGAAGCCCACTCGGTCACCGTCGGTGCCCGCAAGCTGGTCGACATCCTGCGCGCCCTGCCCGACAGCGCGGAGGTCACGTTGCAGCGCCAGGACAAGCGGCTGCTCGTGCGGTCCGGCAAGAGCCGCTTCGCGCTGCAAACGTTGCCCGCGGAGGATTTTCCGCGCCTGGCGAAGCCGGCGGGGGACAGCGCCCGCTTTTCGCTGTCGCAGAAGGCCCTGCGCAGGCTGTTCGGTCTGGTCCAGTACGCCATGGCGCAGCAGGACATCCGCTATTACCTGAACGGCCTGCTGATGGTGGTCGAGGACAAGACCTTGAAGCTGATCGCCACCGACGGCCACCGCCTCGCTTATGCGGCCGCGGCGCTCGAGGGCAAGCTGCCGCGCCAGGAAGTGATCGTTCCGCGCAAGACCGTGCTCGAGCTCGGCAAGCTGCTCGCCGACAGCGACGACGAAGTGAAGGTCGAGATTTCCGCGACGCAGGCTTCGTTTTCGTTCGGCAGCGTCGAGCTGGTTTCCAAGCTCGTCGACGGGAAGTTTCCCGATTACACGCGGGTCATTCCGGTAGGGCACAAGAACAAGCTCACGATCGGCCGCGAAGCGCTGCGCCAGTCGCTGATGCGTGCGGCGATCCTGTCGAACGAGAAGTTCCGCGGCGTGCGCTGGGTACTGACCGATGGCAGCCTGAAAATCGTCTCGTCCAATACCGAGCAGGAAGAGGCCGAGGAGACGATCGAGGTCGCCTACAAGGGAGACTCCCTGGATATCGGCTTCAACGTGAACTATCTACTGGATGTCCTGAACAACGTGGGCGGCAGCGACGTCGAGTGCCTGTTCGGCGACGCGGCTTCCAGCGCGCTGATGAGTTTTCCGAATGAAGCGGAATTCCGCTATGTCGTCATGCCGATGAGGATCTAGGGTGGGAGAAGAGGAAAAGCAGGCGCCGCAACCTTCATCGGACGCCGCCGACTACGACTCCGACAGCATCCAGGTCCTGAAGGGCCTGGACGCGGTGCGAAAGCGCCCTGGGATGTACATCGGCGATACGTCGGATGGTACCGGCTTGCACCACATGGTGTTCGAGGTCGTCGACAACGCGGTCGACGAGGCGCTGGCCGGATTTTGCGACGAAATCGTGCTTACCATCCACACCGACAACTCGGTGTCGGTGCTGGACAACGGCCGCGGCATCCCGACCGGCGTCAAGGACGACGACGAGCAGAAGCGCTCCGCGGCCGAGATCGTCATGACCGAGCTGCACGCGGGCGGCAAGTTCAATTCCAACACCTACAAGGTTTCCGGCGGCCTGCACGGCGTCGGTGTCTCCGTGGTGAACGCGTTGTCCGGCTGGCTGCGCCTGACCATCTGGCGCGACGGCAAGGTGCATCAGATGGAATTCGCCGACGGCGCCGCCACCGGCCCGCTGCGCGTCACCGGCACTTCCGAGAAGCGCGGCACCGAAGTGCATTTTCTCGCCTCGCGCAGCATCTTCGGCGTGGTCGATTACCACTACGACATCCTCGCCAAGCGCCTGCGCGAACTGTCCTTCCTGAACAACGGCGTGCGCATCGTTCTGGTGGACCAGCGCACGGGCAAGCAGGAGGATTTCGCCTTCGCCGGTGGCGCCCAGGCGTTCGTCGAGTACATGAACCGCTCGAAATCCGTGCTGCACCCGACCGTATTCCTCGGACGCGGCGAGAAGGAAGGCATCGCCGTCGACGTGGCGATGCAGTGGAACGATTCCTACCAGGAAAGCGTGCTGCCCTTCACGAACAACATTCCGCAGAAGGATGGTGGCACGCATGTGACCGGCCTGCGCGCGGCGATGACGCGGGTTCTCAACAAGTACATCGAGGAACACGAGCTGGCGAAGAAGGCCAAGGTCGAAACGACCGGCGACGACATGCGGGAGGGTCTGGCCTGCGTGCTTTCGGTGAAGGTGCCGGAACCGAAATTCTCGTCGCAGACCAAGGAAAAGCTGGTGTCCTCCGAAGTCCGCCCCGTGGTCGAGGAGATCGTCGCCGAGAAACTGCGCGAGTTTCTCGATGAACATCCGGTGGACGCGCGCGTGATCACCGCCAAGATCGTCGATGCGGCGCGCGCGCGCGAGGCGGCGCGCAAAGCGCGCGACATGACCCGTCGCAAGGGCCTGCTGGACGGCCTCGGGCTGCCCGGCAAGCTCGCGGACTGCCAGGAGAAGGATCCGGCGCAGTGCGAGTTGTATCTGGTCGAGGGCGATTCGGCCGGCGGCTCCGCCAAGCAGGGCCGCGACCGGCGCTTCCAGGCGATTCTGCCGTTGAAAGGAAAAATTCTCAACGTAGAGAAGGCGCGCTTCGACAAGTTACTCGGCTCGGCCGAGATCGCGACGCTGATCACGGTGCTGGGCTGCGGCATCGGCAAGGAGGAATACAGCCCGGAGAAACTTCGCTATCACCGTATCATCGTGATGACCGACGCGGACGTGGACGGTTCGCACATTCGCACGCTGCTGCTCACGTTCTTTTACCGCCAGATGCCGGAACTGGTCGAGCGCGGCCACATCTACATCGCCCAGCCGCCGCTCTACAAGGCCAAGCTGGCCAAGGAAGAGCGCTACCTCAAGGACGAGTTCGAACTGAACGAGTTCATGCTGCGCCAGGCGCTGGTCGACGCGGCACTGCATCCGGCCGCAAAGCGCGAGCCGATCACCGGACACACGCTTGCCGAGCTCGCCAAGGCCTACTTGCTCGCCGAAGCGGTGATCGAGCGGGTCTCGCGCTGGATCGACCGCGATGTGCTGGTGGCAATGCTGCGCGGCGTGCAGGTCGATCTGGGCAGGCGCGACTCGGCGCAGGTCTCGGCCGAGGCGCTGGCTGCTGCGTTGCCCGGAAACGGCGTGCGCGTGACCGCCCATTTCGACTCGAAGACCGAGCGCTACCAGGTTCGCATCGAGCGCTCGCGCCACGGCAATCTGCGGGCGACCACGATCGACACGGAGTTCGTCCACTCCGGCGACTATGCGCAGATCCGCTCGACCGCCGAGATGCTGCGCGGGCTGGTGGGCGTCGGCGCCTTTGTTCAGCGCGGCGAGAAGAAATTCCCGGTCAAGGATTTCGGCGAGGCCATGCGCTGGCTGCTGGCGGAGGTGCAGAAGTCGATGAGCCTGCAGCGCTACAAGGGTCTGGGCGAGATGAACCCGTCGCAGCTCTGGGAAACCACCATGGATCCGACCGTGCGGCGCCTGCTGCGGGTGCAGATCGACGACGGTATCGCCGCCGATGAGATATTCACCAAGCTGATGGGCGACGAGGTCGAGCCGCGCCGCGCGTTCATCGAATCGAACGCGCTTGGCGTCAGGAACTTGGACGTCTAGCGTTTCTTCTTTGCCGCGACCTTTCTCTTAGGCACGGCTTTCACGGCAGGTATCTCGGCGGCGGGTTGTTCCGTTGCCGGCGTTTTCTTTGCAGGCTTCTCGGCCCGCGGCAGGAATTCGAAGCCGATCTTGCCGGTTGGCTGCTTCACCAGGAACGCCTTGAACTTGCGGTTTTTCCTGGACATGAAGTTGGTGAGCAGGTCGGTTCGGCCCGTGGCGAGCAGCTTTTTCATCTGCTCGCGCTCCACCGGCTGCTGCAGGATCATGCGGCCGGAGCGGAAATCGCAGCTGCGGCCCGGGCCGACCGACTTCTCGCACAGGTATGAAGAGCCGTGCTCAAACACGCGGCTGGCGCACTTCGGGCAGGCGCCGAGCGGCTCCTTGCCGCTGAAATCGACCGGCTCGTCGCTATCCGCCGGCTGGCCGAAGTCGAATTCGATCTTGTTCTCGCCGGTCAGCTTCAGGCCGGCGGAAAACGGCCGGCCCTGCTTGCTGCGAAAGCCGTTCAGTGGTCCGATGAATTTCTTGGTGACCAGTTCGGCGACTTCTTCGGGCGACCAGTCACGACCCAGCAGCACCGGCCAGATGTAGAAATCGCAGGACTGGCACTGGAACTTGCGGTAGGTCTCCTGGATCACGCCGCCGCACTTCGGGCACGGCGCCGCGACAGTGGCAAAGGCCTCCTCCGGGATGGATCCCGCCTTGACGCGTTTGACGAGGTCCCGCGCGACCTTCTCGATATGCTGCATGAACTTCTCGCGCGGCAGCTTGGCCTGCTCCATTTGCTTGAGCTTGAACTCCCAGTCCCCGGTCAGCTCGGGCGAGGTGATCTCGTCGACGCCGAAGTGGCGCAGCGCGAAGAATAGGCGAAACGCCTTCCAGGTCGGCTTCAGCTCCCTGCCGAGGCGCTCCACGTATTTCTCGTTGATCAGGCCCTCGATCACGGCGGCGCGCGTGGCCGGCGTGCCCAGGCCCTTGGCGCCCATGGCCTCGCGCAACTCGTCATCCTCCACCAGCTTGCCGGCCCCTTCCATGGCGGAAAGCAGCGTCGCCTCGTTGAAGCGGGCAGGCGGGCGGGTCTGGTGGGCTTGCGCATTCACCTCCAGCGTCGCGACCTTCTCGCCCTGTGCAATGGCAGGCAGGGTGACCGTATCGTCCTGCAAGCTCTTGCCATAGACGGCGAGCCAGCCGGGGCTTTGCATGACGCGCCCGTCCGTCCTGAAATGCTCCTCGCCCACGACCGTGATCCGGGTGGTCTGCAGGAATTCGGCGGACGGGAAGAACACCGCGAGAAAACGCCGCACCACCAGGTCGTACAGCTTTGCTTCCGGCTCGCTCAGGTGGCTGGGCGTCTGCAGCGTCGGGATGATGGCGAAGTGGTCGGAAATCTTGCTGTTGTCGAAGATCCGCTTGTTGGGCCTTACCCAGCCGCCTTTCAGCACCTGCTTGGCGAAGGGCGCAAACTCCTTCATGCCGGCCAGCGCATCCATCGTTTTCTTGACGGTCGCGACATAATCCTCGGGCAACGCTCGTGCGTCGGTCCTGGGATAGGTGAGCGCCTTGTGCTTCTCATACAGGGCTTGGGCGATCCCGAGCGTGCCCTTGGCCGAGAAGCCGAAGCGGCCGTTGGCCTCGCGCTGCAGGCTGGTCAGGTCGTACAGCAGAGGCGAGGCCTGCGTCGAGGGCTTGGTTTCTTCTGTGGCCGTGCCCGGCTTGCCGGCGCTGGCCGTCGCGATGGCTTCGGCGCGCTTGGCGGTCCAGAGGCGCTCAGTTTTTCGCTCCGGATCCTCGTCCTTCTTGAATGCCGGGTCGAACCAGCGACCCGGGTATTCACCGGCCTTTGCGCCGAAGCGAGCATGCACTTCCCAATAGTCGCGCGGCTCAAACGCGCGGATTTTCTCCTCGCGCTCGACCAGGATCGCCAGCGTCGGTGTTTGCACGCGCCCGACCGTCGTCAGGTAGAAGCCGCCCTCCTTCGAATTGAAGGCTGTCATCGCGCGCGTGCCGTTGATTCCCACGAGCCAATCGGCTTCCGAGCGCGATTTGGCTGCGTCGGCGAGCGGTAGCAGCTCCTTGTCCTTGCGCAGCGTGGCGAAGCCGTCGCGGATCGCCGATTGCGTCATCGACTGCAGCCACAGGCGCTCGATCGGCTTCTTGGTCTTCGCGTACTGGGCGATGTAGCGGAAAATCAGCTCGCCCTCGCGGCCCGCGTCGCAGGCGTTGACGATGCCGGTCACGTCCTTGCGCTTCAGGAGCTTGAGCAGCGTGTTGAGCCGGCTCTCGCTCCTTTCGATAGGCGCGAGGTCGAAATGCGGTGGGATGACCGGCAGGCGCGCGAACGACCACTTGCCTTTCTTGACGTCGTGCTCCGGCGGCAGCGTGAGTTCGAGCAGGTGGCCGACCGCGGACGAGAGTACGTAGGCGTCGCTCTCGAAATACTCGCCCTTGCGCGTAAAGCCGCCGAGCGCGCGCGAGATGTCCGCGGCGACCGAGGGTTTCTCTGCGATGATCAGCTTCTTGGACATGCGGGGCGCGAAGGATACCCGCAAAGAGAGCGGCGCATCAACTCCGGGAATATTCCGCGCGCGCGGGGGCGCGCGAGTTCAGAGCGTAATCAGGATGGCAAGCGTGCCGCGGACGGCGCGAACAGGTCCTCGGCTATCAGCCGGCTGCTCGGAGTCTGCTGGTTCCACAAGACCATCAGCACCACCAGTTTCAACTGCTCCAGCGTGAGCCCGTCGCCGTTGGCGGCGAGCGCGCGTTCGATCACATGTTCGCGCGTCTGCGGCGTGAGGATGCCCGACTGCTCGAAGTAAATCAGCAAGCCGCGGCATTCGGCGTCGAGTTTGGCGAGTTCCTTGGGTGCATAGGCGCGGAACGCGGCACCGGATTCCGGCAGCGGCGCAACGGAGCGGTGCGGGCCGCGGACCACGCCCGCCAGCCAGGTCAGCGCTTCGCTGATGTCCGAGTCGTCGAAACCGGCGGCGGAGAGCTTCTTCGCGACCCGGTTGTTCTGATCCGACAGTTCGTAATGCTGGCAATGCTCGAACACGTACACGAGGATGTCATACATATTGTTTTTATCTCCCCAGTTGAGTCATCAGTTTAGCCGCTGGTAGCGTCCTCCCGGCAAAGCAGCAACGCGTCCAGCGAGTTCCAGCCGCAGCAGTTCCGCGGACACGCGCTCGGCCGGCATTCCGGCACGCGCGCACAGGGAATCCACGTCGACAGGGTCGAATCCCATGCAGCTGAGCAGCGGCTCTTCGGCGCCGGATTGCGATTCGGAGCCGCCAGACCGTGCGCGCGTCGAGGCAAATCCGGTGCGGCGAAAGGCGGCGAGCTCCGAGAGTACGTCCTCGGCAGACTCCACGAGCTTCGCGCCCGACTTGATGAGCGAATGGCA
>Ga0315912_10005163_pt1 | contig 12087 bp, 7 predicted proteins | sample VfabasoilMG_FD_204469 | JGI IMG/M metagenome (GOLD analysis project Ga0315912, IMG submission 204469) | Garden soil microbial communities collected in Santa Monica, California, United States - V. faba soil | ecosystem: Environmental > Terrestrial > Soil > Garden | place: USA: California... | reverse complement strand
ACGCACGCAGCATCGAACCGCGCTGACCCGTTGACGTAATCCCGAAGCCCGGCTCGCCAGAGACGACGAGCGACTTCGTGACGAGCGTGCCCACATTGCCCGGGCGCCCGGTGCGCGGGATGTTCAATCCTTTCAGCGCGGGGTGATTCTTGATGGCGTCCGGCGTCTCACCGTGCGGTACCTGCCAGAGGATGTCGCCGGTGTCGAGACTGATCGCGTTGAGCTGCCCGTACGGCGGTTTCACGAGAGGCAGACCTTGAATGGTCAACGCAGTGACCGCTCCGCCTTCTGCAGCGCTGGCCGATCCCGATCCACCCGATCGACGAGCGCCCGCGAGCACAGTGCCCTGGTGAAAACGAACGTCAGGCGCCGCGCCCGGAGGCGGTGGCACCAAGCCGAGCGTCGCCACTGCACTCTGCGAGTGCACATAGAGGATGTGGGTCTCCGGATCGTATGCCCCGCCGGGCCAGTTGGTGGCCGCACCCTGACTCGCCAGCTGCAGTGTCGCGATCGGGCCCTCGGCCTTGCTCACCACGGGCGGCGTGAACACCGGTCCGATCTTGTACTTCTCGATCGCCTTCACCGCTTCCGCGCGCAGCTCGGGAGTGAAGTCGATCAACCAGTCGACTTGCAGACCTTGCCGGTTGTACGCGGCAGGCTTGCTTGGAATCGGCTGCGTCTTCGAATACTTCTCGCCCGGTGTGTCGCCCTGCGGTACCGGCTTCTCTTCGATCGGCCAGATCGGCTGACCGGTCACGCGATCGAACACGTAGAGAAACGCCTGCTTCGTCGGCTGTGCCACCGCTTTGATCGTTTTGCCGTTGATGGTGATGTCAGCGAGGATCGGCGCGCACGGGATGTCCATGTCCCAGATGCCGTGGTGCACGAGTTGGTAGTGCCATTTGCGCTGACCGGTCTTCAGATCGACGGCAACCAGCGTCTCGCCAAAAAGTCCATTCCCCGGGCGCGCACCGCCGTAGTAGTCGTGCGTGGGCATCTCGACGGGGAGATACGCCATACCCAGCTCGAGGTCCACTGAGATCTGCGCCCACACGCCAGTGTTGCCGGTGTACGCCCACGAGTCGTCTTCCCACGTCTCGGCACCAACTTCACCCGGCTCGGGGATTGTCTTGAACATCCAGAGACGCTTGCCGGTTCTCACATCGAACGCGCGGACTGCGCCTTTGATGTTGCTCTTGCTCTTGGGATTCGCACCGGTTTCGAACGCGGCACCAACGAGGACGATGTCGCCGGCCACGACAGGCGTCGCGTGAAGTCCGACAGAACCTGACGTGAGATCGATGCTCTTGTCGAGATCCGCCTTGAGATCGAGGATGCCGTTGGCGGCGAACGACGGCACACGGTTACCGGTCTTCGCGTCGAGCGCAACGAGCCGGTAGCCCTGCGTCACGTAGAGGATGCGTTCTTCTTTTCCGTCGGTCCAGTACGAGAGCCCGCGACCAGAGAGCTGACGCGGCGCCGCGGCGCCGCGCGCCCCCTCGTCTTCGCTGTGCACCCACAGCAATTCGCCCGTGCCGGCGTCGAGCGAGACCACCGCACGCCGCGTGCCGGCAGTCGAGTAGAGACGGTTGCCGACGACGAGCGGCGTGGATTGCAGATTGAACTCGAGGCGCGGGCCGAGATTGTCGGTCTTGAAGCGCCACGCGACTTCGAGCTTGCTGAAGTTGCCGGCGTTGATCTGATCGAGCGCCGCGTAACGCGTGTGCCCGAGGTCACCGCCGTACGTCCGCCACTCGCCCTTCTGCGCGCCGGCCTGCCCGTGCACCGAGGCCGTCGTCCAGAACGCAAAGACGACAGCGACCATCAGCGAACCAATCCGCAGCCTTCGTGACATAAGGTGTCTTTCTGTCAACTCCCAACTTCCGAGATCCAACGTCCAACAGCGTCCGTTTGGGAGTTGGGAGTTTGGGAGTTGGAATTTGACGTGATTGTTCCTGCCCCTACGGCTTATAGGTTAGTACCTTAATCCCTGTCAGCGCGCCCGCCTGACCCTCGAGCGGCGCGCTGCCAGTGGGATATCCGCCGATGTGCAACATGTGCGCAATGATGTCTGCGTTCTGCGCGCGTGAGAGCGACCCAGGGTTGTCCTGCGGCATCGACATCCGGATCCGTTCGAACAACGAGTTCAGGTTTTCACCTTCCCATGTCGCGTAGAACGCCGGGCCTGTCAACGCGGGCGCCGACTCGACGCCGCCCAGGCTGTCGCCGTGGCACATCGCGCACTTCTCCGCGTACACGTCAGCGCCGCGCTTCGCCTGTTCCTCTGTATAGACGCCATCCCAAACGGTCTTCTGCGCCTGGCCGCTGACTACGATGACTGCAACAACCAATAATGCCGACGCCGCACCCAAGGCTCGCTTCATTCCAGAACTCCCAACTCCCAACTCCCAAACTGCTATTTCTCACCTACAGCAAACGCCAACAGAGCGTTCCGATCGCTCGAACCCGTCGCCATCACGATGAACTGCTTGCTCGACTTCGTACGATACGTCATCGGGTTCGCCGTATTGTTATACGGGATCTTCTCTCGCCAGACTTCCTTGCCGGTCTTCGTCTCGAAGGCGTAGAAGTAGCCGTCGCCGCCACCGATAAAGATGAGGCCGCTCTTGGTCACCATCGCGCCGCCAAGGTTGCCTGACGACCCAAGTCGCTCGGGCAGCGCCACGCCTTTGAGAAGCGGATGATTGCGGACCGTCGCGTTGTCACCGAGCGGCACTTTCCAGGCGATCTCTCCGCGATTCAAATCGATCGCGACGAGAACGGCATATGGTGGTGACACGAGCGGAAGTCCGCCTGGGAGATTCGCTGTCGCGCGGTCGGCAAACACATGTGAGTAGTCCACCTGCACGAGCGGATCGGAGCCGTTGTTCTTTCCGACCGCGTTGACGCCAATCGCGTTGTTGGCGCGCACGATCAGATATCCCGTCTCGGGATCGAAGGCCGCACCGCCCCAGTTCGCGCCACCACCCTGGCTCGGGCGCTGGAGCGTCCCGCGCAACGAAGGAGGAGTGAACATCGGGCCGATGCGAAACTTCTGCATCTGCTCCTGCGCCAGCTTGCGGATCTCCGGCGTCAAATTGTTCGCATCGTCCAGGGTGACACCTTGATCGACGAACGAGCGCGGCTTCGTCGGAAACGGCTGCGTCGGATACGGCTTCTCGCCAGGGACGTCGCTGTCGGTTGGCACCGGCCGCTCGACGATCGGCCACACCGGCGTGCCGGTGACGCGATCGAAGACGAACGTGTCGCCTCGTTTGGTGACCTGTGCCACCGCGTCGATGCGCTTGCCATCAACCGTGATCGTCACGAGGTTGGGCTGCGTCGGGATGTCCCAGTCCCACAAGCCGTGATGCACGGTCTGGAAGTGCCACTTCACTTTCCCTGTCGCGGCATCGAGACACACGAGCGACTCGGCAAACAGGTTGGCGCCCGGGCGGTTCCCACCGTAGTAGTCGCTCGTCGGCGTGGACGTTGGCAGGTACAGAAGGCCGCGCTGTTCGTCGAGCGCCATCGGGGCCCACACGTTCGCATGCCCGTTGCGGCGCCACGACTCGTTTTCCCATGTGTTGGCGCCTGGATCGGTTGCCGACTGCGGAATCGTCGAGAACGCCCACACGCGCTTGCCGGTCCGCGCATCGAATGCCTGCACGTAACCCATTGGATCGGGCAGCTGCACACGATCGGGAACCTGGCTGCCGACAATCACGAGATCGCGATACACGACTGGAGGCGAGCTTTGCGACACGTGCGTCACGTCGCCGATGCGAGGGAGGCCGTCGGTCAGCGAGACCGCGCCGTTGCTGCCGAACCCTGCGACTGGCTTTCCTGTCGCAGCATCCAGCTGCACGAGTCGGTGACGGCTGTTCAGGAAGATGCGCAACCGGCCGCCATCGCGCCACGTCGCCGTGCCTCGCAACTTCCAACCGCTGCCCGAGAGCAACTGGCCGAGCTCGTACGCGTGCCCATCGAATCGCCACTTCTCGGCGCCGGTCTCGGCATCGAGTGCCGCGAGGCTGTTGTACGGCGTCGTGACGTAGAGCGTCCCGTCCACCATCAACGGTGTGCTCTCGAATTGACCCGGTGTGGTTCCGTACTCCTTGAGCGGCGTCTCCCAGTGTTTCCACTGCCACGCTACCTGAAGCTTCGGCAACTTGGCCGCGTCGATGTCGGCCAGAGGTGAGTAGCGCGAACCGCCCGAGTCGTTGGCGTAGTGAGCCCACTCGACCTGAGGGGACTGTCCGCGGACGACGGACAGCATCCCCACCACCGCGACGATCCCGAGCAGAACGATTCGTCGAGCCATAGAACGTCACTCCGGCTGTGTGACAACGCATGCAAGTGTTCGAATACCGGTGATTTTAGTCCAGTACTTCAGCGATCCAGCGCGACGGCAGGGGCTCGACTTCTGGCCCGAAAAATGGGTTTCAGTCTGCCCGACGGCGACCGTAATTCGTCTTCACGCTGAACCATAGTCCTCAGACTTGCAGCCTTCGCCGATTCCCACAGCGGCCGCGCTGGAAATGTTGATCGACGCGCCGCTCATCAGGCTGGCGTTTCAGTTGCTCCCTTAGACCGGCGTGAGATACCTACTTGCTGCCTCCCTCGCTCTTTCGTCTGTTGCCTGTAGCAGTCAGAACGGAACGGTTGATTCGGTTCTGCCGAGTCCAACCGTATTGATCCAGACCGCCAACGCCATCTGCGAAACACAGATCACCGCGCTCAACTTCGATGTGGATTATTCAGGGCCGCATCTGGTGATTGACATCTCGTTCGCCTCGGCGCCTGCGCCGGTTGAGATCGAGATCGAACGATACCTGGCGAATGGCCAAACCGAGCCCGTCACCACCGTATCGAACATCGTTGGCAGGACGCGCATCGCGCTCCACTTCAACACGAAGTACCGCGGACGCGCCCGCGCTGGAAGCTGCCCCTGGTCGCCATGGGTGGACCAGGAGATCGGACCGCCGAACCCCTGCGGCGACTGCACGAGGACACCACCGCCTCCGCCGCCACCACCACCGCCGCCACCGAACGACGATGACGACGAGTGCCGTGACCAAAGGCAGGAGTTGAGCTGGCAGTTTCGTCTGATGCAGGTGGATCGAATGCAGGCACCTCCGCCACCGCCACCATCGGAGGAATGCAAGAGCGGCGGCACGGATCGCTGAAGTCACTCGGCTCTCGAACGAACCGTGGGTCCCGGGATCGCCGGGATCCCGGTTCGTGTATACATATCCAATGCAGAGCCCAGGGCATCAGCCCTGCATCATTACAGCCGCCATCACCGGGTCCGTCCCGCGCAAGGAAAACAACCCGGCAGTTCCGATCACCGTCAGCGAGCAGATCGAGTCCACGCAGGCCGCCTTCGAGGCCGGCGCCGCGCTCGTGCACGTTCACGTCCGCAACGACGACGGCTCGACGACGTCGAACCCGGACAGGTTCGCCGACTTCCAGGAACGGATCCGCAAGATCTGCCCGGACATCATCGTGCAGTTCTCCACCGGCGGACGCTCCGGTGTCGGGTCAGAACGCGGCGGCATGCTGCACCACCGGCCGGATATGGCGTCGCTCTCGACCGGCTCGTGCAACTTCCCCACTCGCGTCTACGAGAACTCCCCCGAGCTGATCCAGGAACTCGCAGAGAAGATGCTTCGCTACGACGTGAAGCCCGAGATCGAGGTCTTCGATCTCGCGATGCTCTACAACGCGGTGAACTACGTGCGCGACGGACTGATCAAGGCGCCGCTCCACGTGCAGTTCGTGCTCGGCGTGAAGCACGCGCTCCCTGCGCAGCGCGACATCCTGGAGTTCGAAGTCAGGAAGCTGGCGGAGCTGATGCCCGAGGCGACGTGGGTGGCGGCCGGCATCGGGCGTCATCAGCTCGACGTCAATCGCTGGAGCCTCGAGATGGGCGGCCACTGCCGCACGGGCCTCGAAGACAACGTGCGCTGGGACAGGAATCGCCTCGCTGCGTCGAACGCGGAGCTCGTGAAGCGCGTCGCCGATCTGTGCAGCGAGTACGGCCGCACAGTCGCCACACCCGAGGTCGCCCGGACCATTCTCGGATTGAACACGCGTCACTGAACCGTGTCTGACGTCGTAGTGATCGGGGCCGGCGCGTTTGGTGCGTGGACGGCTCACCACCTGTCGAGCGGCGGAGCTCGCGTCACGCTTGTCGATGCGTATGGGCCTGGTCACACACGATCGAGCTCGGGCGACGAGTCACGAATCCTGCGCTACGGGTACGGCGCCGACGAGATCTATTCGCGCTTCGCGCGGCAATCGCGCGAGCAGTGGCAACAGCTCGACGCACGCGATAGATCCGGCCTGAGTCTGTGGCATCCCTCCGGTGTGCTGTGGCTCGCTCCCGATGGCGACGCGTACGTCGCCGCCACACGCGCAACGCTCGAACGCGGCAATTATCCGATCGAGATGCTCGACGCGGCCACGCTGCGCGCCCGCTATCCGCATCTCGATGTGGCCGACGTTGGAACGGCGATACTCGAGACGGAGGGCGGCGTCATCATGGCGCGGCGCTCGATTCAGGCACTGGCGTCTGAGCTGACACGTAAAGGTGTCATCGTCAGACGAGGACGCGTCGTCAAGCCGCTGGCACCGGGACGCATCTCCGCAATCACACTCACGGACGGAACGGCGCTCGCCGGCGACGCGTTCGTGTTCGCGTGCGGCGCGTGGCTGCCGTCGGTATTTCCTGCACTCCTCGGTCAGCGAATCATGCCGACGCGGCAAGTGGTCATGTATTTCGGCACGGGCGCTGGAGACGATCGGTTTACCGCGGCACGCATGCCGGCATGGGTCGATTTCGCGTCAGGGATCTACGGCGTTCCCGATCTCGAAGGTCGTGGAGTGAAGGTCGGCATCGACGCGCACGGCTTGCCGTTCGATCCGGATTCCGGCGACCGGAACATCGACGCCACGAGCATCGCAACCGCGCGAGCATGGCTGCACCGTCGAGCTCCAGACATGGGCGACGCTCCGCTCGTCGAAAGCCGCGTGTGTCAGTACGAGAACACGGCCACCGGCGACTTTCTCATCGACCGTCACCCCGAGCACGAAAACGTCTGGCTCGTTGGCGGTGGATCAGGTCACGGGTTCAAGCACGGGCCGGCAGTCGGACAGTACGTCGCAGGGCTGATCGAGGGGAACACGACACCGGAGAACACCTTCGCATTCGCGACGAAGGGCACGATTCAGCGGCGCGCTGTGTATTGAAGTCGAGAAGGAGGGAGGAAGCCTTCTTCCTGTTCTTATTGTACCGCCTCCGTCAACACAGAAACAGACTGTAAATACGCCCTGTTCGCTGGCATCGTTGTCCATTCGGACATGACTAAACGACTCGATCTGACTCGTCGTGCCTCCGAACCGCAGGGCCTGCTCGAACGCATTCTGAGCACGCCACACCTGGCGCAGGTCGTCCCGCGACTGCAGCCTGACATCATCCATCGCGTCATTCAGCGCGTCGGCCTCGAAGACAGCAGCGAATTCGTCGCACTCGCAACACCGGAACAACTGGAGCGCGTCTTCGATCTCGATCTGTGGCGCTCAGCCCAGCCAGGTCGCGACGAGCACTTCGACGCCGAACGTTTCGGCGTGTGGCTCGAGGTGCTGGTACAAGCAGGCGCCGACGTCGCCGCTCGCAAGCTGGCAGAGATGGACACCGGAACAGTGACGGCCGGCTTCGCACAGCACCTGCGTGTCTTCGATCGCGCGGCGGTCTCGCGCTACACGACGACCGATGGACTGGAGATCGAAGAGAAGGTCAATCGCGCGGATGGACTCACGTGCGAGGTGGGGGGCTACCTGGCTATCGCCAGGCGCACCGACTCGTGGGAAGCGATCGTCGCGGTGCTGACGTCCCTTGCAGAGGACCACTACGATTGCTTCGACCGCGTCATGAGCGGATGTCGGGCGGTCTCGAATTCTGGACGCGAGATCGACGGCCTGGACGATCTCCTCGAGGCTGGCGATCAGGCGATGTTCGACGTCGCGTTCGACCGCGAACAACGACGCGAGAAGAGCGGGTTCGTGTCGCCTGCTGAAGCCCGCGCGTTCCTCGAAGCATCACGCCGGCTTCGGCTCGACCGCGACACCATGCCGCCACTCGATCCGATCGCTCGCGCGCACCTCACGACGATCACGCCGCCGATAGCCGCAGTGGCGCCTCCGCTCGACGATTCCACGACGCAAGCGCTCGCAGCAGTGGTCGACGTGCTGACGGAAGCGGGAATCGTGGCGCCGCCGCGGGCGCTGCTCGCTGGACCGGACGTGCAAGCGTCACGTTTGCGATACCTGGAGACGCAGATGCAGTTCGTGCTCGATCGTGATTCAGTCGTGTCGTCACGAAGGAACGACGAGCTCGCCTTCCTGGCGAACACGATCGCAGCTGGCTGCCCGGTGCAAGCGCGTCCTCTCTCACCAGAGGAGGCGTGGAACGCGGCTCTCGCCGTCTGCAACCTCGGGCTAGAAAACCGGCAGCCGCTTCCCGATGACTTTCTCGTCAGCCATGACCTCGTCGGCGTGTTCCAGGTGGGCTGGACCGTCCTCCACGACAACGTCGCCATGCACGCCGCAGAGCAACTGCTCGACGTCCTCGCCACGCTGCGATCTCATGACGACGACATTCAGGCTGGACTGAACGCCTTGCGTATCACGCTCACAAAGCACTGGCGCGCTGGCATGCCCTGGCGGGCGCAAGAGGAGCTGGATGTCATCACCAGCCTGGACATGCCGGCGTGGGCAGCGTTGGTGGGACTGCTCAATGAGTGCCCGGTGATGCATGCGAGTGTCAAGGCGGTAAGAGGCTCCGGCATCAATTCCGTGAGCCCGACCGACTTCGAGTTCATCTCTGAGAACAGTCAGATCGAATTGATTCACAAGTTCCTGAGTTCGCTGAGCGAGGTTCTTGCGTGGTGATCAGGCGGGTCTTTAGACCCGCCGGCCGTCAGTGGGATTCTGCGGCGCGGGCGCCGCTCAGGATATGCGGCAACGCGTAGTTGCCCTCGTGACATGCAAACTCGAGCACGGACTCACCGTCGTTCTTCGTGAGCGGCATCGCGAACGTCCACGGCCTCGTCCAGGTCGCCGGATCGTTCACCGTCATGGACCACTCGACCTTGTCCGCCGACGTACGAGTAAAGCGCTCGACCAGCCGAAGCGTGGCGGCGTTGGCGTTGCGATACGTGCTGCGGTCCTTGTAATTGGTCGATTCGACGATGAGCGTGTTGCCATCCCAGTGACCGCGCGCGTCGCCCATCTCGAACTCGAAAGACTTCTTGAGATGCGCGCTGCCATCCAGCGGGATGATACGGACGTCGTGAATCAGTTCATAGCGAATCGCGACGACACCGGGTGCCTGCACGATCTCGTATGAGTTGCCGAGGATGTGCGGCATCATCGCGCCAGGAACGCCGCGCGTGATGCAGCGCTCCCACAGATCGAAATCGTCGATGGTCTTGAACGATGAATTCGGATCGAAGCTGCTCGGCTCTCGACCTCGCGCATTGACGATGCCCTGGATGCCAGTGTCCTGGAAGGGATCTGTAGGCCCGATGCGTTTTTGAGCAGCGGGGGTCATCGGCGGAATCCGTCCATCGGGCGGGTCGATGATTAACCACGCGCGACTGCCCTTCGTCACCTCGAGCGGGTCGCGGAACTGCAACGGGCCCACGCCGGCTGCGCGGTTGATCACTTCGTTGTTCCGTTTCGCAAGGACCTGCGCCAACTCCGCACCAGACACGTCTTCGACTCGTCGTCCAGCAAACTCCGCGGGACGCTCGAGTGGCGTGCTCTGCTCGTACTTGTTCGTGTAGGTGCCTTGCAGATCGGGATCGCCCCACGGCGTTCGAGGCGGTGTGTACGAAGGTTTGCCCTGACCAGCGATGTCGACTGCCCACAGTCCGAGCGTCGCGGCGATGACTGCGATGACGGCCGCCGAAGAGAGCCGCACGAGTCCTTATACCATTGACCTTCGCTCACCCGAAGCGCATGATCGCGCCGCGTCAGCGGTTCGAGGAACGGAGGAGCATATGACCACGAGACTCGGATTGGCGATCTCGGCAACCCTGGTTGCAAGCACTCTCCTCCTGACGGCGCAGGTGAAGGAGTTCCGTCCTGTCACCGAAGCGATGCTGCGAAACCCTGCGGCAGGCGACTGGCTGAACTGGCGCCGCACCGACAGCGCCTGGGGATACAGCCCGCTCGATCAGATCAACAAGCAGAACGTGCAGCAGCTACAGCTCGCGTGGTCGTGGTCGATGGACGACACCGGCGCGCAAGAAGCGGCGCCGCTCGTCTACGACGGCGTCATGTATCTGCCGAACCCACGCGGCGTGATTCAGGCGCTCGATGCGGCGACGGGCGATCTGATCTGGGAATACCGTCCCGGCGCAGCGGCGCCGGCGGCTTCAGCGGGACGCGGTGGCGGAGAGCAGACCGACATTCCGCGCCTTGGGCAACGTCCTCGCAGTGGCGGAAACGACCTCGGACGCGGCATCCAGAAGACGCTCGCCATCTTCGATGACAAGATCTTCGGCACCACCAACGACGCGCACATCGTCGCGCTGGACGCGCGCACGGGCAAGGTGGTCTGGGACGTCAAGACCGCCGACGACACACTTGGATACGAGTACACCGCTGGTCCGATCGTCGTGCGCGGCAAGGTCATCGCCGGAATCACCGGCTGCAGCCGCTACAAAGACGATGTGTGCTTCATCAGCGGGCATGACGCGGCGACCGGGAAAGAGTTGTGGCGAACGTCCACGGTGGCGAAGCCGGGTGAACCCGGCGGCGACAGCTGGGGTGATCTTCCGCTCACCTTCCGCGCTGGTAGCGATGCGTGGGTCACCGGCAGCTACGATGCCGCGACGAATCTCGTCTACTGGGGCACCGCGCAAGCCAAGCCATGGGCACGCGTCGTCCGCGGCACCGACGGCGCAGCGCTCTACACCAACTCGACCCTCGCGCTCGATCCCGACACGGGCAAGATGAAGTGGTACTACCAGCATCTTCCCGGCGAGTCGCACGACATGGACGAAGTGTTCGAGAACGTGCTCGTGGACATCGGCGGACGCAAGTCGCTGTTCAAGATGGGCAAGCTCGGGATCCTCTGGCAGCTCGATCGAGAGACGGGCGCGTTCATTCACGCCACCGATCTCGGGTATCAGACACTCGTTGACGTGGACGCCAACACCGGCAAGGTGACATACAAGCCCGGCAAGGTCCCGGAGATCGGCAAGGAAGTCGAGTGGTGTCCGAGCACTGCAGGTTTCAAGAGCTGGCGTGCGATGGCGTTCAGCCCGCAGACCAACGCCATGTATCTCCCTCTCAGCCTCAGTTGTGAGAAGGCCACGTTCGGTCCGACCGAGAAGCGTGCGGGCGGTGGCGGTACCGGTCCCGTCCGTCGCCGCGACTTCAAGCACCCGGCGGCGAACGGCAGTCTTGGCGAGTTCCAAGCGGTGGACATCAGATCGGGCAAGACCCTGTGGCGTCAGCGCACGCCATCGCCGATCAACACGGCGGCGCTCACGACAGCGGGCGGAGTGGTCTTCGCAGGCGACTGGGATCGACACGTCTACGCATTCGACGCCTCGTCCGGAAAGATTCTGTGGCAATCGCGGCTGCCGACATCCGCGCAGGGGTTCCCGGTTTCCTATCTCGCCCGCGGAAGGCAATACGTGGCGGTGCCTGCGGGCATCGGCGGCGGTAGCTGGTCCACGCTGCTCACACCGGAGCTCGCGCCCGAGATCCGTCGTCCCAACAGCGGCAACTCGATCCTCGTGTTCGCGCTGCCCGGCGGAACGAACGCCACACGATCGACCCAGTGACTCGATCGAAGACGGGACTACTCGTCGTCTGCTTGCTGCATACCGCCTACTGCATACTCCTGAGCGCCGCAGGCGATCAGTCCGCGCGCACCGTGTGGGACGGTGTCTACACCGAGGCACAGGCCGAACGCGGCCGGAGCGCATATCAACAAACCTGTATTGGATGTCACCGGGAGGACCTTCGCGGTGACAACACGGCGCCAAGCCTCGTCGGCGAGAGCTT
>Ga0315912_10005162_pt1 | contig 12089 bp, 11 predicted proteins | sample VfabasoilMG_FD_204469 | JGI IMG/M metagenome (GOLD analysis project Ga0315912, IMG submission 204469) | Garden soil microbial communities collected in Santa Monica, California, United States - V. faba soil | ecosystem: Environmental > Terrestrial > Soil > Garden | place: USA: California... | reverse complement strand
TGAGGAGGAGAAGGCTCGCAGGGAGTACGAGCGAGCGATGAAGGACGCCGCGAAGGAGGAGGACGCGATCCGCAAGGCCATGGAGCGCGTGCAGAAGGACGTCGACAAGGCAACGGAGGCCCAGAAGGCGCAGTACGAGGCCCAGCTGCGGGAGCTATCAGCGAAGCTCCAGGCTGCCGAAGAGAAGAACCAGCGGGCTTTGTCGATGGCGCAGCAGACGAAAACAGGGCACGTCTACGTGATCTCGAATGTCGGCTCGTTCGGGGAAGATGTCTTCAAGATCGGCCTGACCCGACGACTTGAACCTACCGACCGCATCCGGGAGCTCGGTGATGCGAGCGTCCCCTTCGAGTTCGATGTTCACGCCATGATCTTGAGTGACGACGCTCCGACGCTCGAGCGCGCGCTGCATCGCCACTTCCTGGCGTCTCAGGTCAACAAGGTGAACCCCCGAAAGGAGTTCTTCCGAGTCCCGCTGAAGGTCGTCCGAGAGGAAATCGAGAAACTCGGGATGCAGGCGAGCTGGACGATGACGGCCGCAGCGGCGGAGTACCGAGAGTCGCTCGCGATCGAAAAGGCGATCAAGGACAATCCGACGAGCTATCGGGCATGGGTGAACAAGCAGCTCGTCGTCGACCCCGTCGCGTTCGACGAGGCTGACGACGAGAATGGCACGCCTGGTCCCGAACGGGCCGCGGCGGCGGCGTCATGACCGTCCCGAACGAGATTGCCGTTGTCGACGTTGAGACCACGGGGCTGTTCCCTGGCGGATTCGATCGCGTCATCGAGATCGGCATCGTGCGAATGGCCACCGACGGAACAGTCCTCGACGAGTACGTGACGCTGATCAACCCTGGACGCGACATCGGCCGCACCGACATCCACGGGATCCGCGCGGGTGACGTGTTGGAAGCCCCTACCTTCGCCGACGTGTTGGGCGATGTTTGCTGCCGCATGCAGGGGGCGCTCATCGGGGGTCACAACGTCGAGTTCGATGCCCGCTTCATCGACGCGGAGCTCAAGCGCGCGGGCCATTTGCTGCCGTCGGTTAAGCTGGTGTGCTCCATGCGGGCGCTTGGCGGTAGCCTCGCAAGATGCTGCCGCGACTACGAAATCGAGCTGGACCGAGCCCACTCCGCCCTGCATGACGCCCGCGCGACGGGACGGTTGCTCGCGCGCTGGTTGACCGACCGAGATGACGATGAACCGCTGGCATCGCTGGTCACCGACTTTGGGGAGGGGACCGAGTGGCCTGCCGTCGCGCCATCCGGAATTTCCCTGTGTCGGGAACGGGCTTCGGAGAAGTCGTCAGGTCGGACCGCGTACCTCGCCCAGCTCGTAGATCGGCTACCCGCTGCGGCTGGCGTTCGGGGGCCTGGGGCATTCGCGGTCTACTACAGCATCCTCGATCGTGTGCTCGAGGACCGCCGGATCAGTGATCTTGAACGAGACGAGATCGACCGACTCGCGACCGAGTGGGGTCTCTCGCGCGGCCAAGCACGTGATGCGCACATGGCGTACATCTCGCGGCTCGTGACGCAGGCGCTTGCCGACGGCGTGGTCAGCGATGCCGAAGCTCGCGACCTGCGGGAGGTCGCCGAGAGCCTCGGGGTGGAGCGACAGGTGCTCGAATCGCTGCTCGCCGCGGGAAGTGTGCCACCGTCGGCGGTCGATACATCCGCGTCCCAACCGCTTGCTGGCAAGTCTGTGTGTTTCACCGGGGAGCTCGGCTGCAGCATCCGAGGTAAGCGAATCACGCGCGACCAGGCAGAAGAGTTCGCGGAGGCGGCCGGGCTGGTCGTCCTCCGTGGCGTCACTAAGAAGCTCGACATCCTGGTGCTCGCGGACCCCGATACTCAGTCCGGCAAGGCAAAGAAGGCGCGAGCATACGGCACGCGGCTGATGGGGGAGGTTGTCTTCTGGACGGCGCTGGGCGTTGGGGTGGACTAGAGGTGTGAGTCGTCCCAGCAGTCTCAACCGGGCGCGCCATCGGAATAGGGGCAGCCGTTACTCATGCAGAGGAGCCGGCTGCCGGCGCGCTCCGAAGCGACGCTCGACTGCTGCGCGCAACCGCCCGCCATCGTCATCCAGGATGCGATCGCGCGAGTAGAGAAAACGTCCGGGCCCGTCGATCATCGTAAGGTTGTGGATAAGGACGAGCGACTGGCACAGGTCCTTGAACTCCTGGTCCGCAGGCCAGTGCGACGGGTACATCACAAAGAGACACGAGGGCGACAGCGCGCACGCGAGAAGCTCGATCGGTCTCGAGTCTGTTCCCGCGTTGATGCTCAGCGGCGCGTCGCTGGTAACGAGGTCAGGACCCTGACCAAGGCGAACGAGCCGCCACCCGCGGCGCTGGAGGATATCGAGCGTCTTGGGGTCCCGGATCTCCCGAACCATGTGCTCGCGCACCGAGTTCAGGGATATCGCCTCGCAGTCGAGGCTTTGCAGCGTGTCGTCGAGCCTTGCCAGGTCTTCCATCGTTCGAGCGCGACTTCGCAGCTTGCTGGTGACGCTCTCCGTAAACTTGGGTGCAAGTTCCTCTCGCTCCCGGATTACTCGAAGGTCACGTTCGAGCATCGAATTCAAGAACGTGGCCCACGCGGTTCTTTCGGCGTCGGAGAGCGTGGGGCACGGCTTCTCCAGGAGCTTCCGGTGGACCGGGGCGGCCGCGTCGTCGATGGAAGCGAGGAACGTACTTTCGATGCCAACGGGATCACGCTCCGGCAGGAACGTTGCCACTTCGCGAACTGCGTAGAGGTTCTCCTCGAACCCGGTCGCCTTCGGAGAGACATGGCGCTCGCTCACGTGACCGCACGGCTCACGCTTGTATTGCCAGATTTTGCCGTCAGAGCCGGCGAACGCCCGCAGGTAGAACTGCGGCACGTAGTGGTGCCGCCTGGCGGGGTTCTGGGCCTGCATTTCTCGAATCAAGAGCTACCATGCTGTCTCCGCGAGGCCCAGGCCGCGGGTCCCCCGTTCTCTCGTCAGCCTGCTGCGCCGAGCGACGCTTACGGCGACACGGCTGCGGGTTTTACAGTCCACCGCCTTCGTTGGGGAGGCCTTCGGTCTGCAGAGCCGCCTCGAATTCTGAGGACAACATTTCGATCTCAGCTCCTTCTGCCAAGCCGAGCGCGTGCGCGAGCGGATACTCGGGGGCCCTCACGTGCTCGCGGATGACGCGGTCGAACCAGGCCTTGAGGGACTCGCCCTGAACGCGGGGGTAGGCGGAGAGTGCTGCACGCAGATCGGATAGGAGTTCGGCATTGAGGATGTCGCCGTGGGCGCCGCCGCCGACCTCACCGGCCGCGTTTGTTCCTCGCAACGCGCCCGTCTCGACTGCGGAGTCGCCCCCCTGGGCCAGAGCCTCCTCGGGCACGTCGTGCTGACCACGCCTCGCTCGAGCTTCCTTCAACTCAGCCTCCACGCGCTCGAACCACGCTGGAGGCGTCTCTTCGGCGTGTCTCGGGAACGCGTCGAGGAGGTATTGCATTCGTCGACGCGTTCTAGTTCCGCCCCGGCGGCCCTTTGATACGCGCAGCTCCGCGATGATCCTTGCGTTCACCTCGTCGTACAAGAGCGCTCTCGTGGCGACCCTCTCCAGGTTTCCTTGCATGAACGAACCGACCCGGTCCGCGTCCGAACGGTTGAGGAAAGCGCTCTCCCACACGACTTTGCTCTGGTCCGCGGACGCGTCCAAATCGATCATTGTCAGCGTCGAGCCACGGCCGACGTGGTCGTCGACCCGCACTTCGAGGCGGTGACCGATGTGCGTCAGGTGCAGGACCCCGGCGGCCAAGCGGAGCCAAGTGATCCAGCTTGTCCACTCCTCCACGGGCGGGGTCGTGAAGATATCGGCAGACTCGCTGGCCGGATCAGCCGCAACCCCCCCTGGACGGCGTCCCACCGAGCGCACCTGCAAACCCTGCGAGGTCGCCGCGGCAACGTGCCTTCTCGTCTGCACGAGGGGCCCCCCGACCAATTTCTTCAGAAGTCGCTCCAGCAGGCCGGAGACGTCATCAGCGTCGTTGGCCCATTTGAAGGTTGGGACACCCCATACGATACTTTGCGCGTAGTCGGGCTCTTCGACGTCTCGTATCATGACGCTGTAGCCGTGCTGCGCCTTGCCCTCCATCTCAACCTCGAGCTTCCTGCCTCGCTGGACCATGTCCACGATCCTCTCGAGTGAATGCAACCAGGTGACCCATTCTTCGCCGTTTTCCATGAAATCGTCTCCTCTCTGATTGACGATCACCAAGATCGTCGTCGGTGACTTCTAACGCGCTCCATTGGCGGGTTCCGTCAGGCCCGTGGACGTCTCTTGTCCGGGCCAGAGCACCCTGAGTGCGTCGAAGTCGTAGCAATCGCATGCCCCTTGCTCGTCAGGTCGGCAACGCGGACCGTTTCGCAGCCCGAACTCGCGCTGCCTGACGAGCTCATCGACAGCGGCACGCGCGTCGCTGAACGTCTCGAGGATCTCGGACTCAACCGCAGCGGCAGGCGACGGCAAGCCGTGCTTCTTGATCGCCGCCATGAACGGACGAACGCCAATCTTGACGTCCGGCTGATCGATGACGCCGTGATGCAAGATGTCGCCGAGTAGTTTGCACACATTTGGGGACGTGACCGTTGCGCGCGCCGACGGAGGTCCTATTGACGCTGCGTTGCCCGACGCGGTGGTTTGAGCCAGCAACTTCACTTCGCGAACGAAATCGTGCAGCTCTCGAACGACCGCCTGCGCCTCGCGGAGGGTGCGAAAGGAGGGCGCGCCCCACAGCGGGCGGACGCCTCCGACGCGCGCAATAACAGTGTAGTCGGTTGGGCCTGCCCACACATCGACCGTGACGTCCCGACCGGAACGCACGGCGACGGTGAACCGCTCGATTGCGACGTTTGTGCCGTGATCTCGAAGCGTCCAGGTGAGCAGGCGAACTCGTCCAACCCACTCGCACATGTCATCGTAGTCATGTGAATCAGGCGCGTTCATCTTGGCGTCGAGGCCGACTGGTGCACTGCGGCCCGCCTCAGGGGAGTTCATCGCAACCCCTCCAACGCGACCTGTTCCGCGCGCTCGCAATCAGCCTCGGACGGCTCGAACTGCTCGGGCTCGAAGTCGTCCCAAGGCTCGAGGCTCGGCTCGGGGACTGGCACGGAGGGTGGGTACAGCTCGACGCCGAGTAACTTTCCGAAGTGCACGGGCTCCCACTGCGCCAAGTCGCGGAGAATGCCCGCCGCAATCTGTGGCAGCTCGAGATAGAGTTGCGACGTGCGCACCCACTTGGTGATCGCGGCGGTCAGCGCGCCGCGGGCGCTGCCGCCATCAGGGTCCATCTCGTGCGGCGCGCCTTGTGCAGCCAGTACACCGAGCAAGCTCTCCTGGTCCAAGGACGAGCGAGCCGCGAAGGTTGGGTTGAGATCCGCGACCTCGCGAATCAGGGTCAGAAATACGTCCTGAGCGGTGAGAGCGGCTTCGACCTTCGTGAGCTGCTCGAGCCAACCAAGCAGGGCCTCGTGGGCCCGCCGCCGCAGCGGCTCCTCGAGCGCGCGGTGCCACCTGAGTTGGTACTCGGGTGAAATGGTCCTGATGTCGAGGGGTCTCATCTGCCAAAGTGCGCGGACGTCGACCGCGAGGCGACGGCTGGTTGAGCACCCATCGCATCGGATCGGGATGGAGAGGGCCGTTGTCTCAACACGTACGGAGTGGTCGAGTTCGTGCGTCCACCGGCAGGTGTGGACGTCTTGCGACGGAGCCACGGGTTGTGCAGCAGCCTGGCGCGGACGTACGGTCGTGAGCCACCGGACCTCCTGGTAGCTGCCTCCGCGCAGGAGCGCAGTCGAGATCACCGGGACTCGCTCACCCCCGAGTCTCATTGCGGCGTCCTCTGAGACGGTCACGACCCCGCTGCCGTTCCAAACACCGTGGACTCGCAGCCCCAGCCAATCGGCGCGCGCAATGGTTGCCATCCGCCGAAGGTCGGTCGCCGACACTGCCCGAACCACGACTGGATGCGGCGCCTCCACGTGCTCGATTCGGACGCACATTGCGCGGGTCGCGTCGGTGATCCATAGCGCGCCGTCCGCAAACTCCAAGAGGCAGAGTAGACCGCGGCGCGCGGCGCGTGCCGTAGCGGCGATGACGTCCCGCCGCAGCATGCGCAACGACAGCGTGCAGGACATCGGCACCAAAGAGACTCGGCGTGCTGGTGAGCCGAGTTCAAGACGCCTGCCGCGACCTAGGAGATGAAAATTGTTGGCCTCCTCCTCGACTCGGATCTGGCGCCGCGTCCCGTCGAGAAACTCCAAGGCGGAGGCAACGTTCGGGACGGAGAAATGGCCGGTGATGGCACCGCACTCAAACAGCGCACCGACCTGCGCGTTCTTGCCTAGGACCGCGCCGTTCTGAACTTGAGCGGCGGAGGCGCATGCAATGTGCGAGATCGCGCGGAGGGCGCGCCGGAGTACCGGGGCGCTCATTGCGGCTACGACCGGCATGATGCGTACCTTTCCGCGAGCTCCGCTTGCCGACCTCGCATTCTCGGTGCGACGTCTGCCCCAGGTTCCAGTTTCGCCGCGTACACCACGTTCTCGCCGTCAAGTAGCTCCCAGCGTCCCGGTGCCTTCACGACCCGTCGCGTCGGTGCATCGGTATATCGTGTGAATGCGAGTGCGATGTCATCCAGGTGGTACACGGAGATCGGCCAATTCAGCCGGTTTCCTCCGATCACCCAGTAGAACGCGAGCACGGTGGCCTGTTCCTCCGCCTCCTCGGCGGTCAGCTTGATGGGGACGCTCGCGGCGAGTCGCGCAAGTGCTCCCGAGATTGGCTCGCCGTCCTCGAGGATCTCCCAGGCCTTACCGCACTCGCGTCCCGCTCGAACGAGTGGCGCAAGGTCTCGGGCGAGCTCGACTCCCGCAACGGGCAGGCTGATGCGAACCGTTGCGATGCTCTCTGAGGTGCATTGGGTGGGCCACGCGATACATTCAAAGGTCGTCATGTGTTCATTTCCTCAAGAATGTGCACGGGTCAGACCTGGTTAAGGAGATCGTCATCGATCTCGAAGGCGTCGGCTGCGACGCTCGGAGCCACCGCGGGCAACCCCAGCAAGCGGCGCAGCTCTGATTCGGGGATGTCGCGGCCGATGCGCACGCTGTCGTAGAGGGGGAGCGCTCGGTTCAGGAACTTCTCCATTGCTTCGGGCTTCATCCGCCAGATCGCTGCGCCTGCGACCGACGCCTTCACGTATTGCTTGCGGGAGTTCGTGCATTCGATCTTGAGGTCGATGCTCCCGAGATTCCTGCCGAGTGGCCGCTGCTGGACGGTGAGGTCATGGAGCCGCCGGTATGTGGGTTCGCCGAAGTCCCACGGCAGGATCGCGATGCCGCTGGGATCTTGGAGTACCTTGCCGCTCGGCTCAGTCGGGTACTTGAGGACCAGCGTCGCGTAGCGGTCGCGGGGCGGCTCGAACTGATCCCAAACCTCGTCGTCCGCACCTTCCTCACCCTTGCGACTCAATACGGTGCCCAGTGAGGTGTGATACTGGGTCCGTGCCGCTTGCACACGGGGGCGTGTCAGGTCGGGTCGCCCTTCCTTGTCCAGTTGGAAAAAGATGATCGAGAGGCGATCGACGAGGCTCTCCGTCGCGCGGTAGGGGCGCGTCGCAGCCGATTGTTCGGGCGGCGCGTCGTCGAAAGTTAGCTCGCGGACGCTCATTTGCCGCCTCCGGCTTCTGCGCCCTTGGCGCGGTCCATCTCGTCGATCGCCTTCTGCAGGGCGACGGCGACGAACTCGCTGACGGTCACGCCGGAAAGTGCCGCATGGGACTTCACCTGGCGCCTAAGCCCCTCCGGGATCTCTGCGTTCAGTACGGATTTGTCTTCCACTGTCCTTCTCCTTTGCGGTGGCGAGATGCCGCCGCGTCTACCAAGGAGGTGTGAAGAACATGATTATTGGGCGACGACGATTTTTCTTTGTTCTGCTTGTTTGCCGGAGTTTGTGCTCTCCCAGATCGATATAAAAAGAAAACACATGGAAACCAGAAAATCTCGGAGCGTCGTTGAATCAAGGATCTCTTGTTGGTCCGGCAACTGGTGGAAGGACCACCGAGCATGCCGGACCCACACGTGCCTCATATCAATGTGGTTGAGAGCTACGCCTGTAGCTCCGCCCGACAGGGCGCACCGTCAACCCGAGCACATAAAGCAAGCGAAGGGGTACGCGGTGACGGACGCGCAGACCGGGGGGGGCGAAGGCACACGCGTCTGCCAGCGCTCCGCGCCGCTACGTTCCGCAGCCGCCTCTACGTTCGCTCACAAGCGCCTGCGCGAGCGAGCCCTCGCGTGAGTGCGAACCGCCGTGCGTCAGTGAGCCAGCAACAAAGGTGCTTATCGACGACCTCACGATAGTTGGAGGGATCGGCGCCAGGCATCGACCAGCGGCTCTACTTCCCCTGCAAGAGGGTCAACTCGTCCGCACCGACCGCATCCGCAGCGCCGACAACCGCGAGCGGCTCTGGCAGATCGTCACAGCTCGAGGACTAGTCATTCGCTACTGCCCCGAAATCGGGCACATCCAGGTCCGCCTGAGCGTGCCGCGCTTGGCGTATCCCGCGTCCTCGCCATGGGCGTACAACTTCCCTCTCGGAGGATCACTTCCCGCCCTTGGTGCGGTCGCGGCCGCTATCGCCCGGGCGTGTGGCCTTGAGCGTGCGCTCGGGACACGTTCCGCGGAGAAAGCTCTTGCCCTTCACAAGTGCGGGATCTCCCGCATCAGCTATACGGTTGACGTTCCGGTCGGCGATGCGACCGGTGCTGTTGCGGCCTTGAGCCACGTGAAGCGGCTCGGCAATGCCGTGCAAACCTGGGGCTCCCCGCCGCACGCTTGTCAGTGGCAAACGGACCTCTACAAGGTTCTCATCTATTCGAAGGAGCATGAGATCCGCGCGCGCCGAGGAACCAAGATCCCAGCGATTGCCCGGTCGCAGGCCGACTACAACGACCCCGGCAAGGCGTTCCGTGCTCGCCTTGCTGACGAAGCGAGGGGGATCGTGCGCTTCGAGACTACGCTTCGGTCGAAGGCGATCCGCGAAACCTTCGGGATCAACGGCGGTTTCCTCCCGAACTACGAATACATGACGCGACCCGAGGTGGGGCGGTTCTTCCTCGGCCGAGAGCGTGACCGGCTGCGCGTCCGTGACGTATTCGATGGCGCAACTTCAACCGGCGTCACGGACGCTGCCGCCCTCGCTCTGACGTTCGAGGCAGCCGTCGGTCGCCTCGAAGCCGCCGGCAAGCGGTTGTCCGGGTCCGGCGGGGCACGCGTCTCGTGCAACCGTATCGCCATCCTTCAGACGGTATACGGGCTGACCGGCGTCTTCGACGACACCACGCTGTGCAGGGTGCTGCGCTTGGATCAGAAGACGTTGGCTGCTCGGCGACGCAACCTCCTCGAGCTAGGGCTGCCGCCACTGGGCGACGTGTCTCCGCATAGCCTCGCCTGCCTCAGGGAGTTCCTTCAGGAATTCGAACGGTTCGTGCCTGTGGGTGCAGCGGTCACGGACCCGCAGGAAGACGACATCGCCGTGGCCCCATGGCTCGACATGCTCCCGGAGGACGAGCCGGGCGAGCCAGATGCGCCCGCTGAGTCGGTCTGCGCAGAGGAGTTCCAGGAGCTCCTCGAGCAGGTGTGAACAAGCCAGGTGAGAAGCGTGAGATCGCTGCGGGTGTTTCTAGTTTGCGCTGAGATCGGGCCGCGGACGAAGCAGCGGCATCGCTACGCAGCGTCGGGTCGGCACCAACGTCACCACGCCAGCCTGGACTTTCACCGTGAAGATGTCGAGCGAGTCCGCGGTCATCCTGACCACGTCACCTGATCGAATCGTATCGTCGAACCCATGAACCTCACGCCCGTCGTGGACGAGGCACCGCGTTCCGCTCGCCTCTCGGAGGATGCCGGCGATACGGCCGGCGTGCAGGAGGGAGTGGTAGGGTTCGGCAACCACGAGAAATGCCTGGGAGTCTGGGCGCACCACCGCGTACTTCGGGAGGGCGTGAGCTTCAACAGGCTCGGGCCAGTCGTGGAGGCCATATTGGCGGAGCATGAGCTGCGGGTCCATCCAGAGCTCCTCCTGGAACGCCGGGCCTGACCAAATGGAGGCCGCGCCGACAGGTAGACGCAAGACGTAGTCCGGTCGTCCAGCGGCGGCAGGCACCGGATGGACCAGGTCCTTCACGACGCCGAGCTCGCTCATCATGCGCGGTGGCTCGACGATGCCGCTACGAGAGTCCTCGACTCTGAGGTCGCAGGGGAGTCGAAGCCCGTGATCCATCCGAACCGCCCATTCGACCCTGTCTATGTAGATGCAAGCCGCGATGTAGGAGTACAGTCCGGCGGACCTGGATGTGCTTTGCGCGTGGGTGACGACCACGCGGTAGCGCCTCTCGGGTAGGCGCTTCGCCGGGACACAGTCCCGTCGGCGCACCCTCATGAGCCGAAGCGCAGTCTGGACGTCCGGGAACAGCTGCTCGTTGTCGAGGGGGCTGTCCGAGAGCCGATCGTCGGTGATGGCGACGACGCCGAAGGGGTATTGGATGAGATACCCGGGGCGCGGCCCCTTGAGCCGGAGAACTCGCGATTCGGACTTCATATAGGACACCGCGCAGCAAAAGACCCGCGAACCCTGTTGGCGAGCAGTGGACTCGCGTGGCTCCAGGCGGACCGGATCTCGTGGTGCACACCTCGTGGGTCGGCGTCCCGTGAGATCGGCAAAAATATTTCCAGGTGGCGGGATCTACCAATCTGATCCAAACCTTAGGCTATGGCAGACGTCATTGATCTATTTGACGACGGTGGCCCTGGGCGCTCGAGGGTTGTGTCGCGCCCTAGCGCTCGTACACAGGCGCGTATCGCTCGTCACCGGGCAGCAGTTGAGGAGCACGAGACGCTCGATCCCCTGCTTGCTGTTGCTCGCAGCGCCGAGAGGCTCGAGACGTTGTATGCAGTGAGGGAGCAGATGGCGCGGGAGACCGCAGCCTTGCTCTTTTCGCGGTTGAACCTCCGACCGGGTGCCCGGGAAATCGGCCGAACAGCTTCGCGCCGCATTGCCGCGCTCGCCGAGGTTGGCCGGCTCACGGTCGAGATCGCCCGAGCTGATTCCGGCGCACCATCCGCAGCGGTGATGAAGCGCATCTGCCTTCTGCTCCTGTCGGACATCGAGGCGGCCGCCGCGGAGGTCTTCGACGACGCCACAACGGGTCGTCTCACAACTGCGCTGCGTGCTCGCCTCGATGAGCACGCTATCGAGGCTATCGTCGCTCTACGGTGAGGCCGGGCCGAGCTGCGGGACGCGGTGTTCTCGCGAGGTTTGCGTTGCGCGCGGCGGTGACACACGGTTGAACGACCACTCCGTCCCGTCCGAGCGGTACAACCTTCCGAAGTCGGGAAGGACAGCCCCAACTCCACGGAGTGCGCGAACTAGCGCATCGCGCATGGCCTGACGCACGCCTTCGGCCTGAATGAACTGGCCATTTGGCTCGAGTAGGAACGGACGTCGATCGACCTCGAAGAGCACCGCCCCAGAGCGGGCGCGAGGGAACGGTTCGGTGGCGTCGAGCCAGCGGACACAGAAGCTACTGGCAATACCGGCACCTTGGATCGCGATTTTTTGAACGACCCGTGCCGAGCGCTGGCCGGTTGGGTCGTAAACTGCTCGAGGGTGACCGAGCGCTACCAGCGTTGCCAAGTCCGAGGGCAACTCGCCGATTACCTCTGCCGCGATGTCTGCGGTCATCGACAAGGTCACCGGCCGGCGGTCCACTGGAATCGCTTTCGGCTGCACGTCCTCGGCTGGTCCGACGTACCGAAGGGCAAATGTTTGGTGGTCGCGCGCGATCTGTACTCGAACTCTCTTCTCCCCGAGCACGGCCGTCCCCGAGAGTCGCCCGCGCGTTTCAACCAAGGCACCGGTGGCCAACCGTCGCGGCTTGGGCGCACTGGTAGCGGCAGAGCCCGAGACGACCATGAGTGCCGCGCGGACGGTCGTCACGGTGTGCTCCACGAGGTAGACTGCCACCGGGTGTCGGAGGTCCTCCGG
>Ga0315912_10005161_pt1 | contig 12090 bp, 6 predicted proteins | sample VfabasoilMG_FD_204469 | JGI IMG/M metagenome (GOLD analysis project Ga0315912, IMG submission 204469) | Garden soil microbial communities collected in Santa Monica, California, United States - V. faba soil | ecosystem: Environmental > Terrestrial > Soil > Garden | place: USA: California... | reverse complement strand
CGTCGCCGAGCGTAAGTTGCCCGGGGGCGCCATCCTGCGCAGTCCGCGCGGCACGCATCTCAAGATCGGTCGTCCCATCAAGGTGCAGCTCGATTCGCGGGGAGACAGCACTCCCGCGCAGAACGTCGGCCTCAGCTCCGGCCGCGTCGAGGTGGAGTTGCCGTCGGTGCGCAACCCGACGACCGCCGTCTTGGTCCAGGCGCCGCACAAGGTGAGCGCCGTCGCCAAGGGCGGTCGCAGCGTGGTGATCGCGACCGGCAATCGCGTCAGCGTAGGCGCGATTTCTGGCGAGATGCTGGTCGCGTCGGGCAACGATTGGCGCGTCTTGCCCGCGGGCAGCGTGCGCGAGTTCGTGAACGGCAGCGCGGGTCCCGACCACGAAGTGCTCAAGGCGCCGCAGACTTCTCTCTCCGCCCCCATCTTGCTGAGTGTGAGCGGAGAACATACCTCCGTGCTCGCGCAGGCAAGCGCGATCCCCAGCGCAGCGAGCTACGAGTTTTCGCTGTTCCGTCTGCGCGGCGGCGACCGGCAGTTGCTCAAGCGGGTGGAAGCCAAGGACAGCCAGACCAAGCTGGAAGATCTCGAACCGGGCAGCTACGGCGTGAGCGCGCACGCCATCGAAGCCTCGGGCCTCGAAGGCGCGGAGAGCGAGCTCGTACCGCTTCGTGTCGTGCAAGCTGTCTTGCCCGAGGGCGCCAAGCTCACCGAAGGCGGGATCTTGCTGCCGCCGACGCAGCGGGTTCGCCTGCTCGGCACCGAAGGTGTCCAAGTGAGCTACGGCAAGGTCGCTGATTTCGTGCCGCTCCCCGACGACATCGGGCTCATTCGTGGCAATCCGACGCTCGTGCGTTTGCGCGCGGCGGGCTCGAACTCCGAGCTTTCGCTCAGGCTGTCACCGCGCTTCGTCCAGGCCGACATCAAGGTGGGCCCGCCGCGAGCCCGCTGGCCGCAAGACACCGTCGTCGTCTCGGCGCGTCTGAGCGACGCACTCGGCCGCCCGTTGGCGGACGACGTCGCCGTCAAGCCGGTCGCCTACGTCAACGTCACTCCCGTAAAGGTGGAGTGGAAACGTGAGCACAACGTGCTGAGCGCGGTGATTCCGCCGAGCACGGAGCCCGGGCCCTGGGTCGTGCGCATCGAGATCAGCGACGACACGGGCGCCATTGCCGGCCGCGACTTCCTCGAGGTCGCTCCGGCGCCGATCGCGCACAAATAGCCGCTCACAGGCTTTACGTTTGACACGACTGACGCTACACGCTTTCGCGCTGTGACTCTGCGCGCCCCAATCCGTGCCGTTCTGTTCGACCTCGACGGTGTCCTGCTCGACACCGAGCCGCTCTACACGCGCGGCATCCAGGAGGTGGTCGGCGAGTTCGGGCACGTCTACGACTGGTCGCTGAAGCGCGACATGATGGGGCGCAGCGACGTCGAAGGCGCCGAGCTCGTGGTCGCGCGGCTGCAATTGCCGATCTCGACGCGTGAGTACATGGCGCGCCGCGAGCCGATCCTCGAACGGCTGCTCGCGGAGTCCCCGGTCATGGAGGGCGCCCGTGAACTCGTGGAAGAGCTCGCCACGCGCGGGGTGCCCATCGCGCTGGCCACGAGCAGCCGCAGCGGACTTTACGCGTTGAAGGCCAAGCCACACGGCTGGCTCACGACGTTCCAGCACATCGTGTGCGGCGACGACCCAGCCGTGAAAGCGCTCAAGCCCGCGCCGGACATCTTTCTCAGGGCCGCGCAGCTGATCGGCGTGGCTCCCGAGTTTTGCGCCGTGGTGGAAGACTCGCCCGCTGGCGTGGTCGCAGCTCAGCGCGCGGGCATGCAGGTGATCGCGCTACCCGACCCGGAGCTTGGCAGCGACGTGATCGCCACGGCGAACCTGGTCGTCCGCTCCCACGCCGAAATCCGAGCGGCGCTGTTCGCGGCGATTTCCGGCTAGAGTTTCCGCCGCAGGACGGCCGGGATCCTCGTCCTCGCGCCGAAGCTCTCGAGCCTCTCACGGGTCGAGAGTGGAAAATTCCGGTATCAGGTGTCCGCGCCCGTGTTGGGTCCAGATGACGGACTAACGAGCATCGGGTACTACTCGACAATGATACACTTGCGCGCCGGCTCGCTCGGTTTGATCTCGATCCTGGCGGCGTGCTCGGGCCAGGAAAAACCCGCGAGTGCACCTGCTACTGGAGGGAGCACGAGTAGCGGCGGCAGCGGCGGAGCGGCGGCAGGAGGGTCGCTGAATGGCACTGGAGGGAGCGCGGTTCAGGCAAGCGGTGGAACACCGAGCTCGAACGGAGGAAGCTCGGCGGGCGCTTCGGCAGCGGGTACATCCTCGGGCGGGACGTCCGCCGGCGGCGTGTCGGCGACGGGTGGCTCGCCGGTTGCTGGCGGAACGGGCGGAGGCAGCAGCAGCGGCAGCGGCGGAGTGAGCTCCGGGGGCTCGGGCGCCGTGAATGCGGAGTGCAGCCAATTCCGGTTCTTCGTCACCAGTCAGGCAAGGTTGTTCGCGCTCGCCAAGGCGTTCAACGGCAGCGATCGAGGCTTCGGCGGGGACCTTCGCTACGGTGAAGCGGGTCCCGGCGCCGGCCTGCGCGGCGCGGACAAGCTTTGCACGCAGATCGCGGAGGCGAGCTGCGCCGGAAACGGAAAGACCTGGCGCGCGTTTCTGAGTGTCAGCGACGACGGCAGCGGCAAGGCGGTCAACGCGATCGACCGCGTGGGTAACGGCCCCTGGCACGACCGCAAGGGTCGAATCTTCGCGATGTCCAGGGCAAACCTGACGAGCACGCGGCCGACCGGCGCAGATCCGGCGATCGTCGACGACCTGCCGAACGAAGACGGCGTCCCCAATCACAAGCCGGACGGGATGACCTTCGAGGACAATCACAACACGATGACGGGATCAGACTCCAAGGGACAGCTGGCGGTGGTCAGTTCGCGGAGCCCCACTTGTAAGGACTGGACGGACGCGACCGCAGCCTCCGAAAAGAGCGCCGTCGGCCCCAACATCGGCGACACCTGGTGGGGCGGCACCACCGGCAAAGGCTCCGCATTTAGCTGGATCGACGCCGGGCATGCGGCGGCCGGGTGTCAGCCGGGCGCGATCGATCTGGAAGCCGACCACGGCTTCGGCGTTGGACAAGGCGACGTCAACTGCGGCACGGTCGGCTGTAGCGGCGGCTACGGCGGCTTCTACTGCTTCGCGCTCAACGAGTGAGTCCGCCACGCCGATCGCTATCGCAGCAGCCAGCACAACGTCAGGCTAACTCGTGGTTAAGCGGGCGTGAGGACCTGCCCGTGGACGCAGAGCCCCTGCGCAAGTGAGCTGCCGTGGGGCGACCCCTACCCCACTCAGTTGTAACTCACGACCCCGGAGCGACTTGAAGGCAAGCGGGTGCGTGACCCGCCGCCGGATTTGTTCGTCGGGAGCTCAACGCAGGCCCCGAAATCTGGTTCGACGACGTCGCGCTCGGCCACTCGCGCATCGGTTGCCAGTAGCGGGGTGCTCGACACCTGCCCGTTCGGGGATGCGCACTGCGCGCTCACTGCGCGCTCACTGCAAACGAGTTCATCGAGCACGCCGGGCCCGCGTTCTTCGCGGGTTTTCCCGCTGCGGCATTTTGGCACGATATTCGCTGATGGCGCGTCCGGGCGCCCGCCAATTCGGGGACCCGAGGAGATCTACATGCGTTGGACTAGTGCTGGTTGCATCGGCTTATTGCTCGTCGGCTCGCTGGGTTGCAGTGCGACTCCTGACTCGGATAGCTCGGTGTCGGCGCCCGGCTCCACGTCAGCCGACGGACAGGCATTGCGCCGCGGTGCGGTGGGGCCCGAAGTCGCGAGCGCTCGCGAATTTTTGAAGCGCTTCGGCTACTTCCCGAACGCGGAGCTGCAGGCCAGCTATCCCGACTGGCACCCCATGCTTCCCGCTAGCAAGGGAGACGGGGCAACGTTCGACGAGGGCCTCGAGAGCGCGCTCAAGAAGTACCAAAAGAACAGCGGACTCACACCAAGCGGAACGCTCGACCCCGCGACGCTCGCAGTCATGGCACAGCCCCGCTGCGGCACGCCCGACAGCGATCCCGACATCGAAGCGCGCACCGACAAGTGGGCGCTGTATGGCGGCAACCAGCGCTGGAACAAGACCCAAATCAACTACGCCTTCACGACACCGAACGCTAATCTCCAAGGGTTGTCCGCGGCCGATGCGCGCCCGGCCATCATCGCGGCGATCAACAGCTGGCAGGGCAGCACGGGCCTGACGTTCAACAACGTCACGAACACCGCGACCACGCCCGACTTCAAGATCAATTACAAAGACCTCGTTCCCGACGGGGTAGCCGGCAGTGCTAGCCCACCCCCGTCACCCGTCCTGAACATCGACACCACGACGACCTTCACGGCGCAAATGCTGTTCGCGGTCGTCGTGCACGAAACCGGACACCTGCTTGGCCTTCGCCATTCCTCGAACTGGGTCGAAGGTGTCACCCCGCGTCCGAGCATGGTAGCGACCCTGGGTAGCCAAACGAGCCCGATCGACGACGACAAGTTCGCAGCCAACGTGATCTACGGTGAATGGGAGCTGTTGCCAGGCGCTGCCATTGACATTGGCGCCAGCATTTACGGCACGGTCTGGGTCCTTGGCACCAATGGCCATCCCTACCGCTGGAACGGCAGCAACTGGGACGAATTCGACCTCGGCCGCACTTGTACGCACATCGACGTCGATTCGAGCGGCAATCCCTGGGTCGTCCTCGATGACGGTCAGGTGTATCGCTACCGGCCCGTGGCGGGTGTGCCCGATCCATGGAATCTAGTGCCCGGCGGGGGCCGCTTGCTCGACATCGGGATCGGCTCGACTTCCGACCAGGTCTACGGCCTGGGCACCGACGGCAGCTTGTATCAGTACGACAACGTGAACAACAGCGGCTGGTCCTACCGCACGAGTCCTTCAGGCTCGACCGCTCTCGACGTCGACGTCGACGGCCACCCTTGGATTGTGGGCAGCGGCGGCCATGTCATGAAATGCGAAAACGGCTGCTCGGCAGATCCGGCCAATGGCGTCGCAACGGATATTGGCATTGGCGGGCTGTCCAACAGTTTCGGAACGGCGCAGTACTCCTGGGTCACCGACCAGACCGACGGAATCTACGCGCTCGACGTTCAGTCGGCCCTTCCCAGCGCTTCCGGTGCCTCCGGTTCGGACACGCCGGCACGCAACACGTGGATTCAGACGACCGGACGCGCCGTGCGCGTGACCGCGGCGCCGCACGGTCGCGCTTGGGTGATAGACCGCTCGCACCGCATCTTCCGCCGCATGAACTTGGAGTGATCCGAGAGGTGCGGCGCACGCCACGCCTCTCGACGTGGGCACCCGTCATGGCAAGCACCTGTCTTGCCGTGACGGGTTGCGTCAGCTCGCCCGAAGAGCGGCCGGGCGCAGCCCGCAGCTCGGTCGTCCATGGCGACGACGACCGGCGCGAGCCCTTCGAAGCTTCCGCTCCCATCGCTTTTGCCTTCTGCTCTTCTTAAAGTCCCTCGTTCGCTAGGTTTGCTGCGTACCTCTGCCTTCGCTGGACACAGGCTTGCACGACCTGGACTTGGCCAGGTACTCCGCACTGGGTACAGCTCTGGCTGGCCCGCTCCCGAGCATTGGTGGCCTCGTGCGCATTTCCATCTCGCTTGGCTGGCGTCGGACGCTGCCGGCGGTTGGTACCTTGCCTGGGCCGAGGGCGAGACGAACGTCGTTACGGAGATCAGTAAGTTCCGGCCGCGCTTGACTCGCTACGACGCGCAGGGCCAGGAAATTTGGACCCGAAGCGCCACCATAGCTCCGGACATAGCGACCGCCCCCGAAAGCTACTATCGCACGACAGGCTTGGCCGTGCTCAGCGACTCTGTCGTTTTTACGCTGGCGAATCCGGCTGCCGGCGGTGCCTACGCTACGCGCTACGGCAAAGACGGGACTCAGCTGGAAAGCGTGCGCGATATCGAACCGGTGATGCTTGCCGCGCCGGCCGGGCCGAACTCTGCCCTGCTGGTGGGAATGGAGCGTCTGTACTGGGCCACGTTCCCGAAACCCTAGCTGGCGTTTGATCGGCGTAATCTTTTGGACAGACCCGCGCGCGCAGCCGCCCGTCGACCCGGGCTATCGATACATCACCGCGTAGACCTTCCCCAGGTTGGTTCCAGCGAGTACCGGGGACTCGGGCGACGCAGCGATCCAACGCGTCACGTAGGTGTTGGAGGTGGTGCCGTCGGATTCAGTGAACGCGAGGGCGGTGTCGTTGTCGCCCCAGACCGGACACGTGAGTTTGAAGCCGGCCTGCGAGGGCTGAACGCTGGCGCGGATTGTAGGTGGGCTTTCGTCGAGATCGACGAAGACCAGCGCTTCACCATCCCCCTGAAGGAAGGCGAGTTTGTGGAGCGGGGTGTAGCTGAAGTCACTGGCGCAAGCGCGAGCGGCTTTGCCGGAGCCGAGGATCTGGTCATTGACCTCGCCGGCGTCGTCGAAGCGGGCCAGGTGCAGGCCGTCGCTGCTACCGAGATAGGCGTAGCCGCCGATGAAGCCAATGTTGTCCGGGTAGGTGGCGGGGATCCAGGCCGCCGATAGAGGCTTTCGCGCGTACGGTTCGACCCGGATCAAGTCGAACTCCTTCGATGTGTAGATGAGCGCGTACAGGTTGTTGTCCCGGGAGTGCTCGAATCGACTGGCGTAGCGAGCCGGATCCGTCAACGTGACGGAGGGCTTGCCATCGAGGAAGACGCGCCGACGCTCGCCGCTGGTCCGAGCCTCGTTGCTGACGGACACGACCACGCTGTTGCCCGCGACGGGGAGCGCTTCGTAGGCGTTCAGGATCTCGCCGGCTTCGATCACGTGAAGTTCGCGCGCGTTGCCGTCGGCGAGCGAGATCATGAATAGCCTGTCCGTGGCTGGGTACACCCCGAGCGCGTAGAAGAGCTGCGTGCCGTCAGGGTCGAAGACCATCTGCTTCGCATCCGGGGGAAGACTGAGGCGCGGCGTGCTGCCCGACTGCGTGAGACGCGCGTACTTGGGCTCGAAGCCGGCCTTGTTCGCTGCGCTGTAGTAGTAGTAGTAACCCTTCGGAGCGAAGGCTCCGATGATCGATGAGAAGTTCTCGGTTGCGAGGCGCGTGCCCAGTCGCATGTCGACGATTTCGACGGACGAGGTTCCGGCGCCGCGCGATACGACGGCGAAGCGCGAGTCGAAGCTCCAGGAGAGCACCTGATAGGCGCCCCGCACCCCGACGTAGTCCTCGAGCTGATGGGCGGGGACGAACCCATCGGGCTCTAGGCGAATGATCCGCTCGGAGGGTGCGGACCCATCACCGTTCGAGAAGAAGTAGGTGCGGCCATCGGGCGAAAGCGTCCCGATGACATTTATTGTCCCGTCCGGGTTGGCAGCGTGGACCTGGTTGTCTGCCAGATCCAAGAGCGCGATGTCTTTTACGTAGCTGGTGCCGGAGCTCGGTCTTCCGATGAGCAACCAGCGCGTCGAGTGCGGAACGAGCCCAGTGAGATTTGGCTCGACCGGAAGCGGATCGCCGGCCGTGACTTGTCCGGCGGCGCCCGCTTCGTTCGCAGGCTCGCCGCCTTCGCTCGCTCCGCCTTGTGTGCTCGAACCGCCCGCTCCCGAACCGCCCCGCCCCACTGCCGCTGAACCTCCGGCCACGGATCCGCCGCTTGTGCCGGCGCCTGCGTTGGGCTCGCCGCCGCTACCACCGCGCGCACCGAGCTCACCGCCGCTACCGCCGCTACCACCGCGTGCGCCGAGTCCGCCGAGTCCGCCGCTGCCGCCCGAACCGACCTGGCCGCCGCTGCCGAGCCCACCGCCGCCATCGGACGGTGAACTGTTGCTCTCCTTTCCACAGGCCTGCAGTGCGAGTAGCAGGAGACCCCCGAAACACCACTTCGCGCAATCACCCAAGAACCCCATAGAAAGGAACATACGTCAGTTCGCGCAGCGAAGCGACTGGTAGGAGCGGGGCCGCGGATGTCCGACAGCAGCTCACCCCGCGAGGCGAGTGAAATACGCCTGCCTAATGCTGTAACTTGAAGCTGTCGCTCATGAGCTCGCATCCCATGAGTGGCACCGGCTGATTTCATGAGCTCGAGGCTGAATATCGAATTTCGGGGTCCTGTCACGAGCGCGAGGCCCGAGCGTCGCACCATCGCCGTGCTGATGGACTACATGACTCAGTTCGTCGGCTCGTACGAGGCGCAGTTTCGCAACGCCTTCGACGTGCGCTGTCGTCAGCTCGACGTGAATTTGTTCTTCGTCTACGGCGGCTGCCTCGACCACTCCGATCATTCGCAGCGAGGTTACGTCTCGCAAAACAGCATCTTCCGCTTGATGAATCGACACACGGTCGACGGACTGATCTTGCTGTCGACCTCGCTGGCCTCCTTCTGTGGTCCCGAAGGGTTGAGCCGCTTCGTCGAGCGCTATCGGGAGTTTCCCCTGTGCAGCATCGGGCTCGAGCTGCCGGGCGTGCCCAGCATCATGATCGACAACCGGCGCAGCATGGAGGCGGTGGTCGAGCACGTGATCGTCAAGCACGGGCGACGCCACATCGCGTTCATCGGCGGCCCCCCGAACAATCGAGAGGCGCAGCTGCGCTTCGAGGCCTACCGCGCCACGCTGGAGCGCCACGGCATCGAGTTCGATCCGCGCCTGGTCGCTCATGGCTACTTCGTGGGTCGCGAAGGCTACGCTGCCATGGAGGAGGTGCTGGCGCAGAAGCTCCCGCTCGACGCGGTGATCGCGGCGAACGACAGCATGGCGCTGGCGGCGGCTCGCGCGATGAACGCGGCTGGCATTCGCGTGCCGCGCGACGTGATCGTGACGGGCTTCGATGACTTGCCCGCGGCGAGCCTGGGGATCCCGCTCACCACGGTCGCGCAGCCGTTCGATGCCATGGCAGAGCTCGCGATCAGCGTCGTGCTGGGTCAGCTGGCTTCCACTCCGGTCCCGGCTTCGAGCGAGCTCATCGCCGAGTTCGTGGTTCGGCGCTCCTGTGGCTGCGGGCAACGGCCGACGGAACACCGGCTCGAGCCCGAGCTCCTCGGCGAAGGCGACGTAAGCCCTGGGGACGAGGCGCATCTGGCTTCGATCCAGAAACAATTGGCAACCTTCGTGCGCGATGGCAGCGGCGACGGTTCGCGCACGGCCGCGCAGCTCGTCGAGGGTTTGAGTGCGGCGCTCGCTGGACGTCCAAAGGCGTTCCTGCAGGTGCTGGAAGCCGTGGCTGACCAGGACAGCGACTGGGAGCGCTGCCGAAGCCTGCAACACTGCATCGTGTGGCTACGCGAACACTTGCGACGTTTCGCCAGCGCAGAGCTCGAGGACATGTGGCACGACGCGCGGGACGTGGTCGAGGCGGCGAGCACGCGCTGGCAGCTCCACCACCGCATCAAGATGGATGACTGCTACGCGCGCCTCTTGCAGGCGAGCGAGCAGGTGTCGCGCGATCGCGAGCAGCAGGCCCTCAAGATGGGTCTGCTCCGCACGCTGCCGATCCTGCAGATTCAGACCGCGTTCGTGTCGCGCTTTCCCGAGGATAGCTCGCTCGAGCTCGAGCCCGTGGCTTGCCTGCTCGACGGTATTCCGCGCGAGCTCTCGACGCCACGCTTCGACGCGAGCGCGTTGATTCCACCGGAGTTCCATCCGGATCGGCGCCACTCGTCGCTGGTGTTCCCCTTGATCTCGGAGGCTCAGCAGCTGGGCGTGGCGGTGTTCGACTACTCGAAGGACGTGGTCGGACATCAGATGCTGCGAGACCAGATCAGCGCCGGCCTCACCAGCATTCGTCTGCAAAAAGAGGTGGTCGAACGCGCGGCGCAGCACGAACGCAGCGTGCAAGAGCGATTGGCGGCCGCGAAGCACATCCAATCGCTGAGCGTACTGGCGGGAGGTGTGGCGCACGACCTGAACAACGCGCTCGGGCCTCTGGTCGCGTTGCCGGACGTGATTTTGCACGAGCTCGGCGAGCGAGCGAACGGCAAGGACACGACCGATTTGCGCGCCGACATCGAGAGCATCAAATCGGCCGCGCTGCGCGCCGCAGAGACCATCAAAGACTTGCTGACCCTGGGCCGCCAGGGCAGAACCACCAAGGAACCCGTCGACCTGGGGCGTGTCGCGGCGAGTTGCCTGACGGGCGAAGCATTGCGCTTCGTGCGTGAAGTGAACCCGCGCGTCGAGGTGCGCTTCGAAGAAGCCAGCGAGCCGCTGATCATTCGCGCTTCGGAGGCCCACCTGGCACGCGCCGTCAACAACCTGGTGCGCAACGCGGTGGAGGCGATCAGCGGCAGCGGCGAGGTGGTCGCGCGAGTGTTCGCCGCGAGCGTCGCCGAAGCCCGACACGGCTACGAGACGGTGGAGCCCGGTGACTACGCGGCCATCACCGTCACCGACACCGGAAGCGGCATCGCGAACGAGGCACTGAGTCGCATCTTCGAGCCATTTTTCAGCAAAAAGCGCGTCGGCGACCACAGCGGCAGCGGGCTCGGCCTCGCCATCGTGCACGGCGTCGTCAAGGAGCACGAAGGCTTCGTGGACGTCGTCAGCAAGGCCGGCGTCGGCACCACCTTCACGCTCTACTTTCCGCGCGCCGAAGAAGACGTGCAAACACGGGATCGCACCAGCGTCCCGCCCTCTGGCAGCGCCAAGATTCTGATCGTCGATGACGACCCGGTGCAACTCCGCACGGCTCGCCGGGTGCTCACGCTGCTCGGCTATCGCGTCGACACACTGCAAAGCGGCCATGAGGCACGCGAGCGCTTCGAACACGCCTCGCTCGCCGGCAAGAGCCCCTACGATCTCGTGATCCTGGACATGATCTTGAACGAGGCGAGCGACGGGCTCGACCTGTTCGAGCAGATCCAGCTGGCGTTCCCCCAGCAGAAGGCCATCGTCGCCAGCGGCCACGCCCCGACCGAACGCGTCGAGCTAGCCCTGCAAAAGGGCGTCGCGTGGATCGCCAAGCCCTACACGGTCGACGCGCTCGCCCACAGCGTGAAGGCGGCGCTCTCGGCGCTCCCCAATCAAACCGTGGTCAGCCTGCCCCCGCGGCCGCCCTCGAGCGCGCCTCCCCGCCATCACTAGATCGAGGTCGAGGGGCTGGGCGAGGCTAATCCTCGAGGCCGAGCCACGCGAAGAACGGCTTGAGCATCGCTCGCTGAGGCGGCGGCATGTACTCGAAATTGCGCCCGCGATCGATGATTTCCCAGAAGTCCTTGGTGTTCACGCTCTCGAGCGCGCGCTGAATCGAGCGCAGACGTTCGCGTGGCTCGTTCGCCATGTCTTCGGCGATGAGCCGCGCTTTGCGCTCTTGGTCTTGGGTAAGGTAGTAGGCCGCGAGCTTGACCTGGGCCTTGCGCACGCCGAGCAAGGCAACCTCTTGGCTACTCACGCGCAGCGGCCGGTCGAGCTCCAGGAACAGGCCGAGCATGGCGTCTTCGCGCGGGGACGCTACGTCGTGCGCTGCCTGACACAGCGCCGAGACGTCGTAGGCCACCGTCTCGGTGACGAAGGTGAGCTTCATGTCGAAGCTGACGCTGCCGTAGTAGAGCAAGTGCCGCACGCCCTCGATGGCGTGATCGTGGCGCTCGAGCTTGATCATCGACTCGATGAGCAGACGATACTGGTTGAGCACGTTGTAGGCGGTGCGCACGTCGCGCGCGTTGAGCGTCGAGCGCAGATACGAGTTCAAGAAGCGGAATACCAGCAGCACGAGCTCGGTGTCGTTCGCCGCGGCCGCCGCCTGGCCGATGTAGCGAGTGTCGATGGCGACGAGGTAGTTGATGTCGCGCATGCTGGCGAGCGCCTCGTTGTAGATCCCGAGGTACTGACGCATCACCTTCCATTCGACCCAGGTGCGGCGCTGCTCCAGATCGGAGAGCGACTCCGGATCCATGGCGACGAAATCGGGGTTTTGGCGGATGGCGGAGCCAATCTCGAACCAGCTCGGCACCGCACGCTGCTTGCGCGAGATGTAGTCCAGCGCGAAGTCTTTGAGCGCGTCCACGGCGCCGCTGGCGATGATCTTGTCCTTGCCAGAAATCGAGTTGCTC